>OFDC01001360.1_pt1 | contig 13227 bp, 10 predicted proteins | sample 1520941 | NCBI WGS metagenome assembly OFDC01 (sample SAMEA94258168, study PRJEB24077) | hot springs metagenome | biome: Aquatic biome; feature: Water | place: India | collected 2012-12-06 | depth 5 m | reverse complement strand
CGAGGAACTGCAGGCCGCGGTTCGTGTACTTCTTGGCGATCGAGATCACGAGGCGGAGGTTGGCCTCGATCATCTCCTTCTTCGCCCGCATCATCTCGCGCTCGCCGTCCTGGACGGTCTTGCACATGCGGCGGAACTCGAAGATCGGGGCGCCGGCGTGATCGGAAATCTCGCGGATCTCCGTCCGGATCTTCTCGATCTCCGGGCCGCGCTTCTTGGCGAAGTCCTTCCAGCCCCGGCCCGGCAGCTTGCCGACCTTCTCGAGCCAGTTGGGGTCGATTTCGTGCGTCAGGTAGTTGTCGAGGAAGTCCTGGCGCGAGATGCGGAAGCTTTCCGCCGTCCGCATCAGCTTGCCTTCCTGCGTCATCAGCTTGCGGTTCAGGTCGTACAGCGAGAGCTTGAGCTGCTCGATGCGCGCGGCGTTGATGTGCACGGTGCGCACCAGCTCGACGATCTTCTTGCGGTGCTTCTCGTAGCTCTTCTCGAAGTCGGCGCTGGGCTTCTGGCCGCGCGCGAGCGTCGACAGGCGCCGGTTCTGCACCTTCGACATCTCGATATAGACTTTGTAGATCTTCGTGAGGACGCGCAGGACCTCGGGCTTGAGCTTCTCCTCGAGCGCCGACAGCGACAGGGCGTTCTCTTCGTCGTCCTCGCCCCCCTCCGTGGCGGTCGCTTCACCGCCCTCGCCGTTCACCGCCGGTGCGGCCGGGCGCACCAGCTTCGGCATCATGGCGGGGCGCGGCACCGGGGGCGCGGCGGGCGCAGCGTTGGCGCCCTTGCCTTCGCCGGGGGCGCCGCCGCCTTGGGTCGCCTCCAGGTCGATCACGTCGCGCAGCAGGATGCGACCCTCGTTGATCGCGTCGCGCCAGTGCAGCAGCGCCGTGATCGTCATCGGGCTTTCGCAGATGCCGCCGATCATCTTGTCCTGGCCGGCCTCGATGCGCTTGGCGATCTCGATTTCGCCCTCGCGGCTCAGCAGCTCGACGCTGCCCATCTCGCGCAGGTACATGCGGACGGGGTCGTCGGTGCGACCGAGTTCCTCGTCCTCGCCCGTCGCCTCGGCCGCGACCACGGCGGTCTTGGCCGGCTCGGCCGGGTTGGCCGTCGCGCTGTCTTCCTGCTCCTCGGCCTCGACGACGTTCACGCCGGCCTCGGACAGCATCGCCATCGTGTCCTCGATCTGCTCGGAGGACACCTCGTCCGGCGGCAGGGCGGCGTTCAGCTCGTCGTAGGTGACGTAGCCGCGCTCCTTGCCCTTCTGGACGAGCTTCTTCAGCTCGGCGCCAAGCGTGTCGAGCAGGGGAGCGTCGGGACCCTCCTCGCGGGCATCGGTGGCTTCAGGTTGCGCTACGGTCGCGGTTTTGGTCGCCATTACTCAAATCCTTGGGTGCGACAAACAGGTACGACGGCCAACGGGCCGTTCATTTGGCTGCAAGAAGGGGAGGCGGGGAAGGGCGGCCCCGCGAAAACTACCCTTCTACTATATGGGGCTTCAGTGCAAGCAGCGATAGGGGCCCGTCCCCGATTCCGCGCGCACCTGCTATCCGGCATTGGCTTCGATGCTTTCGCGCCGCATCCGGTCGAGAATGGCCTGGAGTCGCTGCAAATTCTCCTCCGACATGTCCTCGGCGAGAGCCTCTTCCGCCCGTTTCAGTTCCTCAGGATCGGCCTGGAGCTGGGTCATGTGCCGGGCCGCACGGCGCCATTGTCCAACCCACCCCTCGGTGCCTGCCGGGTCGTCCCGGAAGGCCTCCCGGGCCTTCGCCCGGGCCGCGGCCGCGAGACGGCCCAGTCCGATCCTCTCCAGATGTTGTTCGATGAGCTGGGCTTCAAGGGAGGACGAGGTATCGCCTGCCGCCTCGTCGGCGGCCGGGTCGACTCCCAGCGGCACCAGGGAGAGGGCGTCGAGCAGTCCGCTGCGCAGCCGGTCCAACTCGGGATTGGCAAGCGGCAGGGAGGCCACGTCCTCGGCCAGGATGTGGAGCAGGGCCGGCCGCTCGATCAGGGCGCCCAGCAGCACCCGTTCCTGGCGTGAGCCGTCGAGGTCGTTGCCGGCCAGGCGCGCCGCGGAGCCCGCGGCAAAGGGAGCAGGTTCGGGGTCGCCCGGCCGGCGGAAGGGCTTGCGGCCACCGGGCTGCCAGGCGGGCCTTTCGGGCCGCCTCATGCGGTTCAGCCGCTCGCGCATGTCGGTCCGGTAGTAATCCCGCACGATGGGATCGGCGATCGCGGCGACCCTCTGCTCGACGCTGCGCTGCAGGCTGGCCCGGCGCTCGGGCGTGTCGGTCGGCTTGCCTTCGGTTTCCAGGTCCCAGACCAGGTCCGACAGCGGCCGGGCGAGATCGAGGACGCGGCGCAGCGCCTCCGGTCCCTTCTTGCGCACCAGGCTGTCGGGATCCTCGCCCGCCGGCAGCGTCAGGAAGCGAAGGCTCTTGCCGGGACGAAGCAGGGGAAGCGCGCGCTCGGCCGCGCGCGAGGCGGCGCGGCGACCGGCATTGTCGCCGTCGAAACAGAGATAGGGCTCGTCGGCGAGTTTCCACAGTTCGGCAAGCTGGCCCTCGGTGAGGGCGGTCCCGAGCGGCGCCACCGCACCCTTGAAGCCCGCACCGTGCAGGGCGATCACGTCCATGTAGCCCTCGGCCACGATGACCGGCTGGTCCTTGGCCGTGGCCTGGCGGGCCAGGTCGAGGCAATAGAGGTTGGCGCCCTTGTGGAAGAGCGGCGTCTCCGGCGAGTTCAGGTACTTGGGCTCGCCGGCGCCCATGACGCGGCCGCCGAACGCGATGGCCCGGCCGCGGCGGTCGTTGATGACGAACATCACACGGCCGCGGAAACGGTCGTAGGGCTCGCGCCGGTCCTCGGGCTGGATGGCGAGGCCGGCCTCGACGATCTTCTCGATCGGCACGTTCTCGCGCTTCAGGGCGGCGATCACGCCATCGCGCGAATCCGGTGCGAAGCCCAGCCGGAACTCGTCGATCACGGCATCGGAAAGGCCGCGCCCCCGCAGGTAATCGAGGCCCTGGCGGCCGACCGGCAGGCGAAGCTGCTTCTGGAACCATTGGGCCGCGAGTTCGACGACCTGCTGAAGGGACGAGGCGCGCTCGACCCGCTCGCGCTCGGCCGGCGTTGCGCGGGGAACCGGCAGGTTGACCTCGCGCGCCAGCTTTTCCACCGATTCCGGGAAGGAGAGCCCCTCCGTCTTCATGACGAAGCCCACCGCGTCGCCATGCTCGCCGCATCCGAAGCAGTGATAGAAGCCCTTCTTGTCGTTGACCGTGAAGGACGGCGACTTCTCGTTATGGAAGGGGCACAGGCCTGCGTACTCGGCGCCCGAACGGCGTTTCAGCGACACCTTCCGCCCGACGATGTCGGACAGGCTGAGGCGCGCACGCAGTTCGTCGAGGAAGCCCGGAGGGAAGGCCATGCCCTGAATATGTAAGGTGCGGTCGACATTTTATGTAGAAATATGTCGATTGGGCTGGACATTCTTTCCACTGGCAGTGGATCAAAGTCGTGGCTCTTCGCCCGAGAATCCAGGCGTCTGAGTGGAGCGCGCCACTCCAGTGGCGCTTCATGAATTCCTGTCTTTTCTGAACCGAGCGGGCTCTCGCGCCTCAGAAGGCGCTGCCGCCCGCCGCCGTCGTTTGGGCGTTGAGCGTCAGCCGGCGAGGGCTTTTTTGACGGCGGCTGACGCCTTGGCGAAGTCCATCTGGCCGGCATACTTGCCCTTCAGCGCGGCCATCACGCCGCCCATGTCCTTCACCGAGGTGGCGCCGGCGGCGGCAATCGCCTCGCGCACGGCGGCCTCGACGGCGGCATCGTCCATCTGCTGCGGCAGGAATCGCTCGATCACGGCGATCTCGGCCTTTTCCTTCTCGGCCAAGTCGGCGCGACCACCTTTTTCGTACAGCGAGATGGACTCGTTCCGCTGTTTGATCATGCCCTGCATCATCGACAGGATCTTGTCGTCGGCCACGCCTTCGCGGCTGGCCTCGGTGCGGGCGGCAATGTCGACGTCCTTGAGCTTGGCCAGGATGAGCCGAATCGTGCCCAGCGCCGCCTGATCCTTGGCGCGCATGGCGTCTTTCATCGCTTCGGTCAGTTTCTCGCGCAGCATCGGCTGGGTCCCATTGGTTCGCCCGAGGGCTAAGGGGCGGAAACTAATCGTCCAGGCCGCTGTTGGCAAAGCAAATAAGTTATTGAAATAGCTTAGAAATTGGCTGCCTTGCGCGCCTTGACCCTCTGCGGCGGCTTGGTTACAAACCGCGCGGCTCGCCGATCGCCTCGCCCATGCCGGGTCCGGGGCGAGGCCGCGCGAGCCCCACGAACGGGCAAATTCATCATGACGACACCTAAGACCGCCGGCGCAACTGACGCCGCGCCGCGTTGGGCCACGGCCGCGCTCGTGCTGGCCGACGGCACGGTCTTCTGGGGCAAGGGAGTGGGCGCCGCCGGCCATGCCGTTGGCGAGGTCTGCTTCAACACCTCGATGACCGGGTACCAGGAGATCATCACCGATCCGTCCTATGCCGGCCAGATCATCACCTTCACTTTCCCGCACATCGGCAACGTCGGCACCAATCTCGAGGACATCGAGACCATCACCCCGGCCGCCCGCGGCGTCGTCCTGCGCGGCGACATCACCGAGCCCGCCAACTGGCGGTCGGTGAAGCCTCTGAACGACTGGCTGAAGAGCCACAATCTGCCCGGCATCTGCGACGTCGACACCCGCGCCATCACGCGCCGCATCCGCGACGGCGGCCCGCCCAACGGGGTGGTCGTCCATGCGCCGGACGGAAAGTTCGACATTCCGAAGATGCGCCAGATCGCCCAGGACTGGCCCGGCCTCGACGGCATGGACCTCGCGCTCGAGGTCACGACCAAGCAGACCTACAATTGGGACGAGACCAAGTGGGCGCTGGGCAAGGGCTACGGCAAGCTCACCAAGCCGAAGTACCACGTCGTCGCCGTCGACTACGGCGCCAAGCGCAACATCCTGCGCTGCCTCGCCAACACCGGCTGCAAGGTCACGGTCGTGCCGGCCACGGCCACGGCCGACGACATCCTGCGCCACAAGCCCGACGGCGTGTTCCTGTCGAACGGCCCGGGCGATCCGGCGGCGACGGCGGTCTATGCCTCGCCGGCCATCCAGGCCGTGCTCGACAAGAAGGTGCCGCTGTTCGGCATCTGCCTCGGTCACCAGATCCTGGCGCTGACGCTCGGCGGCAAGACCCGCAAGATGGAGCGCGGCCATCGCGGCGCCAACCAGCCGGTCAAGGACCTGACGACCGGCAAGGTCGAGATCACGTCGCAGAACCACGGCTTCTGCGTCATTCCCGAATCGCTGCCGAAGAACACCGAGGTGACGCACGTCTCGCTGTTCGACGGCATCAACGAAGGCCTGCGCTGCACCGACAAGCCGGCCTTCTCCGTCCAGTATCATCCCGAAGCCTCGCCCGGCCCCACCGACAGCCATTATCTCTTCGACCGGTTCGTCGAGATGATCGACGCGAGCAAGGGCAAGTGACAGGTAATCATGCCCAAGCGCACTGACATCAAGTCCATCCTCGTCATCGGAGCCGGCCCGATCGTCATCGGTCAGGCCTGCGAGTTCGACTATTCCGGCGTCCAGGCCTGCAAGGCCCTGAAGGACGAGGGGTATCGGGTCATCCTGATCAACTCGAACCCGGCCACGATCATGACCGATCCGGGCCTGGTCGACGCGACCTATGTCGAGCCGATCACGCCCGACTTCGTGGCGCGCATCATCGAGAAGGAAAAGCCCGACGCCATCCTGCCGACGATGGGCGGCCAGACCGCGCTCAACACCGCGATGTCGCTGCACCGCGACGGGCGTCTCGTGAAGTACGGCGTCGAGCTGATCGGCGCCAACGCCGAGGCGATCGACAAGGCCGAGGACCGCCTGCTGTTCCGCGACGCCATGACCAAGATCGGGCTCGAATGCCCGAAGAGCGAGGTGGTGCACAATCGCGAGGAGGCGGCGAACGCGCTCGACCGCGTCGGCCTGCCGGCGATCATCCGCCCGTCCTTCACGCTCGGCGGCACCGGTGGCGGCATCGCCTACAATCGCGACGAATATTTCGAGATCGTAGCCGGTGGCGTCGATGCCTCGCCGGTCGGCGAGGTGCTGGTCGAGGAATCCGTGCTCGGCTGGAAAGAGTACGAGATGGAGGTCGTGCGCGACCGCAACGACAACTGCATCATCATCTGCTCGATCGAGAACGTCGATCCGATGGGCGTGCATACCGGCGACTCGGTGACGGTCGCGCCGGCGCTGACGCTCACCGACAAGGAATACCAGATCATGCGCGACGCCTCGATCGCGTGCCTGCGCGAGATCGGCGTCGATACCGGCGGCTCGAACGTGCAGTTCGCCGTCGACCCCGCGACCGGCCGCATGGTCGTGATCGAGATGAACCCGCGCGTCTCGCGCTCCTCGGCGCTGGCGTCGAAGGCCACGGGCTTTCCGATCGCCAAGGTCGCGGCGCGCCTGGCCGTCGGCTACACGCTCGACGAGCTGCTGAACGACATCACCGGCGAGACGCCGGCCTCGTTCGAACCGACGATCGACTACGTCGTCACCAAGATGCCGCGCTTCGCCTTCGAGAAGTTCCCCGGCGCGGAGCCGCTGCTCAACACGTCGATGAAGAGCGTCGGCGAGGCGATGTCGATCGGCCGGACCTTCCAGGAATCGCTGCAGAAGGCCCTGCGTTCGATGGAGACGGGCCTCAACGGCCTGAACGAGATCGAGATCAAGGGCGCGCCCGACAAGTCCGCCATCGTGGGCGCGCTGGCGCGGCCGACGCCCGACCGCATCCTGGTGATCGCGCAGGCCTTCCGTCATGGCCTCACGGTCGAGGAGATCGCCCAGGCGTCGAAGTACGAGCCGTGGTTCCTGCGCCAGATCGAGCAGCTCGTGGCCCTCGAGGCGGACCTGCGCAAGAGCGGCCTGCCGAAGGACGCCAAGGCGTTCTTCGACCTGAAGAAGAAGGGCTTCTCGGACGAGCGCCTTGCCGAGCTCACGAAGCAGAGTGCCGCGGACGTCGCGAAGAAGCGCCGCGCGCTGGGTGTGCGGCCGGTCTTCAAGCGCATCGACACCTGTGCTGCCGAGTTCGAATCGCGCACACCCTATCTCTATTCCTGCTACGAGGGCGACGGCGTGCGGCCGGCCGAGTGCGAGTCGCAGCCCACGGACCGGCGCAAGATCATCATCCTGGGCGGCGGTCCCAACCGCATCGGCCAGGGCATCGAGTTCGACTATTGCTGCGTCCATGCCGTCTACGCGCTGCGCGACGCCGGCTACGAGACCATCATGGTCAACTGCAATCCCGAGACGGTGTCGACCGACTACGACACGGCCGACCGTCTCTATTTCGAGCCGCTGACCGCCGAGGACGTGATCGAGCTGGTCGAGGTCGAGCGCCGCAACGGCGAGCTTCTGGGCCTGATCGTTCAGTTCGGTGGCCAGACGCCGCTGAAACTCGCCAAGCCGCTGGAGGCCGCGGGCATCCCGATCCTCGGCACCTCGCCCGACGCGATCGACCTCGCCGAGGACCGTGAGCGCTTCCAGAAGCTGATCCACGAGCTCGAGCTGCGCCAGCCGGCCAACGGCACGGCGACGTCGGAGAAGCAGGCGATCGAGATCGCCGAGAAGATCGGCTACCCGGTCGTCATCCGCCCGTCCTACGTGCTGGGCGGCCGCGCCATGCAGATCGTCTACGACCGTCAGGCGATCGAGCGCTACATGCGCGATGCGGTGAAGGTGTCCGGCAGCAATCCGGTGCTGGTCGACTCCTACCTGCGCGATGCCATCGAGGTCGATGTCGATGCGCTGGCCGACAAGGACCAGAACGTGTTCGTCGCCGGCATCATGGAGCATATCGAGGAAGCGGGTATCCATTCCGGCGACTCGGCCTGCTCGCTGCCGCCTTACTCGTTGCCGGCCAAGATCATTGCCGAGATCGAGCGTCAGACCGAGGCGATGGCCAAGGCCCTGCACGTCGTCGGCCTCATGAACGTGCAGTTTGCCGTCAAGGACGGCGAGGTCTACGTCCTCGAGGTCAATCCGCGCGCCAGCCGCACGGTGCCGTTCGTCGCCAAGGCGACCGGCCAGCCGATTGCCAAGTTCGCTGCCCGCCTGATGGCCGGCGAGCCGCTGAAGTCGCTGGGTGTCAAGAAGTCGAAGGCCAAGCACATCGCCGTCAAGGAAGCGGTGTTCCCCTTCGCGCGCTTCCCCGGCGTCGACATCATCCTCGGGCCCGAGATGCGCTCGACCGGTGAGGTCATGGGCCTCGACATGGATTTCGGTCGCGCCTTCGCAAAGTCGCAGCTCGGCGCCGGCAGCAAGGTGCCGGTCGAGGGCACCGTCTTCGTGTCGGTCAAGGACCAGGACAAGCAGGCGATGGTGAAGCCGCTGAAGCGGCTGGTCGAACTCGGCTTCAAGGTCGTGGCGACCCGCGGCACGGCGGAGTTCCTCGCCAGGCACTCGATCGAGGCGCAGCAGGTGAACAAGGTGCTGGAAGGCCGGCCGCACATCGTCGACCTGATGAAGGACGGCAAGGTGCAGCTCGTCTTCAACACCGTCGACGGCGCCGGCGCGCTGACCGACAGCTTCACGCTCCGCCGCACCGCGCTGATGCACAAGATCGCATACTACACGACGGTCGCCGGCGCGAAGGCGTCGGTCGAGGGCATCGCCGCGGTGAAGGAAGGTGCGCTCGAGGTTGCGCCGCTGCAATCCTACTTCAAGACGGCGTTCTAGCGCAGGCTCACGGCGGAACGCCGCGGATTTCAACCCGTTTCCGGGTGCGTTCGGCGTTGACGCCGTACGATTGATCAAGGACGATTTGGCGATGGAACGTATTCCCATGACAGCCGAAGGGCTGCAGCGCCTCGAAGGCGAACTGAAAGTGCTGAAGAGCGTCGAGCGCCCGGCGATCATCAAGGCGATCGCGACGGCGCGCGAGCACGGCGATCTCTCGGAGAACGCCGAGTACACGTCTGCGCGCGAAAAGCAGAGCTTCATCGAGGGGCGCATTGCCGAACTCGAGGACATCATCTCGCGGACCGAGGTGATCGACTTCTCGAAGCTGACCGGCAAGATCATCAAGTTCGGCGCCACCGTGCGCCTGGCCGACGAGGATACCGACGAGAAGGTGAAGTACCAGATCGTCGGACCCTACGAGGCGGATCTCGCCAAGGGCCGCATTTCCATCACTTCGCCGATCGGGCGCGCGCTGATCGGCAAGACCGTCGGAGACACGGTCGAGGTGCAGACGCCGCGCGGCGGCAAGTCCTACGAAGTGGTGGGCGTCCAGTTCAACTAGCCGCCATCATGGCGCGCGCCCGGCGGATGCCGGTCGACTTCATGATCGCGTACTGGATGCCGAACAGGCCGACCTTGCTGCCGATCGCCCAGACCGACTTCACGGCTGCCCAGGTCGTGACGTCGAGCGCGAGTGCGAGAACGATGTTGAGGGCGGCGGAGAAGAACATCATCGCGGCCCAAGGTGATGGCGAGGTCGGGCACGGTCGCCTGCGCGATCGGCGGCAGGTAGCGGGTCATCCAGCCGCGCTTCAGCATCACCAGCCCGACGATGACGTAGATCACGCTGGGCTTCAGCATGACGAAGAGCGGATCGTCGGTGATGAACGTCGCCACGCCCGAGGACAGGATGATGACCAGGCTGAGCCACTGCAGCGCTTCCACCGGCTGCTTGTGGAAGAGCTGCCAGCCGATCTGGGCGAGGCCCAGCGCCATGCCGAGGCCGACCGCGAGGAAGAGGTTGCCGGTCGCGACATAGACGCCGAGGAAGAGGAGCGTCGAGGCGAGGTCGAGCAGCAGGACCTTCGACGCCTGGAAGAGATTCTTCATGGGCTGGGCTTCCGTGCGATCTTTCGTGACAACGCCGTGTATTAAAGACACGCTATCAATACACGGCGTTCCCCGCAAGGGCCTTGCGGCTGCGCTAGGCGACGACGACCTTGATGTAGGTGTCCTTCATCACGATCAGGCCGCGGCGGAACGTGTAGAGGTCACAGCCCAGCCATTCCTGCCGTTCGCCGGTCCGCAGGGTGGCGATGCGATGCCACTCCGTCACGGCCCGGTCGCCGTGGATGAACTCGTTGGTGTGGTTCCACTTCACGTCGCTGGCGGCGGCGAACAGGGGCTCGAAGTAGCTGCGGATCGCGGCCTTGCCCTTGAAGCTCTGGCCCCAATAGTCGGGACCCTTGGCGTTCCTGAATTCGCCGTCCTCGGCAAAGGAATCAACGATCCCATCGACGTCGCGCCGGGCGAAGGCGTCGGCGACGCGGTGCAGGATCTCGAAGGTGACGTCGGTCATTCTTGCCTCATAACTACCGTGCAAGCTCTCGCGGTTGGTTACAACCGCTGCCGCTTGCCATTTCTACGGAGGCTCAAGCCTCCGTAGAAATAGGAACTCCAGGCACCTGCTTGGCGGTGCGGAACACCATCATCGACTTCACGTGGCTGACGTTGGGCGCCGAGGTCAGCCGGGTGGTCAGGAATTTCTGATACTCGTCCCAGGTTTCGGCGACGATCTTCAGCAGGAAATCTGCCTCGCCGGCCAGCATGTGGCACTCCCGGACCTCGTCCCACTTCTCGATCAGTTCCTCGAACGACTTGAGATCGGCCTCGGCCTGGCTGTTCAGGCCCACCAGGGCGAACACCGACACGCTGTAGCCCAGCGCCTCGGGGCTGAGTTCGGCATGATAGCCCTTGATGATCCCTGCGCGCTCCAGGGCCCTGACCCGCCGCAGACAGGGTGGCGCGGATATGCCGGACCGTTCGGCCAGTTCCACGTTGGTCATGCGTCCGTTGGACTGCAGGTCGCTTAGAATTCGCCGGTCAATTCGATCGAGCTTGGCCCGAGCCATCGTTTTCCTCCGTTGGCCGGGGTCTATGCCAGAACCATGCCACGCACGCAATAAAGTTGCGAGAATTCGCCGGTTGGCTGTGAACAATTGCGTGTGAAAATCACATCTGCCCGTGCAACGCCGACGAGGTTTGCATATATGTGGGCGATATGCAGTTGGCGGGATGCGGAGTGGTCATGGCAGCAACTCATCGAAGCAAGGTGATGATCCTAGGCTCGGGGCCGGCGGGATACACGGCGGCGATCTATGCGGCGCGCGCCAGCCTGAAGCCGATGCTGGTGCAGGGCATCCAGCCCGGTGGGCAGCTCACGATCACGACCGACGTCGAGAATTATCCGGGCTTCGCGGACGTCATCCAGGGCCCGTGGCTGATGGAGCAGATGCAGAAGCAGGCCGAGCATGTCGGCACGCAGCTGTTCTTCGACACGATCGTCGATGTCGACGTGACCCGGCGGCCGTTCGTCTGCCTGGGCGATTCCGGGGACCGCTACGAGGCCGATTCGCTCATCATCGCGACCGGCGCCACGGCGCGTTGGCTGGGCATCCCGAGCGAGGAGACCTTCCGCGGCGGCGGCGTGTCGGCCTGCGCGACCTGCGACGGCTTCTTCTTCCGCGGCAAGGATGTCGTGGTGGTCGGCGGCGGCAACACCGCCGTCGAGGAGGCGCTCTACCTCACGCACCACGCGTCCAAGGTGACGCTGGTTCATCGCCGCGACAGCTTCCGCGCCGAGAAGATCCTGCAGGATCGCCTGTTCAAGAACCCCAAGGTCAGCGTCGTCTGGGATCACGTGGTCGACGAGGTGCTGGGCGAGAAGACTCCGGCCCCCATCGTCACCGGCGCGCGCCTGCGCAACGTCAAGACCGGCGCGATCCAGGACATCAAGACCGACGGTTTCTTCGTGGCGATCGGCCACTCGCCCAACACCGAGCTGTTCAAGGGCAAGCTCGACATGGACGGCGAGGGCTACCTGATCACGAAACCCGATTCGACCGCGACGAACATCGAAGGCGTCTACGCGGCCGGCGACGTGCAGGACAAGGTCTTTCGCCAGGCCGTCACGGCGGCGGGCACCGGCTGCATGGCCGCCCTCGAGGCCGAGAAGTGGCTGGCGGCGCAGGAGGCGCGTCCCGCACAGGCCGCCGAGTAGAACCGGGAGCGAGGACAGGGGAGGCAGGGGAATGGACTGGGACAAGCTGCGCATATTCCAGGCCGTGGCGGACGCCGGCAGCTTCACCCATGCCGGCGAATCGCTGAAGCTCAGCCAGTCGGCGATCTCGCGCCAGATCGGCGCGCTCGAGGAACAGCTCGGCGTCATGCTGTTCCATCGCCATGCGCGCGGCCTGATCCTCACCGAACAGGGCGAACTGCTCTATCGAACCGCACGCGACATGGCCGCCAAGGTCAACACCGCGGAGGCGCTGCTGCGCGCCAACCAGGACAAGCCCGCCGGGCGGCTCAAGATCCACGCCACGGTGGGCTTCGGCTCGACCTGGCTGACCACGCAGATGCACGAGTTCATCGCGCTCTATCCCGAGATCGACGTAAGCCTCGTCCTGTCGGACAACGAACTGGACCTCGGCATGCGCGAAGCCGACGTGGCCATTCGCATGGTCATGCCGCGCCAGCCCGGCCTGGTTCAGCGCCACCTGCTGACGGTCCGCAGTCACGTCTATGCCTCGCACGGCTACATCCAGAAGTACGGCAAGCCGGCCACCATCGAGGAGCTGGACCAGCACCGCCTCATCATTTTCGGCGAGGACGCGCGGGCGCCGGTTCAGGATGTGAACTGGCTGCTGCGCGAGGGTAATGCCGACCAGAATCCGCGGCTCGTGGTGCTACGGGTCAACAATACCTACGGCATCTTCCGGGCCGTCGAGTCCGGTCTCGGGATCGCCTCGCTCCCTGATTATCTGGCGCGCGAATCCACCAAGCTCGAAATGCTCCTGCCGGACCTGAATGTCCGGACGACGGACGTCTATTTCACCTATCCGGAGGAGTTGAGGCATTCCAAGCGCATCGCGGTCTTCCGCGATTTCCTGCTGCGGAAGGTGGCGGAGACCCGTTTTTAACAGCGAGATCTGCAGGATTGCATACTGAGTGCGAGGCATGCGTGCTTCGCATGCCAGTGTCCAAAACTTCACCACTACCAATCTCGCCCACGAGGCATAGGTTTGCTTCAGGTTCTCGACACGAAAAGTTTAGGCTGATCGCGTTCGAAACTCGGGATCCTCATGATCCCACGTCTCCCAGACGTGAAGCCTCCCTGTTTGACTAGGCCGCCGCCCCCACGGGCAGGCGGCCTTCTTTTTTTT
>OFDC01001359.1_pt1 | contig 13230 bp, 10 predicted proteins | sample 1520941 | NCBI WGS metagenome assembly OFDC01 (sample SAMEA94258168, study PRJEB24077) | hot springs metagenome | biome: Aquatic biome; feature: Water | place: India | collected 2012-12-06 | depth 5 m | reverse complement strand
GGATGGTGCCGGGCAGCGAGCCGATGCGCGCCGCCTCGCTGCGCAGGGTCTCGTCGAGGGTGCGGGCCGCTTCCGTCATGGTCGCGGCGTGCTGGTCCATGTCGGCCAGGGTCGCGTTCAGCGCGCGCAGGCCCGAGGCCGTCTTGCCAAGGCTGTCCCGCCAGTTGCCGATGGCGGCGACCACCTCGTCCACGGTGCTGTAGGCGCTGAGGTCGAGGTCCAGCACCTCCACCGCGGTGCCATCGGAATCGGTGACGGCGATCCGCAGGGTGCCGCTGCCGGAGAAGGCGTCGCTGCCCGACACCGTCGTGGTGCCCGTCAGCGCGTTGGGCGGCGGTGCCGCGGTGCCGTTGTTGGCGATGCCGTTGAGCTGGTCCATCAGCGTGGTCGCCAGCTCGTCCAGTGCTGCCTGCTGCGCCGGCAGGTCGGTGTCGCGCAGTTGGATCAAGCCGCCCAGCGTGCCGGACTTGACGGAGCCGGTGATGTCCTTGCCGTCCAGCATGATGCCCTGGAAGCCGCCGGACTCGTAGCTGGTGGACGCGCTGACCGACGCGGCGGGGGTGTAGGACAGGGTGTGCACGCTGCTGTCGACCAGCGCCTGACCGGAGGAGGTCGACACCCGGACCTTGCCGTTGCTGTCGGTCTGATAGGTGATCGGGATGTCCTCGGACAGGCTCTTCAGCGCCTCGGCCCGCTGGTCCTTCAGATCGGTGGTGTCCTGCCCGAGCCCCTTGGCCTTGGCGATGCGGTCGTTCAGGTCGTCGATGGTGGTCAGCGTCGCGTTGATGCGGTCCACCGTGGTGGCGATGTCCTCGTCCGCCTGGTCGCGCAGATCCTGCACCGTGGACGAGGCGGTGCGCAGTTCGGACGCCACCGTCTCCAGGTTGCTCACGACCGCCGACTTGGCGCTTTCGCTTTCCGGCGAGGTGGCGAGCGTCGAGGTCACGTCGGAGAGATCGTCGATGGCCGCCGCCAGCGTTCCGTCGGAATCGGTGGTGCCGAGCGACGACTGGAGCTGGTCGAGATAGCTGTTGCGCACATCGGCGTAGCCGAGATCGGACTGGGCGCCGATGATCGTCTTCAGCAGCGCGTTGTTGACCGCGCTGCTGATCGACGCGGTCTGGACGGCGGTGCTGCCAACCGCGGTGTCGTAGGTGGTGACGTTCGCCGTCTTGCGCGTGTAGCCGGCCGTGTCGGCGTTCGCCACGTTGGACGACGCCACGGCCATGCCGACCTCCGAGGAGCGCAGCGCGGATTGGGCGATGCTGCCGGCGATCCTGAGCGACATGGCGGTTCTCCCGGGACGGGGTCAGACGGTGACAGCCACGCAATGGCGGACGATCTGCTCGGGCCGCCGCACGCCCTGGCGGGCGTTGGCGGTGTAGACGGAGGCTGGGCGGCTGTGCGCGGCGCGCAGGACGAGGGTGGCGTCGGGGTCGGCGCTCAGCGGCTCGAAGGTCTCGTAGCCGTCGGCCGGCACCCCCGACAGATCCGCGGCCGTCAGCAGCCCGCGATCGGGATCGATCGCCGAGTGACCGGTGATGAAGGCGACGTCCCGCGCAGCCAGCGGCGGCAGGCGTCCATCGCCTGCGCGCGCAAGCCATGGCCCTTGGGCAGCATCAGCAAGGGCTCCGCCGGCAGGCGGCCCGGATCGAGCGCGGCGGACGCGGCCAGCGGGTGCGACTCGGGCAGGATCACCAGGAACGGCTCGTCGAACAGCGGCACCACCGCGCAGCCCTCGGCTTCCACCGGCAGCCCCAGCAGGCAGGCGTCCAAGTCCGCGCCTTCGAGCTGGTCGAGCAGGGCGGGGCGGGAGTCCTCGCGCAGGGACAGAGTCATGTCCGGCCAGCAGCGCCGGGCCACCGGCACCAGCCAGCTCAGGAGAGCCGCGGTCAGCGTCGCCGTCGTGCCCAGCCGCAGCGCGCCCTCCGCCCGTTCCGCCGCACGGTCGGCGAGGCGGCGGAAGGAGTCCGCCTCCTTCAGCACGCGGCGCGCCTGATCGATCAATGGTTCGCCGGCCGACGTCGGGCGCACCTGCCGGTGTGTGCGCCGGAACAGGTCGACACCCAGGCAGCGTTCGAGCTTGGCGATCTGCATGCTGAGCGTCGGCTGCGACACGGCGCAGGCGTCCGCGGCCTGGCCGAAATGCCCATGGTCCGCGACGGCGACCAGATAGCGCAGGTCGGTCAGGGTGATGGTGAACCGGCGATAGAGCGCATCGATGGTCATGATCGAGCCAATCGATTTCCGGACCATGGCGTCCGTGGGTTAGCTTAGAACAGTTCCAGAAGGACCGCGACCGATACAAGCGGGTAGGGGCCTAGGCGCAAGGTCAGACGGCGCGGTCCAGGGAGGGAGGAGACACAACCGATGCTGACGCCGCCGCGCCCGCTGGGCGCCACGGTGCGTTGCCTGCGCGGTGTGGGGCTGAAGGCCACCCGCCAGCGCCTGATGCTGCTGGGCCTTCTGTTCGGCCGCGGCAGCCGGCCAGTCACCGCCGACGAGCTGTTCCAGCAGGCGCTGGAGGCCGGCATCCCGGTCTCCCGCGCCACCGTCTACAACACGCTGCACGCGCTGGTGCGGCACGGGTTGCTGCGAGCCATCACCATCGACGCCGAACGCACGTGGTTCGACACCGACACCGGTCACATCGGCCGCGTCTACCGCGAGGACAGCGGCCGCATGGAGCATCTTCCGCCCGACACGCCGGGTCTAAGGGAGCTGCTGCGCCATTTGGGCGACCCGCCCCCGGGTCGGGTCGATGTGCTGGTGCGGGTGCGGGCGGTTGGGCCGCTCAAGCTCGAGTTCGAGGTGCGCGACACGGGCATCGGCATCCCCGCCGACCGCCTCGACCGGCTCTTTCAAGACTTCTCCCAGGTCGACGCGTCGACCACGCGTCGCTTCGGCGGCACGGGCCTCGGGCTGGCCATCAGCAAGCGCCTCGCGGAGATGATGGGCGGCAGCATCACCGTGACCAGCGAGGCGGGGCAGGGGAGCGTCTTCGAGGTGAACCTCCCGCTGGAGGTCGAGGCCGAGCGCGAGGAGGGCGAGGCGCCGGGCATCGCCGGGCGCACCGTGCTCATCGTCGACGACCAGGCGACGTACCGAAAGGTCCTGCGGCGCACCATGGAGGCCTGGGGCGTGCGGTGCGAGGAGGCCGGCGACGGCGTCGAGGTGCGCGGGCTGCTGGCCGACGGCGAGCGCCCCGACGTGTTCCTCATCGACGCGAACATGCCGATCATGGACGGCATCGCCCTCGCGCGGGAGCTCGCCGACGACCCCCGCGTGGCGCACGTGCCCCGGGTGCTGCTCTCGTCGTACACCGTGACCCCCGAGATCGCCGCGCAGGGCCGCGACTGCTTCGCCGCGACGCTGATGAAGCCCGTGCGCGCGCAGCGGCTGCAGGAGGTGCTCCGGGGGCTGCTCACGCGCTCGGAGAAGTCGCGCATGACGGTCCTCGCGGGGGTCACCCAGGCCGAGCGCCCGCTGGCCTTGTCGCACCCGCTGCGGATCCTCCTCGCGGAGGACAACCCGGTGAACCAGAAGGTCGCCCGGAGGATGCTCGAGAAGCTCGGCTATGACGTGCAGGTCGCGGGCAATGGGCTCGAGGCCGTGGCGGCGTCCATCGCCGCGCCCGTCGACGTGATCCTGATGGACGTGCAGATGCCCGAGATGGACGGCGAAGCCGCGACCCGCGCCATCCGTGCGCTGCCGCATTCGGCCGCGCGGGTGCCGGTGATCGCGCTGACCGCCAACGCCATGGTGGAGGACCGCGAGGCCTACCTGCGCAGCGGCATGGACGACTTCGTCCTCAAGCCGGTGCATCCGCCGCAGCTGGCCGCCGCGATCGCGCGCGTGGTCGGCTGAGTTCAGCCCCGGTCGGCACGCTCGCGGATGCGCTGCTGCAGCGCCGCCCAGCCTTCGGGCCCGAGTCGGGTGAGCGTCTCGGTGTTGGTCTCGTAGATGCGCTCGGCCTCCGGGAAGGCGTCCACGGCGCGGTCCACGCTGTCCTCGCGCAGCAGGTGCAGGGTCGGGTACGGGCTGCGGTTGCTGGCGTTGCTGACGTCCTCGGGCGCGGTGCCCTCGAACTGGTAGTCGGGATGGAAGCTCGCCACCTGCAGCACGCCCTCGAGCCCGAGGTCCTCCACCGCCAGGTCGGCCAGTTCCAGGAAGTCGTTGTAGTCGAGGAAGTCAGCCAGCACCGCGGGATGGATGATCAGCGTGGTGTCGACCTGCTGCGGCGGCGCCGAGGCCAGGAACTGCAGCTCCTGCACCAGCGTGTTGAGCAGGTCCTCGGGGTCGGTGTCGTCGGTGTGCACGTAGCGGATCTGGCCCTTGGCCTGCACCGCCTTGGCGAAGGGGCACAGGTTCAGGCCGATCACGGCCTCGTCGACCCAGGCGCGGGTGCGGGCGATGGCGAGTTCGGGAGTGGGGATGTCCATGGGCGGGCAGTCTACGCGGCGGCTTCCTGAGGCTCGGCCCGCAGGTCGTCGCGGTCGTCCGCATGGAGGGGGTGGTGAGGCCCGCCGGCCTGCGCCCACTCACGCAGGGGCGCCCCCAGCACCGCCGGTGGCAGCGCATGGAAGAGGCGCTCGCCCACCTGCCGCGAATCCGTCAGCGTGCGCACCTCGTCATAGGCGGCCTGCGCCTGCGGATACACCTTGCGCAGGTAGTTCAGCCACTGCTTGAGCCGCCCGGCGCGATGGCGTGGCTCCACCCGGGCGCACACGAGGTGCCAGAACTCCTGCATCAGCGGCAGCAACTGTCCCCACGCCAGGCGCCCGCCCTGCCCGCGGATCGCCAGCGCCAGGCCGGGATCGGCCACCATCCCGCGGCCCAGCATGAGGTGCTCGCAGCCGGAGACCTCCCGGCAGCGGCGCGCGTCGTCCACCGTCCACACCTCGCCGTTGGCCACCACCGGGATGCGCACCGCCTGGCGGATGCGCGGGATGCGCTCCCAGTACGCGGGCGGGCGGTAGCCGTCGGCCTTGGTGCGCGCATGCACGACCAGCTCGGCCGCCCCACCGTCGGCGATCGCGCGGGCGCAGTCCTCGGCCCGCGCGTCGTCATGGAAGCCCAGCCGCATCTTGGCCGACACCGGCATGCCCGCCGGCACCGCCTCGCGCACGGCGCGCACGATGCGGCGCATCAGCTCGGGCTCCTGCAGCAGGGCCGCGCCGCCGCCGTGGCGGTTCACCACCTTGGCCGGGCAGCCGAAGTTCAGGTCGATGCCGGCCGGCCCCAGTCCGGCCAGGCGAGCGGCGTTGTCGGCCAGGCAGGCAGGGTCCGAGCCCATGAGCTGCGCCCGCACCGGCACTCCCGCGGCGGTGCGTCCGCCGTGGCGCAGTTCCGGGACGATGCGCAGGAAGGCGCGCTCCGGCAGCAAGGTGCCGGTGACGCGGATGAACTCGGACACGCAGCGGTCGATGCCCCCCACCCGGGTAAGGGTGTGGCGCAGCGTCGCGTCCAGGAGCCCCTCCATCGGGGCAAGCAGCAACATCATGGGGAGGGATTATCCGGACCCGGTCGTCCCCGGGCCGGTGTCAGCCGTTTTCCTACAAGCGTCTCCGCCGCTTCCCGACTCTGCGCATCGGCGCGGGCTTATGTCGAGCGGCCCAGCCGGCGCCTACGCTGTTCTCAACGCTGGTGAAAACCGCCGCAACCGCGAGACATGAAGGAGTACCCCGCCATGAACACCCAACCGACGCTGCAGACCGTGAGCGCCTCCACCTCGGCGGAAACGCGCCACGGCGGCTACATGCTGCGCTTCCAGTCGCTGTTCGACGAGGGCCGGGCCTATGCGTTCCCCTGCGACGCGCAGGGTCATGTGGACCTGGACGCGCTGAGCGAGAAGGCCCGCAACAACTACCTGTACGCCCGCGCGGTCATCGGCCTGGAGGTGGCGATGCCGCATGTGGAGCCGGTGCTGCCCAGCGCGCGCACCATGCATTGAGCGTCGCTCAGAAACGACAAAGGCGCCCGCAGGCGCCCATCGCACATCCGAGGGAGCGGCCGGGAGGCCCGGCCAGCCGTCTTTCTCGCCTTACTTGAGCGCCTTGAAGCGCAGGCGGTGCGGACGCGCACCTTCCTCGCCCAGGCGGCGCTTCTTGTCCTCTTCGTACTCCTGGTAGTTGCCGGCGTAGAAGTACCACTGCGAGTCGCCTTCGGCGGCCAGGATGTGGGTGCAGATCCGGTCCAGGAACCAGCGGTCGTGGGAGATCACCATGGCCGAGCCGGCGAACTCCAGCAGCGCCTCTTCCAGCGCACGCAGGGTTTCCACGTCCAGGTCGTTGGACGGCTCGTCCAGCATCAGCACGTTGCCGCCCTGGGCCAGGGTCTTGGCCAGGTGCAGGCGGCCGCGCTCGCCGCCGGACAGGTTCTTCACCAGCTTCTGCTGGTCATTTCCCTTGAAGTTGAAGCGGCCGATGTAGGCGCGCGAGGGCATCACGAACTTGCCCACGACGATGTTGTCCAGCCCGCCGGAGACGTCCTCCCACACCGTCTTGTCGCCTTCCAGGCTCTCGCGGCTCTGGTCGACGAAGGCCATCTTCACCGTCTTGCCGATCTTCACTTCACCGCTGTCCGGCTTCTCCACGCCCTGGATCATGCGGAACAGCGTGGACTTGCCCGCGCCGTTGGGGCCGATGATGCCCACGATGGCGCCGGCCGGCACCTTGAAGCTCAGGTTGTCGATGAGCAGGCGGTCGCCGAAGCTCTTGGACACGCCGTCGAACTCGATCACCTCATTGCCCAGGCGCTCGGCCACCGGGATGAAGATCTCGTTGGTCTCGTTGCGCTTCTGGTAGTCGACGTCGCTCAGTTCCTCGAAGCGGGCCAGGCGCGCCTTGCTCTTGGCCTGGCGCCCCTTGGCGTTGGAGCGCACCCACTTGAGCTCCTCCTTCATCGCCTTGATGCGGGCGTCCTCCTTCTTCTGCTCGACCTCCAGGCGCTGCTCCTTCTGGTCCAGCCAGTCGGTGTAGTTGCCCTTGTAGGGGTGGCCGAAGCCCCGGTCGAGTTCGAGGATCCACTCCGCCGCGTTGTCCAGGAAGTAGCGGTCGTGGGTGATGGCCACGACGGTGCCGGAGAAACGCTTGAGGAAGACTTCCAGCCACTCGACCGACTCGGCGTCCAGGTGGTTGGTGGGCTCGTCCAGCAGCAGCATGTCGGGCTTCTGCAGCAGCAGGCGGCACAACGCGATGCGGCGCTTCTCGCCGCCGGACAGGTGCTTGATGGTGGCGTCCCACGGCGGCAGGCGCAGCGCGTCGGCGGCGATCTCCAGCTGCAGGTCGGTGTTCTCGCTGCCGGCCGCGGCGATCACCGCCTCCAGCTCCGCCTGCTCGGCGGCCAGGGCGTCGAAGTCGGCATCCGGCTCGGCATAGGCGGCGTAGACCTCGTCCAGGCGCTTCTTGGCCGCCATCACACCGCCCAGGCCCTCTTCCACCGCCTGGCGCACGGTCTGCTCCGGCGCCAGCTGGGGCTCCTGCGGCAGGTAGCCGATCTTGATCCCCGGCATCGGAATTGCTTCGCCCTCGATGTCCTTGTCGAGGCCAGCCATGATCTTCAGCAGCGTGCTCTTGCCGGAGCCGTTGAGGCCCAGCACGCCGATCTTGGCGCCCGGGAAGAAGGACAGCGAGATGTCCTTGAGGATCTGACGCTTGGGCGGCACGATCTTGCCCACGCGGTTCATCGTGAATACGTACTGAGCCATGACTGGTCCTGACGACGAGACACGGGCGGCGACAGGCCGCCCGAAACCCGCGATTGTCGCCGCTGTCGCAAACCCGGCGGTCGTCGGCGGGGATGGGCGGTCCGCGGACCGCCCTCACACCGGCTGCCGATGAACGACAAGAACACCCTCCTGCCGCCTGCCCTGCTCCCCGACGACGCGCTGTTCCTCGACTTCGACGGCACGCTGGTCGACCTTGCGCCCGCGCCCGACCTGATCCACGTCGACCCCCTCACGCTGGAGGTGCTGCGGCGACTGCAGGAACGGCTGTGCGGCGCACTGGCCATCGTCTCCGGCCGGCCCCTGGCCGAGATCGACCATTGGCTGTCGCCGCTCGCGCTGCCGGCTGCGGGGGTGCACGGAGCCGAGCGTCGCACTGCCGAGGGCCGGACCCTGCGCGCGGAGGTCGGCGATCTCGACCTCGTGGGCCAGGCGCTGCTGCCCCTGGTGACGCGGCACCCCGGCCTGCGAATGGAGCGCAAGGGCGCGGCCGTGGCCCTGCACTACCGCGAGGCCCCCCAGGCCGAGGCCCTGTGTCGGCAGGCGGTGCAGCAGGTGCTCGCACGACAGCCCGCCTTGAAGCTGCTGGACGGCAAGATGGTGCTGGAGCTGCTGCCGCAGGGTGTCGGCAAGGGTCAGGCGGTGCGCGCCTTCCTGCACGAGCCGCCCTTCGCCGGCCGGCGGCCCGTGTTCGTGGGCGACGACGTCACCGACGAGGCCGGCTTCGAGGCGGTCCTCGCAATGGGCGGGCTGGCCGTCAAGGTCGGTCCCGGCCCCAGCCTCGCCCCGCATCGACTGGCCGGCACCGAGCAGGTGCGCCACTGGCTGTCGGGCGCCCTGGACCCTTCCTTGCCTACCGCACCGCATGCACACACCGCCTGAGCCCTACGGCCCCACCACCCTGCCGAACTCGCTGGAGCTCGGCATGATCGGCAACTGCACCTTCTCGGCGCTGATCGACCGCCATGCCCGCATCGTCTGGTCGTGCATGCCGCGCTTCGACGCCGACCCGGTGTTCGACGCCCTGCTGGACCCGAGCGCGAACGGCTCGGCCTGGGCCATCGAGCTCGAAGGCCTGGCGCGCAGCGAGCAGCAGTACGAGTGCAACACCGCCGTGCTGGTCACGAGGCTGTGGGACGAGGCGGGCAACGGACTGGAGATCACCGATTTCGCGCCGCGCTTCTTCGCCCGCGAGCGGACGTTCCGGCCGGTGCAGATCGTGCGTCGGGTGCGACCCATCGCCGGCTACCCGCGCATCGTCGTGCGCCTGCGCCCTCGCTTCGACTGGGGTCGCCTGGTGCCCCACATCACCCAGGGCAGCCACCACCTGCGCTTCGTCGGCCCCTCGCTCACCCTGCGCCTGACGACCGATGCGCCGCTGGCCTACGTGCTGGCCGAGACGCCCTTCCTCGTCACCGAGCCGATGGACTTCATCCTCGGGCCCGACGAGACCCTGGAAGGGGCGGCGCGCACCGTGGCCAGCGAGATGCATGCGCAGACCAGCCGCTACTGGCGGCACTTCGCGCGCGCGCTCACCGTGCCGCTGGAGTGGCAGGACGTGGTCGTGCGCGCGGCCATCACCCTGAAGCTCAGCCTGTTCGAGGACACCGGCGGCATCGTGGCCGCCATGACGACCAGCATTCCCGAGGCGCGCGGCAGCGGCCGCACCTGGGACTACCGCTTCTGCTGGCTGCGCGACGCCTTCTTCGTGGTGCGCGCGCTCAACAGCATCAGCGAGGTGGCGACGATGGAGGAGTACCTGCGCTGGATCACCAACGTCATCGGCCACGACGACCTGCAGCATGTGCAGCCACTGTTCGGCATCGGCCTGGAGAAGCAGCTCACCGAGCAGATCCTGCCCCACCTGCCCGGCTACCGCGGCGACGGCCCGGTGCGGGTGGGCAACCAGGCGCACGAGCACTTCCAGCACGACGTCTACGGCAACATCGTCCTCGGCGCAGCGCAGGCCTTCCACGACACCCGGCTGTTCCGCCGGGCGGGCGAGTACGAGTTCCGCGCGCTGGAGCGGGTGGGCGAGCTGGCCTGGGCGGTGCACGACACGCCCGACGCCGGCATGTGGGAGCTGCGCACCCGTGCGCGCATCCACACCAGCTCGGTGCTGATGAGCTGGTGCGCCTGCGACCGCCTGGCCAAGATCGCGCGCCGCCTCGGCCTGGCCGAGCGTGCGGCGCACTGGGGCCAGCGCGCCGACCACATCCGCCAGCGCATCCTGCGCGAGAGCTGGAACGAGCAGCGCCAGGCCTTCGCGGAGAGCTTCGGCGGCAAGGAGCTGGACGCCAGCGTGCTGCTCATGGCGGAGGTCGACCTGATCGACCCGCGCGACCCGCGCTTCGTCTCGACCGTGGAGGCGCTGGAGCAGACCCTGTGCGACGGTCCGTACATGCGCCGCTACGAGGCCGCCGACGACTTCGGCAAACCCGAGACCAGCTTCAACATCTGCACGTTCTGGCGCATCGACGCGCTGGCGCGCATCGGCCGCAAGGAGCAGGCGCGCGAGATCTACCAGGCCATGCTGGACGCGCGCAACCATGTCGGCCTGCTGTCGGAGGACACCCATCCCGAGAGCCGCGAGATGTGGGGCAACTTTCCGCAGACCTACTCGATGGTGGGTCTCATCAACGGGGCGATGCGTTTGTCGGCGCCATGGGGATCGGTGATATGACCCGCGGCCGCTGCTGGGCCCGTGGGCGATGGACGCGCCGCGGTGTGGCTTGCCGCGCTCGCCGCGGCCGCCTCCGACTGTTGCCGCACCTCGGCATGCATTTCCCGTTTAGGCTGTGACCATGGGACGATTGATCGCCGTTTCGAACCGCCTGGCCGATCCGCGCCGCACCGCATCGGGAGGACTGGCCGTGGCCCTCGGCCCGGCGCTGCAGGAGACCGGCGGCATGTGGTTCGGCTGGAGCGGGCGCATCGTAGACAACCACACCGACGCCGGCCTGCTGCAGCGCCCTCACCTGCGGCAGACCGGGACGGTCACGCTGGCCACGGTGGACCTCACCCAGGCCGACCACGACCACTACTACCTGGGGTATTCCAACAGCGTGCTGTGGCCGGTGTTCCATTACCGGCTCGACCTGGCGGAGTTCCGCACCGACTTCCTCGAAGGCTACCTGCGGGTGAACCGGCAGTTCGCGCAGGCCCTGCGCCCGCTGCTGCGCGAGGACGACGTCATCTGGGTGCACGACTACCACCTCATCCCGCTGGCGGCCGAGCTGCGCTCCCTGGGGGTGACCAACCGCATCGGCTTCTTCCTGCACATCCCGCTGCCGCCGCCGCTCATCCTGGCCGCGCTGCCGGCGCACGACTGGCTGCTGCGCTCGCTGTTCGCCTACGACCTCGTGGGCCTGCAGAGCCAGGCCGACCTGGCGCACTTCACCCGCTTCGTCACCGCCGAGGCCCGCGCCGAGGTGCTGCCGGGCTACCGCTTCCGTGCCTTCGAGCGCACCATGCACGCGCAGGCCTTCCCGATCGGCATCGACGTGCAGGAGTTCCGCCACCTCGCGCAGGGCGAGGAAGCGGTGGAGACCTGGCGCCGCACGCGCGACGAATACTCCAAGCGCCGGCTGCTGGTCGGCGTGGACCGCCTGGACTACAGCAAGGGGCTGCCGCAGCGCCTGCAGGCCTTCCACGAGGTGCTGCGCCGCTACCCCGAGCACCGCAACAGCGCCACCCTGATCCAGATCGCCTCGCCCACCCGCGAATCGGTCGAGGCCTATGCGCAGATCCGCCGCCAGCTGGAGTCGCTGTGCGGCGCCATCAATGGCGAGTTCGGCGAACTCGACTGGATGCCGGTGCGCTACCTGCACCGCACCGTGGCGCGCAAGCGGCTGCCCGGGCTCTATCGCGCCAGCAAGGTCGGCCTGGTGACCCCGCTGCGCGACGGGATGAACCTGGTGGCCAAGGAGTACGTGCTGTCGCAGGACCCGGACGACCCGGGCGTCCTGGTGCTGTCGCGCTTCGCCGGCGCGGCCGAGCAGATGCCGCAGGCGCTGCTGGTCAATCCCTACGACATCCCGGCCATGGCCGACAGCATCGAGCGCGCGCTGCGCATGCCACTGGCCGAGCGCATCGAGCGGCACCGGCTGCTGCTGGAGGGCGTGGAGAAGCAGGACGTGCGGTGGTGGCTGCGACAGTTCCTCGTGGCGCTGCAGGGCGAGGCGACGGTAGAGCCGGTGACGGTCTGAGCGCCCAGCGGTCCGTCAGTCCGGCAAGCACGCCCCGGGATCCGCCCCCGGAGCATGCCGAAGCCTGGACCGGTACAATCCCGGTTGCAGTTGCGATTCCAGTCGTCTCTTCACTGCGGCCGATTCCCGGCCCGGGCGCTTGCCCTCCTTGGCAAGCCGTCCCCTCCTCACCCCCAGCCTGCGACTGGCGCCCCGTTGACCGGTGGCGACAGGCCGGATCTGCTGTTGTCTCGATGACCTTCGAATCCCTCGGCCTGGCCGAGCCCCTCCTGCGCGCCGTTCGCGAGCAGGGCTACGAACACCCCACCCCCATCCAGGCCCAGGCCATCCCCGCCGTGCTCCAGGGCGGCGACCTGATGGCCGGCGCCCAGACCGGCACCGGCAAGACCGCCGGTTTCACGCTGCCCATCCTGCACACCCTGCTGAACCGTCCGGCCAGCATTCCGGCCGGGCGCCCCCGCGTGCTCGTGCTGACGCCGACCCGCGAACTGGCCGCCCAGGTCGAGGAGTCGGTGCGCACCTACGGCCGCCACGCAAAGATGCGTTCCATGGTCATGTTCGGCGGTGTGGGCATGAATCCGCAGCTGCAGGCGCTGAAGCAGCGCGTGGACATTCTGGTGGCCACCCCCGGTCGCCTTCTTGATCACGTCGGCGAAAAGTCGCTGGATCTGTCCGGCGTCGAGATATTCGTGCTGGACGAAGCGGATCGCATGCTGGACATGGGTTTCATCCGCGACATCCGCAAGGTGATCGCCGTGCTGCCCAAGGTGCGCCAGACCCTGCTGTATTCGGCCACCTTCTCGCCGGAAATCCGCGAACTGGCCCACGGCCTGCTCAACGACCCGGCCGAGGTCGAGGTGGCGCCGCGCAACACCACGGCCGAGCGCGTCGCGCAGGAGGTCTACATGGTGGAGCAGAAGCAGAAGCGCCACCTGCTGGCCCACTTGATCAATCAGGGCGCATGGTCCCAGGTGCTCGTCTTCACCCGCACCAAGCACGGCGCCAACAGGCTGGCCGAACAGCTGGACAAGCAGGGCATCACCGCGGCAGCCATCCACGGCAACAAGAGCCAGAACGCGCGCACCCGCGCGCTGGCCGATTTCAAGAGCAACACGCTGCGCGTGCTGGTCGCGACCGATATCGCCGCGCGCGGTCTGGACATCGACCAGCTGCCCCATGTGGTCAACTTTGAACTGCCCAACGTGCCGGAAGACTATGTGCACCGCATCGGCCGTACCGGCCGCGCCGGTGCCAGCGGCGCGGCGATCTCTCTGGTCGACCGCGAGGAGGCCAAGC
>OFDC01001358.1_pt1 | contig 13240 bp, 10 predicted proteins | sample 1520941 | NCBI WGS metagenome assembly OFDC01 (sample SAMEA94258168, study PRJEB24077) | hot springs metagenome | biome: Aquatic biome; feature: Water | place: India | collected 2012-12-06 | depth 5 m | reverse complement strand
GCAGTTGGTGATAACCCTAAACTGGTAATCAGTTTATTAAAAAAAGGCGATGATAGCTGGCTTATTTTGTCCGACAATCAAGTCAAAGCCGCGCAGGCGGATAAACCTAGTTTCTTGAAAGCCAAACAAGCTATCAGCAATGTTTCGGCTGATGAAGAAATCAGTTCGCTGTTGAACCGTGATATTTATCCGCTGTTGGCAAATCAGCAGGTTCACCGATTAACTGGGGTGATTAGTCAAACGCCCAGTGTCCGCGTCAATGAGCTAGTGCAACAACTGGCAACCCATGTACCTGTTAAAGCCTACTGGCTGGCAGGGTATGATGCCGAGCGCAGCAGGCTTGATGTGACAGATAAGGCTGTATCTACAAGTTTTCGTGCGATTACACCGAGGAGCTGTCAAACCGCCCAACGTTGGCAACAAGATGGCTTGGAAGTGACAGCGGTGTCGGGATGGCAGTTGGATTTAGCCTTAACCGATGAGCAAAAGCGAGCGACCCAAACCTGTTATATTCGCATCCGTTTTATGCCACCAACTAGCAAACCCTACGATGTGCTGATGTTGGCAGGTAATAGCGATATCGCCATGCAAATGACTGAAAAATTATGCACGGTATCGGCGACGCATTTACTCATTCAGCCTTATACGTTATCCATTAAACCATCGTGGCTAGCATTGACAAAACCTTCCTTGCTGCATGTGGTCACAGGCGCATATAAGTCGCAAAAACTGGCTGAAGATAGCCAATTATCGCTGGCTAGTTGGTCAGTGGATAAGCCTGCAGACCACCTGTTTGAAGTCCTGTATGCCGATCAAGTGGGTGCAGTAATGTACACGCTCCCCCCAGATGATACGGACTGATAGTTGACGATTTGGCTACAAGGCAGTGATTGTAATTTTGACCGCTTCCCCCTATCATGGGCGGTAAATTACCTATTGCTAAGGAACTTTTATGTCAGATAATTGGCCACCCGATCCCAACCAACCCTCACAGTCAAAGCCACCTGTTCATCCAAACCATACGCAAAACTTGCCACCCAATGCGCCATACGCAGGCAAAGAATGGCAATTGCTAGAAAAAACCCTCATGGCAAGTCTTGTGGAGCAGCGCCGTGCAAGACGCTGGGGTATTTTCTTTAAGCTCATCACCTTGGGCTATGTGCTACTATTTGGCGCGGCGGTGGCAAAAGGCTGTAGTGGCTCAGCCAAAAGTGGCATGAGTGATATCGGTATGAGCAAACCGCATTTAGCCGTCATCGATGTCAAAGGCGTCATCAGCAGCGACAATGAAGCCAATAGTCAAGCGGTGGGCGAGGCATTGACGGAAGCGTTTAACAACGACCAAGCGCAAGCGGTGGCGTTACGCATCAACTCACCGGGTGGCTCGCCTGTACAATCCGATGAAATCTGGCAAACTATGACCGAATTGAGAAAAGCCCATCCTAACAAAAAACTGTATGCCGTTATCGAAGATATGGGCGCTTCAGGCGCGTATTATATCGCATCTGCGGCAGATGAAATTTGGGTCAATCCCTCAAGCTTGGTCGGCTCAATCGGCGTGATTATGCCAAGCTACAATGTCCAAGGTTTGATGGATAAACTAGGCATTAAAGATGGCACCATGACAGCCGGTGCGCACAAAGATATTTTAAGCATGAGTCGCCCGCTCTCCGAATTTGAGCGCCAACATGTCCAAAGTGTGTTGGATAACACCCACGCCCATTTTATCAATGCTGTCAAACAAGGTCGCGGCAATCGCCTCAAAAATCCTGACGCCAATCAGCTTTTTTCCGGGTTGTTTTGGAGTGGTGAGCAAGCGATTAATCTTGGTTTGGCGGATAAAAAAGGCGGCATCAGCACCCTTGAGTCTCAGCTAAAACTAGACAATGTAGTACAATATAACCCAGAAGACCCGGTGAAAAAAGTGTTCGGTAAATTTGCCAGCCAAATCGGCTATGGGTTTGGCGAAACGCTCTCCAAAGGCTTTGCTAGCCAATTAACCCAAGCGGCTGCAAATGACAAAGGGATGCAATAACCATGCCATCTAAGACGAGCCAGCATCCGTTAGCCAATGGTTTGCCCTCTGCGCCAACGCTAGCGACAGGCATACAGGGCATAACAGCGATAGCAGAGGCAGGGCAAAAACCCTTGATACACTTTGCACATGCCAATGGTATTCCATCGCAAACCTATCAATATCTGTTTGATTTGCTCAGTGATGAATTTGATATTGTCTATATCCCAGCGTTAGGCATTGACCCGCGTTATCCGGTTGATAATCATTGGCAAAAACTGACCGAGCAAGTGATTGATAGCATCCAAGCGCACCTAAGCGCGCGCGGGCAAACCAAGGTCATCGGGCTGGGGCATTCGCTTGGCGCATTGTGCACCCTGCAAGCCAGCTATCGGGCACCCGAGCTATTTAGCCAAGTGATTGCCTTAGACCCACCGCTCATTCATGGCTACTATTCGATGGCACTACATTGGGCAAAACGCTTTAGCCCACGGTTGGTAGATAGGCTCACGCCTGCAGGTCTATCAAGCCATCGACGTGACACATGGCCAAGCCGTGAAGTCGCCTACGAGCATCTGCGACATAAAGCATTCTATCGACATTTTGATGAGCGCTGTTTTAATGATTTTATTCGTTATGGCTTGACGGATACCGCAGATGGGCAAGTGACGCTTACCATTCCAAAAGCGGTGGAAGTGGCGGTGTTTCGTACCAACCCCTCGCTATACTGGCAAGAACCTAACCATCCGCCGGCTGTCCCTGCCAAGCAAATCATTGGTAAAGATAGCCTGTTTCTTAAGCGAGGGTTTCCTGCGCTGGTCAAACAGCGTATGGGCATTGATTTTGAAGTGCATGAAGGCGGGCATATGTTCCCGTTAGAATACCCAGCCAGTACGGTTGAACGAATCAAAGCGCTTATTTACTCAGTCAATCATGATATCCACTAACAACACAAATATCCATTAAAGGGTTTAATGTGCAAAATTTATCGTTACAGCCTAGCACCCCCATCTACGATTTGCCAAAGACCATCGTGCTATCTATGGTGTTATTGGCGGTGTTTTTTGCCAGTCAATTGATTGGCGTGGTGTTATTTGCGCCATGGGTGCTACAAGATGCCGCAAATTTGGATATCGCTGAAAAAGTATTGCAGGGCAGTGAAAACGGCACCTTAATGAGTCTATCGCTAGGCTTTACCTTAGCCATGGTGATAGGCTGCGTTTATTTGTTTATCCGAGTCAAAAACAGCCGTGTCAAAGATTATCTTGCCATGAAGCCCTTTACTTGGTATCAGTTGTTACAATGTAGCGCGCTGCTGATTGTGCTAAATGTTATCATCAATCTAGTCACCGTCTGGCTGGGTCGCGAGCCCATGATGTTTATGGACAATCTTGCCGAGTCCGCGCATCCACGGTGGCTGCTTGTGCTGGCGATGGTGGTATTTGCGCCGATTTATGAAGAAGTGATATTTCGCGGGTTTATGTGGACAGGGCTTGCCAGCTCAAAGCTCGGTATATGGGGCGCGAGCGTGCTAACCAGTATCCTATTTGCGGTGATTCATATGCAATACGGGGTGGTCGAGTTGTTAGGGATTTTTTGTCTAGCGATGTTATTTAGCTATGGGCGTATCATATCAGGGTCACTATTATTGCCTGTGGTATTGCATATGATGAATAATGGTTTGGCGATGTGGCAGTATTTGTACGGCTAGTCTTTTTCAGCTAACTTTTAGCCCGCACTTTTAACCCGCATTTAACGCCAATACCGCTTCACCCGCTTCACGAACTTGGGCAACCGAAAGGGATTTTTGCCCGCTAAGCGTCTGACGCCATTTACGACTGCCTGTCAATCCTTGGAACAAGCCCAAATAATGGCGCATAATGGCCGTCAATGGTGTGCCGCGCGCATCACTGGCTGCCAAAAAATCCAGTAACTGATAAAAAATATCCGCTCGGCTAGGCACTCTCTCGCCCCACAGCTGCATGGCTTCGGCTAAAATATAAGGATTATGATAAGCTTCCCGCCCAATCATCACGCCATCGACTTTCGTCAGATGGGTTTTGATTTCATCAATCGTGGTGATACCGCCATTGATTTCCACAAATACATCAGGAAAATCCTGCTTTAAGTGGTACACATCCTCATAGCGAAGGGGCGGAATTTCACGATTTTGTTTAGGGCTTAAGCCTTGTAGCCAAGCGGTGCGCGCATGGACGATGACATGCTGACAACCTGCTTTCACCACATGATCTACAAAATCCGCCATAAACTCATAACTATCAAAATTATCAATGCCAATACGATGCTTGACAGTGACGGGAATATCCACCGCATCGCGCATCGCAGAGACAATATCTGCCACCAATTTGGGCTCTGCCATCAAGCAAGCCCCGATTTTGTAATGTTGTACCCGATCGGACGGGCAGCCGACATTTAGGTTAATTTCATCATAACCGTAGTCTTGCCCGATTTTTGCACAGCGCGCCAATTCCTCAGGATCTGAGCCGCCAAGCTGAAGCACCAAGGGATGTTCATTGGGATAAAATCGCAGCTGATAGTCTGTATCCCCCTGCAATATCGCCGAGGTACTGATCATTTCAGTATAAAGGTAAGTATAAGGATTGAATAATCGAGCAAAGTAACAATAATCGCGTGTACTCCAATCAATCATCGGTGCGGTGGACAATCGTTTATGATGCATGGTATTCAAAGGCAGGGTCATAGGCAGGGTCATCGGCAAATATTCAAAAAAAGTGGCTAATCTATAGCTAATCTGTCAGCTAATCAATAAAAGCAGGCGCTAAAAAAGCGATGGGAAAACAACTATCAGCGATGAAAAAACTCAAGAATTCATCAGCCGCTTATCTTCCATGCGATACAAACCATGCAAATTGGTCAACAATATACCCATAATAATGCCAATCACACAGACAAACACCAGATACAGTGCGCTTGAAAGCATTAATTTACGTGAAAAATAAATCAATAGCACAGGCAATAATGCGCCTGCCAATGCATACGCTAAGTTATAGGTAAAGCTAATACCACTTAGGCGTACACCAACCGGAAACAAACGCACACAAATACTTGGGACTAAGCCAATCACGCCAGAGAAAAATCCTAAAATCGCATAGTTAATCAGTAGTAACTCGCTACTGTCTTTTAGTGAAACAAAGAAAATAACACTGGCAATGCTTAAAAATATACAGCCTAAAATAAATACACGACCTGGGTTAAAACGATCGGCAAAATACCCATAGGTTAACGCCCCCAATCCACCAAAGATAATACCCACCCCATTGGATATCATCATCAAACTGGTATCGACATCAAAAAACTGGATGCCCAAAATCGGCAAAAGCAGATAAATCGTCAAAAAAACACTGGCGGTAAACCAAGACAAACCCAGCGTCATCACCGTACCATAACGGTATTTGATAATAGCTTGGCGTATCGGTAGACGTTTAACCAAGCGATTTTCAGACTTAGCCATCAGCCAAAGCGGGGTTTCTTCAAGCTTGGCTCGTAACAGCACCGCAAATAGCGTACCGATACTGGCGATGACAAAAGGAATACGCCAACCATACGATTGCATCTGGGTAGGGGTGAGCATATTTGATAAGGTAGAGCTTAAAATATTGCCCATCAAAGTCGACAAAATCAGTGCACCGATGAGACCGCCACACACTGACCCTAATTGACGCCGTGGCATATGCTCAGCAATGTATACCCATGAAGCGGGCACCTCAGCCCCATAGCCAAAGCCTTGAATTAAACGCAATAATAGCATGAGAACAATCGCTGCCACACCGATATGATGATAGGTAGGCAAACTGGCAATCACTAAACCAGACGCCCCCACCAATAGCAAACTATACAGCAACACCCGTTTTCTGCCATAGCGATCGCCGATATCACCCAATATCAAACCGCCTAGCGGTCTTGACATATAACCGGCTAAAATCAGCAGCAAGAAACAAATCGACTTTAACGACTCGGGCATATTTTCTGGGAAAAAAGCTTGATTGATACTATCATTAAAATAAAAATAAATCGTAAAATCAAAGGAAGCAAAAAAAGCCCCAAAAATCGTTAAATACACCACGTTTTTTTCGTAGCGATTTAAATCCCTAATTTCTTCGTTGGCATCATGAAAAAATGGCATAGTCGACAATATCACCTAGAAGCTGGCTAAAGGTTTGCACGCTTTATAATCAATGGACAGATAGGTTACTTAACGCGCTAAAGAATTAAATTCGTCACTCTTCACCTGATAAATTAAATCACTTGACAATTTGAACACTAAATTATCAAAACTGTAATAAATTTAATTATTTAAATAAATATTACAAGCATATGTCACAATTTAACAGTTGAGATATATTACTTTTTGAAACCGCATACTATAGTGATTTTGATACTATTTTTACTAGCAAAAATGTGTGTTTTTTGTAATATAGCCGCTTATAATAAGCGCTTAAATGGCAAGGCAGAAAAAATCTTTAGCCAAAGTCTATTGACAAACGTCATGTGCGGCTCTTTATCCAATGTGATAAGCTTTTTATTGGTTTTATCATCATGGGTTTGCCACGTTAGTTGTCCATTATCATCGAGATGGACGCGGTAACTGACATTAAGCATGGCGTTATCAAACGTATTATGGAAGGATTTAGCAAGCGCTTTATCGTCAATCAGCACACCAAGCTCAGTATTGATGTTGGCAGAGCGCGGATCCACATTGTAAGAACCGATAAAGGTGTATTTGTCATCCACCGCAAAGGCTTTGGTATGTAAACTGGTGCTGTATTTACTGCGATATAAACTACGTTTTTTGCGGCGAAAGTCTGCATCAGCAGAGGATTTTAGCTCATACAGTCCAATTCCCGCTTTGAGCATCGGCACGCGTGCCACGTTATACCCGGAATGCACGATAGGCACATCGGTTGATTCATACGAGTTGGTAAAAATATTGATTTTTACCCCGTTTTCCATGAGTTTGCTTAGTTGCAGTACGCCCAAGTCAGTGGGCACAAAATACGATGAGACAATGGTCAATTGCTGTTTTGGGGTACCGATACGTGCCCGAAGCTTGGATACCAATCGGCTATCTTTATCATCTTGGTTGAGTAGTTTTTTGACATCATCTGCCAAAAACTGCATCGGTTGCCAACGAAATTGGATTTTTTTGTTATACAGTTGTTTATCGACTATGGCGCCATTTTGTACCCGATAAAGTTGCGAGCTTTTATGCAAATGAGACTGCCTGTTGATCGGTGCAATCGCAGTCAAAGTCCCCAAAAATGGCTCATCGCTTTTATTACGATCGGGGTTTTTTGAGGCGCTGACCAAACGCTCGATATCATACGATAAAGGACTATCCCAATAATCTTCAAAACTCTCATTGATTTGGTTGACCACTTTGCCGGCAAGCAAAACATCCAAATCAGCAAACTCAGCGATGCTATCTTTACGCAGATATTCATCGCCAATATTGCGCCCACCAATGATGGATAACTGACGGTCAAAGGTCATGCTTTTATTGTGCATGCGGCGTTGGTAGCGGGGCAGTGCTACCACAAAATTGGCGGGGGTAAAGCTACGCACCACTTTGGGGTTAATCAATCGCACTTGGATATTCGGATGCGCAGCAAAGGCAAGTAGTTGTTGGTCAAGTTCAGGATTGGTGTTTAAATCATCGAGTAACAGTCGTACTTTGACACCCCGATTGGCAGCTTGGTACAAGTCTTTAAGCATCAGTTGCCCTGCTGCATCGTTGTGCCAAATATAGTATTGGATATCGATGGTCTGCCGAGCCATTTCGGTCAAAATACTGCGTGAGGCGAACGCATCACTGCTATCAATTAGCGGATAATAACCGGAAAATTTGCTCGGTGAGGGGTTTTTGCTAGCACTGATACGGCTGATTAAATACTGACCTTGGATACGCGATTTTTCAGAAAATTTTTGCGCACCTGTCAGCTGCGATGACACAGTTGGCGTAGCGGTGATATGGGGAGTGTTCGGCAACATTTGGCAAGCGGTCAGTGGCGTAAGTAGCAGCGTAAATAGCAATGGCAAGCAAAATGTCACAATCTTGGGCGTGAGTTTTTGCGATGCCAAGGTGACCAATACTAATTTGACAAAGCCAACAGATGATGAATAAAATGCTGCTACCAAAGCCTGAATCCTTTTAAAAAATCACTGATTAACGTGACACTCACCTAAGAAAAGTTGGTTGCCATGGCGTTTTTGCATAAAATACTGACTTGAAAGCCACCGTCAAATCCAACTTATGCTATCATAATTTATTTGATGCACAAAAGATGTAACATTATGACCCAATTAGACCCCAACTGGCAAAGTGATGCACTTGATTTGAGCCTAGACTATGCCGACCAAACCATCGCCGTGCGCGGTGGTTACCACCGTACCGATGAAGGCGAACATAACGAAGCGATTTTTACCACTAGCTCCTACGTGTACAACAATGCCGCCGATGCCGCCGACCATTTTAATGGCAATAAAAAAGGCAATGTTTACTCGCGCCATACCAATCCGACGGTGCGCGCTTTTGAGCGCAGATTGGCAGCGTTAGAGGAAGGCGAGCGCTGCGTGGCAACCGCATCAGGCATGGGCGCGATTTTGACCATGTGTTTGGCGTACCTTCAAGCAGGTGACCATCTGCTAGCCGCCAAGCAATTATTTGGCTCATCAGTCGCCCTGTTTGATACCTACTTTAAAGCGTTTGGCGTCGAGGTGAGTTATGTTGACTGCTTTGACAATGCCGCTTGGCAACAGGCGATGCAGCCAAATACCAAGGTGCTGTACTGCGAAAGCCCCTCCAATCCTTTGGCGCAAATTGCCGATTTAAGCTTTTTATCAAGGCTGGCGCATGACCACGATGCGCTATTAATTGTCGATAACTGCTTTGCTACCCCCGCCATTCAAAAACCTTTAATGTTGGGGGCGGATGTGGTATTGCATTCCGCCAGTAAATATATTGACGGTCAAGGCCGTGTGCTAGGCGGTGCGTTGGTCGGTAACGATGACTTAATGGAAAAAGCCTTTGGGGTGGTGCGTACCGGCGGGATTAGTCTATCACCCTTTAATGCGTGGGTGTTGCTAAAGGGTCTAGAAACCTTGTCACTGCGTATGAAAGCCCACTGCGAAAATGCCAATCAAATCGCTAAATTTTTGCACAATCACCCAAAAGTCAGCAAAGTGCATTTTTCAGGGTTGCCCGATCACCCATCCCATGACATCGCCAAACGCCAACACACGGCACTCAAAAATGTGCAAGGCGGTGCGTTTGGCGCCATTATTGGCTTTGAGGTGGCTGACCAAGCGGCAGCCTGGCATGTTATTGATAGTACCAACATGATTTCGATTACCAATAACCTAGGCGATGCCAAAAGCACCATTACCCATCCTGCGACGACGACCCATTTTCGCATGACACCTGAAGCAAGAATCGAGGCAGGCGTGAGCGAAGGCTTAATTCGCTTCTCGGTGGGGCTTGAAGATGTCGATGATATTATCGCTGATTTAAAACGCGGTTTGGATACACTCGCCTAACAGAAAGCCAAAATCCACTAGCCAAAACCTAAAAGCCAGTAGCAAAATTTACTGGCTTTTTTATTTCAGTACATTAACCAACAACGGCAATATTTCCCCCGCTTTGCCTCGTAGTACGATATCAACTTCGGGTGTCTGTGTTGGATTGGGGTTGATTTCAATGACGGTTGCGCCCTGTTGTTTTGCCAAATTAATCAAGCCCGCCGCAGGATAGACCACGCTTGATGTGCCGATACTCACCAATACGTCACAATTGAGCGTTGCCGTTTCTGCCGTTTGCCACGCGTCCTGCGGCAACATCTCGCCAAACCACACAATATCCGGGCGAATCAAACCGCCGCATTCACAATGCTTTAGCTCAGTGTCTGTGATAGCAATCGCTTTGTCATACGGCTTGCCGCAATCATGACAGCGATTTTTGGCCAAGTTCCCATGCAGTTTTGCCACCGTGGCACCGCCTTGCTCATGCAGATTGTCGACATTTTGGCTAAACAACGTCCAAGTTTTGCCTTGCTGCTTTGCCAATGCTTGCCATTCGCCCAACGCAAAATGAGCAGGATTGGGCTGTTTATCGGCGATTTGCCCTCGCCACCATTGGTGCCATTGCCACACTAAGGCAGGCTCCTTTTCAAACGCTTGAATGCTGACCAAATATTCGGCTTGGTATTGTTGCCACAGTCCGGTAAGTTTATCCCGAAAAGTCGAAATGCCACTTTCAGCCGAGACACCTGCCCCCGTCAGGATGGCAATATTTTGGGCGCATTTGATAACATTAGCGGCTTTATAGAGAGCGACCTCTAGCGATGCGGGTGTAGTTGTTGTCATAGTTGTGGTTTTTTGCTGTTAATGGGTTTATGTGAGTGATGGTATCTTAGCATTTTTATGTGAGTGATTTTAGATTAGCAGTTTTAGGTTAGCAGTTGTATGTTAAAAATTTGGGCTAACGATTAGCAATAGACAGTTTGCGGTCAAATTCGCTACAATGAGCCACCAACATTAGAAACAAACAGGAACACTTATGAACTTACAAGCTCTCATGCAACAAGCGCAAATGATGCAAAAGCAAGTGGAAAAAAACGTTGAAAATGCCAAGAAAAAACTGGCAGAAAAAGAAGTGCATGCCGAAGCGGGTAGTGGCTTGGTGAAAGTCACCATGAATGGTCGCCATGTGGTCAAACGTTTGTCAATCGATCCAAGCCTACTGCAAGATGACCCTGATATGATTGAAGATTTGATTGCCGCTGCTATCAATGATGCCGTGCGTCAGGCCGATGAACTACACGAGACTGAAATGGCGAGTGCCACCAATGGCATGGGGTTACCACCAGGGATGAATGGTTTATTTTAAACCCACTAAGCCTATACTAGGGCTATCCAGTAAGGCTACAAGTAGCGCTATAAAATAGTGGAAAATTGCCTTGCGATTAGGCAGCCAAACCCCCATAAAAAGCTGATAATTGACTGTCAGCTTTTTTATTTTTTATCATGTTTATAAGAATGCGCCTATGCTTACGCCAAAATTTGATGAACTTGTAAAACAACTCAAAGTACTACCCGGGGTCGGACCCAAATCTGCCCAGCGCATGGCACTGCACTTGCTTAGCTATAAACGCCCGCAAGGTCAAGCATTGGGCGAAGCGTTGATTGTGGCGATGCATGATATCAAGCAATGCCAAGTATGCCGTGGTTTATCAGATGAAGATATTTGCCCTGTATGTAGCGATCCGCGCCGTAATGAGCGCGTGCTTTGTATCGTAGAGACGGCAGCAGACATGATGGCAATCGAGCAAACCGCTGGGTTTAATGGCAAATATTTTGTGCTTGGCGGGCATTTATCACCCATTGATGGCATTGGCGTGGAGCAGCTTGGCATCAATCAGCTGATTGGGCTGTTAAAGCAACACCAAGCCGCGCAAACCCCGGTGGAAGAAATTATCTTGGCAACCAGTACCACGGTAGAAGGGCAAACCACCGCGCATTTTATCAGTGAAGCAGTCAAGCCTTACGTCACTCATATCAGCCGGATTGCCCAAGGGATTCCGATGGGCGGCGAGCTTGAGTATTTAGATAGCATGACACTGGGTCAAGCCCTGCAAAATCGTGGACGGTTATAAAATCTTTTCATCAGTTTGACAAGACAAAATCCTAGATTCATCATAAAATACGCTTAAATTATCCGCCCACAAGACCCAAGTTATGCTCACCCAAAATCCGTTAAGCCCAGCCCAATTACAACAACTTCATGACTTGCCAATCCATTGGGTGAAAACTCAGGACGCACTTTTTGCCCTACTCGATGACCTAGAGCAAGTCGATACCATTGCGTTAGACACTGAGTTTATCAAGCGCGACACTTTTTTTCCCATTCTTGCGCTGATTCAAATCAATACGGGTGAGGCGATTTATTTGATTGACGCGCCCAAGCTGTATTTAGAAGAGTTTTGGGAAGTGTTAGCGGATATACCCACCGTGGTGTTACATGCGTGTGGCGAAGATTTGGGGATTTATTATTTACTCTCCAACTTGCCTGCGCTGCGTAATGTGTTTGATACCCAAATTGGTTTGGGTTTTTTGACCGGTGAAAACTCGCTTGGCTATCAAAAATCGCTGCAAGAAACGATTGCTGTGCATGTGGATAAAGGTGAAAGCCAATCAGATTGGTTGCAGCGCCCCTTAACGCCTGAGCAAGAAAGCTATGCGGTAGACGATGTGCGTTATTTATTGCCGATGTTTGTGGCCATCAAAACACAGTTGACCGAGCAAGGTTTATGGCAATATGCGGTTGAAGACTGTCAAAGCTATACCCAAGAAATTTTTGCCAACTTTAGCACGCCTGATAACGCCTTGTACTTGAGTGTCGCTGATTACCGCGATAATCGCGAGCAGCTGGCAATGCTGCAAACTCTGTGCGAATGGCGCGAACAGCTTGCCAAATCAATCAATAGACCACGCACTTTTATCTTGCGCCCGCAGGCGCTGCGTGAAATCGTCGAAAAACCGCCTTTTAGCATGAAGCAGCTAAGCTTTACCAGTATCAAGCCCAATGTGATTCGCATGTATGGGCAAGAGATTTTGACGCTGATTGATAAGGTACGAAAAGAAGATGACGCAGCCTATCCAAGTCTATTGCCTTTACCCTATCGCAGTCTGTCTAGCGATGTGCAAAAACAACTGGAAAAAGCCATCAAACAGCATGGGCAAACCCTGTCAATTGATGAGACAGTATTGATGCGAAAAAAATGGCTGTCAGAGCTGTATGCTTATGCTGTGGCAGCAGAAAAACCGGCATTAAGCCCTTGGCTGAGTGGCTGGCGAAAAGCGTGGATTATGGCAGAGATTGTGCCCATTTTAGATACGGTGATTGCCAACAACCTGCCATCTGGCGAGCATGAAACGACCGCTGAATAAATAAAAAAATCCCACCACTGAGTGGGATTTTTTACTACTAAATGGCTTAAAATAAACCGCTTAAAAATAAACCGCTTAAAACGAACCAAACATGGTACCCAAAACAATCACCACCGTCACCGCAATCAGCGCAATTGCCATCGTCACCATGGCGACATCTTTATCCTCTGTTGCCGTAAAACCACCGACTTCAGGCGGTGGATATAAGGCAACTCCGCAATCATGCTTACACACAGATGGTAT
>OFDC01001357.1_pt1 | contig 13243 bp, 15 predicted proteins | sample 1520941 | NCBI WGS metagenome assembly OFDC01 (sample SAMEA94258168, study PRJEB24077) | hot springs metagenome | biome: Aquatic biome; feature: Water | place: India | collected 2012-12-06 | depth 5 m | reverse complement strand
TCGCCGGAAATGAAGTCGACCGGTGAGGTCATGGGCGTCGACAAGACCTTCGCGGTCGCCTTCGCCAAGTCGCAACTGGGTGCTGGCACCAAGCTGCCGCAGGGCGGGACGATCTTCGTCTCGGTCAAGGACAGCGATAAGCCGGTGATTCTGCCCGCCGTGCGCAAGGCTATCAGCCTCGGCTTCAAGATCGTCGCGACCGGTGGCACGGCGCGCTATCTGCAGGATGCCGGTGTGATCGTCGAACGCGTGAACAAGGTGGCCGAGGGCCGTCCGCACATCGTTGACCGGATCATCGATGGCGACATCGCGCTGATCTTCAACACCACCGAAGGCTGGCAGAGCCACAAGGACTCGCAGTCGATCCGTGCTTCGGCGCTCAATTCGCGTGTTCCGTACTTCACTACGGCGGCGGCTTCTGTCGCGGCGGTGGAGGCGATCGAGGCGCTCCGCTCTGCCGAACTTGAAGTGCGTTCGTTGCAGGACTATTATGCTTGAACCTTATTAGTCCCCCGGCATTGTCATGAGACTGGTCCGGCTCGGCGCATTCGGCGCCGGTCGGCGAGGGCAGGTTTTCCCTCGGGTGCCGTAACGGCAACCGGGGTGTGACAGGAAAGTGAGTTTGCGAATGGCGAGTGTGGAAAAGCTGCCGATGCTTGCGGAAGGCTACGAAAAGCTGACTGCCGAGCTGAAAGCGCTGCGCGAGGAGCGGCCGCGGATCGTCGACGCGATCGAGGAAGCGCGCGCCCATGGCGACCTTTCGGAAAACGCGGAATATCATGCGGCCAAGGAGCGTCAGGGCCAGGTCGAAGCGACGATCGCCGATCTCGAGGATCGCGTCAGTCGCGCGCAAATCATCGACCCGACGACCCTTTCGGGCGACAAGATCATCTTCGGCGCCACGGTCACGCTGCTCGACGACGACGAGAAGCCGGTGAAGTACCAGATCGTCGGCCCTTATGAGGCGGACGCCAAGAAGGGAATGATCAGCTACAACTCGCCGCTGGGCAAGGCTCTGATCGGTCGCAAGGTTGATGAGGAAATCGAGGTGACCGTGCCCTCGGGTGACAAGTTCTACCTCGTCCAGAAGATCGAATTCATCTGAGGGATTGATTGCGACAAACGAAAAAAGGCCCCGGAGCGATCCGGGGCCTTTTTTGTTAGCTTGCTCAGTCCTTCGGCAGTGCCGGTTCGAGCAAACGATGAAGATGCACGATCACGTAGCGCATCTCGGCATCGTCCACCGTCTTCTGGGCAGCCCCGCGCCAAGCTTCTTCAGCGCTGGCATAGTCTGGGAACACACCGACAACGTCGACAGCCTTGAGGTCTTGGAATTCGAGGCCTTGGGGGTCTTTGACCCGCCCGCCCATCACGAGGTGCAGCTTTTGCATTGGCGACTTTCCTTTGGGGAGGATTCATGTGCGCCACTGACAAAAAGACGAGCCGCGCGCAAGTCATGCGAACGGCTCGCCGGAGCCCTTTTTAAGGCTTGATGCGCGACGTGAGCTCGTTCACCTTGCGCAAGGCCGCTTCGCTGGCCTCGATGGCGGCAGAGCGAACGATCTCGGACAAGTCGGCAGCCTTGCGGCGGGCCTCGTCACTGCCGTCGGCAATTCTCTCGCCAACCGTGCCACTGAGTTCCTCGACCTTGTGCAGCCCGTCACGACCAGCTTCCCGCGCGCGGGTCGCATAGTCTATGGCCAGCTTGCCGGCGACTGCCGCCAACGCTGAGGCACTCTTGCGCAGCGAACTGGTCGCATCCTCGGCCGCACCTTTGGCCTTGTTGCTGCTCCGGCCGACAGAGGGCAGCGCCTTGGCAACGAGCGCGCCAAGAAGAATGCCCGCGGCGACGGAAGCCACCGGGTGTTCTTCAATCAGCCCCTTGACGGTCTGGACCGATTTGGAGCTGGCAGTGCGTTCCGCCAGACGGGACTTGGCCGCGTCAACCTTTTCACGCAGGTTCTCTGCGCCGTTCACTTGCAGTTCTTCGCTCATCTCAATCTCCGGATCGGACTTTGTCGATCACGCGCTCGGCCAGTTGCTGGAGTGGCTCGCGGAAGAACCATCCAAAGAGTGCAGCGACGGTTACTCCGATGACCACCTTGTTCTCGTCGGCAACTGCACGAGCGCTGTCGAGCATTTCAACGGCTTCCTCCACCGCGCGTTCCTTCACGCGTCCGGGAGAAAGCTCCAGCTTGGCGATTTCAAGGTCGCCCTTGACCACGCTCAACGCTTCATCACGAAGCGCCCTTGCGGCAGTCAGCTCGAGAGGAGCAGTCATGGCTTCCCTCCCGCGCTGAGCGCCGCCTTGGCAGCGCGGATGCGCTTGGTCGCTCGCGCCAGACACACGATGGCCAAAAGCGCCAGCGCCCCGCCGACGATGGCGAGTGCTCCCCACACGCCGACGTAGTGGGCAAGGGCAAGCAGCAGCCCGACGACGATTGCCAGCAGCGTGAAGAAGCCGAATGCCAATCCGAGAAGCAGAAAGACGATGATCGCCTTTGCTTCGCCCAAGCCATATGTAGCCTGGGCTTTCCTGTAAGCGATTTCGGCTTCGAGGAGAGTTTGCCCGTCTTCAATCAGGGCCTTGATGGCCGCGCCGATCCCCGCCTCAGACGGTGAGGGATCGGGCGTCCAGGTGGAGTTATGCTCGCTCATCGGGCCATTACCGCCGCGTTCTGCGCGGTCAGTCGTCCGATCCGCCCGACAACAAGCGCGCGATCGCAAAGCCGGCCACTGCGGCAACGCCGATCGCCACACCCGGGCTCTTGCGCACGAATTCCTTCACATCGTCGCCCAGCTCACCAAGGTCCTTGGCCTCAAGCTTTGCCGCGGTCTCCTGGATCGAACGCGCTGCGCTGCGGGCATAGTCGCCGTACTGCACGCCCAGCTTTTCATCGATGGTTGTCGCAGTGTCCGAAATGGTCTTGCCGAGCACTCCGAGTGCGTCGCTCGCGCGGGCCTTGCCTTCAACGGCAAGAGCAGCGCCTTTTTCCTTTGCCTGTCCGGCGTAAACCTTGGCTTCATCGACCCAGTCAGCGGTCGTACCGCTTACCTTGGCCTTGTAGGCAGCGCCCTTTTCCATTGCTTCACCCTTGAGCGCTTCAGCACCGGCCTTCGCTTCCTCGATCGCCTTGGTAAAGCGACCCTTCGCAGAATCTGAGGTGCTTTCGCTGGTTTCAGTTACTCTGGCGACGACATCGTCTGCCGCCTTCGAAGCGCGCTTCTTGGGGGCGTCGGCGGGGGTCATCGTTGTGTCGGCCATGTTTGTTTCCCTTCGGCAATTCGCGCGGGTTCTGGACCCTCGATATGGGCGGTCTTGCGCATCTTGCTAGACCCTCGTGGTTGAAAGCAAGAGCCTTGGCGCACAAGACCAGCCCGGATAGGTATGTTGCACTGCAAACGCGGCTTGCTTGCCACGGTTCCAGCCGATAGGAGCCGCGCCAACCTTGGCGCTCAATTCTCGCCGAACTGCAGGGAGCAGATTATGACCGCGATCATCGACATCCATGCGCGTGAAATTCTCGACAGCCGTGGCAATCCCACCGTTGAAGTAGACGTTCTGCTGGAAGACGGCAGCTTCGGTCGCGCCGCAGTTCCCTCGGGCGCTTCGACCGGCGCGCACGAAGCGGTCGAACTGCGTGACGGCGACAAGGCCCGCTACCTTGGCAAGGGCGTCACCAAGGCGGTCACCGCGGTCAACTCCGACATTGCGGAATGCATCCTCGGCATGGATGCCGAAGACCAGCGCGATATCGATCTCGCCATGATCGAGCTGGACGGTACCGAAAACAAGGGCCGCCTCGGCGCCAATGCGATCCTCGGCACCAGCCTTGCCGTTGCCAAGGCAGCTGCCGATGCGCGTGGCCTGCCGCTGTACAGCTATGTCGGCGGTGTTGCTGCTCACGTGCTCCCGGTGCCCATGATGAATATCATCAACGGCGGCGAACACGCCGACAATCCGATCGACTTCCAGGAATTCATGATCATGCCGGTCGGCGCGCCGTCGCTGGCCGAGGCCGTGCGCTGGGGAGCGGAAGTGTTCCACACCCTCAAGAAGGGTCTTCATGAAAAGGGCCTCGCCACGGCAGTCGGAGACGAGGGCGGGTTCGCTCCGAACCTCGCCAGCACGCGCGATGCGCTCGACTTCGTGATGGCCTCAATAGAGAAGGCAGGTTTCAAGCCTGGCGAAGACATGATGCTCGCACTCGACTGTGCCGCAACGGAATTCTTCAAGAACGGCAAGTACGAAATCAGCGGCGAAGGCCTTTCGCTCTCCCCCGAAGCCATGGCTGACTATCTCGCTGCGCTTTGCGATGCCTATCCGATCATCTCGATCGAAGACGGTATGAGCGAGGACGATTTCGAAGGTTGGGCCGCACTCACCGCCAAGGTCGGCAAGCGGGTCCAACTGGTTGGCGACGATCTGTTCGTGACCAATCCGAAGCGCCTGGAAATGGGCATCGGCAAGGGTCTGGCCAATTCACTGTTGGTGAAGGTCAACCAGATCGGCTCGCTCACCGAGACGCTGGAAGCCGTGTCGATTGCACAGCGTAACGGCTACACCGCTGTGATGTCGCACCGTTCGGGCGAGACCGAAGACGCCACCATCGCGGATCTCGCGGTTGCCACGAACTGCGGCCAGATCAAGACGGGATCGCTCGCCCGCTCGGATCGTCTCGCCAAGTACAACCAGTTGATTCGCATTGAAGAGGAACTGGGCATTTCGGCGCGTTATGCCGGAAAGGCTGCCTTCGGACGTCTTGGTGCCTGATTGCTGAGTTAGCGTGGAGGGAGGGGGAGCCTCAATATGCAGGCTGCACCTCCCACACCTGAGTTATTGCGCTATTTTCAGTGAGCGCTGCACGATGTCCTCGTCACTCTGCATGTCGCCAGCGACATTCGAGAAGTAGGCCACCATCTTTTCGTAACCATCGCTAGAGAGTCTAACGAACACCCGGCGAGCATCAGTCGAGTCGGCTTCACGGACGATCAGGCCCTTGTCTTCCAGCACGGTGAGCCAGCGCAATGCAGTGGTGGCAGGCACGGCAGCGCCGATGCAGGCGCTGGTCACGGGCAGGCGCTTGCGTTCTTTTGCTGCGATGAAAAGATCCAGCATGATGTCCCACGCCGGTTCACCGAACAGCGTTGCGTCTGCAAAGATATCCGACCGCCTGCGCCTGTCGCGATAGGCGCTTCGAGCCACTTCCGCCCACAGATGACTGTCCTTCAGGATCGCGATTGGCTCCCGGTCGGACTGGGGATCACCCTCTTTCAATTCCAGTTCATGCGCCATAGCGAGCAATTCGTTGGCGACTGAAATCAGTCGTCTTGCCCGCGACCTCATTTGTTCTCTGCCCATCCCTTAACCCCTGTTGTGCGCCCCCAAAGCGCTTCACGGGACCGGTCCGCCATCGGTCTTGTTAGCGTACTGAAATGGCAGGAGCGCGTGGTGCGGCCATTCGGCGCTCCACTAAGGGTTTGCTCTTATCGGCTTGGTGAAGTCCGCAAGAAATCAGGACGTTTCAATCACATGCCTCTGTGGACATGCCGATCATTCCTCCGTAGTCAAACCAGAATGGAGCAGGTTGATCGGGCTCATGACGACCGTTTGCGCGCGGGTGAGATCAGATAGCGCCAGACTCCCCAGGCGTTGATGATCGACAGGGCTCCGTTCTGTATGACAAGCGAGCCGGAATTGCCCTTCACGCCTGATATGATCCACGTGATGGCCACGGCCATGAACAGGACGAATCCCCAACCTGTCCAACGCCGCCCAAGGTCAGCGGCCACGAGACTTGTTGCGAGTATCGTGCCCATGGCTGCAAACCATTCGAAAGGGCCATCCACGTCTCTGTCCTTTCTGGTCCTTCTTGTGTCGGTTTGCCAAAGCAGGGAGTGGCAGGCCGTTCCCTCGCATTGATTTAATCGGTCATTTGAATTGCACTTCCAAAGTCATGCGGTCTCTGTCAGCCTTGCTGCGGGAGAACGAGATGGCTGATTTTCCGACGCGCGCGGACGAGGTCGATGCCGCATGGCTTGAGGTGCAACTCGCCCAGGCTGGCGTGCTGGGTGACGCTCGGATCGCGGAAATCGAGTGGCAGGCAATCGGCACAGGCCAGGTGGGTGATACTGCCCGTTTCTCACTGCGATACAAAAACGAAGCATCTGGAGCGCCTGCCACTGTAGCAGCCAAGTTTCCGTCGAGCGATGCCACGAGCCGCCAGACGGCGGCACTGTTCTCGCTCTATTCGCGCGAAGTCATGTTCTATCGAGAAGTCGCATGTCTCACGCAGATGCGGGTGCCGCAGGTTTATGCTGCCATGCTCGACGGCAACGGTTGCGATTTCGTGCTGCTCTTCGAAGACCTCGGTCCTTGCAGCGCTGGAAACCAGCTTGTGGGATGCACTTTGGCGCAAGCGCAAGCGGCCATGCGGCAGGCTGCGGCATTGCATGCGCCGACGCTGGACCATCCTGTGCTGGACGCCGCGTGGTTGCAGCCCGACCCGCAGGCGAGCCAGATGTTGCGGGACCTTTATCCGAAAGCCCAGGCAATCTTTCGTGAACGCTATGCCGATGCCCTCGCGCCTGATCTTATGGCGGTTTGCGAGACGTTGAACGAAGATCTCGACCTGTGGTTCGAACGGAAGCATTCGCGCCGGTCCTTCCTTCACGGAGATTTCCGCCTGGACAACATGCTCTTCGGCATAAACGGGGGCCAGCAGCCGATCGCCTTGGTTGATTGGCAGACGGCGGCGGCAGGATGCAGTCTGACTGACGTCGGATACTTTCTGGGCTGCGGCATCGGCTCGGAATTGCGTCGTCCGAATGAGCGTGCCCTGCTCGACATCTACTGCGCCGAAATGTCCCGGCTTGGCGTGCCGCTCAATCTGGAAGATGTCTGGGATGACTACCGCATTGGAGCGCTTCACGGGGTGTCGACTGCCGTATTCAGTGCCGCATTCGTGGTGCGCACGGAACGCGGTGATGCCAACTTCCTGTCGATGGCACGCGGCGCCTGCGAACTCGCTCTTGAACATGACAGTCTGGGGGCGCTGAAGCGCCGGATGGAGCTTTGCTGATGTTGACCAAGGGAGATGACTTTCCGCTGCACCAGACGCCAGAACCGATTGCCTATGCTGGTACGGACCGCAACTTCTACGATCGCTATTTCTTCAACGGCTATGCACCCGACGGCTCCGGCTTCTTCGCCCTTGCGCTTGGCATCTATCCGCACCTGAATGTCGCCGATGCGCACTTCTCCTGCATCCGGGGTGGGGTGCAGTACAATCTCCATGCCTCGCGCGAACTGAACATGGAGCGTTTCGATCTTGCGGTCGGGCCGGTCAGCATTGAAATCGTCGAACCGCTGAAGGTTCTCAGGGTGCGAGTGCGCGGGGAGGGTCTGGCAGCCGAGCTTACCTTCATCGGCCGTGCCTTTCCGATTGAGGAGCCGCGGTTCGTCCATCGCATCGGCCCGCGGACGTTCATGGACTACACCCGCCTGACGCAGAACGGACATTACACGGGCTGGATTGAGGTCGATGGCGAAAGGACTGATCTGGCCGCTGGAACTTGCGGGACGCGTGATCGCAGTTGGGGGGTGCGCCCCGTTGGCGCGCCTGACGCGCAGCCTCATGGGCATGGCGTTGTCTCGTCCTTCTTCTGGCAATGGACGCCTGTTAATCTGCCCAACCGCAGCCTGTTCTTCCATATCAACGCTGATCGCCATGGCGCGCCGTGGAACACGCGGGCCGTTATCGCGCCTGACGGCGGTGACACGGAATCGTTCTTCGAAACCCCCTCTGCCGCTATGTTTTCGCCCATGCAGCCCGCCACGCGTTGGCCCGCCGGCGGGACTTTGACGATCCAGCGACCCGAAGGACCACTGGCGCTGACGTTTGAGCCGCTCGTGAGATTTCAGATGAGGGGGCTTGGCTACACCAGTCCCAAGTGGGGGCATGGCCTTTATCATGGGCCGCTCGCGGTCGAGCGCGAGGACTTTGTTCTGGCTGACCTCGACCCGATGGCTCGAGCCCTCGACAATCTTCACGTCCAGATCATCTCCCGCGTGACCACCAGCGATGGCGAGACAGGGATAGGCGGGTTCGAGCAGCTTGTTATCGGGCCGTATGAGCCGTGGGGCCTCACCGAATACTTCGATGCCGGTGCGTAGTCCTGCAAGGATCTTCGGAATGATCGCCGTGGCCACGATCGGTCTTGCGGTCGGTGCTGCTTCGGCTGTTGTGTCGCTAAAGCACGTCGGCATGGGCGGCGAAGAGCACATGGGCTGGAGTGGCAGCCGCGTTACCGGATCGACCGAGGCGGGGCCCGTGCTGCGTGCGAGAGTCGCGTTGACCGGTCTGCTGGCGCTTAACCGCAGCCAAGCCATCTATTTTACTCGCACGGTCGATGATCTCGGTGAGCCTTTGCGGGAGGAATGCCATTACCGGCTGGTCGGCGGGCCGCTGCCGGGGAAATGGTGGTCGATCACTGCTTATGCTTCGGACGACTACCTTCCGCAAAACCAGGACGATGCCCTTTCCGTCGACGCTTCGGAAGTCACGCCGGACCCGCGCGGCCTATGGCAGGCTGAAGTCGCACCATCGCCCAATCCGGCCATGCCCTGGCTGTCGACCAGGCACGCGGGCAGTTTTGATCTCACCTTGCGAATCTACAATCCTTCTGAACAAGCGCAGCAGGACTTCGGCTCGATAGTCTTTCCCAAGGTCGAGCGCATTTCGTGCGGAGACAGCCGGTGAGGGGCGGCCTGCGCTACGCACTGGCCTTCGTCGGCGCAGCCGCCGTTGGTCATGTGGCAACGATACTTTTGGCGCCGCAGGTCATCATGCACATCGCCATGAACAGACTCTCCGGCGACGGAGACGACGTAAACGTTTTCCGTTTCGCAGATCGCACGACAGCAGCTTCCAGGCAGATCGTCCGGCCATCGCCAGACCTCGCCTACGCCAGCTGTGTCTATGACTTGTCTGCTGGCCCCATACTTGTCGATGTTCCGCCGAGCCCGGACAAGGGCTACGTTTCGGTGTCTGTCTTCGCTGCGAATACCGACAACGTCGCGGTGATGGACTCATTGCGCAGCCCGGAAGGTATCCGTTTTATCCTTCAGCAGGAGCGCAAGCTTGTTCATCCCGGCGACCTGCCGGTCATCTACACGCCAACGGAACGGGGCATCATTCTCGATCGTAGGCTGGCGCCCACGCAGGCAGAATTCGATCGGGCCGACAAGGCGCGCCGCGGGGACCGCTGCGCGCCCGTTGGCTGATCGGTCAGGCCCAGCGCTCACGTAGCGCAAGCAAGGCGAGTGCAGCCTTCGCCGCTTCGCCGCCCTTGTCCTTCTGCGAAGGATCTGCGCGCACGATGGCCTGGGCTTCGTTTTCGACAGTGAGGATGCCGTTACCGATGGCGACGCCATCCATTGTCAGCGCCATGATGCCGCGTGCGCTTTCCCCGGCGACGATCTCGAAGTGATAGGTTTCGCCGCGAATGACCACACCGATGGCGACGTAGCCGTCGAAATTGCCCGATTCGTCGGCCAAGGCGATCGCGCCGGGGATCTCGAGGGCTCCGGGCACGGTCAAGACTTCCGCCTCGTGACCAGCGGCCTTGAGCGCGGCCTTGGCGCCTTCAATGAGCATGTCGTTCAGGTGGTCATAAAACCGGGCTTCGACGATCAGAAACTTGGCCATTGGAACTGGATCCTTCAGTGTTTGCACATCTGCAGTGCGCTTGGGCCCGCCTTAATGCGAGCGTCGTTCGAACGCCACCGTCGCCATGCAACGGTTGGCGATTCTCTTTCTGATTCGCCGAGCAGGTCATTAGAGCCTAAAAGCGGCTTTCGCACATCATAATGTCGAGCTGGGCATAGTTTTAATCATCGAAATGTTATGCATTTTCATGCAAAAGTTTCGAAATGGTCTCGACTGCAACGAGGTTCCCCTACGGAAACGCCCATTTTTAATTATCCGGTTGACAAAGAATTGCTGAAGTTATGTCCTGTCCACCAGGTCACCCGCGGTTAATGACGGGGGCCGCTGGAGAGAGAGGTCTGACTATGAGGGGCAAGCTTTCCCTGCTTGCGGGCGTGTGTGCCGCAGCCGTCGCAACACCGGTTTTCGCTCAGAATGCACCGCAGTCCGCCGATGAAGGCGTTGGTCTGCAGGAAATCATCGTTACAGCGCAACGCCAGGCCCAGTCGCTGCAGGATGTGCCGATCGCGGTCTCTGCATTCTCGGCCGAAAACCTGACCAAGCAGCAGATTCAGAACTCTTCTGACCTGCAGCTTTCGTTGCCCAACGTCACCTTCACCAAGACGAACTTCACCTCGTCCAGCTTCACGATCCGCGGTATCGGCGATCTTTGCGTCGGCGTCTCGTGCGACTCTGCTACCGGCATCCACCTGAACGATATGCCGATGGTGCAAAGCCGCCTGTTCGAGACCGAGTTCTTCGATCTTGAGCGCATCGAGGTCCTGCGTGGTCCGCAGGGCACTCTGTTCGGTCGCAACGCAACCTCTGGTGTGGTTAACATCATCACCGCCAAACCCGATCTTTCCGGGTTCGGTGCTGCCGGTGAGGCCGACTACGGCAAGTACAATTCTGTCCGCCTGAAGGGCATGGTCAACGTGCCGCTCGGCGAAACGCTCGGCGTTCGCGTGGCCGGCATGTACACGCGCCGCGACGGGTACACCTACAACCTCGGCACCAACAGCCGCATCGACGGGCGCGATATGTACGCGCTGCGCGGTTCGCTCCGGTGGGAGCCGAGCCCAGACACCACGATCGATCTGTCCGCCTACTACTTCCGTGAAAACGACAGCCGCAGCCGCGTCCAGAAGCAGCTCTGTCATCGCGATCCAACGGGCATCCTGGGATGCTTGCCCGACAAGCTTGCCAACGAAACGACGAACGCAGACTCTACCTTGGCAGCGCTGCTGACCTCGCGTGAATTCTTCGGCATCGCAGTTTCACCGACATTCCGCCCACTCGGTCTCGGCAGCATCTACGCTGATGATGGCGACAACTTCTCGGGAGCGGTCAATCCGACCGATGTCCGCACTGTCAATATCGACTACCTGCCAACCTATTTCGCGGAAGAAGAAGTCTACCAGGGCAAGCTGCAGCAGGCTCTTGGCGACAGCCTTACGCTCAATGTTACCGCGGGCTATTCGCGAAACGAAGTTCGCAGCCGTACAGACTACAACCTTGCCGTCGAACGCAGCCTCGTTGGCAATCCAGGTTTGTTCGCCCTTGCTGCCTTTGCGCAGAACCCGGCGCTCGGATTCGCATTCGCACCAATTGCTGCTCGCCTGATCCCCAACGGTCCGACTGGCAAAATTTGCCAGTCCGATATCGATCCCAACAACGTTGGCGTTTACGGTGCGGGGAACAAGGCGATCTGCGCCAACACCTCACTCGACTTCGATGAATCGAGCCAGACCTACAAGCAATATGCTGCCGAAGCCCATATCGACTCCGACTTTGACGGGATGTTCAATTTCCTGATCGGTGCGAACTATCTTCGCGGCATCACCACGAACAACAGTTACTATGTGAACTCCTTCGGTCTGGATTACGCCTCCGGCCTTCTTGGAGCCGCTGCGGCTGCAAGTGGAGCGTTCGGTCCACGGGCCGTTTTCCGCCCGTCGCCGTTCTTCCGCAGCAATACCGACCGCGGCACACTCGACAGCTACGGAATCTTCGGTGAGACGTACTTCCAGTTCAGCGACAAGGTGAAGCTGACCCTCGGCCTTCGTTACAACCACGACAAGAAGTTCACGCGCGCTCGCACGACCCTGCTTAGCGACGGACTTTCGAGCGAGTTCGCCGGCGGTAATGCGATCTATGCAGTAGTGGGGGCTGAATCACTCGAGAAGGCTTTGAATTTCGCTACGGCTGACTTTGACAAGGGCACCCCGCTTGTCCAACCGTTCCAGGAGCGTTCCGTCAGCTTCGGACGCTTCACCGGACGCGCCGTGCTTGATTACCAGATCAGTCCGGACAACCTCATCTACCTGTCGTACTCGCGCGGCTATAAGTCAGGTGGTATCAACCCGCCGCTTTCGGTCGGCTCGGTAAATGACTCGTTCAAGCCGGAATCGGTCGACTCCTTCGAAATCGGTTCGAAGAACCGGTTCGGCGCGCTGCAATTGAACCTCTCGGCGTTCTATTATCGCTACAAGGATCTGCAGCTCAGCCGCATCACAGCGCGTACATCGGTCAACGACAACATCGACGCCAACATTTACGGTCTAGAAGCCGAAGCCATCATGGCGCCAACGCGCAACTTGCTGGTCAACGTGTCGGCAAGCTACCTCAAGTCCAAGGTCGTTGGAGATCAGTTCTTCGTTGATATCCGCGATGTCTCGGCCGGCCGTTCCGATACGGTGATTATCAAGGACATCACGCTTGGTTCGAACTGTGCCGTTACCGGGGCTAGTGCAGCTGCCGCGAACGGCTTCGTCAATGCGGTCAACGCTGGCGTCGGTCTTCGGCCTACAACACCTATACCGGGCACCAACACCACCGGTGCCTTCTCGATCTGCGGTGCTCTTGCGGGTGCGGCAGCCGGTCCGGCGGGCGCTGCTTTCGGCGGCATCCGCGTCAGCTCAGGCATCGAAAAGAATGTCCGTGGTAATCAGTTGCCGCAGGCGCCGGAGTTCAAGTGGTCGGCCGGTATCCAGTACACGATTGAGATGGGCGATATGTCGATCGTGCCCCGCTTCGACATCAACTACACCGGTGAGAGCTACGGCACGATCTTCAACGGCAACATCAACCGGATCAAGGGCTACGAGGTCATGAACGCCCAGATCCAGCTCAACGGCCGTGACGATCGCTGGTACCTGCGTGGATACATCCAGAACATCACCAACAACAACGCGACTACCGGTCTCTATGTGACCGACCAGTCTTCCGGTCTGTTCACCAACATCTTCACGCTGGAACCGCGCCGCTACGGTGTGGCTGCCGGTTTCAAGTTCTAAGCTTCGACGTCGAACCAGACGCGAAAACCTTGCGCCGGGACCTTCGGGTTCCGGCGCTTTTTAATGAAAATCAGTCGAACGCCGCCTGCGGGACCCCGCTGCCGTCGTACACCGGCTGTTTCTGGATCACGCGATACTTGTCGACTTCAGCGCCGGTCATCCCCGCTTCCGCAAGGTAGCCCGCCATGGAACGGTAGAGCGGCCCTTCAAGGTGCTCGGCCAGCGCATCGACGCTAT
>OFDC01001355.1_pt1 | contig 13263 bp, 13 predicted proteins | sample 1520941 | NCBI WGS metagenome assembly OFDC01 (sample SAMEA94258168, study PRJEB24077) | hot springs metagenome | biome: Aquatic biome; feature: Water | place: India | collected 2012-12-06 | depth 5 m | reverse complement strand
CTGCGGCGCGTATCGCAGGGGTCGACGCTGCACGGATGAGCCGCACGCAGCTCGACGAGATTGTTCTGGCGCTGCCAATCGCAGAGGCGAATGCGCTATTCGCGAAGCTCGACATGTTGCTGCCCGAGAAACCGCGATCCTACACCGGTCTCCGGGTGTGGGGTGACGAACCTGATGACGACATCCAGGTGAGCTTCGATGAGCAATACATCGAAGAAATCCAAGTCCGCTTCGATGTGGCGGATATGTCTTTGCCATTGATCGGCGGGGTCTGCGACCTCGCGCGGCATTTCGACTGCGTCTTTGCAACGCCGGAGGGTGCGATCATTCAGCCAAGCAGGGAAGCTGTGATCAGGACGGTTCTCCAATCAGACGCAGCCCATTTCGTACAAGACCCGCAGGGGTTCATCGAAAAGGCGGTCCGTCTGGATCGGGAGGATCTGTAGGGCCCTTTGGCAGTGCCCGGCCACATTCCGTGAGGAGCAGGAGGCGTACTCAAAGCAGACTGGCAGCTTGGTTCACTTCGCCACTGAAAGCCGAAATTCGCAAATCGACCCCGTTCCTGCCGAAACTCCGGCTTGCCGGTAGGCGCTAGGCAAGGCGCGTCATGCGCTGGATCTGTGCAAGCAGCAGTTAACCGATTTTTTGCGGTATGGTGGCTATTCCATCTCTGAAAATTCAGGGGAAACCGCCGTGCAAGAGCCGATCTCAAGTACCACGAACGGCTTCTCAGAAGACACGCGCCTCTATGATCGTTCGGTCGAGTCGACCAATTTCCTGCTCGACTTCTGGTGGCTCTGGCTGATTGGGGTAGTGGCCGCCGTTGCTGTGGCATCGCTGTTGCGCACCCGGCGCAAGTTGGCCACGCTTGAAGCGCGCTGTGCTTCGGCCTTCGGCGATGTCGATGCTTTGCTGGCCGAACGTCATGCGCTGATCCCCAATCTGGTAGCGGTGACCAAGGAACATATCGGGCATGAGATCAAAGTGCTCGACCGGCTGCTGGAAGCGCAACAGAACGCGCTCGAAACGTTCGGGCGCAATCGCATGAACGCCGAAACCGAAGTCGGCAATGCCATCAACCAGCTCATCAGTGTCGCCGGATCGATGCCGCAGCTGGCGAGTTCGAACCAGTTTCCGGAACTGCGGATCGAGCTGACCCGGATCGAGGAGCGGGTCACGGCATCGCGCCGTTACTACAATTCGACCGTCGCCGAATATGACGCGGCGCGCGGCGGATTTGTCTCGTCCAGGCTTGCCTCGTTGTCAGGGATGCCGCAGCACGCCCGCTTCGATCTTGGTGAACAGCGGGCCGAGATCGGCGCCCCGCAACGCGTCGTCTTCGGCTGAGGCGGGCCATGGCTGCGCGCGGCTTTGCCGCTCACATTGCCTATAACCGGCAGCGCGGACTGATGTTTGTCGGGCTATACGCCCTCACCTTTGTCCTGATCTCGCTGCTCGTTCTGGGCCTTGTGCCGCTGGTTCTGGGCAAAGCGATGGGATCGGTCCTGATCGACCCGCTCGGCTTTGCGGTGACCTTCCTGCCGCTCGCCATCGTGCTCACGCTGACCATCCTCGCCACCCGTTATTTCGGTTTCCGGCGCGAAGTGGCCGAGGCGCTGTCCATCCGCGAAGTCACAGCTGGGCAGGAACCGCGGCTTGTCCGGATCGGCGAAGAACAGGCGATCCTGCAAGGCCTCGCCCGCCCGCAATTCGGCGTGATCGAAACGACCGCCCGAAATGCCCTGTCGGTGGGCGCGACCCCGTCCCAGCGGATGATCGCGGTCACACGCGGACTGATGGATGCCCTCGACGATGACGAGATAGCCGCGGTGATCGCGCACGAACTGGCGCATTTCCGCGCTGGTGATGCGGCCTTCCTGTCGCTCAATTACGCGCTATTCCAGACTGCGGCGTGGCTGCAGACCTACAATCCCCTCAAGATCGACAAGCAGGTGCATCACAAGGTGCAATGGCATCTGGTGATGATGATCGCCCTGCCGATCTTCCTTGTGGCGCTCGGTCTGGGCGGCATCATGACATCGCTCGCGTGGCGGCTGACCCGGATGGCCGACGCCAGCGTTCGCGCGACCCGCGATTTCGTTGCCGATGCCGAGGCGCTGCGCATCACCCATTTCCCCGAGGCGCTGCAATCGGCGATCACCAAGTGCGAGGGCTTGGGTTACTTCAAGGGCGCAGAGCGTTTCGAGGCGCTGCTGTTTTCCGGAAATCCGGCCAGACAGGGTGGCACGCACCCTTCGGCGCGCGAGCGCATCGATGCGATGGCGGGTGTGGCGGCCGAGCTGTTCATGCCCGGCCGCACACGTCGAGACACGCGTACAGCGATGGCGCGGGCCACTGCGGCACCTCTGGCCGCTCAGGGCGGTTTCGGACGACGCGGGCTGCAACCCGGTCTTGCCAGTGCCCGTGTCGGAGCAACCGCTCCTTTTGGCGCTGGTGCCGTGGCGAACGGCTTCACGCTTGCTGATCAACGCCCGCGCGAAGTCCCGCGCGAGCCGGGGCTGTGGCTGCTTGTTACGCAGGTCTTCGATCGCAAAAGCGCCCGGTCGTGGGAGCGCGAGATGTATGAGCAGCTGCGTTGGCGCGCCGATGACAACCGCAACTTCCTTGGCGCCACACCGGAGATGACGATGTGGTTCGTCGGTGCCCTGGCGATATCCGCAGCCTTCTATGGCTCGATCAGCACCTCGCCTGCGGATTTCCTTCAACGGATTTCGGGGCGCGCCTATTTCGAGATGTCGGACCGTGCGGCGGCGGGCGAGGGCTTCTGTACCGGGAACGTCAAAGGGTGTCGCCCCGATGGGACACTCGACACGACCTCTTCAAACTGACCAGCGGACGGCCTATCGAGGGCACCCGATCGGTTCATCGCAGCGGCAAAGCCGCCATTCGCAAAACCACCCAGGACCTGCCAAGAGCCAGGCCGACCCGCGATCCCGATACGTGCCGGGCAGCTTTTGCGGGTTTCTCGCCAGTAGCTGACTTTCTGAAAGCGACCCCATTTCGGACTTAGCGCAAGTTATGCGCGGGCATTCGAACCAGACGCAGGGTTTGGGGCACGAGTCACGCCCCTTCCACAACGCACACTGCGCGTGCTCCTTGACTTTTGTCACCCAAAGGTTATCTGTAACCCGTGGGTTACAGGAGTGATGCAATGGTCGACGATTTCGAAACAGCCGAGCAGTTTGGCAAAACCAGAGCGCTCGCTGCGCCCTTCATCGGCGCCTTGATATTGGCGCTCCAACAGGGTGTGGTGTTCGCGTGGGACTGGGGCTCGACATCGTCTGGAGCGCTACTTCAAGTTGCCGTGTGGTTGTTCTTCGCTGTCATCATGCTGGTGCTTCTGCTTTCGGGTGGAGGTTGGTTCCTGCCCCGAAAAGCCCGGGCGCTCGCGAATGATGAACCGACAAGGGCCAACCGCGACAGAGCGGTAAAAATCGGTTTTGTCGTCGCCATTGTCACTTGCTTTCTTGTGGTGGCTGTCAGTCCGTTTGACCCCCTTCCTGCACAGCGGGCAGCCCATATTGTAGCGAGTATGGGGTTGGGCACCGCTTTCGTCGCGCTCGGAATGGGTGAACTTTTCTCCAATGGTTGAGGAACTGGCAAACACCATAAAGAGCCATCGCGAAGCCGCCAATTTGACCCAGATGGAACTGGCCGCGCGGATGGGTGTGAGCAGAAAGACGGTCAACACCGTGGAGAACGGCGTTTTCGCTCCTTCGGTTGTCATTGCGCTTAAATTTGCCAATGCTCTCGAAGTGTCGGTCGAGGAGCTGTTTCAGCTTCAGATTACGTAAGCGACCGGCGGATCAGCGGAGCCGCAAATCCAGCGGTTAGCCTAATACCCGCCATTCCGAAATCCACCCATCAACCGTCATGAGCGGAGCAGATGCGCGATCCCGAAAGCGGTATGGCGGCTTTGCCTCGCTTCTGGAAAAATCCTGCCGTTCTGCAACCGACCCCATATTTGCCGTGAGCAAATGCGGTCCATTCATCCAATCGGATTACGGGCGACTTACATACCTCCGCTCTCCTGCCTTCCGCATCTCGTTTAGTGTTGAGGTCAATGAAGGGGCGGTTGAGGCGAGAATTGTCAGTGACGCCAATCTCGTCTTTGACCCGGATCACCGGGGAGCTGATGGTTTTGCGAAGACAATTTGCACTGCTCGAAGCGACGAGGAGCTTACCGGATAGCTGTGTAACTATATCTTTGATCACGGCGGATACAGCAGTATGGTCCACCCAGTGACACAGCGCCTCTTTCTATATCTTGCGGCCTTTTTGGTCGCAATGCTCCCCGTAGAGGCAACCTATGCAGCGAACGGTTGCGCACCCATGGCAGAGATGGCCGCAGATGCAGGCGAATGCGGCGATTGCATGGATGATGAGCGCGGGCAGTGTCAGAGCTATTGCTTGGCCATGTGCCAGATGCTTCCGGCAGAGCGCATTTCGTCGCTCGAGCCCCGTGATTTATCGCCACTCACGTTTCTTGCGCTTCTTGGAAAGTTTCCGCCTCTACCTATTGGAGGGCCGGAGCCACCGCCTCCCCGAATGCTCCGCTGATCCACGCAATTAAATTTCAACGGAGATAACATCATGAAGAAGTACATCATCACGGCAGCAGTGCTGCTCGGTTCCAGCTCGGCCGCTTTTGCCGCCGCGCCGGATCAGGTCGCATCGCTGGCCATGTCCTGCTGCGACCTCGTGCTCGCATGCTGCGAGGCTGCAATGGACTGCTGCCCGTAAGGGACTAGCCAAGACATAAGGGCGGGCGTCTGGTCACTGACCGGGCGCCCGCTTTTTTGTGATCTCTTCGCTGCGCGCGGTTCGCTTATGCTAACGAGCACGGGGCCAGGGTCTCGATGATTTTGCAGTCGGCGACTGTCCCGTGGCGGCAGGAACCGACCACCCGGTCGAGCTCGCCGCGCAACGCGCTCAGATCGGCGATCTTGCGGTCGATTTCGGTGAGGTGGACGCGCGCGATTTCGTCGATTGCATCGCAGGATTGGGACTTGTCATCCGACAGCGTGAGCAGTTCGCGAACCGCTTCGAGCGTGAAACCGAGATTGCGGGCGCGGCGGATGAACGACAGACGCGCCAGATGATCATGGCCGTAAGCACGATAGTTGGCGCTGGTCCGCGCAGGCGGCAACAACAGCCCGATCTTTTCATAATAGCGCACCGTCTCGACCTTGGTCGCCGTGGCGCTTGCCAGTTCGCCAATTTTCATTGCCACTCCTTCGGGGTTGACCCTGTAGTTGCTACAGGGTGTAGATAGAGTGCCGACTCGCAGATTGTCGAGAAGGTAAGATAATGGCTGATGATTGCTGCAAGGCCGCGTGCGGAACGACCGCAACGCTGAATGACCCGCGCTGGCGCAGGGCATTGTGGATCGCGCTTTTTGTGAACTCTGGCATGTTCGCGGTGGAAATGGCGGCCGGGGCCGCTGCTGACAGCCGCGCATTGCAGGCTGATGCGCTCGATTTTCTGGGCGATGCCGCCAATTATGCGATCAGCCTGCTGGTCGCCGGCATGGCGCTGGCATGGCGGGCGCGGGCCGCGCTGGCCAAGGGTCTTACCCTCATCGGTCTGGGTGGCTGGGTGATGATCACGGCCGTTCTGGCAGCGCTTGGCGGCGCTGCACCCGAGCCTGAATTGATGGGGATCATCGGTGCGCTCGCGCTCGCGGCCAACACCGGTGTCGCCATCATGCTCTATCGCTTCCGCACCGGAGACGCGAACATGCGTTCGGTCTGGATTTGCTCGCGCAATGACGCGATCGGCAATATCGCCGTGATGGCGGCTGCACTTGGCGTGTTCGGCACCGGGACGGCCTGGCCCGACCTTGTTGTTGCAGCGATCCTGGCGCTGCTTGGGATCAGCGGCGGCATTCAGATTGTCCGGCAGGCGCGGCTTGAATTGCGGAGCGTTGCGGCATGAAGGTTTCCCGATCGACACATATTGCGCTCAAGCCGGAAACTGTCTGGGCAGAAGTCCAGAAGGCGGGCCTGTTGCAGCATATTGCTTGGCCGCTGGTGCGCTTCATCCCGATCGACGACGCGGCGTTCGAAAGCTTTCGACCGGGCGGGCGCTACGAGGTCAAGCTCCGCCTCTTTGGCATAATTCCGTTCGGGACACAGTGGATTGTGACGTCCACGCACGATGCTGACGGCACCGACTGGCCAAAACGACTGCGTGACAACGGGCACAGTGCCCTCATTTCCAGGTGGGATCATTGGATCACCGTCATGCCGGAACCAAACGGCGGGACGCATTACAGCGACGAGGTCGAAGTTTCGGCCGGAGCCCTGACCCCGTTCATCTGGGCCTTCGCGCAAATCTTCTATTGGCACCGGCAGCGGCGCTGGCGGGGGCTTGCCAACAGCTTTACTGCGCGGCGGGTGATCGCGGCCGAAATGGCGGCATACCGGTCAGCGGTAAAAGCAGGCGACGATGATCGTGCGTGGCACCATCTGGAGCGGGTTCATATCGTTTCGCAGCCCTATCTTGGCCCACATCTCGCCATTCATGGCGCCATGCTGGGATTTGCGATCCGACGGCGCGATTGGAGCGAAGTTATGGGCCAGATAGTCCGGATTATTCTGGCACCAATTGGCGCGGTGACGGGACGGCTGCCGGTCGGCAATACCGGACGATCGAATGTGAGCGCTTTTGCGCCAATGCCAGTGCCGGATGATCTTCAACTGGAAATTGATCAGCCTGATCAAGGAAGCAGATGATGCCAGATCGTGCTCAGTTACGGCGTGATAATATAACCTTATATATTACCGAGATATTTCGGCCTTGCTCCACCCATTTGCCAATGTTATTGGCGCCATCGCGTTCATGAAGCTTGCACTCCGCCCTGTTGCCCTGCGCCCTCTTGCCATACTTCTGGCGCTGATGATGCTTGTCTTGGCAACGGTCGCTGATGCAGCAACCTGCGGGACTGAAGCCGGATTTACGGACGGGTCTGAAATTGCGATCACCTCGCTTCAGGCGGAAGCACACGACGAGACTGATCAGGGCGATCCCGATGCTCCTGTCGAGCAGCACGGCGTATGCGCTCACGGTCATTGCCACCACGGTTCCAACGTAGAGGGCGCCGCAGTTGGTATCGAGAGCCCGGAACTTTTGGCGGTGCATTTGTCGGCACGCTTTGACCGCTTGCCGTCGGTTGATCGCGAGATAGTGAGCCCCCCTCCTCGAGTCTGACGCTCCACGCGCGCCGGAATGATTTCCGGTGCCGTTTTTGAACGTCAGCAGAGGAAGTCATCCAAAATGTCAGTCATATTATGGCGGGGCGCCCTGATTGCAGGGTTGGCCTTCGCCACGTTATCGGAGCCTGCCGCTGCGCAGGAGCCACAGGTGGTGTCGCTCGACGAAGCGCTCGACCGCAGCGGTGTTACAGATAGCTCCGCGTTTGCCGACAGTAATCCGCGCCTTATCGGGCCGCGCGCTGAAACTGAGGCAGCACAGGCGCTAATCGGTCAGGCGCGCTTGCGGCCCAATCCGCAGGTCTCTCTCGAAGCTGAGGATTTTGCCGGTAGCGGCGCCTTCTCCGGCTTACGTGCGACACAAATCACCTTGTCGGTTGGCCAGCAGCTTGAACTTGGCGGGAAGCGGGGTGCGCGGATCGCAGCAGCCGAGGCCCAGGCCGACCTTGCAACCCTGAGGGCCAACCTCTCGCAGGCGGAGCTCGGGTTTGTGGTGCGCGAACGCTATATCGCAGCCGTTGCAGCCGTATCGCGCCTTGATCTTGCCCGCGATATCGTCGCGCGCAACGAGGAACTGGCGCGCATTGCGAACCTGCTGGTGGAGGTCGGCCGCGAGCCGCCGCTGCGAGCCTTGCGGGCGCAAGCCGCGCTCGCTGAAGCGCAGGCTGAGCTCCAAGCTGCGCAAGCGGCCAGCCTTGCTGCACGAACAGGCCTTGCCGCTTTGTGGAGCGAGCAGGCAGCGCCGCCTGTGGTGCCGAGTGAGTTTCCCACCATTGCACCGCCAGACCAGATAATGGCAACCAGTGCGCCATTGCAGTTGGAATTTGCGCGGGCAAACACAGCTGCCGCATCCGCAGAAATAGCGCGGGAACGCAGCCTGCGCATCCCGGATCCCACCATCTCGGCCGGCGTGCGGCGGTTCGAGGAGAGCAACGCCAATGCCTTTGTAGTCGGCGTCTCGATCCCGCTCCCATTCAGCAATCGCAATCAGGGCAATATCGCTTCTGCCGAAGCCAATCTGCGCGCAGCAACTGCCCGCGAAGCTGTAGCGCTCGCGGATTACGAACTGGCCGTTGCCCGCGCACGCGCCGCCTATCTGGCTGCCGAGGCGCGCGTTGAAACCCTTTCCGCAACATCCCTGCCACAGGCCGAAGAAGCGTTGAGGCTCGTGCGCATCGGCTACAGCAATGGCCGCTTTCCGCTGATCGAAGTCCTGGCCGCCGCCGATGCCCGCGATGCAATCCGTGAGGCGCTGATCGCTGCGCAGCAGGACCGGGGACAGGCCGCCGCCGAACTTATCAGGCTAGCTGCACAATGAGGAATATTGTCATGAACCGCAGAACGCTGGCGATTGTCGCCGGAATTGTGATCGCCGCCGCAGCGCTGCTGTATTTTCTCTGGCCCGCAAACGAGGCTGCTGTCCAGCAAGACGGTGAGGCGGCCGAAGCCGCCTTGCCGGAAGGGCTTGTCCTGATCGGTGATGAGCAACTGCGCGCTGGCAAGATCAAGGTTGAGTCCGTGCAGTCCGGCGCCGCCGTTGAACTGGTCTTTCCCGCAACGGTTGCGGCCAGTCCCGCTGCCACTGCACGGATTGATGCACGCGCTACCGGTGTGGTTCGCAGTATCAGCAAGACATTGGGTGACTATGTCAGCCAGGGCGAAACGGTCGCCCGGATCGAAAGCGCCGATGCTGCTGCGCTCGCTTCGCAATTGAGTGCGGCGCGCGCGCGGGTGACGGCGTTATCCTCCGCTTATGACCGTGAGAGACGCTTGTTCGAGGGGAACGTCACGGCCAGGCAGGATCTTGAGGCTGCCAGGGCCGATCTTGATGTCGCCCGCTCCGAACTGTCCCGGGCGCAGGCCGCTGTTTCGGCAGCGGGGGTAAGCGGGGATGGCCGCTCACTGGCCGTTACCAGCCCGATATCTGGCCGTGTGACAACTGCGCCCATCGTGCTTGGTTCATATGTGGATGCCGGTGAGGAACTGTTTCAGGTCATCAATCCCGATGGTTTGCAGATCGAGGTCGCTTTGCCATCTGCCGATGCTGTCCGGATCAAGCCCGGCGATGAAGCTGCTCTCATTGTCGGCGATGGACGGGAAATCGGAGCGCGCGTGCGCTCGGTGACACCGTCGCTCGACCCTGAAAGCCGCAGCGCAACTGCCATTCTCAATCTTCCGGGAAGCGTCTCCGGCCTCCAACCCGGATCTTTCCTGCAGGCCCGCATCCGTCCCTCCGGCGAAGTGGATCAGCGCAGCATCGCTGTTCCTGAAGATGCCGTCCAGGTCGTTGACGGCAAAAACGTCGTGTTTGTTCGAACCCGCCGCGGGTTCCAGGCGCGTGAGGTGGAGACAGGCAACCGCTCGGACGGAATGGTGACGATCCTTTCCGGTCTGAGCGCCGGACAAGCTGTCGCGACTGAAAATGCCTTTCTGCTGAAAGCTGAACTCGAAAAGGGGGAAGCCGAACATGGGCATTGATCAAACCACGGCTTCTTCACACGAGGAGAGCCCGAACCACGGCAATGATGGTGGCCACGGCGTCATCGGCATGGTTCTCGACATTGCGGTACGGTTTCGCTGGGGGATCATCGTTCTGACCATCCTTGCGGCGATCTATGGCGCATTCAATCTGGTCCGGCTGCCGATCGATGCGGTTCCCGACATCACCAACACGCAGGTCCAGATCAACACCAGCGCGCCCGCGCTTTCGCCTTCGCAGGTCGAAACGCAGGTGACGTTCCCGATCGAGACCGGCCTTGCGGGGATCGAGGGGCTGGAAATGACCCGCTCGATTTCGCGCAACGGCTTCAGCCAGGTTACAGCGATCTTCGAGGAAGGGACCGACATCTACTTTGCTCGCAGCCAGGTGAACGAGCGGCTTGCACCGATTGGTGCATCGCTGCCCGAAGGCGCGGAACCCACCATGGGGCCGATTTCGACCGGCCTTGGCGAAGTGCTTATGTATACCATCGAATATGAGCATCCCGCAGGCAAGGGTGCGGCAACAGGTGGGCGGACGGGCTGGCAGGCCGACGGCAGCTTCATTACCGAGCGCGGTGACCGGCTCGACAGCGAGGTTGCCAAGGCCGCCTATCTGCGCACCGTGCAGGACTGGGTCGTGGCTCCGCTCATGCGGTCCATTGATGGCGTTGCGGGAGTCGATTCGATCGGTGGCTTCGAAAAGCAGTATCTGGTGCAGCCTGATCCGGCGCGGCTCACCGGTTATGGTCTTTCTTTCGATTCGCTGATTCAGGCATTGGAAGCGGCCAATCTGGCGGCCGGAGCCAACTTCGTTGACCGAGCGGGCGAGGCATTGCTGGTGCGGGTGGATGCCCGGCTTGACGGTGTCGAGGCGATCAAGGAGGCCGTGGTAGCGACCCGTGAGGGCGTTCCCGTCCGCATTGGCGATGTGGCCGATGTCGCCATCGGCGGCGACCTGCGCACCGGGGCGGCATCGCTCAACGGCGAAGAGACCGTGGTGGGCACTGTTCTGATGCGCGCAGGCGAGAACAGCCGGACCGTGGCCGCGAACGCCGCTACAAGGCTTGAAGAGGTGCGCGCATCGCTTCCCGAAGGTGTGGTGGCCGAGATCGTCTATAACCGCTCGTCACTGGTCGATGCCACGATCGCAACCGTGGAGAAAAACCTGCTCGAAGGGGCCTTGCTGGTTATCGCGGTGCTGTTTCTGCTGCTTGGCAACATCCGGGCAGCGATCATCACGGCTCTGGTCATCCCGTTCTCGATGCTGCTCGCAGCGGTAGGGATGAACCGGCTCGGTGTGTCCGGCAATCTGATGAGCCTCGGCGCATTGGACTTTGGGCTGATTGTCGATGGTGCGGTCATCATCGTCGAGAACAGCGTCGCGCGTTTGGCTGCACGGCAGCATCATGAAGGGCGCTTGCTCACCCTCGGGGAACGCCTGACCGAAACCCGCCTCGCGGCACAGGAAATGATCAAACCGACCGTTTACGGCCAGGCGATCATCTTCCTTGTTTTTGCCCCGCTGCTCACCTTCACCGGCGTCGAGGGCAAGACGTTCTCGCCGATGGCCATCACTATGATGCTGGCGCTGGCATCGGCCTTCGTGCTGTCGCTGACCTTTGTGCCGGCGATGATCGCGGTGCTGCTCAACAAGAAGCTGACCGAGAAGGAAGTAAAGCCGATTGTCTGGGCAAAGGAGCGGTATGGGCCGGCCTTGCGCAAGGCGATTGCCAGGCCCTGGCCGGTAATCGGGGCCGGAGCCGGAGCCTTTGTACTTGCAGCAGTGCTGTTCACCTTCCTCGGCAGCGAGTTCACCCCGCAGCTCGACGAACGCGATCTGGCGGTTCAATCGTTGCGTATCCCTTCTACCTCGCTTGAACGCTCGCTAACTATGCAACGCGAGGTAGAGGGTCGCCTCGCCGAGTTCCCTCAAGTTGCGCTGGTGTTCTCACGAACAGGCACAGCCGAGGTGGCGAGCGACCCGATGCCGCCTAACGCTTCCGATGCCTATGTCATTCTGAAGCCACGCGATGAGTGGCCCGATCCCAGTCTGTCCAAGGATGCGCTCGTTACTGAAATGGAAAGTGCGCTCGGCGGTCTAGTCGGCAATCTCTACGAGTTCAGCCAACCGATCGAACTGCGTTTCAACGAGCTGATCGCCGGCGTTCGCGGTGATGTGGCGGTCAAGCTTTATGGCGATGACCTCACCGCGCTCACCGATGCGGCGGGCGAAGTTGCGGGAGTCCTTCGCGACGTGGAGGGCGCCGCCGACGTGAAGGTGCAGCAGGTCACGGGCTTCCCGACGCTCGACATTGCGTTCGATCGACCGACAATAGCCCGCTACGGGCTAACAGTAGAGGAGGTGGCCAAATCGGTGGCCATCGCTTTGGGCGGTCGGCCCGCAGGCATGGTGTTCGAAGGGGACCGGCGGTTCGATGTCGTTGTGCGCCTCGATGCTGCCACCCGCGACGACTTCGACCAGCTTGGTGCGCTTCCGATCGTGCTTGAAAACGGTGTGTCCATACCCCTGCGCACGCTCGCCGATTTCCGGGTGGTCGATGGTCTGGCAGAAGTGCGCCGTGAACAAGGGCGTCGGCTCGTGATTGTATCGGCCAATGTCCGCGAACGCGATCTGGGCTCCTTCGTCGAGGAAGCGCAGGAGGGTGTGGCGGCGCAGGTCGACATGCCTCCTGCTTCTTTCATCGAATGGGGCGGCCAGTATCAGAACCTGCAAGCGGCGCAGGCGCGGCTCGCTATCGTCGTGCCGGTCTGCTTCGCTTTGGTGCTGCTGCTCCTGTTCATGGCGCTCGGCGGATGGGTTCCGGCTCTGGCGGTGTTCAGCGCCATTCCCATGGCTCTGGCAGGCGGGGTCTTTGCTCTGGCCTTGCGGGGGCTGCCCTTCTCGGTTTCGGCGGCGGTGGGCTTCATCGCCCTTTCCGGCGTGGCGGTGCTCAACGGACTGGTGATGATGACGGCCATCCGACAGCGCCTCGACAAGGGCATGGCACTTGAGGAAGCGATCATTGACGGTGCGCTGGCGCGCATCCGTCCGGTGCTGATGACTGCGCTGGTGGCATCGCTTGGCTTCGTGCCGATGGCGATCGCGACCGGGACCGGGGCCGAAGTGCAGCGGCCGCTGGCGACCGTGGTCATCGGCGGCCTCATCACCGCAACGATTCTCACGCTTTTCGTTCTGCCGGCGATCGCCAAGCTTGTGCTGGGCGATTCCGACGACAAGCGCAGCTGGAGGCAAAAGTGGCGCGAACGCTTGCGCCGCAATGCCACGGAAGAGGAACAGGGCGAACTCGGTGAGGTTACCTAGGGGAGGTCCGGCGCCAGCGCGATGTGGAATGGTAAACCACAATTCCTTCGCGCTGGCGGCCATCCCGTCTGGTCAGATCAGGAAAGTTGGGGGACAAAGGAGAGATTGAGATGAGCGGCGAAGGTGAACTGAAGCTCGACACAGCCGAAAAGCGGCGCACCCTGTGGATTGTGCTGTGGCTTAACGTCGCCATCGCTGTCGGCTTCTTCATTACCGGCATCGCGG
>OFDC01001354.1_pt1 | contig 13284 bp, 10 predicted proteins | sample 1520941 | NCBI WGS metagenome assembly OFDC01 (sample SAMEA94258168, study PRJEB24077) | hot springs metagenome | biome: Aquatic biome; feature: Water | place: India | collected 2012-12-06 | depth 5 m | reverse complement strand
AGGCGGGCTGCCGGCGGGCACGGTGCCGGGGGGCGGCGTCGCGGGCCGGCCTTCCTGCTGGGCGACGGCCTTGGCGGCGGAGGACGTGTAAAGCCATTCGTCGGCGCCGCGGGTCGTGCCCTCGCGGAAGACGGCAATCGCGCGCTGCTTGTCGCCGGCCTTCCAGTAGGCTTCGGACACGTCGCGATAGACCATGCCGGTGGCGCTGGGCTTGTTGTCCTTCGCCACGAGCTGCAGCGCGCCCTTGGCGCGGTCGAAGCTGCGTTCGCCGGCGGCCCGGTCGCCGCTGCGGATCTGGTATTCGGCGAGGCTCGAGTAGGCGAGCGCCAGAGTACCGCAATTGTAGTTGGTCGTGGAGGAGCATTGGTCGGAGGCCGAATACTTCTCGACTTCCTTCTGGGCGAGGCTGGTGGCGGTCTTGAGGTCGCCCTTGTCCGACGCCTGCATGGCCTCGGCCTGGTAGGATTCGCCGCCGCTCGCACAGGCGGCCGCTAGCGCCGCCGTCGCGACCGTCGCGACAAGCCTGAGGACCCTAGTCCTGCGTTCCCCCCATAGCGCCGTCATGTCCGTTCCCTATCAAGCGCGAAGACCGCAGACCGGCCCTCCCCCGCAAAAAGCTTATGCCGACCACGCCGCCCGAGCGAAAGGGGGATTTGCAGGCCGCGCTTTCGCGCGACCCCGTAGAAGTCCGGGGACATTGCATGGCAATGTCCGGGGCCGCCGCGAGAGGCGGGCATGTAGTCGGGTCGGCGTTGGCTACCGGGATGGACCGCTCTTGAGGAAGACCACGCATCTGCAGCGCGCCGCCGCTTCGATCCTCGCGGCGACGCTGCTTTTGCCGGGCAGCGCGCTCGCGCAGAACAGCAAGCAGGAATACCCGATCCCGCGGACGCCCGCCGAGGACCTGACCGCGATCGAGCGGATCTTCGAGCCGCCGAAGCCGCCGCCGCTGACGGCTTTTCCCGAGTTGCGCGAAAAGTGGAAGGACACGCCGGCCTTCCTGCGCGATTCCCGCGTGAGCTTCGAGGCCCGCAGCTACTTCCGCGACTATGTGTCGAGTTCGCCGGCCAGCAGCACCGTGGAGCAGGCCTGGGCGAGCGGCGGTTCGGTCTCGGCGGAGACCGGCAAGCTGTTCGACCTCGTGACCCTGGGCGCGGTGCTCTACACCTCGTTTCCCGTTATCGCGCCGCCGCAATATGGCAACACCGGGCTGCTGCTCCCCGACCAGCAGGGTTTCGCGGTGTTCGGCCAGCTCTACGGCCAGGCACACCTGTTCGACGACCACAGGATCACGCTCGGCCGCTATCTCTACAACACGCCGTTCCTGGGACCCCACGACAACCGAATGGCGCCCCAGACCTTCTCCGGCTACACGGTGAGCGGCACGCTGGGCGGCGATGGCACGCGCGCCGGCGGGCCCAGCTTCCGCTACGGCGGCGGCTTCATCGACGCCATCAAGCCGCGCGATGCGCTCGCCTTCCAGTCCATGGCAAGTGCGGCCGGCGTGCCAAACTCCAACGCCGGCGTGGGCATGCTGGGCGGCCTGATGACCTGGGGCCCGGCGCGCATTGGCGCCATCAACTACTACAGCCACGACCTGCTCAACATCTTCTACACCGAGGGCAAGATCGGGCATGATTTCGGTGGCGGCTTCACGGCCCTCGCCGCGGCGCAGTTCGTCGCACAGAACAGCACCGGGCTGTCGCAGATGAACGGCGGCACGCCCTTCGCCACCAGCGAGTTCGGCGCGAAGGTCGACCTCGGCTACGACACCGGCATCCTGACGCTTGGATACTCGGTCACGAATCCCGGCCTGGGCATCCTGACGCCGTGGAGCGCCAGCCCGTTCTACACCAGCGCCCTGATCCAGAACTTCCAGCGCGCCGGCGAGCAGGCGGTGATGGTCGGGCTGTCGCACAGCCTGATCGGGCTCGGCCTGCCGGCCGCCGTCTCCACGCACTTCTTCAACGGCTGGACAACGGCGGCCGCCGCCGGTCCGCCGCTGGTCGAGAGCGAATGGGACTTCCACGTCGACTGGCAGCCCGACCACGACCGCCTGCAGGGACTCTGGTTCCGCGTGCAGTATGGCCGCTTCACGATATGGCAGGGCGGCACCGTCACCAACGGCGAGGAGCTGCGCGTAGTGCTCAACTACAAGCTCAATCTCTATTGATAAGCAAAATCGATGGTCGAACCGTGCCCGCGCCGGGCTTGAGAGCGGATTCGACCATCAATACTCTTCCTCGAAGCTACTAGGGCTTCGGGCAGAAGATAAAAATCGTATCGGCCTGGTCTCCCTTGAGAAACAACGAAGTCGTCCCCCCATCGTGGGAGAGCACATAGAATTTGAGAGGGTGGTCGGATTCGCGAGAAAGACGCAAACTCACCCACTCGACCATCTGCGCGGCATCCCTTTCTGAAAATCGAAAGGCGTCGCGCAACCAAGAGGCCTCATCGCTGGGAAGCCCCTTCTTCGCATTTCCAGGATCTCCATAGACCTTGCCCTTCTTGAACAGGAAGTTCGCAAAGGTTCCGAAAGCGAACGAATTGCCGTTCTCGGCCTTGAATTCGTCGAACAAGTCTCGCGTCTTGTCGAGGTCCTTGCCCAGCGCTTCATTCATGGCGTTACTCACGCCCGTATATGCGCGATTAAAGGGCCTGAAGCCCTTGAACACCGAAGCTATTTCAGCGTCTCTTTCATTCTCGTCGGCCGACATGCTCCAATCCCCCATCGAATGCAGAACATATTCTAGCATCCTCCGGTTACATACGCGACCACTCTTGGGCGCGCCTAGCTTCGGTTTGAAGACCCATTCGCTTGAACAAGTCTGCCGCCTGCTCGGCATGCAGGCGCCAGCCGTCATCCTTGGCAAGCCTGCGGCCGGCATCGGCCAAGGTCAGGAGGCATCGCGCCTGCTGCGGCAACGCCTCGCATGTCCTTGCCAGCTCGACCGCCTGCGTGAGCACCGGGATCGCCTGTTTGTACCGCGATGGCCCGAGAGCCAGGCAGGCCAGGCCGATCATTCGGCCGGCGGTGACCTCAAGTCCCCTGAAGCCCCTCGTTCGCGCAGCATCTCCCGCAATCTTTAGCTCTTGCAACGCCCGAATGGCATCACCTTCCGCCAGCGTGAGAGCGCCCCGGAATACGGATCCCGCTACGAAAGCGACAACGTGGTTGAGTTGCGAGGCCGCAGCCAGCGCGCTCTCCAGCATTAACCGCGAATCATCCTTTCGGCCGCACGCGAGGTATGCCGCCCCGAGATGTGTCTCGACGAGCAGCTGAAAGGTCGGCAGTCCCGCCGTTAAGCAAATCTCGCGGCTCATCTCCAGAGTTGCCGCTGCCTGCACCGGCTCACCCGCCAGCATGGCTGTGACGCCGCAACCATAGATGGCAAGCGCTCGATCGTAGGGCCGCTGCGTGCGGGCAGCGACGGCATCGGCGAACCCGGACGCTTCGTCGGCACGATCGAATCTCCCAAGCGATGCTAAGCAGGTCGCGCGCATCATATGGCATGATACCGACGTCGTGGCGCTGCCACCCGATCTCTTCGTCTCGCGCTCTCCCACATACCAGGCTGCGGCCGCATTGAGCGCTTCCAAGGCCTTCACGTAGTCGCCAGCCGCGTAACGGGCCTGCCCCAGAACGAAGCTCGCTGCGGCGGATGCCGCCTCGTCACGATGTTGCCGTGCGCGTTCAGCCGCATCTTCAGCGGCGGGGATTGCGTCCTTAGGCTCGCCGGCGAAATTCAGAGCCCATGCCCGATGGAGGCCGGCAGCCATGATCCGGCTCTCGTCTCCACAGTCCATCGCCTCGGAAAGCGCCTCATCGGCGAGTTTCAGCCACGTCGCAAAATCGGATGTCGGCGCCACCGCCCCTCTCAGCATGAGACGCACATCGACGCCGCGGGCGGCCGTAGCGGGGGTACGTGGCAGTCTTGCAAGATGTTCCAGGGCACGCTGACAGGCGGCGAGAGCAGCGGAATAGGACGATGCCTCGATGGCGCTGTCGGCCGCACTCTGTTCGTAATCGGCCGCCTTCTCCCAGAGTCTTGCCTGGGCGGCGTGATGGGCAAGGATCGCGGACCAGTTACGCAACTGGCCTCTGTAGCGCCGCTCGATCGCTTCCACGGCGCCACGATGCAGACTGTAGCGATCCTCGCGCAACAGGGCGCCGTACGCGACTTCGCGGATGAACTCATGGCGAAACTCGACGAAATCTCCCGCTCCCTCCGAAACGTCGAACAGGATATGGCGGCGCGCAAGTTCCTGAAGCGCCTCTGTCAGGAACGCCGGTTCCACTCCGGCAACGTCGGCAAGAAGCGCCCGGGGAAACCGCCGCCCCAGCGACGATGCTGTCCGCACCAGACTCCGCACAGGCGTCTTCAGTGCATCGATACGTGCCGCCGTGACGGCCTGCACCGACCTTGGAGCCGTGATCTGCAATTCCGACGTCACCTGACGACAGTCGCCCATTGCGCCAGTGAGGACGCCCGTCTCGAGCAGATGACGACTTACCTCCTCAAGAAAGAGAGGAAGCCGGCCGGTCCATTCCAGAAGCCGAAGCCGCACGGGCTCGACCGACGGATCGCGCCCGAGCAACGCTTCCAGCAACTGATCGGCGGCAGCTTCCGAGAACTCGGTGAGCGCGACCCTCGACACAGGGTCGCCATCCGCCGGCACCCCCTCCATCGGCCGGTGCGTCAGGACGATACAGACACGCGCATTCGGCATCCTCGATGCCATCAACAACAACAGGTCCCGCGATTCGGCGTCGGACCAGTGGAAGTCGTCGACCGCCAGGATCAAGGGCCGCTGCTGCTGCACCTGCTCGACGATAGCGAAGGCAACCCTCTCGATCAGCCTTCGACGAGCATGGAGATCCATCTCGGTCCAGACCCGACTATCGTTTGCAATATTGAATACCGCGCACAGCGTCGCTTCGGCCTCCATCGGCAGGCCGGCTGTGGCCAGACGTACCTGGATGGCGTCGCGCGTATCCCCCGGTCCCGAGGCTTCGTCCACACCCAACCACGGGCGGAGAAGCTGCCGCAGGATCGCAAATGGCGCACGCTCTGTCGTGGATTCGGCGTGCGCATCCCAGATTGCGCACGCCGGAGACAACGACCTCGCGATACCCAGCAGCTCGTGCGCCAGTCGCGACTTTCCGGCCCCCGGCTCGCCGCCGATCGCCAGGAACTGAAATGACCCCTGAAACGCCAGCAGCAGCCGCTGGCGCAGAGCATCCAATTCGGTCGATCGTCCGACAAAGGGAGAAAGACCGGATTGCTGGCGAACTGCCCACCGCGACCGTTGGACGAGACCATCCAGCTCCCAGACGTCAATGGCCCGATCAAAGCCCTTGAAGACCATGCCCGGCCGCTCCCTTGCCTCCACCCCTCCGCACACCAATTCATAGGTGGTGTCTGAGATGAGTATCTGTGACGAGTCGGCCATCTGCTCCAAGCGGGCCGCCAGATGGGCGGCCGGACCTGTAACGTCATATGTATTTGCGAAATCGCCGGCGTCGATATGGGCCACGACCTCGCCCGAATGGATGCCGATGCGGATGGAGACGTCACGATCGGCCAGTTCCCGGAACCGCTTGCGCATCAGCAGGGCCGCCCGACAGGCGCGCAGCGCGTGGTCTTCGACGGCGATCGGTGCCCCGAAGAGCGCCATGATGCCGTCGCCCTGGATGCGATTGACCATCCCGCCTGCTTCACGGACGGCACCGGTCATCAGCTCGATCGCCGGCCGAAGCTTGGCCATGGCATCCTCAGGATCGAGAAGCTGGATCATGCGCGTCGAATTGCGGATATCGGCAAACAGGATCGTGAGAAACTTCCGCTCCGCGGCTTCTCGAACGTTGCGTCCGGAAACCACCTCGGGAAGAGCAGCCCCGCATTCCGCGCAGAATTTCGCCCTCAACCCGGAATCCGCGCCACAAGCCGGGCAACGGACTATTCCTGTTAAAATGGTCGTTTTCGTCACCGCGCCATCCTCGGCGGCCACACCTGATGGCATCCGATGCCCCGGAGCGACCTGATGACACATTAGCCCAGCGCAGAACGGCTTTGGACTCCGAAATTGCCGACGGGCCGTCCGGATTGCAGCCACTCCAACCTCCTATCGCGTACGTTGTCCGGCCGATTTACCCTGTATGGGCGCATATCTGCCGTGATACGCTACCGTGTAGAACCTTCCGCTGGACATCCATGCAGCCGCCAGTCTCGTCCTTCCGGATCATCTCCCTCTTCGAAGACCTCTCGGATCGCGAGTTGTTACCGATTGTGACAGCCTGTTCCGTACGGAATCACAAGAAAGACGAAGTCATCCTGGGCGACCATGAGCAGACGACCGACCTTTTCTTCATCTTGTCGGGCGCCATCCGGATCAACAGCGTGACGGCAGCGGGGCGCGAAGTCATCTTCACCGACATCCAGGCTGGTGCGATGTTCGGCGAATTCTCAGCGATCGATCAGCTTCCCAGATCTGCCGCAGCCGTGGCGCTCACGGACTGCTGCCTTGCCCGTATGCCCGCCCCGTTGTTCCGCGCGACCTTGATGTCCAACAATGGCATTGCAGTCAGACTTTCCGAGCTTCTCATCGCGAAGATCCGCAGCATGTCGGAGCGAGTGTTCGAGGTGAGCGCCTTGGCGGTGCGGGAGCGCGTGCGACGCGAACTGCTGCGGCTTGCCGCGCATGGCATCGCCTCCGGCCGTCAGGTCATCATCAAGCCCGCGCCGACCCACTACGAGATCGCATCGCGCATCGGCTCGCATCGAGAGGCGGTGACGCGCGAGTTCAATCGGCTGCAGGAAGAAAGGGTGATCGAAGTAGGGCGCCGCGAGATCTGCATCGTCGATATGGCCCGGTTGGCAACGCTCCCACCCTAATCTGTGCAGACAAGCCTGATCACCACGCGCTTTGCGATCTGATCGGGAGCCCAGGAACGGCGCAGGACATAAGTCAGTCTGACATCGATAGACGAAGGGCAACAAAGCGTGAAGCATCGCCGGCCCGCCGCCCCGACTGGTTCGGCTCCGCTCTCGAAGGTAGCCGGTTCTTCTTCGACTCCAGATGGGAGCAGCCCCAGCCGCTCCCATCGATACCCGGTGGTCGGCGTCTCGCCTAGGCACAGGCGAACCGTATCGCCCGACCGGACGTGCACCGTTTGCGATGGTTCGGTGATATCGACCTGAATGACCGCCATTCGAACCTCGCTGTTCACTGCTCCTACGCGTTTACGCCGAAAACGCGCCAAGTCTCGATATTGCATTGGCCATAGGCGATCCTGAAGAAGCCTGCTTCACCCCAGAGCGGCCCCCAACTATTCTTGCAGACCCAGCAACCGGCCGCGTCGTCATAGCCGACGATCGAGACGCAATGGCCTCCCGCCTGCGCGCCACTGACGTGCTTGTAGACACCGGACTTGTAGGAAAAAAAGTCATCATAGACGATCAGGCACCCGACGAGCGGCCCCTTGCTGGAGATCCACTGCTTCATCGCCGATGCGTTGCCTGCCAGCCCGGTCGTCGAAGCGATCCTGGTCAGGCGTGTCTTCCAGTCATCGCATACTTTGCAGGGCTGATTGACCGGCACGTAGGGAAAGCAGAGATCGTCGACGATGCCCGTCGCAATACAATGGGCGAAGGCTTTCTCCGGCCACCATCCCGTCCCGCAGTTCGCACCTTCCGTCGCGCCATAGCAGTAGAAGAGATGCGCCTCGGAGAGATGCATGGTCGGGTTCGGCTTTTTCTGCTGCCAGGCAATGGAGCCTTCGATCGTAGCGATACAGCCGAAGGCAACGCATGAGCCGCAATCACCCTGGTCGCGCACGTTGGTAATGTAGTTGGTGCCGGCCACATTGCGTAGGTCGAACTTAGCCGGTGCGGCAACCGCGCTCATCACCCCCATGAAGGGCATCTGCAAGTCGTTCATCGGAACGGCCAGACCCAATCGCCTGACACGTTGCTCCGGCGATAACGCGGAGATCGGACTATCTCCCGCTTGCCATTGCGCTCCGGCCTGCTGGATGCTGGCCTGGAGAGCGGCAGTCGTCATTCCTTCATTAGCCATTGTGACACCTCATGGTCGGAGTTTGCCGTTGAGTCGTGGAGCCGCGTTGCGGCCCCCTGTCCTGGCGACGTGATCCGCCAGGAATTCCAATCATCGTGGAGTGGCCGCGCTGCCCTATTCGAGCGCCTTCTTGGCGGCATCTTTCAGGAAGTCGCCGATATCCTTGCCATGGTCATTGAGCGTGCCCGCGATGACCTCCAGGATGAGAGGCGGGTCACCGGCTTCGACTAGGGTAAGCGTCAGCTTTCCGCTTCCCACGGGTATGCGTGGCGACGTGTTCGCCTGGTTCAAAGACCACGGCACGAGCGGCACTGCGACAGGCGGATTGGTCTCAGTGGGAGTCGCCAGGTTGTAGTAGAAGAAGCGCTGGCGACTGCTCTTGTTGACGTCCGCGATCTTCTGGGTAGCAATCGTCTCGCCCCAGACTCGCACGGACTTGCCTTCTCCGGTGGGCGCCGACTGCCAGAGCGCGTCGAATGTCGCACCTACGGCTACGCTGAACTTGGCGTCGCCATCGGTACTGGTGCGAGCGAGCGGCACATCGAAGTATAGACGCAGCGGCGTTATCAGCAGAGCGTCGCGCGCCGGAGTAAGTTCGATCAGGATGATGGCTTCCGAGGCCACCATTGATAATCCGCCCTCTTTAGGAGTATACATTCGCCTTAGCTGTATGCAGCGGACCGCAAGTTCCGGAGGGGGCGCCGATCTGTAGAACGAGCGCTTGTTTTCTGGCGGGCCAAAGCTCACGACACCCGCCGTAACACCCGAGTATTCCGCAAGGCGCTGCTTCGCCCATGCCGAGGCAGCGGACACGGCGTAGTCGATGATCCAGCTTGCGACGATCGGCAGGATCGCAGCTGCGGCTCCGGCGCCGAATCCCGGCGCTTCCTGGGAAGACACCCCGCACTTGTCGATGATGCTCTGGTCTGAGTTCGGTTCGTTCGGGTGGACTCTGAACCTCTCGAAGTCGCGGATCTGACTTGCGGAGTGAATAAGTTCCACCCCGGCCTGCGCCTTGATCGGCTTCGGATCTCCCCCGGTATGAATACATCCGCCGACGGCAAAGGCCGAAAGAATGCAGAAGTGTGCGAGCTTGCTCATGGATCTCCCCTTTGGATCGCCTGACCAGCACTTTGGTCGGCGAAGGTCAGGGGGATCGGTGAGTTTTCGCACGCTCCCGGAAAAACTTTCTGAGGCTTTGCAGTCGTGCTTGCTCGATCTAAAGCTTGAAGACCCGACAGGCATTCGTCTCGTAGATCTTCTTCCGCTCCTCCTCCGTGACGTTCGCGCCGTCCATGAAGCGCACGGCTTCGGCATCGTCCTCGTAGGGGAAGTCGGCGGCGAAGAGGATGCGCTCGACGCCCACTTCGTCGAGCGAGAGGCGCAGCGCCGGCATCGAGGTCACGCCGGAGGTGGTGATCACGAAGTTGTCGAGGAAATACTCGCTGGGCAGCCGTTCGAGCCTCCCGCAGGCGCCGATCTTCACCTCGAGACGGTAGCGGTTGTCGATGCGCTGCAGCCAGAAGGGTAGCCCCTCGCCCATGTGCCCGATCACGATCCGGAGATCCGGGAACCTGTCGAAAGTGCCTGACATGATGAGGCGCATCGCATGGAGCCCGGTCTCGGCGGCGAAGCCCCAGCCGGCAAACCACAGCGCGTAGTCGAGATAGGGTGCGACCCACGAGGCCGCGGGTTCGCGCGGATGGAGGTAGATCGGCAGGTCGAGCGCCTGTGCGGCCTCGAGGATCGGCCGGTACTTGGGCGCGTCGAGATACTCGCCCCTGGTATGTGAGTTCACGATGATCCCGCAGAGGCCGAGCTTCGGCGCCCGCTCGATCTCCCTTGCCGCCGCAACGGGATCCTGCGGCGCGATGGCGCAAAGGCCAGCGAAGCGCGTCGGGTGAGCCTTCACCGCGGCCGCCAGCGCGTCGTTCGACTCTGCCGCGAGCCGGGTCGCAAGCGCCGTGTCGAACACCTGCACGCCCGGCGAGGTTAGCGAGAGGACCTGCATGTCGATGCCGATCGCGTCCATGTGCGCGATGCGGTCCGCGCCGATGTCGAGCAGCCGGTCGTCCAGCGGCTTGTTGGCCGGCGTCTGCGCCAGGATCGACTCGCCCATCTTGGCGAAGCCGGGCTCGGCATCGGGACTTGCCAGCACCTTTTGCCATTCCGCCATGATCTCGGGCGTCACGAAGGCTTCTTCGACCGCGATACGCCGGATTGTCATGTTCGAACTCCCTGATGCACCGTCACAGCCTACGTCGGCGCATGCGAAATACCGAATGCATTTCGAATGCAATCGACCCGCCGATCCGCGTAGCATGAGCAGCGTTTGGCAAAGGAGGAACAGGATGACGGGGCCCGAAGACGACTCATCCCATCCGACCCGCCGTACGGCGATGACCTCCGGCGCGGCCCTGCTCGGCTCGACGTTGCTGGCCGGCGGAATCGCGCAGGCGCAGGCCCCAGCTCCTTCGCCCGCTCCCGCAAATGCAGCGATGCCGCCCGGCTACAACATCCTGTTCGTGCTGGTCGACCAGGAGCATTTCTTCCCGCAATGGCCATTTCCGGTGCCGGCGCGCGAAGCGATCAAGAAGAAGGCGATTACCTTCCTCAATCACCAGGCGGCGTCCTGCGTCTGCTCCTCGGCGCGCTCCGTCGTCTATACGGGCCAGCACATCCAGCAGACCGGCATCGCCGACAATCTCAACTACATCTGGCAGCGCGATCTCTCGACGAAGATCAGGACCGTCGGCCATCGCCTCGCCGAGCTGGGCTATCACGCCGCCTACCAGGGCAAATGGCATCTCTCGGCGACGATGGATCTCAACGACAGGCCGGTCGACGCGCCGCTGCTCGACTACCGCAAGACCATGCAGTCCTACGGCTTCCAGGACTTCTTCGGCGTCGGCGACCTGATTGACGGCACGCTGGGCGGCTACAAGTACGATGACGGCACGCTGGCGACGGCGGTCACGTGGCTGCGCACCGAGGCGCAGACGCTGCGCACGAAGGGCCAGCCCTGGTACCTCGCCGTCAATCTCGTGAACCCGCACGACACGATGTATTTTGATTCCGACACCGGGAATGAGAACATTCAGGGCCAGCGCCATGCGCTCCCGATCGCCCGTGCGCCGGACGACGAGATCTATCGCGCCACGTGGGACGTCGTCCCGCTGCCCGCCAGCCGGCACCAGGCGTTCGACGCGCCGGGACGGCCGATCGCGCATCGCTACTACCAGCAATCGATCGACCTGTTGGTCGGGCAATGGCCCGATGAGGACCGGCGGTGGCGCGACCTGCGCAACTACTACTTCAACGCCATCCGCGACTGCGACCAGAAGGTGGAGCGGCTGATGAAGGCGCTCGAGGACAACGGCATGGCGCAGAACACCATCGTCGTCTTCACCGCCGATCATGGCGAGCTGGGCGGCAGCCACCAGATGCGCGGCAAGGGCACCAACACCTACCGCGAGCAGAACCACCTGCCGCTGATGATCGTCCATCCCGCCCTCACGGGCGGCAGGGAATGCCGGGCGCTGACCTCGCAGCTCGATCTCACGCCCACGATCCTGGCTCTCACGGGCAAGGAAGGCGCAGCCGTCGCCCGCGCGGCCGAAGGCCTGCGCGGCAAGGACTTCTCCACACTGTTGCGCAATCCGGACGCCGCGAACGAGAAGGCGGTGCGGCCGGCCACCCTCTTCAACTTCGACATGCTCTCCTACTCGGATCCGAAGTGGGCGGCGATGACCATCGACATGCGCGCCTTCAGGACCAAGCCGCCGGAGCAGCAACAGGCCATGCTGGCGGCACACCCGCCGGATTTCCGCAACCGCACCGCCATCCGCAGCGTCTTCGACGGCCGCTATCGCTTCTCGCGCTATTTCTCGCCGGTCCAGTTCAACACGCCGAAGACGATGGAAGAGCTGCTCGCGAAGAACGATCTCGAAGTCTACGACCTGCAGGCCGATCCCGGAGAAATGACCAACCTGGCGCTCGACCCGAAGAAGAACGGCGAGCTGATCCTGGCGTTGAACCAGACGACGAACGACCGCATCGCCGACGAGGTGGGCGTGGACGATGGGCGTTCGCTGCCGATCCGGGACGGGAAGTGGGCGTTTCCGCCCCTCGATGAACGTTAGGCCAAGCAAAGCTTGGCTTAACGTTCATCGGAAAAGCGTCAGGACATTGCGCAGCAATGTCCGGGAGCGCCGCCCGGTGGCGCCACGCGCGCAAAGTCTTGAGGGAAGCCTGCAGAAAAGCGAGCCATACATCGCTCCCGGACATTGCCTTCGGCAATGTCCTGACGCTCACCGGCTTAGAAGGCCGGGCTTCGCTCGGCCTCCTAAGCCGTCCGTTCGAACGTGCCCGTGAGCGTGGCCTTGGCGAGCGTATTGAAGTGCAGCTGGAAGCCGACGATCGCCGCCGACGTATCGGCCGCCACCGGCAGCGTCTCTTCCTTCACCGCGAACACCGTGAACACGTAGCGGTGCGGGCCGTGGCCGGGCGGCGGGCACGGGCCGCCATAGCCCGGCGCGCCGAAGTCGGTGCGGGTCTGCAGCGCGCCCTTCGGCAGAAGGCCTGCCTTGGGGTTGCCGGCGTCGAGCGCCAGTTCGGTGGTGCTGGCGGGAATGTTCACCACGACCCAGTGCCAGAAGCCCGAGCCGGTCGGCGCGTCGGGATCGAAGCAATGCACCGCGAAGCTCTTCGTCCCCTCGGGCGCGCCCGACCAGCGCAAGTGCGGCGACTTGTTGCCGCCGCCACAGCCGAATCCGTACTCGGCCGACAGGATGTGCTCCATGCCGAGCGTGGCGCGAACCATCACTGTCGACAAGCCCGTGGACGTCGTCTGGGCCTATCTCTCCGACTTCACCAACACCGAGGACTGGGACCCGCCGACGGTATCCACCGTGCGCACCTCGGGTGACGGGGGAGTGGGGACCACCTACAAGAACGTGTCGAAGATGCTCGGCCACGAGACCGAGGTCGAGTACGAGGTCGTCCGGTTCGAGCCCAACAGGCTGTTCGAGCTGACCGGCAGCGCCAGCGGGATGAGCCTGCGCGACACCATCACCTTCGAGGGGGACGCCGCGACCACCTCGGTGACCTACCGCTCGGAGTTCTCACCGCACGGCGCCGCCAAGCTGGCGAGCCCGGTGATCGCGGGCGGCATCGAGGTGCTCGGCTCGCGCGTCGCGAAGAGCC
>OFDC01001353.1_pt1 | contig 13287 bp, 11 predicted proteins | sample 1520941 | NCBI WGS metagenome assembly OFDC01 (sample SAMEA94258168, study PRJEB24077) | hot springs metagenome | biome: Aquatic biome; feature: Water | place: India | collected 2012-12-06 | depth 5 m | reverse complement strand
GGCATATGGACACCGAAGCTAAGTTATCAACGGCCTGAAAATGGGGAGCAGGTCACACTCACCTTAATTTCGGATCAGGCTCTAAGAAAGGTCTGGTCCCTGGTAATCGGCCAGCACCGCTGAAATCGCGGGATAGGTCTTCCCCGAGAGTTTCTTCGAGGTCGGAAATACGATGGCAAGTTGAAAGGGCGACAAATAGCCCGCCATCGAAGCCACCTGCGCGCGGCTTTGGAAGCGCATGTCCGGAAGAAGAGCTTCTGCCTCCTGGTTTCCAACCTTGTAACCGGATGCCATCCCAAGCCACACTTTTCCCCTGTGCCGCTCAAGCGTACGGATAAACAAGGCATCACTTTCGGGCGTCTCAGGATCGGCATGCGCACGGTCGAAAATGATTTTGGTCACCCCAGCTGCAGCCAGTTGATCAATCAGTCGGCTTTCTTCCTTGCGCGTTGGGAACGGCAGCCTGAGCTCGTTGAGCGTGGCATCGTCAATCGCAACCAAGACAATATCCTGCGGAGCATCGCGCATGCGCAGCCACGCCTTTGCCAAACGAAACCCGTCCTCGGCTGGCAGAGGCAGCTCAATCGCTGCCGAAATCAGTCCGAAGATAATGGCAAATATGGCGACCTTGAGCCGCTTGCGCTTGAGCAGGGTCTCGCCCGACGAGAGCGCGATATCATCGCCATTCAAAGAGTCGACAACGCTTGGTGCTCCGCGGCTACGCCGCAGCAGTCCCGTCAGTGATGGCAGTCCTGCAATCATGAAAAGCCCGGATCCGTCGTTTCGGTTAAGCTTCTCCTAGGCTGCAGTGGTTAATTCATTGCCAACAATGTCCGCTTCATCGCCGTGGGCTAGGGCGTGATCACAGATCCGGCGAGCAATCCAAGTGCAATCGTAAGACTGCCAAGACCTAGCGAGAGGTGCCAACGCAGACGCATGAAGTCCTTCGCCGCAAACCCCGAAGCGCGGTCGATGAGCGGCGAAAGCGCGATCAGCGCGCCGAGGTAGAGCAAAGCCGGGCCCGGCCAATCCCAACCGAACGTCCAAGGCAGGAACAGCGCCACTGCCAGCAAGCTGGGCATGACGGCGACACAATAGGCCCCCGTCGTCGCCCGGCCCGATTGCACCGCCTGTCCCCACCATACTCCGCCGAGAAAGCTGAAGATCGCTGCCGCGTAAGAGAACCCGCCTGCCAGCGCGGAGTAGCGCCACTCGTGCCCAGCTAAGATTAGCGCGATGCATAGAAGTTGCGGCAACAGCCCCGCATAACCCAGTAGGCGTGCGGAAAGGGAAAGCGTGTTTTGTCCGTCCATGGCGGCACAAACTGGCCTTGCGTGCGTGGGTTCCCGCAATCCTTGCGACGCGCGCCGGTTTGCGCCACGTGAAGGGCTATGGACCTGTTCGATCTTACTGGGTGCGTTACTGTGATCACCGGGGGCAATGGCGGCTTGGGCCTCGCCATGGCGCGCGGGCTGGCGAAGGCGGGGGCGCATGTCGCTATCTGGGCGCGCAATGCGGACAAGAACTCTGCCGCCGCTGAGGAATTGGGCGCACTGGGCGCAGGCGGCATGGTCGCACTGCGTTGCGATGTCGCTGACGAAGGCTCGATCGCCGCTGCGATGAGCGCCACGCTCGACGCCTTTGGCCGGGTTGATGTGTGCTTTGCCAATGCCGGGATTTCCGGCGCGGGGACGGCCATTCCCGATATCACCGCCGATGGGTGGGATCACACCATGGCGGTCAACACCCGCGGGGCGGCGCTGGTCTACAAACACGTCAGCCGCCACATGATCGCGCGGGCGGCTGCGGGCGATCCGGGCGGAAAGCTCATCGCCACCTCATCCGGCCAATCGATCATGGGGGTCAACCGCTCGTCAGATTATGCGGCTTCCAAAGCGGCGTTGAACGGACTCACCCGTGCCGCCGCGTTTGAACTGGCGCGCTACCAAATCACCGCCAACGCACTGCTCTTCGGCTATTACGAGACGGACATCACCGCCAAGGCGGACCCGCGCTTTGGTGTGTGGATGGCCAAGCGTATCCCGCTACGCCGCCCCGGCGACCATGCTGGGTTGGAGGGATTGGCGGTATTCTTGGCCTCACCGCATTCGGATTACATCACCGGGCAGTGCTTGGCCGTCGACGGCGGCTTGTGCATCAGCTGACGCGGCACCATTTCGAGAGGAACGCAGGCTCGCCGAGGCCGTTGCGCGTATAAGCCTCCCGCAAATGGACATCCCCTGACCGTGTCTGACGACCAGATCCCAGATTTCGACAAGCTCCCCGAAGACAAGAGCCGCCAGCGCGCCGTGCCGGCAGGGCGGATTGCGCGCTTCGGCACCTTCGGGCGGTTGGTAGGCGGGGTCGCGAGCGGCATGGTGGCCGAGGGCGCGCGCCGCATCGCCAGCGGTGAAGGCATCACCGCGCGCGACCTGATACTGACCCCCGGCAATGTCCAGCGCATGACCGACCGCCTCAGCCACCTGCGCGGCGCGGCGATGAAGATGGGGCAGATGATCAGCCTCGATGCGGGTGATTTCCTGCCGGAGGAACTATCAAAAATCCTTGCCACCTTGCGCGATCAGGCCAATTTCATGCCGACCAAGCAGCTCGACACAGTCCTGCGCGCCGAGTGGGGCCCCGACTGGCGCAAGCAATTCCGCTGGTTCAACCCCCGCCCCATCGCCGCAGCGAGTATCGGACAAGTCCACAAGGCGCTGACCCGCGATGGCCAGGAGCTGGCGATCAAGGTGCAATATCCGGGCGTTGCCAAGTCGATCGACAGCGATGTCGACAATGTCATGACGCTGCTGAAAGTAGCCGGCTTCGCTCCGCCCGAACTGGAAATGGACAAGCTGATGGCGGCCGCCAAGCAGCAGCTCCACGAAGAGGCCGATTACGAACGCGAAGGCGCGCAGATGGCGATGTATCGCGAGCGGCTGGCGGATACCCCGGGCTTTGTCGTGCCCAAGCTGCACGAGGGCCTGACCCGCGGCTCGATCCTCGCGATGAGCTTCGAGGACGGGGTCAGCATCGAGGAACTCGGCAATGAACCGCCCGAGCGGCGCGATGAGGTTTTCGCCCGGCTGATCCGGTTGGTCGCGCGCGAATTGTTTGAATTCGGGGTGATGCAGACCGATCCCAATTTCGCCAATTTCCGCTATCGGCGTGAGACAGGCGAGATCATCCTGCTCGATTTCGGCGCCTGCCGCCCGGTCGATCCGGTGGTATCGAACGGCTATCGCAAGATGTTGGAAGCGGGGCTGAAGGGTAATGCCGAGGAGGTGCTCAAGGCAACCATCGAAGCGGGTTTCATGATGCCGATCGTCGCCGAAAAACACCCCGAACGGGTGAACCGAATGATCGAAATCGTCATCAACGAAATGCGCGAGGATGCCCCATTTGACTTTGGGGATCGCGCCTTCATCCCGCTGCTGCGCGAGGAAGGCTATGCCATCGCGCAGGACAAGGACACCTGGGCCTTCCCGCCGATCGAAACCTTGTTCGTGCAACGCAAGGTCAGCGGGACCGCCCTGCTGGGCGCCCGATTGAAGGCCAAGGTCAATATTCGCCGGATCACCGAAGAGGTGCTCGGCAGCACTGCGCCGCTGGCGGCAGAGGCAGCCTAAGCAATACCCTATCCCCGTTAGGTGCGCACAGGTCCGCGTTAGCTCCCGCCCTGATCGATTCTTGCGGGTTTCACGTGAAACCAACAAGATGGGGCGTGACATCACGTTTATTCTGTCATAACGGCCGCGCATGCATGGGGGGGTCCATCACAACATCAGCGTGCTGTTTGTGTGTCTCGGCAATATCTGCCGGTCACCCATGGCCGAAGGTGCGTTCCGCGCCGCCGTGTTGCGCCGCGGGCTGGATTGCACCGTGGATTCGGCAGGCACGGCGTCCTATCACATTGGCAACGCACCAGACCCGCGCGCGATAGCTGTCGCCCGGGCCAACGGAGTTGAGATCGGCGGCCAGTCAGCCCGCCAGATCGACCGCAATGATTTCTACACCTTCAGCCATATCATCGCCCTCGACCGCGCCAATCTTGAAGGCCTGCGCTGCCGAGCCCCGCGCGATGCAACGGCCAAGGTTGCCCTATTGCTCGACGTGGTCGAGGGCCGCAGGGGCGAGGCTGTGGCCGATCCCTATTATGGCGATGCTGCCGATTTTGAAGCAGCTTGGCAGGTGATTACCGAGGGGGTCGAAGCCCTCGTTGCCCGCTTCGTTAAGGAAGGCGTCAGCCTGGCGGTCTAGCCGCCGCGCAGCAGCTGAACGCCCCAGTCGCGCTCGAACAAATACAGCAGCAGCCGCGCGGCCTCGCCCCGTTCACTTGTGAGGCCCCCGTCCCGCTCCATCAACAGCCGGGCATCGGCATGGGCGATGGGGAGCAACCGCTGCATCTGATCGAGATTGGCGATCCGGAACGCCGCCTCGCCCGATTGCCGCGTGCCGAGCAATTCGCCTCCGCCCCGCAGCTCCAGATCTTCTTCTGCGATCCGGAACCCGTCCTGCGTGTCGCGCATCAAGGCGAGCCGCCTTTTGCCGGTCTCCGACAGTTCATTACCGCGCAGCAGGAGGCACACCGACTTGGCGCTCCCCCGCCCCACCCGTCCCCGCAGCTGGTGGAGCTGCGCCAAGCCAAAGCGCTCGGCTTGTTCGATCACCATCAGCGTGGCAGCGGGGACATCGACGCCGACCTCGATCACCGTGGTCGCCACCAGTAGCTTGGCCTGCCCGCTGGCGAAGCGCTCCATGTTGGTGTCCTTGATTTCGGGGCGCAGTTGGCCGTGGACCATCACCACCGCGTCGCCAAACCGCTCCTTGAGCGCCGCATAGCGCGCCTCGGCGGCGGCGATGTCGGCAAGGTCGGGCACGCCGTCGATCTCGCGCACCATGGGGCAAACCCAATAGGCCTGCTGGCCGCTGGCAAGGTGGCGTTCGACCCCGGCGACGACCTCCTCGATGCGCTCCTGCGGCACCACGCGGGTATCGATCGCCTGCCGCCCCGGTGGCAACTCGTCGAGGCGGCTCACGTCCATCTCGCCATATTGCGCGAGGGTCAGCGAGCGCGGGATCGGGGTCGCGGTCATGGCGAGCGTGTGCGGCGCGCGGCGGCCCTTCGCCGCGAGGGACAGGCGCTGCGCGACGCCGAAACGGTGCTGCTCGTCGATCACCACGAGGCCGAGATCGCGATAATTCACGCTGTCCTGAAAGATCGCATGGGTGCCGACCAGCAGCGGGATCGAGCCATCGAGCAGGCCCATCAGCACGCCCTCGCGCTCGCGGCCTTTGGCCCGGCCCGTCAGCAGCGCGATTTCCACCCCGGTGGGGCTGAGCATCTTGCGCAAGGTTTCGAAATGCTGGCGGGCGAGGATTTCCGTGGGCGCAAGCAAGGCCGCTTGCTTGCCCGCCTCGACCGCGATCAGCATGGCATTGAGCGCCACCACAGTCTTGCCCGCCCCGACATCGCCTTGCAGCAGTCGCAGCATCGGCGCTTCCTGCGCCATATCGCCTTCAATCTCGGCGATGGAGCGAGCCTGCGCCCCCGTCAGCGCGAAGGGCAATTGCAGCTTTTTGCGCAAGCCTCCGTCGCCCACCAGCGCCTGCCCGCGCCGCCGCCGTCCGTCCGCCTTGACCAGCAACAGCGCGAGGCTGTTTGCCAGCAGTTCGTCGTAGGCAAGCCGGTCGCGCGCTTTCTCGTCAGTGCTCACGTGCCCGCTGCGCAGCGCGTCGCGCCATGTGGGCCAGCCCGATTGCGCCAACTGGCCGGGCTCGATCCATTCCGGCAGGTCCGGCAACCGCGTCAAGGCCTGCGCCGCGAGGCTCGCCACGCGCGGCTGGGTGAGGCCTTCGGACAGGCGATAAACCGGCTCGCTCTGCCGCTCCATCTGCGCTGCGCTCGCTTCTTCGATATGGTCGGGATGGACGATCTGGAGCATATCCCCATAGCGGTCCAGCCTCCCCGCCACCCAGCGCGTCTCGCCCACGGGCACCAGTTTCCTTGCGCTGTAGGCGGCCTTGCCGAACCAGTTGAGCGAACAGACATTGCCCTTCGCGTCCTGCGCCAGCACCCGATAAGGCCCGCGTCTGCCCGCACGCGGGGGGCGGTGTTCGATTGCTGTCAGCGCGACAATAACCTGCTCGCCCTCGCTCGCGACATCCAGATCGGCAATCGCGCGGCGGCTGACAAAGCGTTCGGGCAGGTGATAGGCCACATCCTTCACCCGGCTGAGGCCGAGCTTCTCCAGCGGCTTCATCAGCTTGGGCCCGACACCTTCCAATGTCGTGACTTCGGCGAACAGCGGGTTGAGAGCCTCGGGGCGCATGGTCCGCTTCGCTAACACTGTGCAGGCGTCTTTGCGAGTTGAAGCGGCGGGAAGCTGTGGCTAGGTGCAGGGCATGACCGATACCCCTTCCTTCGAACAACGCCTCGCCCGCGCCAAGTTCCGCGCATGGCATCGCGGCACGCGCGAAGCCGACTACATGATTGGCGGCTTCTATGATCGCTACCACGCCGAATGGGGCGAGGAGGCGCTGGCGTGGTTCGAAGCGCTGCTCGACGAGGATGATGTCGATGTGATGGCCTGGGCGCTGGGCTCGCAGCCCGCGCCAGAACATCTGGCGGGTGACTTGCTGGCGATGATGCAGCGGCTCGATTACGTCGATATTCCGCGCTAGGGCGCGCATCGCGGGAACGCTTCCCGCCCCTGCCGCTTGTTGAGAACCCATGCCCGATCTTAATCGCATCCTTGCGGCCAGCGATCCGCTGACCCTGTCCTCGCTCCCGCGCGGGAGCCTGCCGCTGGTGCTGGCCGATCTGGCGCGCGCCGCCAAGCGCCGGGCAGTGTTCATCGCGCCTGATGATGCCGCGATGCGCGCGGCTGCCGAAGCGGCGCGGTTCTTCGCGTCTGAGATCGAGGTGATCGAGTTCCCGGCGTGGGATTGTCTCCCCTATGACCGCGCCAGCCCCGCGCTGACGATCAGTGCCCAGCGCCTTGCCGCGCTGCACCGCCTGCAGCAACCCGGCGCGGCTCAACAATTGCTGGTGACCACGGTCAACGCCGTGCTGCAACGTGTGCTCACCCCGTTCCGGGTTCGCGAGAGCGTGCGCGAATTCCGGGTCGGCACCCAGATCGGCCACGAAAGCCTCGCTGCGCTGCTGGTACGTCAGGGCTACAGCCGCACCGACACAGTGATCGACCACGGCGAATTTGCCGTGCGCGGGTCGATTGTCGACATCTTCCCCTCCAGCCTCGATGCGGGCCTCAGGCTCGATTTCTTCGGCGACGAGCTCGAATCCTTGCGCCTCTTCGATCCCGCCACCCAACGCACGGTGGAGCGGATCGACAGCCACCTGCTGCTTCCGGCTTCCGAAGCGCTGGTCGACGAGGACAGCATCAAGCGTTTTCGAACCCGCTACCGCGAGCTGTTCGGCGCCAACGCAACGCAGGACCCGCTCTACGAAGCGGTGTCGGACGGTCGGCGGTTGGCGGGGATGGAACACTGGCTCCCGCTGTTCGAGGAACGGCTGGCCACCCTGTTCGACCATCTCGGCAAGGATGACGTGGTGGTGATCGACCAAGGCGCGCTCGGCGCAGCCGAGGAGCGGCTCACCGATATCGGCGATTACCACGAACAGCGCAGCAAGATCGCCAGCGAGAAGAAGGGCAGTTATCGGCCTTTGGCGGCGGATGCGCTCTATCTCACGCGTGCCGAATTGGGCGCCGCGCTCACCACCGCCCCCGCCCACCGGGCGAGCGGCTTTGCTGCCGAGGACGGCGCGGGCGTGATCGATTTCGGCTTCCGCTCAGGCCGCGATTTTGCGCCAGAGCGCGGGCGCGGGGAGAACGTCTATGAGGCCGCCGCTTTGCACCTCAAGGCGGTGGCCAAGTCGGGGCGCAAGGCGCTGTTCGCGGCCTATTCCACCGGCAGCGCGCGGCGGATCGCCTCAATCCTTGAAGAAGCAGGCGCGCCCACAGCGCTCGCCGATGGCTGGCAGCAGGCGCTCGGCCTCGCCGCCAAAGCCAAGGCGGCGGTCGTTGTCCTCCCGCTCGAACACGGCTTCGCCAGCGACACTCTCGACCTGGTCACCGAGGCCGACGTGCTTGGCGACCGGCTGGTACGGCGCAAGAAAAAGCGCCGCGATTCCGATGCCTTCCTTGCCGAACTTCAGGCGCTCTCTCGCGGCGATTTGGTGGTGCATATCGAGCACGGGATCGGGCGCTATCTCGGCCTCGAACCCATCCCGGTTGGCAAGAGCCAGCATGATTGCGTCGCCCTCGAATATGCGGGCGGGGACAAGCTGTTCATTCCGGTCGAAAATCTCGATGTTCTCACCCGCTACGGTTCGTCCGAACAGGCCGTGCCGCTGGACCGGCTCGGCGGCGAGGCGTGGCAGCGGCGGCGGGCCAAGCTCAAGGAGCGCATCACCGCCATCGCCGGCGAGCTCATGCAGGTCGCTGCGGCCCGCGCGCTGCGGCAGGCGAGCGTGCTGGCCGCTGACCCATCCAGCCTTACCCAATTCACCGACCGCTTCCCCTGGGCCGAGACCGAGGATCAGGAACGCGCCATTGCCGATGTGCTGGCAGACCTTGAAAGCGGGCGCCCGATGGACCGGCTGGTGTGCGGCGATGTCGGCTTCGGCAAGACAGAGGTCGCACTACGCGCCGCCTTTGTTGCGGCAATGAATGGACAACAAGTGGCCATCGTTGCGCCAACGACCTTGCTCGCGCGTCAGCATTACCAGAACTTCGTTGAGCGGTTCGCGGGCTTCCCCTTGCAGGTCGGCCGGCTCTCCCGGCTGGTCAGCAGCAAAGAGGCCGCTGAGACCCGCGAGGGGCTGGAGAACGGCCAGATCGATCTGGTGGTCGGCACACATGCGATCCTCTCGAAATCGACCAAGTTCAAGAACCTCGGCCTGGTGATCGTGGATGAGGAACAGCGCTTCGGGGTCACACATAAGGAAAAGCTCAAGCAGCTGCGCGCCGACGTCCACGTGCTCACCCTCACCGCCACCCCGATCCCGCGCACCTTGCAGATGGCGATGTCGGGCTTGCGCGAACTCTCCACCATCCAGACCCCGCCGGTCGACCGCCTCGCGGTGCGCACCTATGTCATGGAGTGGGACGACATGGTGATCCGCGAGGCGCTGCTGCGCGAACATCACCGCGGCGGGCAGAGCTTTATTGTGGTCCCGCGCATTTCCGACATGGCGGACGTCGAGGAATGGCTGCGGGAACACGTACCCGAAATCAAGTCGGTCTCCGCCCACGGCCAGATGTCCCCCGGCGAGGTCGAGGAGCGGATGGGCGCGTTCTATGATCGCAAGTATGACGTGCTGCTCTCGACCACGATCGTCGAAAGCGGTCTCGATATTCCTAGCGCCAACACCATCATCATCCACCGCGCCGACCGCTTTGGCTTGGCGCAACTCTATCAGCTGCGTGGGCGCGTGGGCCGGGCTAAGCTGCGCGCTTATGCCTATCTGACGCACGAGAGGGACGTCGCTCTTTCAGAGGTGGCGCAGAAGCGGCTGAAGGTGCTGGGTGATCTCGATTCGCTCGGCGCCGGGTTCCAGCTCGCGAGCCACGATCTCGACATTCGCGGTGCGGGCAATCTGCTGGGCGACGAGCAATCGGGTCATATCCGCGAAGTCGGTTTCGAACTCTATCAAGCGATGTTGGAGGAGGCGATCCTCGCCGCCAAGGCGGGTGAAATGGGCCTTGCCCCGGCGCGCGACAAGATCACCCCGCAGATCACGGTCGATGCTCCGATCATGATCCCGGAAGACTACGTCCCCGATCTCGCTGTGCGCATGGCGCTCTACCGTCGCCTCAATCAGGCCGAAGGGCAGAACGAGATCGAGAGCCTCGCCGCGGAAATGATCGACCGTTTCGGCGATCTGCCGCAGCCGACCAAAAACCTGATCCGCCTGATCGAGATCAAGCATCAGGCCATAGTCGCCAACATCGCCAAGATCGATGTCGGCGCGCGCGGCACGCTGGTGACCTTCCATCAGGACGACTTCCCCGATCCCGTAGGCCTGATTGCCTATGTGGCGCGGCTCAACGAAGGCGGCAAGGACACGGCCAAGCTGCGCCCTGACATGAAGCTGGTGATCAACCGCGCTTGGACCGATCCGCTGAGCCGCCTCAATGGCTTGTTCCAGCTCACCAAGGGGCTGAGCGGTATTGTGAAGAAGGCGGCGAAGGCGAAGAAGGCCGCGTGAGTAGGTATCCTGCGCTCAAGGCCCGGCAATGACATTTCCGGGCACCTCAACGCCTTGCCGCACCAGATCGCGGTAGCGCTTTGGGGAGAGGCCGGTTTCGCGCCTGAACGACGAGCTGAAATGGGCTGGGCTCGAAAAGCCACTGGTTTGACCGATCTCCCTTAGGCTGAGCGGGCTTTGGGCAATCAGCGTCTGCGCACGCGCGACGCGTCGAAACAGCAGGTGCTTGTAAGGGGAACGACCGGTGGCGCGCTTGAAGACCGACACGAAATAGAAGCGCGACAAACCCGCAACTTGAGCCATCGCGTTCAGGTCGACCGGTTCAGCCAGATGATCATCGATGTAATCGAGCACCTGTTTCAGTTTGTGCGGAGCGATGTCGAAACGCGAGCGCCCGCCGCCCTCGCGTATTTCCGGTCGGTCTGCGAGATATTGCGCGAGCATCCGCGTGAGGGTCTCGATTTGGCCTGTGCGACCTTGGACGGGACCGAGGATCTCGGTCTCGATCATCTGGAACAACTCAACCAGGCGCTCGCTGTCGAGCATGGCAAACGCCACACGAGATGCAGCGCTGTTCTCGGGCATCATGTTCGCAAGTCGGCCGGGCGGAAACATAAGTAACGATGAGGTATTGGCCTCAGCATAATATGTGATCTCACCCGTCATCCCTTCAGGAACATAGGTGACCAGCAAGTTGGCGTGCGGCTCCACCCGGAACGGCTTGCCGCCAAGCACGCCATACCACGGGCGGTTGCTTCCGCGTGTCAGTAGAAAGGTGTCGAAGGCTAAACCGTCGATCCTGCCTGTCGCCCACTCGCCATTAAACGTGCCGAACAGGCAAGTTGAAACGATCCCGGTACTCCGGTGAACGGTCACCGTGCCGGGTGTAGGTGCTGTGAAATTGAGTCCCGAACTTTCTTCGGGAGAAAGCTGCGTTGCCACTGCTCAAATTTCGTCAGAGCGAGTGCCCCGAACTTCACTCGGGCGATTTCCCTCAATCCTAGTCGCGCGTTTCGTCATTACACACCCCCTCTAAAAGATAGGCGACGCTGACGACCTTGTCCACTTGGATAATACTTTCATTTCAATACATTTTTAGGCGATGCCCTTCAGTGACTTACCCATGACCCATCCCCCGCGCCGTGCGGGCCAGCGCGACGACACTGTCGCTTGGCATTGGCTGGGCGCGCAGGAAGCCTTGCCAGAAGTCGCAGCCTTCTGCGGTAATCGCCGCGCGCTGGATTTCGTCCTCGATCCCTTCGGCATAGACCGCAAGGCCCAGCGCATTGCCCAGCGCGAGAATCGCCCTCAACACGGCAAGCGCGGTCGCATCGCCCGGCACGCCTTCAACCATGGCCTTGTCCAACTTCAAGGCGTCGAGGGGCAACTCGCGCAGATAGCGAAAATTGCAGAAGCCTGCGCCAAAATCATCGAGCGCCGTGCGAAAGCCCAATCCGCGCAGCGACCGCAAGGCGCTGGCCGCCTGTGCGAGGTTGCGCAGCAATAGGTCTTCGGTGATCTCCAGCATCAGCCGCTGCGGAGGAATGTCCGAGCGTCCGATGAGCGCCGCGAAATCGGCGGCGAAGCGCGGGTCGCCCAATTCCTCGGGTGTGATGTTGAGCGACAGCGTGAGGTTGTCAGGCCAGGTCGCCGCATCCTCCAGCGCCCGCGCGACGACATGACGCGAGAGCGGCGCAACCAAAGCAGCCCGCTCGGCAATGGCGAAAAGATCGCGCGCGCCAATCTCGCCCAGCGTCGGGTGCTGCCAGCGCGCCAGCGCCTCAGCCCCGATCACAGCCCCGGTAGCGCACGAAAATTGTGGCTGGAACAACACCTCGATCTCGCGTCGGTCGAGCGCGCGCAACAGGTCCGCCTCTAGCACGCCCGGACTTACGCCCGGAAAATGCCCACGGGTCATTCCCCGCAAGGATGTGCGTGCCTGTTCCATCCAACCCCTTGTGAGCGCCTTAACATTGATAGCCTTAACCATTGTCGCAAGACGATGCCTGCATCAATTGCAATCCGCCCGAATCTGGCACATCAGGGCAACTGCTGAATGACGCACCGGGGATAAGTGGCTTGGACACGCATTGGCCCCGCCAAGGGGAAGTAATGGCGAGCAACGGATCGGATTTTCAGCGGCTCGCGCTGACCGCCTCAGATACCCCGCGGGCGCAGGACGCTTACAGCGTGCTGCTGGAACAGCACGATTGGGTGCCGCTCAGCGAAGCGGATGCCGTCGTAGTGCTCGGCGGGGATGGCTACATGTTGCAGGTGCTGCACGGGATGATCGATGCGGGGCGGATTATCCCGGCCTTCGGGATGAACCTTGGCACAGTCGGCTTCTTGATGAACCGCTATGACAAGCGCGCGGGGATCGCCAGCCGAATTGCTCGCGCCCGCCGCTGGACCATCGCCCCGCTGCGGGTCGAAGCTATCACCCAAGACGGCGAATCGCATGAAATGTGCGCGATCAACGAGATCTCCCTTCTCCGTGAAACCCGCCAGACCGCCAAGATCGAGGTCACCGTGGGGGACCGGGTCAGGATCAAGGAACTGGTTTGCGACGGCGTGCTGGTGGCGACCCCGGCGGGTTCGACTGCGTACAACCTCTCGGCCAACGGCCCGATCCTGCCGCTGGATAGCAAGATACTGGCGCTGACCCCGATCAGCCCCTTTCGTCCGCGGCGCTGGCGCGGCGCGATTTTGCCGGACCGGATGAAGATCATTCTGAAGGTACTGGACCCGGTCAAACGCCCGGTAGCAGCCGTGGCCGATCAGAAAGAGCTGCGCGACATTGCCGAGGTTCGGCTCGAGATTTGCAATCACAGGAAGCTGACCCTGCTGTTCGACCCCGGCCAGAGCCTTGAGGAACGGATCGTCGCCGAGCAGTTCATTACGGCTTAGTTTTCCGCACGCCCTCCGGCGTGCGGTCGCTGCACGGCCAGCTGCGAGATCAACTAGCCTAGGACCAAAACCCCCTTGCAATCCCCCGCGCCCCCCCATATAGGCGCGCTTCCGCTCTTCCTTAGACCGCTTGGAAGAGTTGCTCC
>OFDC01001352.1_pt1 | contig 13307 bp, 13 predicted proteins | sample 1520941 | NCBI WGS metagenome assembly OFDC01 (sample SAMEA94258168, study PRJEB24077) | hot springs metagenome | biome: Aquatic biome; feature: Water | place: India | collected 2012-12-06 | depth 5 m | reverse complement strand
AATGCGCGCGGCTGATGGGCTATGGTGACGACTTCCGGATTCCGGTGTCGGATACCCAGGCTTACAAGCAGTTCGGCAATTCGGTCGCGGTGCCGGTGTTCGAGGCAGTGGCGAGGGTGATGCAGCCGCACATTCAGGCTCTGGTGCAACCAGCGGGGCAGCGCCGGGCTGCCTGACATGTGACCGACGTCCACGATCCGGCAACGCGCAGCCGCAATATGGCGGCGGTGAGGGCGCGGGATACGAAGCCCGAACTGATGATTCGCAAGGCCTTGCATGCAGCAGGCCTGCGTTATCGTCTCAATGTTCGCGACCTCCCGGGTAAGCCCGATATCGTACTGCCGCGATATCGGGCGGTCGTATTTGTGCATGGCTGCTTCTGGCACCGCCACGAGTGCGATCTGTTCCGCTGGCCCGAAAGCCGCACCGAATTCTGGCGGGAGAAGCTCGATGCCAATGCGGCGCGGGACGAGAAGGCCGCTGATGCGCTCGACACGGCAGGGTGGCGACAGGCCGTCATCTGGGAATGCGCGCTGAAGGGCAGGAAGAAGCGGGATTTTCAGGACACTATGCAGCGCCTGATCGCCTGGATAAGGTCGGACGAGCAGGCGATTACCATCGGGGGCGAATAATTGGTCGCGTCACTTGCGCAGCTGCTGGATCTGATGCGGCATCACGGCGCGACCCGCATCTACGCCAAGAATCTTGCTCCCAACGACAATTCCAAGAACCAGGTCTATCTCGGCGGAGACTTCTCGGCGCTCAACGTCATTCCCCACGGGGAAATCTACAGCGACGACACGGCCATTGCCGGGGCCGTCCGGGACCGCGCCAAGGCGAGGGTCAGTTTCTTCTGGGTGGATGAGGCGGGCAAGCATCGCGCGCCGGACGCTGGGCTGATCCTCTATCCGAAGTATCCGGAGGTCCGGATGTCCGGCTTTCTGAAGGGCTGCCGCGAAGCGCCATCGGACATCATGCGGGTGCGCGATGAAGGCCGTCTGCTCGTCCTTGGCATCACAGGCGAAGGGGATGTTCTCGGCTATGCCGCCGATGCAGCTCATCCCGTCGCCGTGGAGGTTCGCGCTTACCAGTGGCCGATGATCGGAGTCTTTCTGGAGCTGCCGCTCCATGCCGGGCAGGCTGACAGTCCGAAGGATCGCCTGCTGAATGAGTTGCGGCGTATCTGGCGGCTCAACTGGATCGCGTCGCAGAAGCTCGCTGCAAACGGGACGAAACAGCCCTATTCGGCGCGCAATGGCGGCGGCTACACGCTGGAAGCCGAGCTGGGCATCACGCCCAACGGTTATGCCGAGCCCGATTTCATGGGCTGGGAGGTCAAGCAATACGGTGTGCGCGACTTCGTCCGGTTCGCGCCCAAATCGCCGGTCACCCTGATGACGCCTGAGCCGACCGGCGGGGTGTATCGGAACGAAGGCGTTGCCGAGTTCATGCGGCGGTTCGGCTACGAGGATCAGTCAGGAAAGGCTGACCGCATCAATTTCGGTGGCCGGTATGATCGCCTGAGAGGCCTCCACCATCTGACAGGGTTGCGCATGGTGATGTCCGGATATGATGAGCGGTCAGGCAAGATCACAGATCTCGACGGCTCGCTCAGCCTGATCGACGGCAATGACGAAACAGCAGCTTCCTGGTCATTCAAGGGAATGATGGCGCACTGGAACCGGAAACACGCTCAGGCTGCCTATGTGCCCTCGCTGTTCCGCACGCCCCCTCCGGAATATAGTTATGGCCCCAGCGTTCTGATGTGCGAACAGACCGATTTCCTGCTGTTCCTGAAGGCCTTTGCTGCGGGTTCGGTCTACTATGATCCCGCGATCAAGGTCGAAAATGCATCTTCAGCAAAGCCGGACATCAAGAGGCGCAGCCAGTTCCGCGTGGCGCATAGCGACCTTCCGCTGCTGTACAAAGCGCATGAGGTCGTAGCCCTCTGACGCTGGCAAATACCCGCAGCCGAAAGGGCTGCGGGCGTGAGGCTGGGGCGGAGCAACTACTCCTGCCCCCTTTCTCCCAACCACTCCGCCGCCTTCGCCGCCGCGCTGGCGGCGGTGAAGATCGCGCGGTTGTCGCCCTTCAGCACCTTGAGCCAGCTGGCGAGGTAGCTGGCATGATCCGGACGCGGGGTGACCGACAGGCCAAGGTCGCCGCACAGGAAGGCTGAGCCAAGCTCGGCGACCAGCTCTTCCATGGCATAGGCCTCGTCACCGAAGCGCTTGCCGAAGGTGCGGGCGAGACGATGATCTGCTCCGGTCCAGTGGACCAGCTCGTGGAGCAGGATGGCATACCAGTTCTGCTCGGCGCTGGCGGTGTCGGTGGCGAAGAACCGCTCGCGGTCGGGCATGGTGATCGTGTCGGTGGAAGGGGTGTAATGGGCGCTCTCGCCCTGAATGCGGATGGCAGCCCCGGTGGTAGCGATGAAGGCCTCGACATCGGGGATGGGATCAAAGGCCTCGGCTTCCGGGACATCGGGCAAGGCGTAGCCCTCTACCTGCGCGATGTTGAACACATGCGAGCCCTGCGCAAAGATCCGGCCTGCGCCGTCGCGCGCCTCGTCTTCGCTGCCCTCGGGCTTGTCCAAGACCTTGTAGAACACGATCGGCGAGGCCTTCTCGCCCTTGCGGACCTGTGCGCCCAGCGACTGCCACTGGCGATAGGTTGCCCAGAGACCATGCCCGAAGTCCTGCGCCTCGGCGCTGGCCCAGAGGGCGAGGACATTGACGCCGCGATAGGCTTTGCGGGTGACCGCATTGATGGGCCGCGTAAGCGGGGCGCTGCTGCGGTGCCAGGGAAGGGTGTAGTCGCCCGTGCCGCGCTCCATCGCCGCGATGATCTGGTTGGTGATGGTGTCGTAGATGCTGGCGGTTGCGTTGCGGGCCATGGTGGTAAATCCTTCGTCCTGTCGTTGGGAACGCGGATGAAGGGACGGGCCGGATGGCCGGGCGGGTCAGCGGTACGCGGAACAGCCAACACGGGAGGGCGCAGCCCGAATGGAGCGAGCAGGCTGTTGATCCCGCTCGGCACGGCCTGTTCTACAGGGAGCAGTTCATTCCAATGGCAGGGCGAAGGATGTCATGGCCCTGCGTTCGCGCGTCACACTATCAGCCGAGACCAGCACCCAGAGATTTCGTCTTCGCGGCCTCGGGCGCACTCGCTTCCATTGCCGTCTGCTTCTCACCCGCGCGCTCATGGATCGCACGGATCAGCCGCGCCTTGTCGTCGGTCACGACAATGGCTTCTGATTTGGCGCGCGAGAGCGCGACATAGAGCATCTTTTGGTCGACCAGATTGGCGGAGCGGCTGTCGGCGTGGATCAGGACGCGCTCGGCGGTCTGGCCCTGCGCGGCGTGGGCGGTCTGGACATAGGCATGGCGCAGATGGGCATCACGGGGGTCGGTGAGATCAAGCCGCTGCTCGCGGCCATTGGCCAGCGCGATGGTGGCCTGCTGCCGCTGGGGATCGATGCCGGTGATCGTACCGCGCAATCCGTTGATGCGCCCGACCTCGCGGTCGTTGCGGGTGAACTGCACGCGGTCGCCCGTCTGCAGCTCCATGGCCTTACGCTCGAACACTTCGACCTTGCCCGCGCCCCACTGGCGCAGCCGCCAGTCCACCCTTGAGCCATCAGCGGCCTTCAACGCAATCGCGACCTTGTCGGGATCGATCTGCTCGACCCGGTAGGCAACGCCGCGCGTGACGCCCTTGTCGTCATAGTCGCGGGCGAAGCGGACGACATCGCCGATGGCGTAGCTTGCGGCCTGCCGGGTTTCAGCACGGGTCAGGCCCTTGGCTTCGAGAGCCTCGAACCGAACGGCCGCGGATGAGAGCTCGCCGCGCTGCGCCAGCTGCTGGCGGATCAGGGTAGTGAGGGTGTCGCGCCCATCACGCGACGGCTCGATTACAAGCGTGCGCGCACGCTCCGCAGGGCTGAGGGCAACATAGCGCTGCGCCATCGCCGCAAGGCGCGCATCGCGGTCCGAGCCTTCTATCACCTCGCCGCCGCCGCGCTGCAGTGCGGCAAGCGCCTTGCCGGCATGGCCCTCGATTGACGCCATGACGGCCTCGCGGGTCTCGGCATTGGTCTGCCGCACCACGTTGGCGAGTTTGGCCGTAGTCATGCCGGCCTGCTGCAGTTGGGCAAAGGCAGCGCCCGCGCCCACCGATCCGAGTTGCCTGACATCGCCGACCAGCACGAGCCGCGCACCAACCTTATCAGCGCTGGCCATGAGTGCTGCCATGTCATGCGCCGAGAGCATCGAAGCTTCATCGACGATCCAGACCGCGCCCTTGCCGACCCCTTTGGCCTCGGGCGAGACAAGATGCCGCGCGACGGTATCGCCGCGCAAGCCAAGGGCTTCTCCCAGCACCGTCGCTGCCGACGCGGTCGGTGCGAGCGCGGTAACCGCCAGCCCGCTCTTCGCTGCCTCCCGCGCATAGGTCGCCAGCACGGTCGTGGTCTTGGCGGTCCCGGCATAGCCCTGCACGGCGGCAACGCGGTCGCGCGATGTCAGCAGCGCGGAGGTCGCGCGCTTCTGATCATCGGTCCAGGCAAAGCCCGCGCGCGCGGATTGGCGGGCGGCGCGCTCAACCGCGCGCGCAGCAGCGAGCGGCGAAGCCAGCGGCGCGGCAACGCCGCGCCCGGCGGCCTCGAGGCGAAGCATGGCCCGTTCGGTCGCAATCGCCTCGGGCGTCGTGAACCCTGCAAACTCTGCTCCGCGCCGGTCCACAAATTCGCGCGGCACCAGCGCGCCATTCTCCCTCGCCTCGGCAACAGCGGCGTTGATGGCGCTGTTGCTGAGCCTGCCGAAAGCATAGTCGCCCGCCTCACGAGTCAGCGTGCTGGCCGGGAACACCGCCTGACGCTCGGACAACTTGGTAGCAGCCCAGGAAACAGCCTGGCGGGCGAGCACCTCAGGGCTTGCTGCCAGCTCACCTGCTTTCGCCCGCTCCTTTGCCTCGGCGATAACCCGGGCCTGTTCGGCTTCGCCAAAGCCTTTTGCTTCGGCGGTCGCGCGCCAATCGGCGCGCAAGCTCTTGTGATCGACGTGGCTCTTGGCCTCGCGGGTATCGAGCGCGGCGATCTGTTTCTCCGCGGCACTCGCTTCCTCCCGGCTCGTACCCCGCTCGGTAAGCCGCGCATCGATTGCTGCGGTACGCTGGCTGAGGGCGTCGATTACCTTTTCGGGCACGCCTGCGATCTCGAACATGGCGTCCTTGCCCGCCTCGATCCGATAACCCAGCTTCGCCGCGCCATGCGCCAACTCCTGACGGTAGATCGCACCAATCTCCTTCTGTAGCTGATAGAAGGCGCGCGGCTCGAGGCTGCGCCAGTTGCTGTCCTTGTCCTGTGTTGCGTTGAGGATCACCGCATGGGTGTGGAGCTGCGGGTCCTGCGCGCGGCTTGTGGCATGGCGGAAGGTTGCGATGGCGAGGTTGCCCGTTTCCTCACGCCGCACCTCCCCGCCCTCCCGAACCCGGGTTGCCGCCATATGCTGCTCGACATGGCCAAGCGCGGCTTTGACTGCTGCGGCATGCGCAGCGATCAGCCGCTTGTCGCCGGCAACCTCGGCCAATATCGAGACCGACTTGGGCGCGGAGAAAGTGATGTCCCAGCCCGGCCGGTGCTCGATTCTGCCATCGCGGGTGGTGCCGAGCTGCTGCCCGGCAACGCGGCCTTCGAGCAGCTCGGCAAACTCCACGCGGTCCACTTCTCCGGACAGACCCAGCGCCTCGGCCCCCTCACCAAACCACTCCGAGGGGGCAAAGCCCCCCTCGGCATAGTAGTCATCGGCCTCGTAGTAGCTGGCTGCCTGCCCAGCGCTTGTCAGGGCTGAGACCGAGGCCACCATCAGACGGGTCCCGCCTCAGACCCTTTCGTTGAGCCTCCATCGGGTTCGGCATCATCAGGCGCGGCAACAGCGCTGACCCGGCTCCACAGAGTGCTCGCCGGATCGCCCGCGACAAAGGCAGGCTGACGCGGTGATCCCCGCCGCGTGATGTGCTCGGCGGTGAGACCAATCCGTGCCACCGGCAACCCGTCGGGCAGCAACAGAAATCCCTGATGCGGAGCAAGCCGCAGCTCGCTTTCGAGCACAGCCGCGCGGAACTGGCGCTGGGTGGCGATGGTGGTGCGGGGTACCTCCTTGCCGATCGTCAGCGTGTCGGTTGCGACGCGTAATTCGACCTCACATTGCCCGATGGTCTCGCTCGCCCACTGGCGAGTTTCGCGGTCGACGGTCTGCAGGAACAGCTTGGTGTTGCAGCAGGCGAGCATGGCTTCGGCAATGTTGTCGCCATAGCGATGCCGCATCTGTCCCAGCGCCTGAAAGGTCAGCACGATCGCTGCGCCAAACTTGCGACCTTCGGGCAAAAGCCGGGCGAGGTTCTCGACACGGGGCAGGTCGGCTAGCTCGTCGAGCACGAACCAGATGCGCCGCTGCGGCGATGGCGAAAGCCCAAGCACGGCGCTTGCGGCGCATTCGAGCCAGCAGGCCATGAGCGGCTTGGCTGCCTCGAAATAGTCCTCCTTGCGGGGTACGAAGATCCAGGGTTTTGCTCCCTGAACCTTATCCAGCCCGACAATGAAATCGCGGAAGGCAAAGCGCGCCGCGCCCTCCTGTTCCACCTTCAGGAATTGGATCAGGTTGGCAGCCTTGGCGAGCATGAACAGCACGCTGCCGGTGGCGCGGTCGGCGTCATCGGCAAAGGTGCGGGCCGAGGACGTATGCCCGAGCCAGGCCTTCAGCTGCTCCTTGCTCTTGACCTGCAAGGCATCGAGCAAAGCTTCGAGATTGCCGTTCTTCTCGGCCCATAGCGAGCGCATCATGTTGGCGACCAGGATGCGACTGGTTTCGAGCCAGACATCGTCATCCTGACTGCCGGTTTCAGAGACCAGCTGGCGCGCGATGCGGTCGGCATCGGCGGGGTGCGATATCTCGTCGAAGGGTGACCAGAAGGCGCAGCGCGCATCGAAGGGATTGAGGATAATGTCGCCGCGCGCAGGGTTGTAATAGTGCGCGATGAACTCTCCGCTCGTGTCGTAGACCAGCGCCGCTTCCCCGCGCGCTTCGATGCCGTCGAGCATCTGTCGCAGCACGGTGGTCTTGCCGCTGCCGGTGGTGCCGAGAAAGGCAAAATGCCGGGTCTCGATCCGCTGCGGAATGGGGACCGGCCCGATCTGCAAGGCACGGCTTTCAGCGCTTAAGTGCATCAGCGCCGCGACCTCATCCTGGCGCGCCACCCGGGTCCCGCCGATCACCCTATCGGCCAGCGTATCCTGCCCCTGCGCGGACATGGTTCGCTGGATAAACCAGGCCGCCAGCAGCCCCAAGGCGCAGCCCAGAACTGCCCCGATGATGAGCACCACAAGGGCCTTGGAAAGGGTCCCGGCGATCAGCGGGTCGCTGGCCACAAAGGACGCAGGCACGGTCCAGCGGCGGCCCTCAAGGGCGACATTCATCATCAGCTCCTTGCCCGCCATCTCGCCCAGAATGACGAGTGCCTTCGCCCCCAGACATTGCCCCGCGACCTTGAGCTCGGCAGCGCTCATGACGAATTGCGGGGCGATGATCGCGCCCGCCCCGCCGGACAGCAGAACGAGCCGGGCAAAGAACCCGAAACGCTGCTGCCACTGCGCCATGCGTACGCGCCACAACGCGTGGGCACGGGTGATGAAATCGTTGCCTGCGGTCATCGCTCGCTCTCCCCGGCCAGCTTGCGCTGGCGCTCGAATGCGGCCCTCGCTTCGGCGGCAATGACCTCGTCGGATGCGCGCCCGCCGAGCGCTGACGAGCGCGCATAGGCATAGGCAGCGCAGGCCGTGAACAGGGTGCGGTCAAGCACCCGTTCTGCATCGGCAAGGCGTTCCGATATCGACCCGATCACGCTCGCTATTTCGGCAAGATCGGTCTCCCGGTCAGCGCCGTGGATCAGGGCCAAGAGCCCCTCTTCAACGACGCGGCCAAGCATGGCGTATTGGCTGAGCCCGCGCCGCTGCGCGAACTCGGTGAGCACCCGGTATTGCGACGGATTGAGGCGCACCGTCTGCACCCGCGCGCTCATCGCACTGCCTCCCGTGCGATGCGATCCGCCATCACGAAAAATGGCGGAATTGCGTGGGTGCCGAGAGCGAGGCAGAGACGAGATGCTATCCGCATCCCGTCAAACCCGCAGAAATCCTCGCTGCACGCGTGCGTGGGGTGTGTATCCCTTTTCCGGGCCCGATGCATCGCATCGTGGCCCTTCTTGGTTCCCGCTTTTTCGAGGTTACTGGTCATCGGCGGCTTGCTCCTCGTGACAGACGGGAGGCGTCGCAAGCCGGATCTGGGTCCTGGCGAGATGGTCATCAAAGAACCGCTCGCGCGGCTGCCGTGATGACGTATGGCGGGGCAACATTGCGGGGTCCGTGAACCAGCGCATCAGCACCAGATCGATCGCAGCGCGGAGCTCATCGATGAGCTGACCGGTCTCTACCGGGGCAAGGGCGAGCCAGCCAAACTCGGTCTGCATCTGGCTTCCCAGAGGATAGCCAAAGCCTTGCTTGAGGTAGATCGGACCTTCGACAGTGAGGATGCAGGTCTCGCCAAGAAACCGCGCGATGACAGGGCGCTCAAAAGTCAGCCAGGGCGCAAGAGCGAAGCGCCGCGCGCGCCCGTCTGCGTTGTCCTCGGTGAGGAGATCGACGAGCTCGGCTGCGTACAGCTCGTCATCGTCAGGGACGCGGGCGAGGATCCAGCCTTGCGCACGCAAGGCGGCCTTCAACATGGAACGAATGGACATCGGGGAGGTGCTTTCTGCGGGCCACTGCCCGCCAATTGGGGGGTCAGTAGCGGCGCAGCGGAAGGGCGTTGATCCATTCCGATATGTCGGCGGCGCGCCAGCGAATGCGCCCGCCGCCGATGTCGACAGGGTGGGGAAAGCCCCCCTTGCGCATCTTTCGCCAGATGGTGGAGCGGCTGCGGATGCCGGTGAGGCGCAGCACCTCCTGGCAGGTGATAAGTTCGGTATTCGACATGACAGATTCCTCTTCATTCAAGGTTCTGTCACTGGCGCCGTCGTCCCCTTCCTGAGTGGCGGGTCGACCGTCGCGCGGCGAGCCGCCCGACGATCCTGTGTTCAACCCGACACCTCTGCCTGAGCTTCAGTGACCATCAGAAGCTATGTGCGACGCCTGGCTGTTGGAAAGAACAAAACGGGATCAAATGCCGTTCCATCTGACGCATGGACGGCAGTGGACGTTCCGGGACACATCGCGTCGGGCAAGAATTGCGTAAGCGACAATCTCATGCTCGATTTGGGCGGTGATCAACGGCAACCGTAGCGTATTGTTTCGGCGTTTGTTGCCGGAATCTGCGCGACTCGGTGCCTCGCGCGCTTAACGGAGCTTTGAGGGTTGGATTGTAATTCAATCCCATGGTTCGCCCGCAACCCTACCGGCGCTTCACCAATCGCTCTCAGCGGTGTCCCGCACCCACTGCAGAAACGACCCTTCAGACCGCAGGGCGCTACGGTCTCATCGCCATCGCTTCGGGGCTTGGCTTGGCCTTTGGAGCGAATGTTCTGGAGGCTGCACAGGAGCGGCAAGCAATCCTAGATGCACTGCCGGCCGGGTACACGTCCTCGGGCTGCAACGAGGTCCGCGCTGCGGGTGTTGCGCCACTTTATCGCCATGAGCCCGGCTTCTCGGAGCGGCTTGATGGCGACGGCCATGGGATTGGCTGCGAGCCCTATCTCGGACAATAGCGGCAGTCCTCAGGCGACGAGTTGGTGTATCCGGTAGCCCGTTCAGACTACCGCATCGGCAGACTTTGACTCTAATACCGTCATTCACGGTCAGCGGCTGAACGTCTGCTTTCGGGATCACGCATCTGCCCCGCTTATGGCCGCAACTGGGTGGAAACCGGAATGGCAGGAAACAGCATTTGCTTAATTCGGCGGACACTCGCCCTGAAGGTTAAGCGCAGGCCAGCATCTCCAGTTGTTGCGAACGCTATGATGACCATCGTAGCGCTTCTCGCGTAGAGATTGAGGGGAGGCCTGAACAGCTCTGTTCTATCCGGTCATCGAGGATTGAACGACCATTTCTGTCGTGATGGGGTTGTAGGAATCGCGGCATGACGCAAACACGCACCCGCCGTTTCGGCCTCTCCAAATCGAAAATCACAGCCTTCGAGCAATGCCCCAAGCGGCTGTGGCTGGCGACCCATCGTCCCGAACTCGCCGAGCAGGATGCGGGCGCCGAGGCGCGCTTTGCGACCGGCAATGACGTGGGGGCGATCGCCTGCGCGCTCCATCCGGGCGGCTTCATGGTCGATGCGCCGAACCTGACGGCAGCGCTGGCCACGACCGCATCGCTTATCGCAGGGGGCCATCCGGGTCCGATCTTCGAGGCGACCTTCGAACACGATGGCGTGCTGGTGCGGGTTGATGTGCTCGATAAGCTCGAAGGCGGAAGCTGGGCAGCGGCCGAGGTCAAGAGCTCTGGTTCGGTCAAGGACTACCACCGCGGCGATCTCGCAACGCAGGTCTGGGTGCTGCGCGAGGCAGGCATCAATCTGCAACGCGCCAGCATCCGTCATATCGACACCAGCTTCGTGCTGACGCGCGAGGGCGATTATCGCGGGCTGTTCACCGACGCCGATCTGCTGGGCGAGCTAGAGGCGACCATCGCCACGCGCCACGCGCTGGTGGCCGAGGCGCGCGCGGTGCTCTCAGGTGCCGAACCCGAGCGCGAGATGGGAGACCACTGCGCCTCGCCTTTCCCATGCGAGTTTTCCGCCTATTGCAGCCGCCACCTGCCGCCGGGACCGGAGTGGCCGGTGACGGTGCTGCCCAATGGCGGCGGCAAGCGCTGGCTTGAAAACGGCATCGCGGACCTGCTCGATCTGTCCGAGGGCGATCTCAATGATCGCCATGCCCGCATCCTTGCCGCGACGCGCGACGGCAAGCCGTTCCACGATGCCGAAGGCGCGCGCAGGGCGATGGAGCACTGGGGCTGGCCGCGTGCCTGGCTCGACTTCGAGACGATCGCTCCGGCAATCCCGCGCTGGCTCGGCACGCGCCCATACCAGCAGATCCCGTTCCAGTTCTCGCTCCATCTCGAGCGGCGCGGCGGGCGCATGACGCACCACGAATTCCTGAGCTGCGACGGCAGCGACCCGCGCCGCGCCTGCGCTGAAGCGCTGGTCGAACACATACCCGAGGGCGCGACGATCATCGCCTACAACGCGGCGTTCGAGCGGCGGGTGCTCCGTGACCTTGCGGCGGCCTTTCCCGACCTTACCGCAAGGCTCGAAGCTATGGCCGAAGCCACGGTCGATCTGCTGCCCGTCGCCCGCAACCACTGGTATCACCGCGACCAGCGCGGCAGCTGGTCGATCAAGGCCGTGCTGCCAACCATCGCTGCCGATCTCGATTACGGCGCGCTTGAAGTAAAGTATGGGGGCGATGCGCAAACCGCGTGGCTCGAGGCTGCGGACCCGGCCTGTGACCCGCTGCGGCGCGAGGCGCTGGAAGAAGCGCTCAAGGCTTATTGCGCGCGCGATACCTGGGCGATGGTCGCCGTGGCGCGGGCTTTGGCAGGCACTGCAATGGCGTAACCAATCGATCTGCGGCTTCGGCCGTCAAGTGGATCAAGATCCCGCCATTTCCAGAACCCGTTTGACCATCGCCGATGGGTCGGCCTGAGCATTTCGCCAGTTGGCACGTCCCGGGTGAGTGAGGGTGCAGACGAAGATCCCATTTTGCGATCGATGGGCGACACTCGTCCAACCGCGCCGGTTGGTTTCCTTGAAGCAATCGCACTGCTCGTCCGCACCGAGACGTTCCCGAACCCACCACCCTGCTGTGCCACCAAGGCAAATGATGACCCGGCAACCAAGGTTCTCGATTACCGCCTCATGCACCGGCCAGCAGGCATCCAGTAACTCGCTCTTGTTTTCCTCGAGCTTGGCCTCGGTTGCACTGCGAATGAAGACGACGTTGCTCGCAGGCGTGAGGCGAAGGTCGATTTCCAGAGCTTCGGCAAGATGACGGATACGGGGCTGCATGCCATGTGCACCTGCAACCGTGCCACCCCAAACCTCGTCCACATATGACGAGTAAGGTTGAGCCTGCCTTTGCCAGTTCTCGAAATTGCGGCGGACGGTATTCTCCGGCTGCTTTTCTGGGCTTCCGCCCGGGTTCAGTCCAAGGATGTAAACCGGATGGTGCCCCTCGAATGCTGGCGGAGCGGAATAGAAGATCGCGCCCGATGCGTCGAGCACGTCCGCGGGCATCTGGAAAACAGCTTGGCTGACAGACTGCATTATACGACCCTTCTTGTTGAAACACCGCTTGTATTACTCAGAGGGGTGGCTGCGTGAAGCACAAATCGCTCGACCGATTATAGGAACGACCGTTTTTGTCGCAGCATGACCATATTCGAGGCGCATGAACCTTAAGCGCTTTCTCTCGCAGATCCCCGGTCCCCCTTCCTCCAAGCGTAGCTCCTTCGTGAGGTCGTCCGATGCGGCAGCCTTCGCCCAAGCATGGTGCACTGCCGTTGGCCAGTTGAATGGCGCGCAGCTGCGTGACCACGGTAAGCAGCTGTTCGACATATGGTTCGACTACATCTGCGGGCCGGAGCCTGTTGAGGAAGAGATTGCAACCTGGCACGACCTTGCTCCGTCCGGCTACGGGATGCTGCTGGGCGAACTGGTAGCGCGGTATCAGCCTAAGCAGCGAACGGCAGCTACACCTTTCGATCGTCGTATCGCTTGGCTTGCCGAGACGTTCGAACTCGATGTGAGAGAGCAGACAATTATCTACGCACTTGCTCGGTGCGCCATTCACGATGCCTGGCGAAAGCTGTTACATGCCTTGCCGGGCGAGGGAGCAAGGCCAACCGCGCTGAGGATTGCCTATCTGACTGGACTTCTCGCGGGCGAAATCGAAGATCGGCTTGGCGCTGGCGAGCGATTGTCACGGTGCGGGCTTATCGACAACGACAGGGACGGCGAGTTCGTAGGCACTCAGCTGTTGGAGCGCATCGCCAGGTCGAACTCGCCTCCATCACGGCTTGCGCGGCAACTGATGCCCTCGGCCCCGCGCTCCACCCTTCGTTGGCGCGACTTCGACCACATCGGTGCGCAGCGCGAAATCGCAAAAGCGCTTGTCGCAGCCGACGGCAAGGTTTCGATCCTCCTCTATGGTCCGCCGGGAACCGGAAAGACCGAATTCGCACGCTTACTTGCCGATTTAAGAGGCCGTTTCGAAAGGGGTTGAGCGGCTGAGGTTCCTGTGATTCCGGGGGT
>OFDC01001351.1_pt1 | contig 13316 bp, 13 predicted proteins | sample 1520941 | NCBI WGS metagenome assembly OFDC01 (sample SAMEA94258168, study PRJEB24077) | hot springs metagenome | biome: Aquatic biome; feature: Water | place: India | collected 2012-12-06 | depth 5 m | reverse complement strand
ATCGGCGACAGCGACCGCGACAACCTGGTCGATGCCGGCGAGGTCTGGCTGTACCGCGCCAGCGGCACGGTGACGGCGGGCCAGTACGGCAACACCGCCCTGGTGACGGTGCGCGACCCGGCCGGCACGGCCGTGGCCAGCAGCAGCGACATGGCCCACCACTACGGCAGCGCCGCCGGCCTGCAGGTGGCGGAACCGCGGCAGGATGCCCACGATCAGCAGGGTCGCGGCCAGCAGCGCCGCGGCTTCGCGAGCGGAGAAGCGCGGGCGCTCCTCCATCGGCGCAGCGCGGAAGCGGATGACGTCGCGCTGCTCGAAGTCGTCCCAGTCGATGTCGAAAAGCGTCTCGTGCGTGTAGGTGCCGTCGGCGCCGGGCGTGCCGCTCATCGCGATGAGGGTCACGGCCGAGCGCATCTTCGCGGGCGTGATGCCGAAGTGCTCGGCGGCCTCGGTGACCGTCACGCGCACTTGATCGATGAGGTACGGCACGAGAGCGAGCAGGAACGCGAGCTTGTCGGGCGCCCCGAGCGGGGCGGCGCGCTCAGCCATGGGCGGTCACCACCCGCTGCCAGCGGGCCAGCACCGCGTCGCGCAGCGCGGGCGGCGTTATGACGACGACATCGGCTCCGAAGGCCGCCAGCTCGTCGGCGAGGATGTCGAGGTCGGTCGTGTGCACGAGCAGCCCGCCCTCGACCTCCTCGGTGCCGCGCCGATTGCGCAGCACGACGTCGGCCTCGCTGCCGGGTCGCACCCGCACGGTCGCGGTCGTCTGCTGCCACACGCGCGCCAGCTCGTCGAGCACGCGCACCGTCACCTCGGCATCGGTGCGCCGCGAGGCCACGCCGCCCGTCAGGGCGACCGGGCCCACGATGCGACGCAGCAGGAAGGTGCGCGGGGCGTCGACGCCGTCGTCGTGGGCGTGGAGGTGCCAGCGGCCCTCGTGGAACACGAGGGCGAGCGGCGACACCACCCGCTGCTCCGCAGCGTCGAGGCCGGGCTTGAGATAGGGGAACGTCACCTGCTGGCCGCGATCGATGGCCGCCTGCAGGGGCTCGTGGGCGGCATCCCGCGTTCGGATGCTCGGGGCGAAGCCGATGACCGTGTCATCGATGCGCACGCCGAGCGCCTGCAGCTTGGTCAGCGCGCGCCGTGCGTCGGCCGAGAGCGACCCCTCGCGCCAGACCTGCCCCGCGAGGCGCAGCAGCGCGTACTCCTCCGGCGAGAAGGCGATGTCGTCGGGAAGCTGGTAGCGGTCGGGCGGGATGCGGTACCGCTGCAGCTTGGTGTCGCCATCGGCACCCGGCGCATCGAGGGTCTCGAGCGGAACACCGAGGTCGCGCAGCTCCTCCTTGTCGCGCTCGAACTGCCGCTCGAGGTTGGCGCGGTCGGTGCGGTCGGCGTAGCGGTGCGCGTAGCCCGTGACGGTCGAGAGGATCTCGGCCTTCGTCAGGCCCTGCTCGGTCGCCAGGAGGGCGAGCACGAGGCTGAACAGGCGCTCCTCGACCGGGACCTTGCGCGGAGAGTCCGCCACCGGTCGACCTAGTCCTCGATCCCGAGGATGTCGACGACGAACACCATCGTCGAGCCGTCGGGGATGGTCGCCGGGGCCTGCCCGGTCGGGTAGCCGAGCTCGGGCGGGATCACGACGATCACCTGCGAGCCGACCGTGCGGCCGACGAGACCCTCGGCCAGACCGGGAACGACGCCGTTGGGGTCGTTGTCAAAGCTCGTGATCGTCAGCGTCGCGGGGGCGCCGCGATCCCAGCTCGAGTCGAAGACGGTGCGCGTGCTCCAGAGCAGGCCCGTGTAGTGCACGACCGCGCGGTCGCCCTCCTCGATGGCCGGGCCCTGCCCGAGCACGAGGGTGTGCGAGCGCAGCTCGGTCGGCGGCTCCTCGTTGGGGATCGTCACGCCGGGGATGCCGTCGGGGGTCGTGACGACCGCCGGGATGCCCGAGGCCCCCAGCTGCGGGATGCCGGTCGCCCGACCCAGGTAGGCGGCCTGCACGTCGAGCACCATGACGACGGCGTCATCGTTGCCGAGCCCCAGAGAGGGGTCGAGCGTGTCGGCGCCGAACACGTCGGCGATCGTGCCGGTCACGGCGATGCGCGAGCCCACCTGGGCGCACTGCACGGCCTCCGCCAGCAGGTCGAGCTCGGCGCCCGCGGTGCGGCGCAGCGGAGCCTCCTCGTCGTCGTAGGCGCTCGCGGTGATCAGCTCGCCGTTCTCGCCGTTGAAGAGGCTCACCTGGAAGTCGACGATCTGGCCGCGGGCGATCGGGTCGCCCTCGCCCGCGTCGATCACGGCCTGCTGCGCGCCGTCGGTCTGCAGCGGCGTCGGGAACTCGACCTCCGGCTGCGAACCGAACGACCCCGTGGCCTCGACGTAGCCGGCCGACTCGCCGGTGGGCACGACGGGCGTGCAGGCGCCGGCCGCGCCAGGCGTCGAGCATGCCACGAGCGAGCCGAGGAGGGCGGTCGAGAGGACGAGGGCGGAGGTGGTGCGCGCGGAGCGCCGGGGGGTCGCGATCACGTCTCTCAGCCTAACGGTCGCCGCGCCGACTTCTCGGCCAGCGACTGCGCCTCGCGGGCGGCTTTGCGCAGCCGCTTCGCGCTCGCCAGGCGGTCGCCGACCGCGCCCGGGGTCCAGAGCTCGACGTCCTCGTCGCCGTACTCGGTCTTCGAGCCGCGCTTGGCCTTGATGAAGCGCCCAGCGCCGTCAGCGAGCCGACGCGCGGTGAGCAGGAAGCCGGTGTGCGCGACCATCCGGTGGTCGGGACGCACCGAGAGCCCGTCGACGTTCCAGCCGCGCACCATCGTCTCCGACGACAGCGGCTCGGTGAAGGTCTCGGTCAGACGGATGGCCTCCGCCACCCGCGACAGCTGCGTGGCCGTGGCGACGTACACGAGCAGCACTCCCCCGGGCGTGAGCGCCTCGGCGACGGCGTCGAGGCACTCCCAGGGCGCGAGCATGTCGAGCACGGCGCGGTCGGCGGTGCCGGCGGGGACCACCTCGGGCAGCGCATCCTGCAGGTCACCGAGCGTGATCGTCCAGTTCTCGGGCCGCGCGCCGACGTAGGCGCTGACGTTGCCCTCGGCGATCTGTGCGAACTCCTCGCGGCGCTCGAACGAGAACAGGTGGCCGGTCTCGCCGATCGCGCGTAGCAGCCACATGCTGAGGGCCCCCGAGCCGACGCCGGCCTCGATCACGCGCGCGCCGGGGAAGATGTCGGCCTGGGCGAGGATCTGCGCGGCATCCTTCGGGTAGATGATGGCGGCGCCGCGGGGCATCGACATGACGAAGTCGGTCAGCAGTGGGCGCAGCGCGAGGTAGGCGACACCCTGCGAGTTCTCGACGACGCTGCCGTCGGGCAGGCCGATGAGCCGCTCGTGCTCGAGCACGCCGCGGTGGCTGTGGAAGGCCTTGCCCGGCTCGAGCGTGATGGTGTTGAGCCGCCCCTTCGGGTCGGTCAGCTGCACCTGGTCGCCCTCGACGAAGGGGCCGGTCTGGCGGCGGCGGGTCATGAGGTGACTCCTGTGGCTCGGTGATGGTGGCGCTCGAGGGCCGCGCTCAGGTCGGTGATGCTGCGACCCTCCAGGGTCGGCCACAGCTCGTGCGTCGGGCCCTCCGGAAGCGGCAGGTGCAGCGGCACGCCGATCGCCGCGGCGCCCGACGCGATCGCCGAGGTCAGCCCGAACTGGCTGTCCTCCAGCGCGATGCAGTCGCCGATCGGCACGCCGAGCCGCTCGGCGGCGAGCAGGTAGGGCTGCGGGTGGGGCTTGGGGTGCTCGACGTCGTCGCCGGCGATCACGACGTCGAAGGCGCCGTCGCCGACGGCGGCCGCCACCTGCAGCGCCATGCGACGGATCGACATGGTGACGAGCGCGATCGGGATGCCCGCCGCCCGCAGCTCGCCGATGAGCTCGCGCGCCCCCGGTCGCCAGGGCAGCTCGACGGCCACCTGCTCCATGACGCGATCGGTGAGCGTGCCGATGATCTCGTCGACGCTCAGGGCGACTCCCGCCTCCTGCAGGATCATGGCCGACTGAACGAGACCCGAGCCGACCAGCTGCATGCCCTGCTCGTGGGTCCAGGTGCCGCCGTGCTCGGAGACGAGCTCGGTCTCGGCGCGCATCCAGTACGGCTCGGTGTCGACGATCGTGCCGTCCATGTCCCAAAGAACGGCGGCGGGGGTCGGAGCGGTCACGACGAGCGAGTCTAGTTGCGTTCTATCCTGGGGCGACCCCGCGCACCGAACCGGCGGGGTCGGAGGGATGACCGGGTGACGACGAGCGATCTGTTCCGCAGCGGCCGCCTGCTGGTGGTCGCGTTCGAGGGCTGGAACGACGCCGGTGAGGCCGCGAGCGGCGCCGTGCGGGCCCTCAAGGACGTGCTCGACGTCGAGCCGATCGCTGACATCGACCCGGAGGACTACTACGACTTCCAGCTGATCCGGCCGCACGTCGAGTTCGACGACGAGGGCCGGCGACGGCTGCGCTGGCCCGGCGTGACCCTCTACGGCCCGGTCGGCGATGACGGGATGCCCCGCTCGAGCACCCCCTCCGTCGAGCCTGCCGACGCTGGCCTCGACGTCTCGGGCGCCAACCACGAGAACATCTACCTGCTCCTCGGCTCCGAGCCGTCCCGGGGATGGCGCACCTTCGCCACCGAGACCATCGATCAGGCGCTCGCCGCCGACATTACGGGCGTCATCCTGCTCGGCGCGCTGCTGGCCGACGTGCCGCACACCCGACCGATCGCCGTGCACGTGTCGAGCGAGAATCCGCAGGTGCGCGACGAGCTCGAGGTCGAGCGCAGCAGCTACGAGGGGCCCGTGGGCATCTTGAGCGTGATCGCGGCGATGGCGGAGGAGGTCGGGATACCGACGATCTCGTTGTGGGCATCCGTGCCGCACTACGTGCACAACGCCCCCTCGCCCAAGGCGACGCTCGCGCTGCTCGACAAGCTCGAGGAGCTCGTCGACGTCGTGATTCCGCGCGGCGAGCTGCTTGACGAGGCGCGCGAGTGGGAGGAGGGCATCGACGCCCTCGCCGCCGACGACGACGAGATGCGCTCGTACATCGAGCAGCTCGAGCGCGCGCGCGACGCCGTCGAGGCGCCCGAGGCGAGCGGGGAGGCAATCGCGCAGGAGTTCGAGCGCTACCTGCGCAAGCGCGACGACGAACCGGGCGGTTCTGCGGCGCCCGACGGGCCTGGCGCCGGCTGAGGCGGACCGCCGCCCGCGGGTCGCGTCTCGGTGTCGCGCAGCCCCGGTGTTTCGCGGCGCACCTCGGTGTGTCGTCCGTTCTGGGCGGCGTGTCGCGCGGAACTGCGGGCGTGAGCGACACCCGCCGCGGACAGGTCGAGCGCTGCTCTCCACAACTCAGGAGTGGAGCTGCAGTGCTGGCTGCGACACGCCGGTTGAGCATCCCGATGCAGCCCTGGACGGCACTATTTCCTGAATTGTGGAGATGAGCGGATGCTCGCGCGGGCCGCGATTGGGCGTGAGCGACCGCATTGGGCTCTATTCGGTGGGCGTCAACATCGGCTGGACGATGAGGTAGAAGACCGCGAACAGACCGAAGAACAGCAACACGCCGCCGCCGATGCGCCACTGGATCACCTGCGACTCCGCCATGGCTCGCCGCTCATTCTTCGCCTGCCCAGCCGCTCGATAGAGAGCCGCATTGAACCTCATTAGCGACCGGGGTGCAAAGAGACCGACGATGCCAACGAATGCGAGCGTTCCGGTAACGAACCAGTGGATGATCGGCGCTGATTCCACGACTGACACCCTTCACGACGCGAGCGAGAATCCAGCGTCATTCTCGCACCCGCCACCATCTACGGGTATCTCCACAACTCAGGAGTCGAGCTTCCATGCAGGCGGCGACACGCCGGTGGTGCATCCCGAGCCCACATCTGACGCAACCATCTCCTGCATTGTGGAGATGAGCGGATGCTCGCGCGGGGTCGCGCGCGAGCGCGCGCCGCGCTACAGCGGGTCGATCACGCCCGTCGAGAGCAGCACGATGAGGGTGCCGCCGAGCAGCAACCGGTAGATCACGAAGGGCAGGAACGAGCGCTTCGAGATGTAGGCCATGAGCCCGGCGATGACCGCGAGGCCGACGCCGAAGGCGACGACCGTCGCCGCCGCGATCTCGACCCAGCCGAAGGGGCTCGTGCCGGGCTCGCGGATCGCCGTCACGAGCTCGTAGAGACCGCTGCCGAAGACCGCCGGCACGGCGAGCAGGAAGGCGTAGCGCGCGGCGGCCGGACGGGTGTAGCCGAGCGCGAGCCCCATCGTCGTCGTGGCACCGGAGCGCGAGACGCCCGGGATGAGCGCGAGGGTCTGCGCCAGCCCGTAGGCGAGCCCGTGCGGGTAGGTGAGGTCGGTCAGCTCGCGCGTGCGCCGCCCGAGCCAGTCGGCGAGGCCGAGCAGCAGTCCGAAGACTATGAGGACGATGGCGACGAGCCAGAGCGAGCGGAAGGTCTCGCGGATGTACTCCTGCGCGACGAAGCCGACGATGACGATCGGCAGCGTGCCGATGATGATGAGCCACCCCATGCGCACGTCGGGGTCGTTGCGCGGCACCCCCCGCTCGCCGCCCTCGGCGTGCGAGCCCGACCGCGGCCCGAACGACCGGAACCACGTGCCGATGATCCGGGTGATGTCCTTCCAGAAGTACAGCAGCACCGCCAGCTCGGTGCCGAGCTGCGTGATGGCGGTGAATGTCGCCCCCGGGTCGGTGGCGCTCGGCAGGAACTCGCCCGCGATGCGCAGATGGGCGCTCGACGAGATGGGCAGGAACTCGGTGAGCCCCTGGATGAGGCCGAGGATGATCGCTTCGAGCAGAGACACGGGGCGCCGTTCTAGTAGCGGTGGAGCAGGTCGGTGAGGGCGGCGTGCCCGAAGTCGAGCGCGGCGAGCGGCACCCGCTCGTCGACCCCGTGGAACATCGCCGGGAAGTCGAGGTCGGGCGTGAGCTTGAGCGGGGCGAAGCCGTAGCCCGTGATGCCCAGCAGGCTCAGCGCCTTGTTGTCGGTGCCGCCGCTCAGCAGGTAGGGCAGCACCTCGGCGCCGGGGTCGTGGCGCTGCAGCGTCGCGACCATCTCGTCGACGAGGGCTCCGCTGAACGGGTTCTCGAGCCCGAGGTCGCGGTGCATGACGACGACCTCGATGTCGTCGCCGACGAGGCGCTGCACCTCGGCGAGCACGGCGTCTTCCTCCCCCGGCAACGTGCGGATGTCGATGAGCGCCTCAGCGCGGTCGGGAATCACGTTGTGCTTGTAGCCCGCCTGCAGCAGCGTCGGGTTGCTCGTCGTGCGGATCGTCGCGGTGAGGAATCCCGCCGCCGTGCCCGAGCGCAGCAGCAGCTCGTCGGGGCCGAGCTGCTCGATATCAGCATCCAGCAGGCGCGCGAGCTCGCCGAGCAGCTGCCGGGTCGTGTCAGTGAGGTGCAGCGGCCACTGCTGCCGCCCGAGGGCGACGACCGCCTCGGCGAGCTTCGTCACCGCGTTGTCCGCGATCACGCGCGAGCCGTGCGCGGCCGTGCCGCGAGCCACCAGCTTGATCCACACCAGGGCCTTCTCGCCGGTCTGCAGCAGGTAGGCGCGGCGTCCGCCGACCTCCACCGAGTACCCGCCGACCTCGCTGATCGACTCGGTGGCGCCCGCGAAGAGCGCCGGATGCTCGGTCACGAGGTGATGCGACCCGAACACTCCCCCGTTCTCCTCGTCGGAGAAGAAGGCGACCACGAGATCGCGGTTGGGCCCGCCGTTCGCGATCACCTCGCCCAGCGCGGTCAGGATCATCGCGTCCATGTTCTTCATGTCGACCGCGCCGCGCCCCCACAGCAGCCCGTCGCGGATGACACCGCCGAACGGATCGACGCTCCAGTTCTCGGGGTCGGCCGGCACGACATCGAGGTGGCCGTGCACGACGAGCGCCGGGCGCTCGCCGCGCGAACGATCGACGGGATGCTCGTACCGCCCCGCGACGCGCGCGACGACGCTCGTGCGCCCCGGGGCGGCGTCGATCAGCACCGGGTCGAGCCCGAGGGCCCGCAGCTCGGCCTCGACGTACTGGGCGGCCTCGGTCTCGCCGTTGCTGCGGCCCTCGCCGTAGTTCGTCGTGTCGAACCGGATCAGGTCGCGGGCGATGCGGGCGGTGCGGCTGAGGGTCGCGCCGTCGGGGTGCTCGCGCTCCGCATCCTGGGCCATGCCGTCCACGCTACCGGGCGCGGCAGGCGCGTTCTCATTCGTGCTAATGTCGTCTCCGGTCGCGCCGCCTTGGCGCTCGTGACCAGACCAGCGCGGGTGGCGGAATTGGCAGACGCGCTAGCTTGAGGTGCTAGTGCCCGTATAGGGCGTGGGGGTTCAAGTCCCCCCTCGCGCACGCTGGTCAGAACGGCCCCGGAGTCCTCTCCGGGGCCGTTCTGCGTTCGCCCGGCCTGCGGTCGGCATCGCGGCGCAGGTCGTGACTTTCGGCCCGTGCCCACGGCAGGGCCTCCGCCTAGCGTGGAGTCATGAGGATCCGCGCGCTCGATCTGTCCGAGCTCTTCGGGCCTCCGGTACTGCTGCGCTCGCCGGAGTTCCTCCCGTCGTCGCGCTGGGCCCAGTTCGACGCGGTGCGCGCGACCTGGTCGGAGCTCCTCCGGCTCGCCGACGGCGATTCCGTCGTCGGCGATGAGCCCGAGTCGCTCTTCGGCGGTGCGATCGTGCTGCTCATCCCGACCCGCCAGCGGCACGGGGTGGATGAGGCCATCATCGTCGACGGACGCCATCGGCTGGTCGCGTGGCAACTGCTCATCGATGCCAGTCGCCGCGCGATGGCGGAGGCCGGCGCGACGATGATCGCCCGCACGCTCGAAGAGCTTCTCGAGAACCCGGCGAGCGCGGCCGCCGACGACGACCAGCGCCGCGTCGTGCTGCCCTCACGGGAGGACCGCCCGGAGTTCATCGATCGCCTGACGCTCGATCTGCCGCTGCTGCGGGCCGGCGACCGCGGTGCGTCCGGCATCGGCGCTGCGCACGCCTGGTTGCTCGATGCCGCCCGCTCGTGGCTGGGGGCGGGAGACCCGCTCGACCGATCGCAGCGGCTCGCCCGCGTCATCCAGCATCGCCTGCGCGTCGTCGTCATCGAGGCGCGGCCGATCGACAACCCTCTGCGCATCGCCCGCCAGCTCACCGCGGGCGGCACCCCGGTGAGCTCGGTCGACATCGTCGGCCAGACGCTCCTCGACGCGCTCGCCCTCACCGACGAGCAGACCCGCCGCGCCTACGAGGCCTTCCTGGCGCCGTTCGCGCATCCGTGGTGGGCCGAGCCCGTCGACGGCCGCGCCGAGTCGGAGACGCGGCTCGAGCAGCTCGCCCGCGCCTGGCTCATGTCGCGGACGCTGCGGGCGGTGACGGAGGCGGAACTCGCGCCCGCGTTCCACCGCTACCTGCACAGCAGCACCGTGCCGCCGCTCGACGTGCTCAGTCGCCTCCGCGTCGAGGGCGCCATGCTGCGGGAGCTCGCCGAGGCCGCGCGCGGCTCGACGGCGGGCACCGACCCCCGCGCGCTCTACCTCGACCGCATGAGCACCCTCGGGTGCGCCGAGGCGATCGCTGTGCTGCTGCGACTGTCGCCGCCGGACGCGCGGGTGGCGGACGACGAGGTGTCCGTGCTCGCCGCCATCGAGAGCTGGGTGGTGCGGCGTGCGCTCAGCGGGCTCGCGGTGACCGGCACCGGCGCGGGGTGGCAGGGGGTGTTCGCGGCGCTCGACGCGGGCTCCGCATCCGCGATCATCGCCCGCTTTGCCGCGTCGCGCACGCAGGCCGAATCCGACTACTGGCCGACCGACGACGACCTTCGCCTCGTGCTGCCCGCCCGCCCGATCGCCCTCGAGCTGCCGGAGGCGGCCGCGCGGGTGCTGCTCGAGGCGCTCAGCGACGACGCGCACGGCGCGGGCGCGGCGCGGCGCGGCGACCACCGGGTGGTGCTGCTGCAGTCCGACCCCGTGGGCGAGGCGGTGGTCGCGCCGATGCTGCGCCACGTGCTCGGCAACCTCACCCTCGCCGATGCGCCCGTCCTCGATCCCGTCGGCGACACCTCCGCGCGCACGGCGGCGCTCATCGAGCGGGTGATCAGGCTGTGGCCGGGCCCTCCGCCGCCGTCGCTGCCGAGCGCTGCAGGTGCCGCTCGCGATTGGCCAGGAACAGCGGGAACGTGAAGGCGATCGCCGTGAGGCCCGCGAAGACGATGTAGGCCCACAGGTGGCGCATGCCGAGGCGGCGCCCCTCGATGACGATGAACGCGCACGCGGCGACTGCCATGATGAGCAGGTCCATCGTGAGCGAGCCGACGGCCGGGCCGCTGCCGAACCAGTCACCGAAGAAGTCGCGCTGCTCGATGATGGCGATGATGTTGTAGCTCCAGGTGCCGATGAGGCCGGCGATCGCGAGGATGAGGAACACGATGGCGCGGCGATTCCAGTGACGGGTCATGGGGACATCATGCCCGCGGCGGCTGATCTCGACGCCCTGGAGTCGCGCACGGCGTTTCGGGAGTGGAGCGCGCGGCCTGCGGGGCAGCGTGCCGATCCGAGCCGCTTCGGGATGCTCTGCGCTGCGCTCGGCGTCGACCTTGAGCATCCCGCCCCGGCCCTCGGCGTCGTCGGCTCGAAGGGCAAGGGAACGACGGTCGCGTTCGCCTCGGCCCTGCTGGTGGAGGCGGGGCTGCGGGTGGGAACGGTCTTCAGCCCGGGTCTGGTCACCAACCGCGACCGGGTGCGGGTCGACGGCGCGGTGCTGCCGATCGAGACGTACGCCGCCCTGCTCGAGCGTGTCGATGCGGCGCTCCGCACGCTGCCGCCCCCGACGGCCGGGTACCTCGGGCCGAGCGGGTTCTTCCTCGCCGCCGGGCTCGCGCACTTCGCCGCGGTGGGCTGCGAGGCTCTCGTGCTCGAGGCGGGCATCGGCGGGCGACGCGACGACCTCGGCCGTGTCGGGGTCACCGGGCTCGCGATGGCCGAGGTGTTTCTCGAGCACACCGACCTGCTGGGCGGCACGATCGGAGAGATCGCCGGCGACAAGGTAGGGGCGGCCCGCCCCGGCGCGCAGTTCATCACGCACCTCGCGCAGAGCGAGGAGGCCGAGGTGGTCATCCGCGCCCACGCCGAGTCGGTCGGCGCCGAGCGCATCCGGGTCGATGCCGCAGCCCGCGCTCCTTACGCGGAGGCGGTCGGACCCGGCCTCGGGGGAATGAATGCCGCCCACGGCATGCACTCCGCGCGCCGGCTGCTGGCCGCGATGGGTCGCACCGACGTCACCCCCGAGCAACTGCGAGCGGCGGGTGCCCGCGTGTCGTACCCCGGTCGCCTCTCGCGGCACGAGGTGGGCGGCCCGGGTTCGCGCACGACCGTCTTCGTCGACTCGGCGATCAGCCGCGATGGATTCGAGAACGCCGTCGCCCATGTGGAGCGCGAGACCGGCGCTCCCCCGCCGCTGACGCTCGTCTCGGTGCCGCGCACGAAGGATCTCGCGGGGTTCCAGGAGATCGCCGGGCGGCTGCGGGGCCGGGTCGTGTTCGTCGCCCTCGAGCGCGTGCACCTGCACTACCCCGAGCCCTCGGAGTGGCACGGCGAGTGGGCGACGGCCGCCGAGCTGCCCTCCCTTCTGCGCGCGGCCCCCGTGGTGCTCGCCATCGGCACGGCGAGCTTCTCGGCCGAGGTGCTGCGGCAGCTCGGCGTCGATACCGATCGGGTGCTCTGACATGCGGGTCGCACCCTTCGGACTGCTGCTCGACGTCGACGGCCCCATCGCGAGCCCGATCGAGCGCCGCATCGCGATCGACTCGATCGTGCGCGACCTGCTGACCCTCGCGGCAGCGGGCATCCCGATCGCCTTCATCACCGGCCGCAGCGACGCCTTCATGCGCGAGCAGGTCGTGGCGCCTCTCGTGGCCGGCGGGCTGGATGCGGGGGCGCACGTCTTCGGCGTCTTCGAGAAGGGCGGCTGCTGGGCGCCGGTGACCCCGCAGGGGCTCGGCACGCTCGAGATCGACCGCGCCGTGGCGGTTCCGGATGCGGTGCGCGCCGCCGTCGAGGGGCTCGCGCGCGAGCGCTACGCCGACACGATGTTCGTCGACGAGGCCAAGCACGTCATGATCTCGCTGGAGGCCCGCACCGACGTCGAGCCCGCCGTCTACCAGCAGGCGCAGCGGCGCTTCGATGCCGAGGTGGATGCCCTGCTCGTGTCGCTCGCGGTCGGGCCCGGCTTCCGGCGCGACTCGACGATCATCTCGACCGATGTCGAGTCGGTGCTGCTCGACAAGGATCGCGGGGCGGCCCGGGCGCTCGACTGGTTCGCGGCCCGCGGGGTCACGGCCGAGCGCTGGTGGTCGGCCGGCGACTCGCGCTCGGATTACCGCATGGCCGACGAGGTGCATCGGCGGGGCATCCCGGTGGCGCACCTCGACGTGCGCCCCGGAGACGGCATGCTCGACCGGCCCTACGACGTCGTCGTCGAGGGTGATCTCGTGCACGATGCCGCGGGTGCGGTGTTCCTGCGGCGGCGGGTCGCCGAACTGGCCTGACGGTCTCGACGGGAGGGGAACCTTTCGGGCGATGCCGGACACTACAGGGCATGAGCATCCCTCCGGCCGACGGCTCCGCCGCCGAGCGCCAGCGTGACGACGTCGATTGGGCGTCGGCTCAGCAGGGAGTCGGCGAGGCCTTCGGCCGCATCTTCGACCGGCACCGCGACCGCGTGCACCGGCACGTGCTGCGGCTCGTTCCTGTTCCGGCCGATGCCGATGATGCCGTCGCGATTACCTTCCTCGAGGCTTGGCGCCGCCGTGGCGATGCGCGCCTCGTCGAGGGCTCGCTGCTGCCCTGGCTGCTGGTCACCGCCACCCGGGTCACCCAGAACCTCACCCGTAGTGCCCGCCGGCACCGCGCCCTGCTGGCCAAGCTGCCGCCCGGCGAGCCCGTGGCCGATCACGCCGACCGTCACGACGAGGGGCCCGCGAGCGCGGCCCTGCGCGAGCTCTCCCTCGCTGATCGCCAGGTCGTGACCCTCTGCGTGCTGGAGGGTCTGAACGACCGAGAGGCCGCCGCCGCTCTCGGCCTGCCCGTGGGCACGGTGAAGTCCCGCCTCTCCCGTGCGAAGCGCCGCCTCGCCGACCGTCTCTCGCCGCCCGCCGCACCGCTCACTCGATTGGACGAAGCCGCTCATGACGCCTGACACCGACTCCCGCATCCCCTTGCGTACTGCTGCGCTGCGCGCCGAGCTCGTCGCCCAGGCGGCTGCATCCGCGCCCCGTGCCCCCG
>OFDC01001349.1_pt1 | contig 13326 bp, 10 predicted proteins | sample 1520941 | NCBI WGS metagenome assembly OFDC01 (sample SAMEA94258168, study PRJEB24077) | hot springs metagenome | biome: Aquatic biome; feature: Water | place: India | collected 2012-12-06 | depth 5 m | reverse complement strand
CCACCGACACCGGCGAGACCGACACCGACGTCGGCGCCGGCTCCGGATCCGGCTCGTCAGCGGCCTCGAAGGCCCAGCTCTGGACGTCGAACAGCTCCTCGCTCCCGTCACCGGAGTAGCGGAAGAACAGGTCGCTCCTGCCGGCCAGCGCATCCTTCGTCAGCGGCAGCTCCAGGTCCGTCCACGTCGTGCCGTCTCCTGCCGGGACGGTGATGGTGCCCACGACCGACTCGGTGTCCGCGGGGTCCGGCGTGGTGCTGACCGTGATCTGGCCCCCGGCCTTCGGCAGGACCTTCGCGGTCAGTCCGGCCGCGCCGGCGGCGCCGAAGTCGACGCCGGCGAGCGAGGTCCAGTCACCCGAGTGGATGCGCGTCAGCTTCGGGGTGGGCGTCTGGCCCTCCCAGGTGCTCTCACCCACGTAGCCCTGCCGCGTGCCGGCCTGCCAGGCGATCGTCTGGGCGGAGACCGGCGCCGTGTAGGGGTCGAGGTCGGCGAGCTGACCCGGACCGGCGTAGGTGCCGGTGACCGGAGCGATGGACCCGTCGGCACCGATGTCGACCTTGTCGATGTGCGCGTTGCGGTAGCCGGCCGAGGCGCCGTCCTGGATGGCGACGTCCAGGGTCTGCGCGTGATAGGTGAGGTACCACTGGTCCTTGAAGTCGAAGAACGCGTGGTGGTTGTTGCCGCCCGTGCCGGCCCCGAAGAACTGTGCCTGGTTGCGGAAGGCGAGCTTCGGCTCCGACCACGGCCCCAACGGGCTGTCGGACTCCATCACCACGATGTCGCCGCGACCGAAGTCGACGCCGGAGAGGTTGTGCGAGAAGTTGCTGCAGTACGTGTAGTAGTACTTGTCGCCGACCTTGTGGATCCCGGAGTCCTCGAAGATCCCCGGCGCGTCGATCATCTTGGCCTCGTCGACCTGACCGTTCCCGTCGTCGTCCGCGAGGCTGATCATGTCGTCGCCGAGCTTCGCCATGCGGGCGGTGTTGGGGTGGTCCGCCTCGCCGGCCGGCACGCCGCCGCCGAAGTAGATGTAGGCCTCACCGTCGTCGTCGACGAGCACGGCCGGGTCGAACAGCCAGACCACGTTGTTGGCCTCGGGGTTCGAGTTGTTGTTGATCCCCGGGGTGTCGAAGCCGATCAGGGAGCGATCGAGCGGTGAGGTGAACGGCCCGAGGGGCGACTCGCCCTGGAGCACCCAGATGCCGCCGGCGCTGTTGGCGAAGTAGAGGAAGAACTCCTCGTCGCCGTCGCCGTCGACGTCCTTGGCCGCGGCGGCCGGGGCCCAGGAGTTGCCGGGACGGTTCTGCGCGTCGCGGGTGATCCCCTCGGGACCGGCGGCGTTGATCGGACCGTGGTTGGTCCAGTTCATCATGTCCGCGCTCGACCAGACGTTGATCTGGTTGATCCGTCCGTAGTTGTTCGACTCGTCGTTCTCGAGGTGGTCGACCCACTCCTGGGTGTCGTTGGTCGAGTAGACGTAGACCCGGCCGTCGTACTCCATCGCCCACGGGTCGGCGCCGAAGTTCTGGGTCACCAGCGGGTTCCCGCGGCGGGTCGAGGCGTCCGCCCCCGGGAACTTGGCGAAGGCGCCGAAGCTGCCGGCCTCGTCGTTGTCGTTGCGCTCGAGCGGGTCCGGCGGCGGCGGCGGAACCTCGCGCTCGCCGTGGACCGAGATGTCGTCGACGAAGAAGATGTCCGGCACGGCCGAGGTCCCGGCGGACTGGATCGAGACCCGGGCGGTCGACAGGTCGATCCCGCTGGCGGGCACCGTGAAGGTGCCGGAGACCTCGCCGAAGGTGGTCGTGGCCGTCGCCGAGCCCTTGGCGACGGGCGCCTGCACCATGACGAGCGAGCTGCCGCCGGCGTCGCTCAGCACGACCGCGAAGTCGGTGGGATCGTCGCCGAGGTCGCGGTAGTGGACCCAGGCGGAGACCTCGTAGGTCTCACCGACGATCAGACCCTCGACGCTCTGGTAGGCACCGTCGGTGTGCGCCGCGCGGCCGTTCACCTTCAGCGACATGGCGCCGCCGTGACGCGTCGAGTAGCCGAGCGACAGGGTGGCCGCACCGAGCGGGTTCCACCCCGAGGTGCCGGCCTCGATGTTGCCGTTGGTGATCAGCTCAGCGGGCTCGACCTCCGCCGCTGCGACGATGCGATCGGGACTGTCGGCGTGCGCGCCGTCCGGCGCGGCGACGGCCATCGCGAGCGAGAAGCCCGTCGCCAAGGCCGCCAGCGAGGCGGTGACCCGCCTGCCTGTCGTGTGGTTCATGCCATCTCTCCTTCGTTGCTGTTCGTAGCCGTGGGGCGCGCCGGGCGGCGGCCTGCTCGTGGGGGGCTGTCAGCGGGTGACGCGGAAGGTCCGGGTGGCCTTGGCCGGTACGACGTACGCACTGCCGCCGTAGGAGACCACGACCCGCTTCAGACCCGGCGCGGTACGACGCGGCACCCGGAAGCTCACCGTCACCATCCCGTCGTCCAGCACCCGGCGCACCGCCGAGACCCGGACCCCGCCCAACGCCACCGTGACCCGACCGGTCACCGACACCGCCGACGCCGAGACCCGCGCCTTCACCGTCAGCACCCGACCCGCCTTCACCTGCGACGGCACCGCCACCGCAACCACCGCACGAGCCCGAGACACCGAGACCCGCACCGTGGCCGAGGACGCCGCGAGGTCGGCCGTCCCCGCATACGACACCCTCAGCGTGTGCGCACCGGGTGCCAACGAGCGCCGCGGCAACGCCAGCACCGCACGACCCGCGGCATCCACCCGCGCCGAGACCTTCCGACCACCGACGACCGTGGACACCACACCCTCGTCAGCACCCGCGACCCGCACCCGCAACGACGCCACCTGCCCGTAGACCACCGACACCGGCGAGACCGACACCGACGTCGGCGCCGGCTCCGGATCCGGCTCCACCGCGGGGAGCGCGGCCACCGCCGCGTTCAGCGGCTGCGCCACCGCGTCCACCTGGTTCTGGGTGCTCGGCTCCGTGACTGCCTGCGCGTCCGCGAGGGCGGCAGCGACCGGGGCCCACTGGTCGGCGGTGTAGTCGGTGGGATCGAGCCCCTTCGCCTCGGCGACGAGCCAGGCGAGGTCGTCGGTCCGGACCGGAGCACCGTCGGAGGTGAGCGCGTCGGACAGTGCGTAGTAGTCGAAGTCGACGCTGCCGCCCGCGGTCTTCTCCGCGTAGTTGAAGAGGCCGAACCGCTGGCCCTTGAAGTGCGACGACTCCCACTGGGCGAGCTTGGGCTGGGCAGCGCCCAGCTTCTCCCAGGTCCTGCCGTCGAGGCTGTAGAGGAACTGCACCGTGTTCCTGGTCGCGCCGGACCTGCGGAGGTCGAGATCGGCCTTGACCCACACCGACGAGGCGCCGGCCGGGAGGTCGACCGAGACCAGGAAGTCCTCGGCCCCGGCGATGTCGGGATTCGATCCGGCGTACGTCGTGGCGGGCCGGTTGACCACGCCCAGGGTTCGTGCCCCGTCCGCCCCCGCCCGGACGGCGATGTAGCTGACCTGCCGGTTGTAGACGGCGAGACCCGCGGTGTCGCCGTCACGCATCCCGGCGACGTCCATCCGGGTCTCCGCGGACGACGTAGGGGCGAAGGTGCGCTGCGACAGGGTGTTGCGCGCCTCCTCGAACTTGGTCAGCTTGAACTGGGTCGTGGCCTTGCCCGTCACGACCCGGCCGGTGGTCAGTCGCAGCCAGCCCTCGCGGTCCGTGAGGGACCAGTGGCGGTTGTCGGGGTTGTGGTTCCACTGCCAGGGCAGCGCGAGCCTCGACCCGTTGTCGGCGTCCTCCTCCGGCGTCCAGGTCTCCGGCAGCTCCCGCTCCCCGAACACCGACAGGTCGTCCACGAAGAAGATGTCGGGGACGGCGCCGGGGCCGACGGTCCGGATCGACACGCGGGCGGTGCTCAGGTCGAGTCCCGTGGTCGGCGCCGTGAAGGTGCCCGCGATCCGCACGAAGGTGGTGGGGGCCGTGGCCGAGCCCTTCTCGACCTGACCCTGGGCCATGACCTGGGAGCTCCCGCTGGCGTCGCTCAGGACGACGGCGAACGTGGTCGACGGGTCGCCGACGTCGCGATAGTGGACCCAGGCCGACACGTCGTACTCGGCTCCGGGGACGAGGTCGTCGACGCTCTGGTAGGCGCCGTCGGTGTGTGCGGCACGGCCGTTGACCTTGAGGGACGTCGCGCCGCCGTGCCGGGTGGAGTACCCGAGGCTGAGCGTGGCCGCGCCCAGACCGGCCCAGCTCGACGTACCCGCCTCGACGTCGCCGTTGACGAGGAGCTCGCCCTCGCGGGCGGGCTCCTCCACCTCGCCGGGGACCGGCTGGTTCCAGTCGCGGTACGGCTCGTCGTTGTCGAAGTCGTCGGAGGACACGACGCTCTTCGACATCGCGAGGCGCTGCTCCGCCGCGGGCAGCGTTACGGGCATGGGGAGGTCGCCCGGGAAGACGACCTGGCCGCTGTTGTCACCGCTGGTCAGCCCTGCGCCGAAGACCGGCCAGGCGTCCGCGTCGCCGTCGTCGAACGCTGTGGGGACCAGTACCGGAATGCGTCCGGTCGGGTAGTCGTCGGCGAAGAGCAGCGCGTAGTCGGGTACGCCGTCCGCCTGGGTGCTGACGAAGCCGCCCTGGGCGATCGCCTTCGTGCCGACGGCGATCTGGGCCTCGTAGGGATCTCCGCCCGCTGCGCCGAGCAGCGTCTTGGACCGGAAGACGAGCGCCTGACGCCCGAACCTCCCCCAGGAGATGGCCATCGCGTAGTACCAGTCGCCCACCTTGTAGAGCTGGAAGCCCTCCCAGCCGGACCCGAAGTCCGAGCGCGCGAAGGTCCCCTCCTGCGCGTTCACGAAGTTGGCCGGCGTGATGACCCCGGCAAAGCGCTGCTCGACCGTCTTCAGGTCGGGGCTCAGCCGCGCGACGCTCGTGTCGGCAGCGCCGTAGAACACATAGGGCGTGTCGCCCTCGAAGTAGAGGGAGGGATCGTGGAAGGACGTGTTGTAGGAGTGGCGCTCCCACGAGCCCTTCTCGATGTCCTGCGTGGTGAACAGGTAGGAGTGACCGTTGTTGTTGCTGTTGAAGATGACGTAGTACGTCCCCTTGTGGAAGGCGATGGTGCTGGCCCACTGGCCGCGGCCATAGGAGCTCGCACCGTTGCGCAGGGCGCTGTGGTCGTTCGTCTCGAGGACCCCCCAGACGTAGCTGGCGATCTCCCAGTTGACCAGGTCGTAGGACTTCAGGACGGGCGCTCCCGGTGAGAGCTCCATCGTCGTGCTGATCATGTAGTAGACGTCGCGCTTCTCACCCGCGTCCTCGGCCGAGACCTTGATCGTGCTGACGTCCGGGACGTCGGAGCCGATCAGGGGGTTGGCGAAGGTGCCGTCGATCCGCTGGGTCGAGGCGAAGGACCGGCCCTGGCCGGACCACGCCGGCGCGGAGTCGGGATCCGCCTGGGCAGGAGGGGTGACGGTCAGCGCTGCGGCGACCAGTGCTCCGGCCGCCCACCGCCCGACAGCGACGTTCCAGGTCATCGAAGCCCTCGCATCCGTCCGCCCGAGTCAGGCGACGCCCGACTGTGACCCATGTCACCGCGCTATTGTTAGCGCTAACAACTCGGTCCGTCAAGGGTTTACCGAGAGCGTCGGCGGTGGTCTGTTAGCGCTAACAGCCTTCGGCTCCCGGGCTAGACCCCTAGGACCCCTCGACAGGCAGGGCCGGAGCCACGGCGCGCAGAGCCTCGTCGAGAAGCTCCGCGAAGGAGCTGCCCGGACGCGCGCGCCAGTGCTCCTGCGCCGCGTCGAGACAGGCGATCGCGCTCGCGGCGACGGCCTCGCGAGCCATCGGCGACAGGGCGGGGTGACGTCGGCCGACGAGCGGCGCGAACAGCTCGATCCAGCGTTGGCGGCGCTGCTCGACGAAGGCCCGGGCCGAGGTGGGCTTGAGCATGTCGAGCACCTGGGCGGCCAGGCCCGAGTCGTCGTCCGCGGTGCGGGCGAGGTCCACGAGCACGGCGCTCAGGGCGGTCCACGCGGACTCCTCGTCGGGCCGGGTCTCGACCTGGTCGGCGAGCCCCTGCCCCACGTCGGAGAGGAACTCCCCCAGCAGTGCGTCCTTTCCCGGGAAGTACCGGAAGAAGGTACGCCGCGACATGCCCGCCGCGGTCGCGATCTGCTCGACCGTCACGTGGTCGAAGCCGTGCTCGGTGAAGAGCAGCCAGGCCTGCTCCAGCACGTGCCCCCGCACCGCGCCTCGGGCGTACTGGCGCAGGGTCGAGTCGGACGGGCCGGCCATGCCGGTCAGGGTAGCCGCCAGGCCTCTTGCCGGTTCGCGAGGCGAGTACTAGTTTGCTGGCACTGAGTGCCACGCGTTGCATCCAGTGCCACTGCCGACCCCTGCTCCCAAGGACTCTCGTGCTCTCGTCCCGACGTACCTTCCTCACCAGCGCTGCAGCCGCCACCACGATGGCGGCGCTGCCGATCACCCGCGCGGTGGGCGCCCCCACCCCCACGACCCACGAGCGGCACCGCGTGCTCGTCGTCGGATCCGGCTTCGGCGGTGGGGTGAGCGCGCTGCGCCTCGGCGAGGCCGGAGTCCCGGTCACCGTCCTCGAGCGGGGCCGGTGGTGGCGGACCGGGCCGAGCTCCACGACCTTCCCGAACGTGCTGGCACCCGACAAGCGACTGCTCTGGCACGGCACGACCCCGGAGGCCGTTCAGGCGCTCCAGCGACTGGTCGGCGGCGCCCTCGGCACGCTGACCGGCGGACTGCTCGACCCGAGTCCCTACGTCGGCCTCGTCGAGCCCGTCCTGGGCCAGAACATGCTCGCGATGTGCGCCGCCGGCGTCGGCGGTGGCTCGCTCGTCTACCAGGGCATGACCCTGCAGCCGGCGGCCGAGGTCTTCGAGCAGGTCATGCCCGGGAGCCTCGACTACGAGCTGATGGACCGCGTCCACTACCCGCGGGTGGCGCGGATGCTCCAGCTCGAGACCGCCCCCGACGAGCTGATCGGCACCCCGACGTACAAGGCGCCGCGGGTCTTCAAGCGGCGGGCCGAGCAGGCCGGCTACGACGTCGAGAAGATCCCGATGCCAATCGACTGGGACTACGCCCTCGCCGAGCTCCGAGGCGAGATGGCGCCGGCGTACACGAACGGCGCGGGCGCCATGGGGGTCAACAACGGGGGCAAGCACAGCGTCGACGTGACGTACGTCGACGGGGCGGTCGCCACCGGGAACGTCACCGTCCGCACGCTGCACGAGGTCACCGCCGTCGCGCGAGCGGCGGACGGGAGCTGGGTGGTCCACGTCGACCGAACCGATGAGTCGGGCCGGGTGCTCGAGCGCATCGAGATGACCGCCGACGCGCTGATCATGGCCGCGGGCACCATGAACACGACCCGCCTCCTGGTCGAGGCCCAGGCCCGGGGGACGATCAGCGACCTGCCGGACGAGCTCGGCTCGGACTGGGGCACCAACGGCGACCGGATCTACGTGTGGACCGATCTCGTCGACGACTTCGGGGCGGCCCAGGGCGGCCCGGTCGTCTACGGATCCAAGGAGTGGGCGGACCCGACCCTCGCCAACACGATCATCCAGGCGTCGATCCCACCGGTGCCGCTCGCCACGAACGTCGCGACGATGCTGGTGGGCTTCGGCGTCAGCGAGGGCAGAGGCCGGTTCCGCTACGACCGGCTCACCGGCCGCGCCGTCCTCGACTGGCCGGCGGACGGCGACGCGGCCGTCCACGACCGCATCGGCCAGCGGGTCCGCGCGACCGCGGGTCTGACCGGGCCCGTCCTCGACACGCATCTCGTCGTCCCGAGCACCTGGCACCCGCTCGGCGGCGCGTCGATGGGCACGGTCTGCGACCTCCACGGCCGGGTGCGGGGACAGCGCGGGCTCTACGTCCTGGACGGCGCGCTCATCCCCGGCACCACCGCGGGCTGCAACCCGTCGATGACGATCGCCGCGGTCGCGGAGCACGCGATCGACGACATCGTGCGCAAGGACGTCGGCACGGTCTTCTGAGTGCCCGCCGTGACGACCTACGTTGGCGGCACGCCATAGGCGTTCACGTGCGGCTCTCCGTCCTGCAGCAGCCAGAGCACGAGTGCGACCAGTCCGAGCACCGGCACGAGGAGGATCAGCTGCCACCAGCCCGAGCGTCCCGTGTCGTGCAGGCGCCGCGACGCCGCCCCCAGGAGCGGTGCGAGCAGCGCCAGGGCGACCACGGCGCCCAAGGTCGCTCCCAGGTTCCCCGGGACGGCGTCGACGACGACGGCGAGCAGCGCGGCGGGGACGAGGAAGCCCCAGTACTCGCCCTTGGAGGCCCGCCCGTCGAAGTCGGCGTACTTCCTCAGGCAGGTGGTGACGGCGGCGGTCGGGCCCATGGTCGTCGACTCCTCGTGGGATGGGATGCCCTGTCCCTCCCATCGGGCTCGCGGTCGCAAACGCTGCTCACCAGTCGATCGGACCCTTCGCGCCGAAGAAGGTGCCCGTGGGCCCCTCCGCGTCGAGCAGTGCGGCCTCCGCGACGACCCGGGCCGCCTCGTCGGCGGTGGTGGGCGCGGCGGCCCGGTTGTCGGGCCCGCCGAGGTCGGTCTGCACCCAGCCGGGGCATACCGAGTTCACCTTGATCGACGTGCCGCCGAGCGCCTTCGACAGGGCGATGGTCAGGCCGTTCAGGGCGGCCTTCGAGGTCTGGTACGCCGGCACCACCATGCCGGAGTACGGCGATGCCGGGTCGAGCTGGTCCGCGAGCGAGCCCATGGCGCTGGACACGTTCACGATGCGCCCAGCGTCGGAGGCCCTCAGCAGGGGCAGCAGCGCCTGGGTGATGGCGACGGCACCGAACAGGTTCGTGCGGAAGGTCCGGGTGAAGAGGTCGAGGTCGAGCGGCTGCTCCGCATCGGGCGTCGTCGCCTCGGGCAGGATGCCGGCGTTGTTGACGAGGATGTCCAGACGCCCGTGCTCGCGGGCGACGCGGCCTGCGGCCGCCGCGACGCTGACCGGGTCGGTGACGTCGAGCGGGAGCGCGTTGGCGTAGATGTCCTGGTGTCGGAGGGCGAGGACCGCGGCGCGGGACCGCTCCTCGTCGCGGGCGGCGAGGATGACGGTGACGCCGGCCCGCCCGAGGAGCTGGGCGGTGGCCAGGCCGAGGCCGCGGTTCCCTCCCGTGATCAGCGCGGTCCTGGTCGTGGTGGTCGGTTCGATGGTGCTCGTTGTCATGTGTCCAGGCTGGAGCAGCCGAACGCGCGTCGCTGGCAGCAATCGGACCTCGCATACGCCACGAGCGAACAGCCCTGCCGGACGGCGTTCGCGACGCCTAGGTTCGACCCATGGGCGATGTGATCAGGTTCCCCGACCGGCGGAGCACTCCCGAGCCCGAGCGGCCTCCCGCGCGACGCGGGAGCAGAAGTCCGACCGAGGGCGAGCAGCCGCTCTGGCGCGAGGCCGCGGGCGGCGTCCTGCGCGACGAGCGCCACCGGCGCGGACGCACCCTCGGCGACGTCGCGAGCGAGGCCGGCATGTCGGTGCAGTACCTCTCGGAGATCGAGCGGGGACTCAAGGAGCCGAGCTCGGAGATGCTGGCCGCCGCGAGCGGTGCGCTCGGGCTGACCCTGGCCGAGCTGACGGCCGAGGTGAGCCGCCGGCTCCGCGGCCCGGTCTGCCTCGCCGCCTGAGCCGGCCTCCGCTCCACGCGGGGGTGGACCGTCAGGCCGCTCGCACCTTCCGGCTCGGCAGCACCTCGTCGGCGACGCCGTAGGCGATGGCCGCATCCGCGTCCATGATCAGGTCGCGGTCGGTGTCGTGGCGCAGCTGCTGGGCGGTCTGACCGGTGTGCCGACTGAGCACCTGCTCGATCTCGTTGCGGAGCCGGGCGATCTCCTTGGCCTGCACGGCCAGGTCGGGCAGCGTGCCCTGTCCGCCACCGGAGGGCTGGTGGAGGATCACCCGCGCCCGCGGGAGCATCGACCGGCGCCCCGGCTCGCCGGCCGCGAGCAGCACGGCGGCCGAGGACGCGGCCTGACCGATGCACGTCGTCGAGATGGGTGCCTTGACGAACTGCATCGTGTCGTAGATGCCCAGCGCAGCGGTGATCGATCCGCCGGGCGAGTTCAGGTAGAGGTTGATCGGAGACTCCGGGCTCTCCGACTCCAGGTAGAGCAGCTGGGCGATGATCACGTTCGCCACGCCGTCGTCGATCTCGGTGCCGAGGTAGACGATCCGGTCACTGAGCAGCCGCGAGTAGATGTCGACCGCGCGCTCCCCGTGCAGCGTGCGCTCGACGACGCTGGGGATCGTGTACTGACTCATCGCGCACCCCCGAATGCGGCCGTGCCCCGCACCGGTGTGACCGCGCGCACGTCGGCGAGGACGTGGTCGGCGAAGCCGTAGTCCCTGGCCTCCTCGGCCGTGAACCAGCGGTCGCGCAGCGCGTCCCGCTCCACCTTCTCCACCGGCTGGCCCGTGTGCTCGGCGGTCAGCCGCATCATGACGTCCTTGGTGTGCTCGAGGTTCTCGGCCTGGATCTCGATGTCGATCGCCGTCCCCCCGATGCCGGCCGAGCCCTGGTGCAGCAGCACCCGCGCGTGCGGCAGGACGTACCGCTTGCCCGGAGTGCCGGCCGTCAGGAGGAACTGGCCCATGCTGGCGGCCAGCCCCATCGCCAGCGTGCTGACGTCGTTGGGGATCATCCGCATCGTGTCGTAGATGGCCAGCCCGGCGCTGACCGAGCCGCCGGGCGAGTTGATGTAGAGGCTGATGTCGCGGTGCGGGTCCTCGGCGGAGAGCAGGAGCAGCGCGGCGCACAGGCGGTTGGCGACGGCGTCGTCCACCTCCTGGCCCAGGACGATGATCCGCTGCTGCAGGAGCCGTGAGGACAGCTGCTCGTCGAAGGGGCCGGCGAATCGCTCGGCTGGTGTCGTGGTCATGACCCCACGCTCCGTTCTGAGCCGGCGGCTGCCAAGGACTTCCGCCGCGGGCAGGTCCGCTGGCGGCGGAATCCGTCAGACCGGGGAGGGGAGCACCGCCAGCGCTGCCTGCGCGATGGCTCGGACGTCGTCGGCGGTCCCGCCGTCGCGGGCGCAGCCGGACATGCCGCGGGCGACGGACTCGCCCGCCGTGACCACCTCCGCCGTGCGGTCGAGCGCCTCGCAGGTGCGCTGGAAGTGAGCCGTGGCGGCCTCCTCGAAAGGAGCGGTACGAGCAGATCCTCGCCGCTTTCAGCGGATCCTGCGCGACCGCGGAAGGCCTCTCGACGAAGATCTGAAGAAATCGTCACAACTAGTTGACCGGCCGATCCCGGTAAGTGATGATTCCTTCAGAAGGCGCCGGCGACACCGCCGCGCGCAGTTCGGAGGAGAGCCACGTGAGGGCCACGAGCGAGATCCCTGTCCACGCAGAAGACATCTATGCGCCCGAGGCGGTGGCCGACCCCTACCCGGCGTACGCGCGGCTGCGGGAGCTCGGGCCCGTGGTCCGGCTGCCGAAGCACAAGGTCCTCGCCCTGCCCCGGTACGCCGAGTCCAAGGCCGTGCTGCTGGATCCCGAGACCTTCATCTCGGGGGACGGCGTCGGCCTGAACGCGATCAGCAACAGGCTCTCGCGAGGAACGACGCTCAACAGCGACGGTCCGGCGCACGCCGAGCGGCGCGCGCTCCTCGCCCATCGGCTGACCCCGCGCGCCCTCCGCGGCATGCGCGGGGATGTGGAGCGACAGGCGGTCGATGTCGTCGAAGCGGCGCTTCGACTCGCCGAGGTCGACGGCGTGCCGAGCGACGTCGTCAGGCGGCCCCACGGCGCTCCGTCGCCACCTCCGTTGGCGCCTCCGTCGACAGGGGTGTGACGGGCCTCATCGGATAGCCTTGACGCCGGATCCCGATCGAAGGAGCAGTATGTCGCGCTCGGCGCTCATCCTCGGTGCGCTGCCCGGCCAGGCCGACGCCATGCACCGTCTCCGCGCGGCCGGCTGGAAGGTCTACGCCTGCGGCCACAGGCGCGACGGCTCCGGCGTGGAGGCCGCCGACGAGTTCTTCGTCGTCGACATCCTGGACCCCGAGGGCGTGGCCGACCTGGCCGAGCGGCTCGACGTCGACGTGGTCTACTCCGTCGGCTCCGACATCGCGATGCCGACCGTCGCGGCCGTCAGCGAGCGCCTCGGCCTGCCGCTCTTCCACTCCTCGCAGACCACGCAGATCCTGCACCGCAAGGACCTGCTGCGCGCCTTCCTCGCCGAGAAGGACCTCAGCCCGGTCGACCACCGGATGCTGCGCTCGGTCGACGACCTCGCGGGCTTCGCGACGTACCCCGCCATCGTCAAGCCCGTCGACAGCCAGGGCCAGCGCGGCATCACCATCGTCCAGGACGCCGACGAGGCCGCCGCGGCGCTGCCGACCGCGCTGGAGTCCTCGCACTCCGGCCGGGCCGTGATCGAGGAGCTGCTGATCGGGCCCGAGGTCACCGTCCACGTCTTCGTCGTCGACGGCGAGGTCAAGATCCTCCCCGCCTCCGACCGCGTCGTGTGGGAGGGCCCGCTCACCGGCATCCCCAGCGCCCACGTCATGCCGCCGCGCAGCATCGACGCCGCGCAGACCGAGCATATGGGCGACCTGATCCGCCGCTTCGTCAGCGCGCTCGAGGTGACGGAGGGGCCGCTCTACTTCCAGCTCATCTTCACCGCAGCCGGTCCCCGGATCGTCGAGGTCGCCCCGCGTCTCGACGGCTGCCACCTGTGGCGCCTGATCGAGGTCCACACCGGCTTCGACATCCTCACCGCGTGCTTCACCCGCATGCTCGGCGAGCCGTGGCCCGGCGACCCGGTCGTGCCGACCGGTGTCTCCCACACCCTGCGCTTCCACCTGACCGACCCGGCCGTCCCGTTCGACCCCGCGGCGCACAGCTTCGCCGAGTACGGCGAGGTCGTCTTCGAGGAGATGCACGTCGAGCCGGGCGAGCTCCCGCGTGACACGAACGGGTACGTCGCCCGCCTCGGCTACGCCATCACCGAGGACCGCGCTTGAGGGTTGCGGTCACCGGAGCACGCGGGTTCCTCGGGCGTCACGTCACACGGCTGCTCGCCGAGCTCGGCCAAGACGTCTCCCCGCTCGGGCGCGGGGACGACGGCCGGCTGCGCCTGATCGACAGCGACCCGTCGGGCGCCGCTCCCGCGCTGCCCGCGCTGCTCGAGGGCCACGACGCCCTCGTGCACCTCGCCGGTCGCAGCGTCGACAGCCTGGACACCCCGCTCGAGGCCTACCTCGCGCCGAACGTCGGCCTCACCGAGGAGCTCGCGATCGCGGCGGCCACGGCGG
>OFDC01001348.1_pt1 | contig 13328 bp, 8 predicted proteins | sample 1520941 | NCBI WGS metagenome assembly OFDC01 (sample SAMEA94258168, study PRJEB24077) | hot springs metagenome | biome: Aquatic biome; feature: Water | place: India | collected 2012-12-06 | depth 5 m | reverse complement strand
TGGTGCATATCGAGCACGGGATCGGGCGCTATCTCGGCCTCGAACCCATCCCGGTGGGCAAGAGCCAGCATGACTGCGTCGCGCTCGAATATGCGGGCGGCGACAAGCTGTTCGCCGAATATCGCGCGGTGATCGCCAGGGGGCGGGGCGATCTGATGCGCAAGGCGCAGACCGGCCTCGGGCGGGCACTGGCGCGGCGCGGAGACTATTCCCCGGCGGTCGCCGCCCTTGATGCCGCACTGGCGCTCGATCCCGCCGACCGCGAGGCGGCGCTGCTGCGGGCGCAGGCGCTGTCGTGGGACAACCGCCAGGCCGAGGCCGAGGCAGGCTACCGCGCGCTGCTGGCAAGAGACCCGGCAGACGAGCGCGCGCTGCTCGGCCTTGCGCGAGTGCAGAGCTGGCGCGGGCGGCAACGCGCGGCGCTGGCGACCCTCACGCGGCTTCCCGATGGGCCCGTCGACCCGGTGGAAGCCGTCACCATCACCGCCGAGGCGCAGCAATGGCTGGGCCGCCCTGACCGCGCCGCCGCGACCCTGCGCGCGCGCCTCGCCGAGGCGCCGGGCGATGATCGCGCGCGCTGGCTGCTCGGCCGGCTGGAGCGCGATACGCGCAGCGAGGTTCGCTTGGATGCCCGCCGTTTCGACCAGTCCGACGGGCTCGATGTCGAGCAATACAACCTCGGCGCGGATTACCGCTTCGGCGAGGGGCGCGGGCGGATCGGGCCGCGGCTGCAACATGCCGCCTTCGATCCTTCGGACGCGGCGGGCGACGTGTTCACCGTCACCCGCATCGCCGCGAGCGGCGGGTGGCGCCTGTCGGACGCGGTCGATCTCAATGCCACCGTGGGCGCCGACCGCATCGATGATCCGGGGCCTGGGGGCACACAGGCCTTCCTGACCTATGATGCCAATGCCACCTTCTTTCCTGAAGACCGGGTGCGGATCGACCTCGGCGTCCAGCGCTTCACGCTCGACAGCGAGCCGACACTGCGCAGCCGTGTGATCGTGGATCAGGTCAAGGCCTCAACCGATCTCTTCCCGACCGAGCGCAGCCGCCTCAGCGCCCGCGCGGCCACCGCCGACTACAGCGACGGCAACCGCCAATGGTGGTGGCAGGCCGAGTTCGAGCAACGCCTCGCGATCACGCCGCGCGTCCATGTCGGGGCGCGCTATACCGGCACCAGCTTTCGCCTGGTGGGGCAGCCGGGCTATTTCAGCCCGGGGGAATATCATGCGCTCGAGGCGACGCTGCGGATCGACGGACAGGCGGGGGCGCGCACGTGGTATGGCCTGCGCGCCAGCGCCGGGGCGGAGCGCGATGTCGGTAGCGGCGAGCGCTTCATCCTCAGCACCAGCGCCTACCTGCGCCAGCAGCTTACGCCGGCTGTCGATATCGAGGCGGCCTACGACTACAGCTCGTCGAGCGCGGCCTCTTCGACCGGTTTCGAACGCGGCATCGCCCGCATCAGCCTGATTGCACGGTTCTGAGGCCGAAAGGCACGCAGATGCTAACACATGAACTCGCTCAGGCTTACGGTCGCCTGCCGGACGAGCAGGAACCTTCTCCCCCTATCCCGATGGCGCATCGCCGCCGCGCGGCCCCGTCAGGATGGCGCAGCGGCGCGCGGTGTCCGGGTCTGCGATGCTCTGCGCGATCGGTGCGGCGAGGCGGCGGCGCCAGTTGGGGTGGACATCGACCGTCCCCGGCAGGTTGGGCTGTTCCTCGAGCCCGAGCATGTCCTCGAGCGTCACCAGCGCGAGGGCCGACGGGGTGGCCGCGATGTGCGCGATCGCGGCATCGACCACAGGGGCAGCATCATCAGGCGAAGGGCGCGGGGCGGTGTGGTCGAGCGTCGACCATAGGAGCCCGCGGTCCCAGTCGCGGATCGATTCCGCCTCGGCGCGGGTCATGTCTTCGGGCAGGCGGCCGAGCTGTTCCGCCCAGTCGAGATCGCGCCCGCGCCACCAGCCCGCGACGGTGACGGTGTCATGCGTACCGCTCATTGCGGCGCTCAGGGGCTCATAGTCGCCCGCGCCGATGAACCCGTGGTCGGCGGCGCGCTCGAACCACAGCACCCGCATCCCCAGCATCGCTTTCGCGGTCACCGCGCCGGTGAAGCCATGGGGGGCTGTGCCGAGGTCCTCGGCGATGATGAAGGCGCCCGCGCGGTGCGCCTCGAGCGTCGCCAGGCGGATGAGGTCTTCGAAGGGATAGGTGAGGTAGGCTCCGTCCTGCGTTGCGCCGCCCTCGGGGATGACCCAGAGCCGGGCGAGGCCGAAGGCGTGGTCGATCCTCAGGCCCCCGCCGCTCGCGAGGCCAGCGCGGATCATCGCGATCCACGGTGCGTAACCGCTCGCCCAAAGGCCGTCGGGCGAAAAGCCGGTGATCGACCAGTTCTGCCCCAGCGGCCCCAAGGGATCGGGCGGGGCGCCGATAGTGAGGCCATCGAGCATCGCGTGCCTGAGCGACCATGCGTCGCTGCCCGAAGGATCGACGCCCACGGCAAGATCACCGATCAGGCCGATGCCCATGCCCGCATCCTTCGCGGCGGCCTGTGCGGCATCCAGCCCCGCCCGTGCGAGGCTCTGGACGAACAGGTGGAAGGCGATCTCGTCGGCGTTTTCGGCGGAGAATTGCGCGGCCGCCTCCCCTTCGGGATCGTGGAAAGCCGCAGGCCAGTCACGCCAGCCATGTGCTCCGCTCGCGGCGCGGAAGTGGCAGTCGAGCGCGTCGAACAGCGCGTGGCGGCGCAGCATAGGTTCGTCCGCGGCGGTGAAAGCGGCGCGCCGGGCAGGCTCGAGCGCGGCGAAGACTGCGCGCAAGTCTGCAAGACGGCGCGGCAGGGCCTCGGCCCAGTCGATCAGCGGGGTGCCGTCATCGGCGGGCAGCGGCAGAAGCCCCGCCAGCGCCGGATCGGCAAGCGCGCCGTTGAGGAACAGGCGGCTCGAGGGCGAATAGGGGCTGTAGCCCTTGCCATGTCCCGGGAACAGCGCGTGGACCGGATTGATCGCCAGCGCGTCCGCCCCCGCCGTGCCGAACGCGCGCGCGGCTTCCGCCAACTCGCCGAAGGTGCCGAAGGGGAAGGGGTGCGCACCGCGCAGCGCCGGGATCTGCACCGACACGCCCCACGGCCGGCGCCCCTTGTCCTGAGGCGGAAGCGGGCAGCGCGGCGGCGCAACCGCGAGCCTCGCCGTGCGCCCGCCCAGCGCGAGGTCGTAATAGCCCGGCGCATCGGGAACCGTAAGGCGGTCTCCCTCGACCGCGAGCGCGCGGGGGACGCCGTCCTCCCCGGTCGCCTCGGCGCGTGTCACGCAGAAAGGCAAGGTGATCGTCGCCCCGCAATCGGCGACCAGCATGGCAGGCAGGGCGCGGCGTTGTTCCGCGATAACGGCAAGGCTGCGCACGATCTGGCGTTCGCTTGCCGCTTCGTGGCCGAGCGCCGCCAGCACTGCCGCCAGCGCCGCATCGCTCACGATCTGATGACGGCCTTCGACATCGGTCCATTCGCGGGCCACCCCCGCCGCCTGCGCCAGCGCGTGCAATTGGTCCATCGCCGCCTCCTCAAATCCTCGCATCGGGCGCTTCTCTGCCTCTGACAAGCATTCGAGGCCACTCATTTGCCAATTCGGCGCATGAATAGGAATGTCGCGGCACTTCTGCGATTGCTGCCAAGCGGCGCAACTGGTTAGTGTGCAGAGTATTGCCGGGGGGCAAGAGTGGCGGCAAGGGATCCGTCGGACACGCTCCCCTCGGGTTCAGCCAAGGAGTGTCGCCCGCGTGCCCAACCGCCCCGATGGCAAGTCCAAGGAACTCGAAGCGCGCATCATGGGCGCGCTGCGTCACCGCGTCGGCAAGACCGAAAAGGCCGCCAAGCCGCACGACTGGTACGAGGCGAGCGTGCTGGCGCTGCGCGACGACATAATCGACAGCTGGTTTGCCTCGACCTCGAGTGCGCACGAGACCGGGGCCAAGCGGGTCTATTACCTCAGCCTCGAATTTCTGATCGGCCGTCTGCTGCGCGATGCGCTGTCGAACCTCGGCGTCACCCGCGAGATGGAGCAGGCGCTCAGCGAACACGGGATGGATCTGGCGGCGCTGGAGGAGCTCGAGCCCGACGCCGCGCTCGGCAATGGCGGGCTCGGGCGGCTGGCGGCGTGCTTCATGGAGAGCCTTGCCAGCCTCGATATCCCGGCCTTCGGCTACGGCATCCGCTACATCAACGGCATGTTCCGCCAGCGCATCGACGAGGGCTGGCAGGTCGAACTGCCCGAAACCTGGCTCGCCCACGGCAATCCATGGGAGTTCGAACGGCGCGAAAGCTCCTATCTGGTCGGCTTCGGCGGCGAGGTGACCAGCGAGAACGGCGTGATCCAATGGTCACCGGCCGAAAAGATGGAGGCGACCGCGGTCGATACGCCGGTGGTCGGTTGGCAGGGCAAGCGGGTGAACACGCTGCGGCTGTGGACCGCCAACGCGCTCGATCCGATCCAGCTCGCCGCCTTCAATGCGGGCGACCATGTGGGGGCGCTGGCCGCGCAGGTGCGGGCCGATACGCTGGTGCGGGTGCTCTATCCGGCCGATTCCACCCCCGCGGGGCAGGAGCTGCGCCTCAGGCAGGAGTTCTTCTTCTCCAGCGCCAGCATCCAGGACATCGTGCGCCGCCATGTCCAGTATTACGGCGAAGTGCGCACGCTGCCCGACAAGGCGGCGATCCAGCTCAACGACACCCACCCTTCGGTCGCCGTGGCCGAGCTGATGCGGCTGCTGATGGACGAACATCACCTGATGTTCGACGAGGCGTGGGACATCACCCGCGCGACCATCGCCTATACCAACCACACGCTGCTGCCCGAGGCGCTCGAAAGCTGGCCGCTGCCGCTGTTCGAACGATTGCTGCCGCGCCACATGCAGATCGTCTATGCGATCAACGCCAAGGTGCTGCGCGAGGCGAGAAAGGCCGGGCTTGGCGATGCCGCGATCGCCGCGATCTCGCTGATCGACGAGCATGGCGAGCGGCGCGTGCGGATGGCGAACCTCGCCTTCGTGGGCGCGCATTCGATCAACGGGGTGGCCGCGCTCCACACCGGGTTGATGAAGGAGACGGTTTTTGCCGACCTTCACAAGCTTTACCCGGACCGGATCAACAACAAGACCAACGGCGTCACCCCGCGCCGCTGGCTGCACCAGTCGAACCCGCGTCTGACGGGGCTGGTGCGCGAGGCGATCGGTGACGGTTTCATCGCCGATGCGGAGAAGCTCGCCGATCTGGCGGCAATGGCGGGCGATGCGGCGCTGGGCGAGCGGGTGGACGAGGTGAAGCGCGCCAACAAGGTCGACCTGTCCAACCATCTGCGGGAACTGACCGGCCTCAGGCTCGATCCCGACGCGCTGTTCGATGTGCAGATCAAGCGCATCCACGAATACAAGCGCCAGCTGCTCAATCTGATCGAGACGGTTGCCCTTTACGACCAGATCCGCAGCCATCCCGAACGCGACTGGGTACCGCGCGTGAAGATCTTCGGCGGCAAGGCCGCGCCGACCTATCACAACGCCAAACTGATCATCAAACTCGCCAACGACATCGCCCGGCGGATCAATTCCGACCCCTCGGTGGGCGAGGTGCTGAAGGTGGTGTTCGTCCCCAATTACAACGTCAGCCTCGCCGAGCGGATCATTCCGGCCGCCGATCTCAGCGAGCAGATTTCGACCGCGGGCATGGAAGCCTCGGGCACGGGGAACATGAAGTTCGCCTTCAACGGCGCGCTGACTATCGGCACGCTCGACGGGGCGAATATCGAGATCATGGAGCATGTGGGCCGCGAGAACATCGTGATCTTCGGGATGACGGCGGAGGAAGTCGCCGCCAAGCGCGCCAATGGCTATGTCCCGCGCGAAGTGATCGAAAGCAGCCGCGAGCTGTGCCAGGCCGTCAACTCCATCGCCAACGGGGTGTTCAGCCCCAATGAGCCGACGCGCTATCAGGGCCTCATGGACTCGCTCTACGATTCCGACTGGTTCATGGTGGCGGCCGATTTTGACGCCTATGCCGCCGCTCAGCGCGATGTTGACGCGCGCTGGCAAAACCGGGCGGCGTGGCGGCGCTCGGCCATCCAGAACATTGCCAATGTCGGCTGGTTCTCGTCCGATCGCACCATCTCCGAATATGCGCGCGAGATCTGGGGCGTTTGAGCACTTTCCGACCATACAGACCCACCCTGACGGAGCCGATTTTGGCCTAGCGCAAGGAACGACGAGAGAGCCATGCTGAAGCATAGTGAACGAGAAGAGACGCCGCGCTGGGCCAAAAGCGGCCCGCCCCTTCGGGGTCGCGTCAGGCAGCCCGCTGGCTACGTCGCGGCCCTTGCAGGGGCTACCAGCCCCTGCTGCGCGCCACTCCTGTCCAGCGGGCTTCCTGACGCGATGCGAATGTTTCCACCTAACCAGGACAGGCTCTAGTTCGGCCAGTAGATATATTCGTCGCCCGCGCGGTACGGCTCGGCCAGGGTCTTGTCGATCGACACCGGCGTCTCGAACGTGCTGGCATAGAGCGGCGGCTTGCGGCCACGCTCGTGCGCAGCCAGCAAGGCCTCGAGCTCCGCGCGCTTCGCAGGCTCGCGCCCGGCGAGATTGACCTTCTCGGTCGGATCGGTGGCGAGGTTGAACAGCCACGCCTTGTTCTGCCTGCCGTTGACCTGCAGCTTCCAGTCGCCCGCGCGCACCGCCCGGTAATGGCCGCTCGACCAGAACAGCGGGGTCTGCGGGTCAAGCGCGGCGCCCCGGCCGGTCAGGGCTGCAAGCAGGTTGCGCCCGTCGATCGCCACCCCCTGCGGCAGGGGCGCGCCCGCGACGGCGGCGAAGGTCGGCATCAGGTCGACCTGCCCCACCGGGAGCGCGATCCGCGATCCCGCCGCCACCTGCGCCGGCCAGCGCGCCAGCAGCGGCACGCGGATACCGCCCTCGAAGAAAGTGCCCTTGCCGCCCCGGTACGGCGCATTGAGCCCGCCGAGGCCCAGATAGCCCGGCGCGCCGTTGTCGGAGGAGATCACCACCAGCGTGTTCCCGGCCAGCCCTTCCTCCTCGAGCTTCGCCATGATCCGCCCGACAGAGCGATCGAGCGCGCGGATCATCGCCGCATAGACCCGCAGGCGGTGCGGGCCGATATCGCCCACCGCATCGTAATCGGCGCGGGTCGCCTGCAAGGGCGAATGCACCCCCCAATGCGCGAGGTAGAGGAAGAACGGCCGGTTGCGGTTCGCCTCGATCACCCTGAGGCTCTCATCGGTCCAGTAATCTGCGAGATAGCCGCCGGGGGCGAATATCTCGCCGCCATTGTAGCTGGTGGCGTAATGCGCCGAGGCCCACAGGAAGCGGTCGATCGGGTCGAAATCGATCCGCGCGCTGACCGCTTGCGGGTGATCCTCGGGCAGGTGCAGCAGCCCTTCCATGTTGAGGCTCTCGTCGAACCCTTGCGCGCCGGGGAGGAATTTGGGCGCATTGCCGAGGTGCCACTTGCCGATATGGACCGTGTGATAACCGCGCGCCTTCAGCACCTCGGCGACGGTCACCTCCTCCGGCGGCAGGCCCTGTTCCTCGAAGGGCGGCGCGGAGGCTTCGGCGGCGTCGTTGGTGAGAACCGGCAGGCGATCGGGGTGCATCTGGTTCCAGACCATCGGCACGATCCGGGGGAAACCCGCGGGCGTCGGCGTGAATTCGAACCCGGTGCGCGTGGCATAGCGCCCCGTCATCAGCTGCGCGCGGCTTGGCGAGCAGGTGGCGTTGCCCGCATAGGCCTGGGTGAAGATCGCGCCCTCGGCGGCGAGCTTGTCGATATTGGGGGTCTTGATCCGGCCCCCCGCCACCCCGCCGCCGAAGGTCGAGAGGTCGTTCATCCCGAGATCGTCGAACAGGATGAAGACGATGTTGGGCGGGCGCTCGGCGGGGCTTTGCGCCGCCTCGGCCGGGCCCTGCTGCCACGGGACGGGGCGGTTCGCCGCGACCGGCTGGGTGCTGCTCCGCCAGCGCACCAGCGCGAGCGCGATTTCGGTGCGCAAGGCCCATGCGCCGCCCGCCGCCAGCGCCAGCCCGGCGAGCGTGCCCAGCACCGCCTTGTGCCAGCGCTTCATCCGGCGTCCGCGTCCGAACCGGCCCGCGTGCAGATGTTGAGCTGCCCTGCGAGCCCGGCATCGCGGTGCCTGGTGATCGCCTGGTATTCGGGCGACTGCACCATCGCCAGCATCGCCGCTCGCGTGGGGTATTCGGCGATGGCGACCATGTCCCACAGCTCCTCGACCTCGCCCAGCAGGAGCCCGGTCACCGTCCCGCCGAAGCGCACCTTCCCGCCAACCGCGGCGAGGCAGGCCTGCACCCCCGCAGCATAGCGGGCATAGGCCTCGCGTCCCGACAGCTCGGGCTCGGAGCCGTCGGCATAGGCGGCCTTGTCCCTGAACTTGAGGAGATTGACCATGCAGATCGGCTGGCCGTCATCCGCGCCGAAGAAGGCCATTGCCTGTTCGGGTGCGGGGTGGAGCTTGTTGGTGACGATCATTGCGGTGCTCCCTTGGCGGCGACTTCGAGAATGGCGGCGACGAAACCTGCGGGGTCGTCTTCCTGGATGAAATGCCCGCCCTTGAGAGTGCGGTGCGCCTGGCCCGCGGTGCCGGGGACGCGGCCGATGAAGCGGGTCTCGCCGGTGCGGGTGATCGGATCGCCGTCGGAAAAGGCGCAGAGGAAGGGCTTGTCCCATGCCTCGAGCACCTTCCATGCCGCCTTCTGGTCGGGCACGGCGGGATTGCCCTCGAAGGGCACGAAGCTCGGGAAGATCCGCGCGCCCGCCTTGTAGCGCGCGTCGGGAAAGGGTGCGTCATAGGCGGCGATCTCGGCCGGGGAGAGGGGGCGCTTGGTGCCCGCGGCGATGATCTTGCCGATGGGAAACACCGGGCTCCACTTCGAGAACGCCCGCCAGATCGCGAAAGCGCGCGGCGCGGGGCCGCCTTCGGGCAGGCCGCCGTTGGAGAGCGCCACCGCGCGGAACCGCTCGGGGCAGGCGGCGACCAGCCGGAGCCCGATCAGCGAGCCCCAGTCCTGGCACGCGAGCGTGATGTCGGTGAGGTCCAGTCCCTCGAGCCACTGGCGCATCCAGTCGACATGGCGCGCATAGGAATAGTCGGTTTTGGCCGCGGGCTTGTCGGACTTGCCGAAGCCGATGAGATCGGGGGCGATCACGCGGTAGCCCGCCTCCACCACGGGGCCGATCATGTGGCGATAGAGATAGCTCCACGTCGGCTCGCCGTGCATCATCAGCACGATCGGCGCGTCGCGCGGGCCTTCGTCGATGTAATGGACGCGCAGAAGCGTACCGCCCGCTGCGTCGCGCAGGTCGAAATAGTGCGGCGCGAAGGGGAAGTCGACGGCGGCGAAAGCCTCTTCCGGCGTGCGCAGGACCTTCACTCTCTTCCCTCTCCCACTTCAATTGGCATTCTGAATGTCATTAGTCCGGCCTTGCGTCAATCCTCGGACGAAGGCGGCGGGCGACGCGGGTCGATCAGGCGGAAGCCGATATGGTCGGTGCCCAGCCCGCGCTCCTGGAACTGCCGCGCGGCAGGGCGGTAGCGGGCGCAGTAATTGGCCGCGCACAGATAGGAGCCGCCCTTTATTACGCCGGTAATGGGCGGGTTGTCGGCAGGCATTGGCGCGGTCGCCGTCCATTCCCAGACGTTGCCGATCATGTCGTGAAGGCCCCAGGGATTGGCGGCAAAGCAGCCGACCGGCGCGCGGCTGGTGAAGCCGTCGGTGCCGAGATCGCGGGCCGGGAACACCCCCTGATAGTAATTCGCCCGAGGCTTGCCCGCCCCGTCCAGCGGCTCGGGCAAGGCCGGGGCACCGGCGCGCGCGGCATATTCCCACTGCGCCTCGTCGGGGAGCGCCTTTCCGGCCCACGCGGCGTAGGCGAGCGCATCGGCGTAGGCGATCTGCACCACGGGGTGACGCTCCTGCCCGGCGATCCCTGCCCGGTCGCCCGCCGGATCGCGCCACTGCGCGCCCACCGCCCAGCGCCACCACGCGCGGTCGTCGGGCGTGGGGACGCGGAATACGGCCGAGCCGGGGCGCAGCATTTCGGGCGGCGCACCGGGGAGCGCGGGGGGGGCGCGCTCGGCCATGGTGACATAGCCGGTCGCGGCGACGAAGGCGGCGAACTGCGCGTTGGTGACCTCGTGCGCGTCCATCCAGAAGCCCTCGACGCGCACCCGGCGCGGCGGGCCCTCTTCGGGATAGGCGGGATCTTCGCCCATGGTGAAGGAGCCCCCCGGGATCCAGACCATGCCGTCATCGGCCAGCCCCGTGCAGGTGCTTGCCTGCGGGACATCGGGCGGTCCGGCTCCGCTGCAGGCCGCCAGCACGGCACTTGCCGCAAGGGTAAGAAGCCCGCGCACCATCACCCCTGCGACCAGCGCGCCAGCGCATCTGCGAGCATCCGCCGCACCACAGCCGCCGCCTCTTGCGGCGCGAGGTTCTGGTCGTGGCGCAGGAGCCGCCAGGTATTGAAGCTGAGGATCACGTTGAGCCCCCGTGCGCCCTCGGCATCGGCGCGCACTGCCTCGGGCAGGTGCGCCGTCAGCGCCTCGGCCTCGAGCCGCAGCTGGCGGCGGTAGCCTTCCATCAGGAAGGCGGACTCGAAGCGCCGGACGTCGGCCGAGATGCGGTAGGGCATGATCGTCTCGAAGATCACGGCGCGGCGGGCGGCAATGTCGAACAGGCGCAGCTGCCACGTCGCGCCCTCGGGCGGGCGCATCAGGATCGGCAGGAGCTGGCCCTCGATCGCCTCGGCCATCTCGCGGTAGAGCGCGTCCATGTCGCGGAAGTGGCGGAACACCGATCGCAGGCCGACCCCCGCGACCTCGGCAACTTCGGCCGCGCTCGGCGCGACCTCGCCCCGCGCGACCAGATCGAGCATTGCCGCTACGATCTTCGCGCGGCTCGACCGGCTGCGCGCGCGGCGACCGTCGGCGGGGGCCGCGGCGGGAGGATCGCGCGTGATGTCCGGATCGACCATCGCGCGAGCCTAGGATTTGGCACTCACCCTGTCAATTGACGTGCGAGCGCTGCCTGCGGCTCAATCGAGCCCGGTCTTCGGGAACATCCAGCGCAGGGCGAGCGGCGCCTCGAAGGGTGCCCAGCTGCCCTCGGGCTGCGCCAGCCGGTCGGCCAGCGCGAGCATGACGCTGGGATTGACCCCGAGGCCGCAATGGCTGGCATAGACCTCGATGTTCTCGGTGCGCGTGGCGGCCGGCTTCTGCACCGATCCGCGCCAGTGCACGATCCCGTCGGTCTTGGTGAAGATCGAGGTGGTCGGCACCGGCGGTGCCTCGCCCAGCGCGCGGAAACGCCCGCCGCGCATCGGCTCGGGCTCCTTGCCGTTCAGCAGTTCGAACAGGCGCGCGGCGCTGGTGTGATTGCGGTCGTCGGAGATCGGGCTGCCGAGGCTGACCACCAGCCGCACCCGCTCCGGATGGAGCTTGGCGAGCTCGCGCGCCAGCACCCCGCCGAGGCTCCAGCCGACCAGCGAGACCTTGCGCCCGGTCTTGTCGTTCAGGCGCTTGAGCTGCGCCTCCAGCCGGGAAATCAGCGCATTGTCGACCCGCACATTGCGCCCGCTGTCCCAGCCGTGGGCGTCATAGCCCAGTTCCCCGAGCAAGCGTCGCAGCGGCACGGTCGAGGTGTTGGTGGCCATGAAGCCGGGGAGCACCTGCACCGCATGGCCATCGCCCTTGGGCAGGCTCGCGAGGAGCGGGCGGCTCATGTAGAAGGCGCCCAGCTCGAACATCGCGCGCCCTTCGACCAGCGTCCAGAAGCGGTGCGGCGGGCGGGCCGCCTTGTCGAACTCGGCCTCTACGGCTGCCATTGTGGCCATCGGGGGATCCTTTGTGTCTCGGGGCTTGCGGGCGGTCATGCCGCTTTGGCTTTGCGACCCGCGCGCTTGCGCTTGGGGGCGGGGGTTTCCGCCTTGGACGGAGCATCGGCGGCGGCCTTGGTAGCAGAGAGCAGCTCGGCGAAACTATCCTCGATGCACTTTACGTAGAAATCGGGATCGGGGAGCAGCTCGCGGTCGGCAGTGAAGGCGATGGTGGCCTCGTCGCAATAGGATTGCACCACGTGGCCGAGGCCGAGGCCGTCGGTCAGGCACAGCAGCCCCATCATGCTCTCCAGCCGCGCGCCGGCGAAATGGATCGGCACCGGCGGGCCGGGGACGTTGGTCACCACCGTGGTGAAGGGCGGCGCGACCCCGCGATTGGCGAGGCCCAGCCGGGTATAGAGCTGCGCCCCCAGCGCCATGAACAGCGCCGGGGAAACCTTGCTCATCTCGGTCATGTTGCGCGCGCCGATGGCGTCGGACATGGCCTTGGAATTGGCGGTCTGCGAGTAGACGAATGCGAGGCGCTCAGCGGGGTCCTCGATATGCGTGCCGAGCGGCGCGATCATCGCGGCGACCTGATTGCCCATGTCGCCCTTCTCGCCGGTGGCGCGGACCGAGATCGGGGCCATTGCGGTCAGGGTCTTCTTGGGCAGGTCGTCCTTGGCGAGCAGATACTTGCGCATCGCCCCGCCGATGATCGCGAGGAACACGTCATTCACCTTCGCCCCCTCGGCCAGCGCGCGGATCGCCTTGATGTCGGCGAGCTTGAAGCTCCTCCCCTCGACCACGCGGTGCGGCGAGATCGTGCGATTGAAGCGCGATTTGGGCGCGAGCATGTCGGACGAGACGGTGAAGTCCTTGACCACCAGGCCTTTGATGGCCTTCGCCAGCCCCGGCGCGGCCTTGGCGGCGACCTCCAGTTGCCGCAACGGATTGGTGACGGCGTTGAAATAGCTCTTGCCGAGCAGCTCGATAGGGTTGGGAATGCGCTCGGGCTTCCACGTGTCGGGCTTCGACGGCGGCGGATCGCCGGGGCGCAGGGTGTGGAGCGCCTCCATCAGATCGATCCCGCTCATCCCGTCGATCGCGGCGTGGTGGACCTTGGTGACCATCGCGAAGCTGCCCGGCGCGACCCCGGGGATGTTGTCGAGGCCCTCGACCACGGTGAACTCCCATGGCGGCCGGTCGAGATCGAGGGGCCGCGCGAAGATCCGCGCCGCCTGGATGCACAGCTGCCGCCAGTCGCCGGGCTTGGGCAACGCGACATGGCGCACGTGATACTCGAGATCGAAGTCCGGATCCTCGACCCAGTAGGGGTAATCGAGATCGAACGGCACCCGCACCAGCCGCTGACGCATCGTGCGGCTCAATTGCGCGCGCGCGCCGATGAATTGCAGGATGTCCTTGAAGCGCACGA
>OFDC01001347.1_pt1 | contig 13336 bp, 13 predicted proteins | sample 1520941 | NCBI WGS metagenome assembly OFDC01 (sample SAMEA94258168, study PRJEB24077) | hot springs metagenome | biome: Aquatic biome; feature: Water | place: India | collected 2012-12-06 | depth 5 m | reverse complement strand
TTGGGGGCCGGTGGCCCCCGCCGGCAGCAGCACCGCGCCGTGCGCCAGCAGCGCCGGCGCCACGACGCCCCAGGCCAGCAGCGCCCCGGCCAGCAGCGTCAGGCCCACGCGCAGTCCCACGATGGCCCCGAAGCCCAGCAGCAGCAGCGACGGATCGAGCGCGAAAGTCAGGCGCTCCAGCGCCGGCCCCGGGGCCCAGCGCGGCAAGGACCACACCCACACGTCCACCGCCTTCACCCCTGCCGCGCAAGCCGCCGCACCGAACAGCACCCGCAGCCGCCGCGCCGCTTCCCGGCCCTGGCTGTAGACCTGGCGCAGTGTCTCCAGCGTCGCCATGCCCTCCGGAAAGGCCAGCTGTCGGTCGGCCACCAGCGAAGGCCGCAGGAACCACGCCACCCACACCCCCAGGAAACTCACCGAGAACACCCAGGCCATGAGCGGCAGCGGTGGCAGCGATTGGCCGGTGAGCAGGGTGTAGGCGGGGATGGGCGCGACCAGCCCGCCCGAGATGATCGACGCGGCCGCCGAGGCGGTGGTCTGGTTGATGTTGCTCTCGTGCAGCGACCATGGCACAGCCCCACCCCGCGACGCCAGCCCCTGCCACAGCCCGTAGCCCAGCAGCAGGGCGATGATGGACATGTTGAACGACCAGCCGATCTTCAGCCCGGCATAGACGTTCGAGGGCGTGAGCAGCACGCCGAGCAGCGCGCCGGTGAGCAGCGCGCGCAGGGTCAGTTCGCGGGGGACAGCGGCCGCAGCGGGCGCGACGGAGGACACGCCGGCAGCCGCGGCAAGCCGGGTGCCGGGGCCGGGCGGCGCTCCTCAGCGCTCCATGCGGAAGCCGACCTTCAGCGTCACCTGGTAATGCGCGATCTCGCCGTCGACGATGTGGCCGCGGGTCTCGACCACCTCGAACCAGTCCATGTGGCGCACGGTCTTCGACGCCGTGGCGATGGCGTTGCGGATGGCGTCGTCGGTGCCGGTGGTGGACGAGCCCACCAGTTCGATGAGCTTGTAGACGTGTTCGGACATGGGCGGACTCCAGGAGGGCGCAAGAGGCCCCAGGCTAAGGAACGCCGGCTGCGCCGTCCATGCCCCCGCTCGATGCAAGGTCTCGCCCGCGCTCACTCCACGAACAAGCGCACCAGCCCCTTCACGCTCACCAGGTTGCCGGGGTTGCTGGTCTCGTTGAGCACGCCGCTCATGCGCCTGAGCAATCGCTCGCTCTTCTTCGCGCGCCAGATCAGCAGGTCCGCCAGCCAGGGATGGGCGTTGACCTTGTTGGCCTTTTCGTACAGCGCGAAGCGCGGCTTCAGCGCCAGCAACCGGGCCTCGTAGGCCGCGCGCACCGCGGCCTCGTCCTGGCGATCGCGCTCGCCGTCCAAAATCGCCTGCGCCGCGAGCAGGCCGGTCTCCAGGGCCTTGCCGATGCCCTCGCCGGTGAAGGAATAGGTGCTCCCCACCGCCTCGCCCGTGGCCAGCAGCCCGGGCCTCGAATAGCGCGCCCCGGTGAGCGAGCAGCGCAGGGGCGCGCCCTTCAGGTCGCCCAGCAACTCGCCGCCCTGCATCAGGTCGCGGGCCGGCGCGTAGAACGCGCAGAAGGTCTTGAACACGTCGCGCAGGTTGGGCTCCATCGCGCCGCCGTCGCGCTGGTCGACCACCCCCACGCCGATGTTGAACACGCCGTCGCGGCACGGGAAGATCCAGCCGTAGCCCGGCCGCAGCGCCTTGTGCCACACCACCTCCAGCTCGGTGATGCGGTCCACCATGGCAGGGTTGCGCACATAGCCGCGCAACGCGATGCCGCTGGGCGTGCGGCGCTCGCACAGGCCGGCGGCGAGCATGGCCTGCGGCGCCGCCCCGGTGGCCAGGACCACCCAGCGTGCCGCCACGTCCTGGGAGACGCCGCCGACCTTGATGCGGGCCCCCTCGACACGGCCCTCGCGCTCGATCGGCGCCTCGAACCGTGCGGGCGCCACCACCGTCGCACCCGCACGCCGTGCGGCGCGGCACACGATGTCGTCCAGCACCTGGCGCTGCAGCACGGCCAGCGAGCCGGGCACGTCCACCCGGCCGCCGCTGGGCCCGATGCAGCCGACGTGGCCCACCGGCTGGGCGTGGCGCATGACCTCGTCGAACACCCCAAGCCGCCGCAACGCGGCATGGGCGTCGGGGATCAGGCCGTCGCCGCACACCTTCTCGCGCGGAAAGGCATGCTGGTCGATCAGCAGCACGTCCAGCCCGGCGGCGGCCAGCGGTTGGGCGCAGGCGGAGCCGGCGGGGCCGGCGCCGACGACGAGCACGTCGCAGCGGGCGGGGAGCGAAGGGCGGGGGGCGTCCATGGCGGGCGGGATGATACGGGGCGCGCCGGCTTGCGCCGGCTCAAGCCGAGTGCGGCGCTGCGGCGGGAGGATCGGGTCATTCCCGCACGACAGGAGAAGCCAGCGATGACGACCCCGACGACGTTCCACGCGGTGGTGCAGCTCGACCACCACCAGGCCCAGGTGCTGCAGTTCGACGACGAGCACGTGAAGGCCGACAAGATCAAGGAACGCCACCACCACACCCGCCAGCACGGCAGCGCGGTGCGCAGCGAGCATGAGTTCTTCGCCGCGGTGTGCGATGCGCTGAAGGACGTGCCCGAGGTGCTCGTCACCGGCTCCAAGACGGCGCTGGCGGACTTCCGGCACTACGTGGACAAGCACCGTCCCCAGGTCGCTCCACGCATCGTCGGCTACGAGACGGTGGACCATCCGACGGACGCGCAGCTGGTCGCGCTGGCGCGTCAGTTCTTCCTGCGCTACGACCGCATGGCCGGCACCCCCACCCCCACCTGACCACCCTCCTCCGGGAAGCAGGGACTTACACACCGTTTCCACCCCGGACTGAACGGGGGCACGGTCCCTGCCGTTGAGGGAATCACGGCACGGGTGCGTCGATCAGGGGCGTGGTCAGCGTGAAACGCGCTGGCCGCCCGTCACGATCGGCAACACCGGCTGCCAGGCGGCGTGACCAGAATCCGCCGCCGTCCCCCAACGAGACCACGAGGAGAATCCCTTGACCCCTTCCCGGCCCCTGTCCCGTTCCCGACGGCTGCGCCCCCTGGCGCTGGCCGCCCTGGCGCCGCTGGCGCTGCTGTCCGCCTGCGGCGGCGGCGGCGGCAGCGATGACGCCGGCACCGGCACCCTGCGCGTGGCACTCACCGATGCGCCCGCCTGCGGCTTCGATGCCGTCAACGTCACGGTGCAGGAAGTCAGCGTGCACCAGAGCGCCAATGCCGGCGAGGCCGAGGGCGGCTGGCAGCGCGTGACGCTGGCGACCCCCCAGCGCATCGACCTGCTGTCGCTGACGAACGGCGTGCTGGCCGAACTGGGCCAGACGGAGCTGCCCGCCGGGCGCTACACGCAGGTGCGCCTGAAGCTCGCCGAGGCCACCAGCGGCGCGCAGCCGGCGCATTCGGTCGTCCTCACCGGCGGCGGCGAGGTGGCGCTGGACACGCCCAGCGCAATGCAGAGCGGCCTGAAGCTCAACGCCAACCTCGATGTCGAGGAAGGCAAGGTCGCCGACCTGGTGCTCGACTTCGACGCCTGCAAGTCCGTGGTCCGCAGGGGCAACAGCGGCCGCTTCAACCTCAAGCCGGTGATCTCGGTGCTGCCGCGGGTGACCGATGCGGGGCTGCGCGTGGTGGGCTACGTGGCCCCGGCGCTGGCCAACGCCAACACGCAGGTGACGCTGCAGCTGAACGGCGTGCCGGTGCGGGCCACCCCGCCGGACGCCACCGGCCGCTTCATCCTCTCGCCCGTGCCCGCCGGCACCTACGACCTGGTGGTCCAGGCCAACGGCCGCGCCACCGCCACCGTGACCGGGGTGCCGGTCAACACCGCCGCCCCCACGCAGGTCAACCCGGCCAGCGCCCCGATCGACCCGCCGGCTTCGACGATGCGCAACATCGGCGGCCTGGTGCAGATGACCGGTGTCTCGCCCATCGACGCCACCGTGCAGCTGAGCAAGGCCTACGCCGGCGGGCCCACCGTCGAGGTCGCGGCCAAGCCGGTGGACGGCGACCACGGCACCTTCGCCTTCTCGGTGCCCGCCGCCGCACCGGTCAAGGCGCCGTACGTCCTCAATGCGACGACGGTCACCTTCACCGCCGACACCGCCACCCCCACCGGCCGCTACACGCTGCAGGCCAAGTCGGGGACGGCGGTCAAGACGCAGGTGGTCGACGTGAGCAGCAGCGACGCGACGAACATCGCGATCAGCCTGCCGTGATGCGGGGGCGCTTGTCCAACCAAGCGCCCTGACCGATCCGTGGCGGAAGAAAAAAACGGCGCTTCGGGCGCCGTTTTGTCATGGGCAGGCCAAAGCGGCCCGCACCGGTCTTCAGATCTGCTCGTACAGCGGCAGCGTCAGGAACTCGGTGAACGCTTCGCCGGTGCTCATGGTGTCGAAGATCTGGGCGGCCTTGTCGAACTCGCCGGCCGCGCCGCTGGCCTTCACCTTGCCCAGTTCCTCGGCGATGTAGCCGCGCACCATCTCGGCGGTGACCTTGCGGCCGTCCTCCAGCACGCCCTTGGGCGAGCGGATCCACTGCCACACCTGCGAGCGGCTGATCTCGGCGGTGGCCGCGTCTTCCATCAGGTTGTGGATGGGCACGCAGCCGTTGCCGGCCAGCCAGGCGCCGAGGTAATGGATGCCGACGTTGATGTTCATGCGCAGGCCGGCCTCGGTGATCGGGGTCTCGGGCTGGAAGTTCAGCAGGTCGGCACCGCTGACGTTCACGTCGTCGCGCTGCTTGTCGATCTGGTTGGGCTTGTCGCCCAGCACCGCCAGGAACTCCTTCATCGCCGCCTCGACCAGCCCAGGGTGGGCCACCCAGCCGCCGTCGTAGCCATCGGTGGCATCGCGGCGCTTGTCGCTGGCGATGCCTTCCATCGCGATGCGGTTCTTCTCGGGGTCGCTCTTGATCGGGATGAGCGCGCTCATGCCGCCGATGGCCGGCGCGCGGCGCTTGTGGCAGGTCTTGAGCAGCAGCAGCGCGTAGGCGCGCATGAAGGGCACGGTCATCGTGATCTTGCTGCGGTCGGCCAGGCAGAAATTCTTGTCGACCTTGAACTTCTTGATGCAGCTGAAGATGTAGTCCCACCGACCGGCGTTCAGGCCGGCGCTGTGCTCGCGCAGCTCATAGAGGATCTCGTCCATCTCGAAGGCGGCGAGGATGGTCTCGATCAGCACGGTGGCCTTGATGGTGCCCTGCGGGAGGCCGAGCTCCTGCTGCGCCAGCACGAAGACATCGTTCCACAGCCGCGCCTCCAGGTGCGACTCCATCTTGGGCAGGTAGAAGAACGGGCCGGCGCCGCGGGCGATCTGCTCCTTGGCGTTGTGGAAGAAGAACAGGCCGAAGTCGAACAGGCCACCGGACACCCGCTGGCCGTCGATCAGCACGTTCTTCTCGTCCAGGTGCCAGCCGCGGGGGCGCACCTGCAGCGTGGCGATCTTGTCGTTGAGCTGGTAGGTCTTGCCGCCCTGCTCCAGGCGCAGTGAGCGGCGGATGGCCTGGCCGAGGTTGATCTGCCCCTGGATCTGGTTGGTCCACAGCGGCGAGTTGCTGTCCTCGAAGTCGGTCATGTAGCTGTCCGCGCCCGAGTTGAACGCGTTGATGACCATCTTGGCGTCCACCGGACCGGTGATCTCCACCCGGCGGCACTGCAGCGCGGCCGGCAGCGGCGCGATCGTCCAGTCGCCGTTGCGGATGTGGGCGGTCTCGGCCAGGAAGTCGGGCCGCTCGCCCGCGTCCAGGCGCTTGGTGCGTTCCACGCGCGCAGCCAGCAGCTGCTGACGGCGCGGCTCGAAGGCGCGGTGCAGCTTGGCGACGAAGGCCAGCGCCTCGGGCGTCAGGATGGTCTCGAAGCCGGGCAGGATCGGGGCATTGATCTGCACGCCGGCAGGCAGCTGCAAGGTCGTCATGGCGGGTCTCTCGTTGCGAAGTCAGGAAGGAAAGAACTCGAGCACGTCGGTCAGCCGCGTGCCGATGCGGGAAGGGGCGGTGTCCAGGGCCTCCAGCGGCGCGCCGCTGCGGTTGACCCACAGGGTGCTGTAGCCGAACCAGGTGGCACCGACGGCATCCCAGCCGTTGCTGGAGACGAACAGGATCTGCCGGGCCGGCAGCTTCAGGGCGTCCGGGCCGAGCTGGTAGGCGGCGGGGTCGGTCTTGTAGCGCTGCACCTCGTGCACGCTGAGCACCGGGTCGATCAGGTCGGCGAAGCCGGCGCTCTTCATCGCCACGTCCAGCATCTCCGGGTCGCCGTTGGACAGGCAGCCGGCGCGGATGCCGCGCTCGCGCAGCGCCAGGAGCACGTCGCGGTTCTCGGGGAAGGCGCTGAGGTGGCGGTACTGGTTCATCAGCTGCGCCTGCGCCTCGTCGGACAGCGTGAGCTTCAACGCCGCGGCGGCGTAGCGCAGGCCGGCGCGCGTGACCTCCCAGAACGGCCGGTAACGCCCGCTCATGGTCAGCAGCCGGGTGTAGTCGATCTGCTTGTCGCGCCACAGCCGGGCCAGCGCCTCGCCCTGGCCGGGAAACAGCTGCTCGGCGCGCAGCGCCACGCTGTACACGTCGAACAGCGTGCCGTAGGCATCGAACAGGACCGCGCGCACGGGCGGCAGGGCAGCGGACAGGGGCATGGAAAGCGACTGTATTGCGAACCTGGCGGCACATTCCGCACCCGCATGGCGTTGGATCTTTGCTTTGCTGCGATGGAATCGACCGCAGCCGAGGCTATATTCCGTCGCATGGACCGGCTCAAGCAGATCGAGTCCTTCGTGGCGGTGGCCACCAAGGGCAGCCTCACCGCCGCGGCCCATGCCGAGGGGGTGGCTCCCGCGGTCATCGGCCGCCGCATCGACGCGCTGGAGGAACGGCTGGGCGTGAAGCTGCTGGTGCGCACCACCCGCCGCATCACCCTCACCCACGAGGGCAGCGCGTTCCTGGAGGACTGCCAGCGCCTGCTGACCGACCTGGCGAACGCGGAAGCCAGCGTGAGCGCGGGGGGCGTCAAGGCCAGTGGTTCCCTACGGGTGACCGCGCCGGCCGGCTTCGGGCGTCGGCATGTGGCGCCGCTGGTGCCGCGCTTCATCGCCCAGCACCCGGACGTGCACCTGTCGCTCAACCTGAGCGACCGGGTGGTGGACATCGTCAACGAGAGCTTCGACTGCGCGGTGCGGGTGGGCGACCTGCAGGATTCCAGCCTCATCAGCGTGCGACTGGCCGACAACCGCCGCCTGTGCGTGGCCGCGCCCGGCTACCTGCAGCGCGCCGGCGTGCCGCAGCACCCGTCGGAGCTGGTGCGGCACGAATGCCTGACCCTGAGCTCCGACGCCAGCCAGACCCGCGGCTGGGCCTTTCGCCTGGACGACGAGGTGGTGCACCTGCGTCCCAGCGGGCGACTGGACTGCAGCGATGGCCAGGTGCTGCACGACTGGTGTCTGCAGGGGCTGGGCATCGCCTGGCGCAGCAGCTGGGAGGTCGAGCACGAGATCGCCAGCGGGCAGCTGGTGGCGGTGCTGGAGGACTTCGCCGCGCCGCCCAACGGCATCTACGCCGTGTTCCCGCACGCCAAGCACCTGCCGCTGCGCGTGCGGCTGTGGATCGATTTCCTCAAGCACACCTACGGGGATCCGGGGTACTGGGGTTCGCAGCGCAGCGCCACTTGATCAGAATCGCCGGCCATGTTCACCGAAGCCCTCCTCGCCTACGTCCACTTCGCCGCCATCCTCGGCGTCACCGTGTTCCTCACCAGCGAGGCGGCGCTGTGCCGTGTCGAATGGATGAACGCCGCGGTGGTGCGCCGATTGCTGCGGGTGGACTTCCTGTACCTGGTGTTTGCGCTCGTCCTTCTGGCCACCGGCTTCGCCCGGACCTGGTGGGGCATCAAGGGCTTCGACTGGTACTGGAGCCAGCCCCTGCTGCACCTGAAGGTCACCCTGTTCGTCGTCATCGGCCTCATGTCCATCAAGCCCACGATGCTGTTCATGAAGTGGCGCAAGCGCCTGGACGCCACCGGCGAATTGCCGCCCGAAGGCGAGATCCGGCAGGCCCGGCGCTGGGTGATGATCGAGGCGCACCTGCTGGTGCTGATCCCGCTGGCCGCCACGCTGCTTGCGCGCGGCGTCTGGACCCGTTAGCCGCCAGCCCGCGGCCGGAGACCCGCCCATGCCATCCGCCCGACTCGCCCTGCCCCTCGCGCTGCTGATGGCGGCATCGCTGGCCGCGCCAGCAGCGTCCGCGCAGACCCTCACCCAGCGCAAGCCCGGGCTGTGGGAGGTGGAGACATCCACCGCCGGCACCGGCATGCCGCAGGTCTCGGGCATGAAGGAGATGATGGCTTCCATGCCGCCGGAGCAGCGTGCCCGCATGGAGCGCGCGATGAAGGACCAGGGCGTGGGCCGGGGCGGCAAGCCCAACAGCTTCCGCTTCTGCATGTCCAAGGCGCAGGCCGAGCGCACCGACGTGCCGGTCAACCCCGACCCGGACACGCAGTGCAGCAACCGCGTGACCCCGCTGTCGGCCAGCGAGGCGACGTTCACCTTCGACTGCAAGCGCAAGGACGGCAGCAGCATGACGGGCGAGGGCCGGGCCCATGGCCTCACGCCGGAGCGCTACGCCATGGACCTGCGCATGAAGATCCAGCACCCCGGCCAGCTCAGCCGATGGACATGCAGGTGACCCAGCGCGCCCGGTGGCTGGACAGCGATTGCAGGGGCTTGAAGCCCACCGGACGCTGAGGGGCAATGCCCCGGGTCTCAGACCTTGCGGCTGAGGCACTCCTTCATGAAGGCCTTGCGCTCGTCGCCGGTCTTGCCCTTGGCCTCGGCGTTGCAGGTCTTCATCTTCGTCTGCTGGGCGGTGCGGGGGCTGCTGGCCGCGCCTGCCGCCGCCTGCGGCTTGGCGGACAGGCATTCCTTCATGAAGGCCTTGCGCTCGTCGCCCTTGCGCTCGCCAGCGTCCTTGTTGCAGGCCGCCATGCGGCTTTCGGGCTTGGCCTCGCCCCCTGTCGCGGGGGCATCGGCAGCGTGGACGGCAGGGGCGGCGAACAGCGACAGGCCCAGGGCCAGCGGAGCGATCCAGGTCTTCATCGGTAGGGCTTCCTCTTCCTCGTTGAGTTGATCGGCGACGGTGCGCCGGCGCGCATTGCAGCAGAGCCGTCTCGGCGCCGGCCATCCCACGATTCGCCGGCGTTCACGGGATCGCTACGGAATGGGCCGCGAGGAAACCCGCAACCGCTGCTCAGAGGATGCGTCGCGGATGTGCCAGCGCCTCGTGCGCGGCGTGCAAGCGGCGCACCAGCACGCGGATGAAGGCGGCATCGAAGAGATGCCGGGTGTTGGGGCTGAGCTGCTGCATCGACTCGGGCACGAAGGAGATCGTCGTGCACGGCAGCGACACCAGCACGTCGGTGCTGTGACGGCGCAGCTCGGGGCTGGGCGCGAGGTAGGCCATCTCACCCACCGAGGTGCCGGCACCGAGCTTGGCCACCTTGGCGCCGTCGCGGAAGACTTCCACCTCGCCCTGGGCAATGATGTGGAAGGTGTTGCCCTCCTGGCCCTTCTTGTAGAGCGCGTGGCCGAACTTGAAGCGCTGCCATCGCGCGCGGTGCACCACCTCCCACAGCTCGACGTCGCCGAAGCCGCTGAAGAAGTCGAGGCTGCGCAGGAGGTTGAAGCGCTCGGAGTCCAGCACGCCCTGGATGCGCCCGCGCGGCACCTCGCGGTTGGCCACCAGGGCGCTGAGCCCCTGCGCGAACTCGTCCCAGGTGGCGGGCCGCTCCGCCGGGTCCTTGGCCAGGGCGCGCCGGATCAGGTCGTCCAGGCGTGCCGGCACGTTCTTGCGCAGGCCCACCAGCGGCGGCGGCTCCAGGTGGTAGATCTGGTTCATCAGCGCGGTCTGCGACTGCGCGTCGAAGGGCGGCCGGCCGGCGATCAGGTGGTACAGCACCGCGGCCAGCGAGTACAGGTCGGCACGCGCGTCCAGGGTGCCGCCGTCCAGCTGCTCCGGCGACATGTAGGCCAGCGAGCCGACGCGGAAGATCTGCGTGTGGTCGGAGGCGAGGTTGAGCACGCTGCCGAAGTCGGTGATCTTGACGTCGATCACCTGGTCCCCGTCGAGCAGGGCGAGGATGTTGGCCGGCTTGACGTCCCGATGGATCAGTCCCTGGCGCGCCACGTAGCCCAGGGCCATCGCGCACTTGAAGCCGATCTCCACGATCTGTTCCAGCGACAGCAGCGCGTCGGCGCGGCAGAAGCGCCGCAGCGTGACGCCGTGCACCGCCTCCATGACCAGGTACGGCGCCTGCGGGTCGGCGACGGCGTCGTAGATCTGCACGACGTTCGGGTGCTGCAGGCGGCCCACCAGCGCCGCCTCCGCCGCGAAGAAGCGTTCGTAGTAGCGTCCCTCGGGGCCGTCGGTCGGCTCGCCCCCCAGCAGGGCCGGACGCACGCGCTTGATCGCCACCTCCCGGTCGTGGAAGGGGTCGTGGGCCAGGAACACCTCGCTCGTGGCACCCGCCCCCAGGCGCGAGCGCACCTCGTAGCGGCCGATGTGGGGCGGCAGGCCGGGGTCGGCGGCGTCGGTGAGCAGGGGCGGCGGGGCGATGGACGACATGCAGGCAGGGATGGGCTCGCGCGGGACGCACCCCCGCGAGCCTCGATGATCGGCGAAGCCGGGGCCGCCCGGTGTCCCGAACAGCCGGCCAAAGCGGGTCTTTTACCGCCTTCGCCGCCGAGGCGCGACAAGGTCGCCACCTAGAATCCCGCCCCATGATCCAAGCGAAACAGGAACTGCTGCTCGCCTTGCGCGAGGCGGTGGCCGGGCTCGGCCCGGTGCTGGGTGCAGCGGTGGAGGGCGTGACGCCCGCGTTCGAGTCCCCCAAGCAGGCCGCGCACGGCGACCTGGCCGTCACCGTGGCGATGCAGCTGGCCAAGCCGGCGCGCCGCAACCCGCGCGACGTGGCGCAGCTGCTGATCGAGGCGATGCAGCAGCAGCCGGCCTTCGCCCAGTGGGTCGAGGCGATGGAGATCGCCGGCCCGGGCTTCATCAACCTGCGCCTGAAGGCCGCCGCCAAGCAGGCGGTGGTGGCCGAGGTGCTGCGCGCCGAGGACTGCTTCGGCCACCAGCCGCACAACGGCCGCCACATCCTGGTGGAGTTCGTGTCGGCCAACCCCACCGGGCCGCTGCACGTGGGCCACGGCCGCCAGGGCGCGCTGGGCGACTCCATCTGCAACCTGTTCCAGACCCAAGGCTGGGACGTCACCCGCGAGTTCTATTACAACGACGCCGGCGTGCAGATCGCCACGCTGGCGCAGTCCACCCAGGCGCGCCTGCGGGGGCTGAAGCCTGGCGACGCCGGCTGGCCCGAGAGCGCCTACAACGGCGAGTACATCGCCGACATCGCGGCGGACTTCCTCGCGAAGAAGACGGTCAAGGCCGACGACCGCGAGTTCACCGCCTCGGGGGACCCCGAGGACCTCGACGGCATCCGCCAGTTCGCGGTGGCCTACCTGCGCCACGAGCAGGACCTGGACCTCAAGGCCTTCGGGGTGCGTTTCGACCACTACTACCTCGAAAGCAGCCTCTACACCAGCGGCCGCGTCGACAGGACGGTGCAGCGCCTGGTCGAGGCCGGCAAGACCTTCGAGCAGGACGGCGCGCTGTGGCTGCGCAGCACCGACTACGGTGACGACAAGGACCGCGTGATGCGTAAGTCCGACGGCACCTACACCTACTTCGTGCCCGACGTCGCCTACCACATCGCCAAGTGGGAGCGCGGCTTCACCAAGGTCATCAACGTGCAGGGAAGCGACCACCACGGCACCATCGCGCGGGTGCGCGCCGGCCTGCAGGCCGCCGGGGTCGGCATCCCCCAGGGCTACCCCGACTACGTGCTGCACAAGATGGTCACGGTGATGAAGGGCGGCGCGGAGGTCAAGATCTCCAAGCGCAGCGGCGGCTACGTCACCTTGCGCGACCTGATCGACTGGACCAGCCGCGACGCGGTGCGCTTCTTCCTCATCAGCCGCAAGGCCGACACCGAGTTCGTCTTCGACGTCGACCTCGCGCTGCAGCAGAACGACGAGAACCCGGTCTTCTACGTGCAGTACGCGCATGCCCGGATCTGCTCGGTGCTGGCGCAGTGGGGCGGCGACGAGGAGACGCTGCACGGCGCCGACCTGTCGCTGCTGGCCGCGCCCACCGAGACGGCGCTGATGCTCAAGCTGGCCGCCTACCCCGACATGCTCACGCGCGCGGCGAACGACGCCGCCCCGCACGACGTGGCCTTCTACCTGCGCGACCTGGCCGGGGCGTTCCACTCCTACTACGCTGCCGAGCGCTTCCTCGTCGATGACGCCGAGCTGGCGCGCGCCCGCCTGGCGCTGCTGGCCGCCACCCGGCAGGTGCTGCGCAACGGCCTGCGCGTGCTGGGCGTCAGCGCCCCGCGCTCCATGAACCGCGACACCGAAGACACCCCCGCATGAGCTCCACCAAGGCCCAGAAGGGCGGCTTCGCGCTCGGCCTCATCGTCGGCCTGCTGATCGGCCTGGCCCTCGCATTGGCGGTGGCGCTGTACGTCACCAAGGTGCCGATCCCGTTCGTCAACAAGGTGCCGCAGCGCACCGCCGAGCAGGACGCCGCGGAGCTCGAACGCAACAAGGGCTGGGACCCCAACGCCCCGCTGGCGGGCAAGCCGGTCAAGCCCATCCTCAACTCCCCGCGTCAGGCTTCGGCGCCGGAGGGCATCGGCATCGGCGAGGGCGAGCCCGGCAAGCGCGGGCCCGAGCGCGACGCCCGCCATCACCGCATTGGCTGCGACCGGCGCGACGGGGGTGCTCGCCGCGGGCTGAGGCACCACCCGCCCGCAAGCCGCCAGCAGCAGCAGGGCCACGGCAGGCAGCATGCGCATCGGTCAGCTCCTCATCGGGGCGGGCCGCCTGCGGCCGCGCACTCAGCCTTCGTCGGTCTCGTCGAGCAGCCAGTTGGGATCACGCGCGGTGACATTGCGCGAGAAGGTCCACACGTCGCGGCTCTCGATCGCATCGTCGAGCGATCCGGCGATCACGGTGCCATCCCGGTCGCGGGTCACGGCGGCGATGTCGGCCACGAACAGCAGCGCGATGCGCGCCATCCGGCCATCGAGCGCGGCCGAGTGGATGCGCACTTCCTCGATCCGGATCAGCTTGTTGTCCATCCGCTCGCCCGCCGCCTCGCGCGCGTCGATCGCGGCGATGAAACCGGCGTAGACATCATCGTCGCACAGCTCGCGCAGGGTCTCGCGGTCACCCTTCC
>OFDC01001345.1_pt1 | contig 13348 bp, 11 predicted proteins | sample 1520941 | NCBI WGS metagenome assembly OFDC01 (sample SAMEA94258168, study PRJEB24077) | hot springs metagenome | biome: Aquatic biome; feature: Water | place: India | collected 2012-12-06 | depth 5 m | reverse complement strand
GAAATGCGGTTTACCGGCAACGGTAACGTGGGTTCGAATCCCACCCTCTCCGCCACTAGCCATTCCAAGCCAGTCCAAACCTGACCAAGAAGTCTCGCGAGCTCTTTACAATACAGGGCTTTGCCGTCCAATTCGTTTCAGCCCAATTCGGTCCTAGCCAGATGCATGTCGGGGTAGATTGGGGGTAAGGAACTCTAACGGTTGGGGGTATCGGATGCTTACGGACAAAGCCGTTCGCGCTGCAGCACCGAAGGACAAGGCGTACAAGGTATCCGACAGCGGCGGGCTCTTCCTGCATGTCTCGCCGAGGAATCATAAATCGTGGCGCTTCAAGTATCGGCTGGATGGCAAAGAACAGCTCCTCACCTTGGGTACCTATCCCGAGGTCTCGCTCGCCGAGGCACGGGAGAAGCGCAATGATGCGCGCAAGCTGCTTCGGGAGGGTCGCGACCCCCGAGTTTCGGCCAAGCGGGCCAGGTTGGTTGGCGATAGCGGCACCTTCCAGACCTTTGAACAGGCAGCCCGTGAATGGCACACGGTCCAGAAGCCACGGTGGAAACCGGTTCACGCCGATGATGTGATCACCAGCCTTGAGCGGGATATCTTCCCGCATCTGGGCACTATGCCGATGGGCGCAATCGATAAGCCGCTGCTGCTCTCAGTGCTCAAGAGGATCGAGGCGCGCGGAGCGGTCGAGACTGCACGACGGGTCAAGCAACGGGTCGCCTCCATCTATCGCTACGTGAACGCGCATGGCGCTGGGATCGAGAATCCAGCGAACGACATCAATGACGCGCTCGCGCCTCTGCCGCCCTCGAAGCGCTATCCCGCGCTTCTCGAGGTTGAGGCAATCAGGCGAATGCTTGGAGACATCGACCGGGCTGGTGCCTCTCCAGTCACCCGCCTTGCGGGTCGGTTCCTTGCGCTCACAGCCCAGCGCCCTGGTATGGTCCGACACATGAAATGGGGCGAAATCAGCGGTGTGGACTGGGGCAATCCGTCGTCGGATGTCAGCGAAGCGCTCTGGACGGTGCCTGCCGAAAAGATCAAACAGGAGCTGCAACTCCGCAGCGACGAGGCGTTCGACCACAAGCTCCCGTTGTCGCGGCAGGCCGTCGAAACACTGCGGGCTGTTCGCCTTCTGACCGGCAAGGCGCCTTTCGTGTTCCCCAACGCCCGTTCCGGCACTGTGGCGATGACTGAGAATGCGATTGGTTACCTCTACAACCGCGAGGGCTATAAAGGAAGCCATGTGCCGCATGGCTGGCGCTCGAGCTTCTCGACAATTATGAACGAGCAGGCCGAGCGTGAGTTGGGCACTGACCTGAGGCTGCTTGGCGACCGGTTGATCATTGATCTGATGTTGGCCCACACACCCGTAGGCATGAGCGCCACCGAGCTGCGGTACAATCGGGCTCGCTACATGGATCGGCGGCGCGAACTGGCTCAGCGTTGGGCAGATATGATTATGCAAGGCGCACTATCGCCTGCCGAGGTCATTGACAGCCCCAGGCGCAAGCCCCGCTAGCGCCTTGATCGTCGGCCTTGAGCCGCTTTCTCTTCGACCCAAGCCATCACCGCGCTCTTTCGCCAGACTACCCGTCCACCGAGCGTGATGTTATCGGGGAACCCGTCGGCCTTGATCTTTGTGTAGATCGAACTGCGCTTGAGCTTAACCAATGCCTCGACCTGCGGAAGCGTAAGCAATTCGTCTTCCGCTCTAAGTGCATGCGACAGGGACGGGGGCCCAACACCGTCGGCGTCTTCTCTCTTAGGTGCGATCGTGGGCTTCACACGCCGCGCCGCGATCGCCCGGACGGCACGCAGTCGTGGATCCAATACCTCTTCCAATTCGCGATCGCTGAGCGGTCCGAGGGGTTTCAAACCGGCAAGCCATTCCTCGAATTCCTTTGCATCGACGAATATCCGGTGGGTCGCCGGCGCGTCGGCATTTGCCCAATCGGCAGCGTTGAACACGCCGGTGGCAAAGCGCGGCAGTGGATCATCTAGTTCCCAATGTGCGGCTGGGATAAAAATTGCCTCGCCGCCACCTAGTGGCCGGGCGAAAGACGCCAATCTCCCAACCACGAACTGCTTGGCCAGGAAAATCGCGTCCTTACCGACAAGTTGGCGGCAAATATCGTTTTCGCCTTCATATAGCGGTGCGGCGAAGATACCAGCGAGTTCATACGGCTCGAATCCGGCCTGACAGCGTACAAGATCACCGAAAACCGAGACCAGAGTGCGTCTCTCTGCCGAAACGATCGGGTCACCACCGCCGTAGGGGGACCAAGGTTCGATTGGCGCAGTCATGGCCTATTCCTCAGGGCGTGGGTTCTCTCATCGCCTGTTGCAACGAGGTGGGAGCTGCCTTCCATACGGCCGCTATTTTCTGATTTGAATGGAAAATTCGTACGATTGACCCGTGGTTGCTTGGGATGCCGGCAGGCCAATCGTCGCCCCACGCACAGGGCCTGTCCACGGGCGAACTGCTAACCCATGTCCGCAACTGCCCATAATTTATCCGGGCCTCGTTTTTCGGCTGAGCATGCACCTTAACCAACGGATCAGCCGATCGGATTCGTCCTAGCTCAAGTCGGTGAGGCCTTGGCACGCAATCAGCCGGGGCTTTCGAACTCAATTCTGGGCAGAGCGACAACGCTCACACAGCAGGATGCGTCGCTTCTCTCATATGCGTCGGCAGCGTCTTCCTTAAACCGCTCGACGGCAGAGGATGCTTCTTCGGGCGTGTCATGCAATGAAACTGAATAATGACGCCCCACCTCGCTGATCACTGCATAGGCTGTACGCGGTGAAGAAGACCAAAGCAAATTGGTGGACAAGCCGCTCAGATCGATGCCAACTGTTTGGCCGATGATACCATCGGCTTCTGCATCCCCGTGCACCGCATCAAATGCCTGTGAGGCGTTCTCCGCTGCCGCGTTGCTGCTGTAAATGATGGCAGTTACGACACCAAGAGCGTCGATGACGAAGGCGGTCCAACCTAGCTGGCTTCTGGCCGCCTGCTCGTCCGGTTCCCGCTTGACGAAGCTTTTCTCACCATAGAGAATCTTGACTATCCCCCTGAGTATGCGACTCTCCGTCCGGTATTTATTTGAAATATCGTCATCGACATTCCTGTAGACCATGGCAAATAAGCTACGTTGCGATTGTATGCTCGATATCATTTCTATGATTACATCTTGCTCAACGGACATATTGTGAACCTCAAAAGGAATAAGTTCATATATATATATATTAAAAATGGAAATCGTTCAATAGAAATTTCCCATTCAATACGCCGAAGTCAAGATAAGTTCGAAATGAATGAATGTTCTCTCCTATTCCTTAGCTCTCAAGCTATCAGTCGAGATGTCAAGGTGGGTGTGAAGCGAGTGCGTCACCATGGAAGCGAGATATTCCAAATTCGGCTATAATCGGCTTTGTACTGCTTATCTTTGCAATACTGACCCGCGTCAGCCCATCTGTAGGCAGCTAGTTTTGGGAAAGAGCCGAACTCAATGCTGCAATGAACCAGGCCGCACTTGGGTTTCGGTAGGGCGCGGTGCGGGCCAAGGAGTAAAATCGAGGGGGTGGCGCGGAGGAGCTTGGGGAGCAACGCAACCGGGAACGGCTCCAGATGCAAGGTAACCCTGGGGATCGCCCTTGTGGCATCCCGCTACAGCGTCATGTGCTGCTTCAAGTATCTCCTTGCTGTCGAGCATCTTTGCTTACGCTTGGGCGGCGATCCAGCGTTCCAGCAATAGCGGATTTCCCAATAGCGGCGGCGGCGCTCCCGTTCGGACGATCTTTGGACTTCGTTGAAGCGGTCTGCTGTGGCTGGCCTGTGCGTGGTCCACTCGCTGCACTGGCTTGCGTTCATGCCCACACCGTGAGGCCTACGGATCGTCACGGTATGTGCCGCAGCCGCTCGCGGAGATCGTACCGCGCCGCCGCTGTTGAACACCCGCCCACACTGCGTGGTCGGGGGCGCTTCAAGAAGAAGGGGCATTCATAGCTCTTGCAACCACTTGTACAGGGCATCGGCCAACGCTATTTTAGCCGCTGACGCCGGTTCTGATCGTCGGGAAAAACCCGCGCCAAAGAAAACTTTCAAAAAAATGTGTCCAACATTTCTCTAAATGCCAGAGCATATTGTATAACTAGTCTTCAAACAAAGGAGGCTAGGTATGAGACCTGAAAATACTGCCGAGAGTGATAATGCAAGATCGCGTCCCGAAACTCAAGAGGTAAAGCGCAGGCGGCGCCCGCAGACAAGTGCCGAGAAGGCTGCGCGGCAGGAGAAGCGTCTGCGCGATCAGTACGGCAACAGCCTCCTCGACCCGGACGAACCGTCGCTGCACGGGCTGAACGCCGCTGCCATCCTGTGTGCCCTCACCGTGCTAAGGCAGGCGTATCGCAAGGGGAGCGGGGGCAAGCCCAAGAGCATCGCCGACAAGGTTGCACGCATTTGTACATTGTCGGCCGACCACCGTGCGCTTCTCCTGACGTGGCTCACCTGGGCCAAGCCGCGGCGGTGGGTTCTACTGGAGGAAAGGCGCTCTGCGGTCGTGGCTTGGAGTAGCTCACGCCCCGACAATACCGTCGCCTGGACAGCCGCCTTGGATGGGCAATGGCGTGCGCAAATTGAGGGGGCGGCAGCATCGCAAGGGGCTGAAGCGGCTCCGAAGGTGTCGTCATTGCTATCCAGTCAACCGCGCGAAACCCATCATCCCAATGCTCCTCGCCTTCCCCAATCAGGCGTGGATTTGCCGCGCTCTGAACCGATGCCCGCGGCCGAACTTGCCAACCCCGCGCCGGGCGGCTCCCCGGAAAAGAACGGTGTCGCATACCCTTCAGGGCTGCCGGCGCCTTCAGGCGGCCAGAACCAGCCTGCAGCAAGCCAGCCTGTTGAACGCACCCGCATCGCTACGGTCGCGAAAAGAGATGTGATTGATCGGGGCAAGATTACCCGCATCCCTTATCCTGCCTACGTGAATGGGCAGGCGACAGCTAGAAAATTCGCCATGGCGGCGGCCAATTTCCAAAACGGGGAAGGCTCGTCGGAAGATCTCAAAAAAGCCGCTGGTTCTTTGCTGATGGACGTGCCCGCATGTCAGGAATTTTGCCAGCGTTCGCCTGCTCACAGGGAGTTCGTCGAAAGCATCTTCAAGCAGCTCGGGTGGGAAGTCCCATGATTCAGTCACGGAAAAGGGGCCTAAGCTTTTTGCAGGATGGGTGTGTGTGCCACACACTTGGTGCCGTCGTGTCGCTTGCGCTTCGTGACGGCGTTGTAATTGCTGCCTTCGGCATGCGGAAGATGGAGGATATGTATGTCCTCGTCTGACCGCAAAAAGGTGACAAAAAAGCCGCGTATCCCCGTTTATTTCACGGAGGAACAGTACGCGGAGCTTGTGCGTAAAGCGGGCGGTCGGAGCCTCTCCGAAATGTGCCGTGAGCGGATCCTGTTCAGCGCGAACTACCGCGATCCGCTGTTCGATGTCTGTGCGAAAATGAATGCCAGTGCTGCGCAAATGAAGCGCTTGCGGGAGGTGCTGAAGCGGTGGAACGAGGAGAAGTGGGACGTCCTTCTGGGCGGGCCTGACGTGCGCCATATCGAGGTCGATCCACAGTTCCTGGAAGACGTAAACGAGGCTTTTCGGATCATCGGGAAGTCCCTTAAGCTCGCCGAAGAGGCGTCTCAGGCGATTTCATTCAGAGTGCAGAGCGATCGCGTAATCCAGCCCACAAAGCCAGGGAAACCCCGGACATGATGATCAAGATCTGGCGCTATGAGACCCGGGCTAAGGAAGTCGGCGGCGGTGCAACGGCGCAGAACCTTGCCTTCGGCACCTCACTGGCCACCGGTCGCTACATCTTCGGGATGGGCGATGGCAAAGGGCATGTTCCGATAGTCGATCTGGTTAGGCCCGTTGGCGACTATGTTGCAGACTTCAATCGTGCGCCGGACCGCGTGGCCGGGCGCTACGCCTACAACCTCGCGGCAGACGACCCCGAGGCGCAGATCGACGAGCTCTCCAACCATGCGGCGAGTGCCGGGCTTGATCGGTTCTGGCACCTGGTAGTGAGTCACAGGCCCGGAGAAGAACTGACCGATGAGGAGAGCGAGTCGATCCGGCGGACTGTTGCCAAAGTGCTGGGCGTCGAAGAGTGTCCCATGATCTGGGCCACCCACCAGGACACCGATCACCGGCATGACCATGGCCTCACCGTATCCTCTCTCGCGGATACAAACGAACCGGTCGCCTTCGGCGAGGGATGGTGGAAAGAGAAGGCGCAGATCGCGATCGCGATCTGCGAGTATCGCTTGGGCCTCGAGCCAGAGCCGAACCGCCGCTACGTCGCTGACGACACGGGTGTCTACCACCTCCTGACCCAGACGAAGGTAGCCGACGCGGAGGGCAAGCTGCTGCTTGATCGCAAGGCCATGCGCACCATGCAGCGCGATCATGATGCAGCGGTCCTCAAGAACGAAGCGCCGGCCGGCATTGAACCGGGTGAGCCCTGGACAATCAACCGATCTGCCCGAATGCTTGCAAAACCCTGCATCGAGAAGGCCAGGTCGTGGCAGGAAGTCCACAAACGTTTGGCTCGGATCGGATATCGCTATGTAAAGGTTGGCAACACAGGGGTGCTTGAGGCGGTCACCGTAGCGGGGCGCTGGAGTGAATGCGAAGGCCTGCGCTGCGGAGCGGGTGATGCCTACGCCAACGCTGCTCTGGGAAAACTATCGAAGCGGCTGAAAGCCGACTATGTCCCCCCTGCTCCTGACCTTGCAGTGCGGGCCTTTGTCACGCCCTGCTACAATGCGCCCGAAAAGGCCGATGCGGCTGACCAAGCGGCCCGGAATGAGGAACTCTCGGAGTACAAGGCGCTCGTCGAAAGGCTCGAGACGGACTACAAGGTCACATACAACAAGAAGCTCATCGCCGAGAAGGGTGACGGTGCCAACGCGGCACGTAAGCGGCGTAAGGCATCGCATCAGGCCGAACTGGCTGCTGTCAAAGCGCAGCGGCACCATGTCGTCACGCCGTCCAAGGCCACGGCCGCCAGAAAGCCCAAAGGCTGTGGGCCGCCCAAGCCAGAGATATCTGCGCTGTTGTGGGGCGAGCCATGGCAAGCGGGCGAGACAACCGATGTTGGCAAGCGTTCGCGCGGGCATCTGGATGACCACTATCGTGTCGTGCCCGGGAAGGACGAGACCCGTTACTATCTGGACGGGCAGCTTGCCATTGTCGAACGTGCGCGCACGATCCAGCTTTTGATCGCTGCACGACAGGCACGAATTCATGCCGTCCAATTGGCGCAGGCCCGCTTCAAGAAACTTCGCCTGGTCGCCCGCCAGAAGCTGCGCGAATCTCTGGCGCGGATTGCCGCCGAGCTTGATATCGAACTGTTGCCGGAGCGTCTTAATCACGCAGTGACCGACCATCGCGCGAAGGTCGCAAATCAGCCGGGTTCTGGGATCGTGGAGCGTGCTCGCAAGTGGTCCAAGCACCGGGACAGGCTGGCGTGGTGGAGATCGAAAACCCACCAGGACCGCCAGCGCCGGGCGCAAGCCACCATGTCATTCGATCAGGACGCCATCCGTGATTTTCGCAGGCGGAACGATGCCGAATTGAATGCCCCCTGGCAACCTAACCCTCCGCCAGACGTCAGGTTTGCCGCGCTACGCACTCTCGACCGGATCGACCGAAACCAACTTCACCTGGTCCGTTCCCGCTACAATGTCGACGGCGCCCGCTTTCTCGACGATCCTTCCCTGCGCGCATCCTATCCCGGGCAAGAGCGCCTGATTATCCTGCCCGACGTTCAATCCCGCCTTGAGGCGATCGAAGCGGTGCAGATCGAGCAACGGCGTTGGATTGCCGCCGCCATTCTCTCTGGCCGTGTGGCATTGAGCGCCGGCAACCTTGAAGTCACGCAAAAGGACGATGCCTGGGCGCAGGCTTTCTGGGCCGCCCAGAAGGACGATCCCAGCTTTCAGCGGCTACTTGCTGTGTCCCAGCTTCGTCCTGATCGCTTTGCGTTCAACCTTGACGTTCGTCCAGAGGTGCGAGCGTGGCAAGCAGTGCGTGCTCGCGGCGATGAGCGGCTCATCGGCGCGATGGCCGAAGAATTCTTCGCCGCATCCGTGCGGCATGGCAACATGGTCGCGAAAGACGCCCGTGATCGCAACCTCGCCGCGCCGCCAGAAGCTGCCACAGTTGCGCGGTCCTATCGCCACGAGCTGTTCGACGCGATGGGATATGACGACGCCGAGGCCCTGCGCCGCACGAAAGGGCGCTTCGCGGACACCTACCGGGGCCAGCCTTACCGCAGGCCGGGCGAACCAGATCGAGTGTGGGACAAGCGGACTCGGGCCTATGCCCAAAACTTCGGGCCAAAGGGTGGACGTTACAGTAGATAGGAGCTTGATTTTCAGAAGGATGTTATGGGCTAAGATGCCTTGCCGTGAGTGCCTGCCGCATTAAATCCTGCGAAGAAAGCGAATGTCGCATTTTTCGCCAGCAAGGTGGAAGGAGATGATCGCCTGACCCCTGCCGACCGGCGCGCTGCTCATAGTGGGCAGGCGCAACGAGCCTTGCGCATGGCAGTCATCATGCCTGTATCGCCTCCGATGGAGAGGGGCGGTTGATTCACCAAGTCAGTATTCGACGAAATGGTGCGCTTTCTACATAGATACAATTGAGGCTAAGGAATCATAGGCGATCGTGAGTGTTCTCTTCTTTTTGAGAAGGTTACTCCATAAATAAATTTCAACTTTTATTTAGAAAAGGACCTTGAAGGTTTTGGACTCGGGAGCCATAGAGTCCTTTGAACGTGTCCGCATGTCCGGCTGCGCGCTGGATGGATCGATCCTGTGCTGGGCGTTCCGGTCGAGAGTGGGTGATGTCCCACGGCTTCGGCACCCCTTACTTTGACCGATGGGAGAGGTGCGCCTTGCGCGCATCTCGACGCCTCGGTTTTCGACAAAAGGCCGGACCCATGCCTCCCAAGAGTATTGCTAAAACAGGAATATACTTCCCCGTTCAAACGAGAGATGTCGGTCGCCCGCCGTTTGATCTCCTTGCCGAGATCACACGGGCCCGTATCGCGGAAGCGCTAACGCCTGAGGTGCTTGCCTCTTATGTTGGCTGTGCTGCCGCCGACATCCGAGACATCGAAATGGGAACAGGCCGCATGGAACATCTCGCGAGGGTTATGGACGCACTGAAAATCGACTTAACCGGGATCAAACAGGGCGTCATGCTGCACGATCGATTGGTTGCAACCCGTGAGGCGAAGAAATGGACGATTGAGAAGCTGGCTGAGCGCTCGGGGTTCGCGATCCCAGTTGTCGCCGATCTCGAAAGGGGCGTTGGCCTCGTGGCGGATCTACTTGTTGTCTTGAGGATCCTGGCTCCTGTATATGGTCGCCGGTCAAGTCCATTGGCCAAAGGTGCGTCTGACAAGGACTCCCGCTTCACACCGAAGCATGTTGTCGACGCGATTGAGGTCGCATTCGGCAAAGTGACCTTTGATCCATGCGCACATGCCCGCAGCCCGATGCAGGCGGCGCACCAGATTAGGCACTCAGTCGGCGGAGATGGGCTTGCAACGCCTTGGGAAGGGCGCCTTGTCTTCGTGAACCCGCCCTATAGCCAAGCGTCCAAATGGCTCAAAAAGGTCAATGTCGAGTGGCAGACAGGAAGGGTCGGTATCCTCCTGTGCCTCAGCAATGCGAAAACCGATTCTGCTGACTTTCACGATGCCTTGCAGCGCGGTGCCTCGGTCTTTCTCTTCAAAGGGCGTCTAAAGTACCTGAAACCGGATGGCACCAGCGAGCCATCCCCGCAGGCGTCAATGATGATCGCGCTCGGCACAACTCAAGCTCAGCGCGACGCATTTGCGCAATTGGTCGATGGCGCGTGGTTGGAGCTTCGCGGATAGGGGACTGATATCCGCAAGTTTTTGATTGCTAAGGCGCATTGCTTTGAGCGCCGGCCAAGTCAGAATCTGCGAAAATTGCGAACACAGCGAATAATGCGAATGTCACATTTTTCGCCAACAAGATGGAAGGAGATGATCGCGTGCGTGACAAAACTGCCCAGGCCGACATTGATGCAGCTGCCGATCAGCTCCTCAAGGAGAATAACTATGACATCGACAAGGTCATAGCCAATCAGGTCGCCGTCCGCATCGGAATGTCCAAGGCCAATGGTGCCTTAGGCGAAGCGGTAGCGGACTGGAAAGAGCGCAGGATCGCCGAAGGTGTGCCTTACGTGACCAAGGCACCGCCAGAGATGGATGCCGCCCTCGACGTGACATTCGAGACTTTCCGCCGGCTCGCCAAAGGCCTGGTTGGCAAGTACCGCGCCGAGGATGCCGAAGCCCATGAACGGGACGCAGGCAAGTGGTCTGAACGTTACGACGATCTTGAGGCACGCTACAACGAACTTCGCGGCAAATTTGACGATGCAGAACGCGCCCGTCTGACTTTGGCCCAAGAGAACGCCCGGCTCGTTGCGGAACTTGCACAGACACGGGGCGCACTCGGCACGGCGGAGGCTGCGCGCGATGAGGCCAGAGAATTCAACAACCGGCTTTTGGACAACCTTGGCCAAGGGCCTGCGCCGTCCAATGGTGCCGAACAGGCGCGAACCGAGCCGGATGTTCGGACCGCGTCTCCGAAGCGGGGACGCGGTCGACCAAGGAAGAATCCCAACTCACCGCCGAAGGGTTCTTCGTCAAAGCCTCGGGCTGACGATCTTTTACCCGGCCATGATTGGGAGCAGACATCTGCCGCAGGCAGCAAGGGCGAGGATTGAGCGGTTTTCCTCGCCCAATCGAGGCGCTCGGCAGCGGCTCTTTTTTTGCCGCCAGATGAGGAAAAGCCACACCTGCGCGCAGCTCGACAGGCTGAGCCCGCAATACAAGACGGATGCGCTTGCCAGAGCGCCCCTTTTTTGTCGCTACAGCAGGAAAAGAGGCCAGCGCTCCCATGCGCGCGCCAGAGTGTAGCGAGCCATGCCTGCCGGCAGGACCAGAGCCGATATCATAGTGAAGGAGATTTGCCGGGTGAAACCGGCGTAGGAGAGGAAAAGAAGCTGTGAGCGTAACGGCTCGGCCTTCGCCTCGCCGGTTTCACCAACATGATTGGAGAAACCGTAGCATGAAATCGTCACATCATCATCTCGATCCGGTCAGCGAGGCACTCGCCGACCGGCTTGCCGAATACCCCGACTACCGGATCCTGCGCGCGCTTCCGCCGCCATACGCGTCAATGCCGGTAAATGGTTCGCCGCCAGAAGGGCGCTGCATTGCCTTGCTCGATGTGGAAACGACCTCGCTCGATCCGGTGGCAGGAAGCATCATTGAGCTCGCGATCAAACTCTGTTGGGTGGACGGACATGGCAACCTGCTCGGCCATTTTCCTATTTTCAGCTGGCTGCAGGATCCCGGCCATCCGCTTGACGAGAACATCGCGCAATTGACGGGCCTCACCAATGCAAATCTTGCCGGCAAGGCGATCGATGATGAAGCGGTCAACCGCCTGCTGGACCGAGCAGATTTGCTCGTTGCCCACAATGCGCGGTTTGACCTCGCCTGGATATTGCAGCGCTGGCCCGACCTTTGTGAGAAGCCTTGGGCATGCTCTTGCACCGAAATTCCGTGGCAGTCGCTCGGGCTCGAAGGCCGCTCCCAGCATCACTTGCTCCTGCAGCATGGTGCCTTCACCACGGCTCACCGTGCACCGGCTGATGTGTGGGCCCTCTTCTGGTTGCTGCAGCAGTCGCGCTCAGATCCTGACAGCGATCAGGGTGATGCTGCCTCCGCCGAGCGCACACACCTTCAGCGCATGCTCGCGGCCAGTGACCGCGAGACGATCAGGGTGGACGCTGTGAACGCCCCGTTTGCGAAAAAGAACGTACTGCAGGCCCGCGGCTATTCCTGGGATCCCCACCTCTTGCGAAAGGTCTGGTGGCGGGAGGTCCTGCCCGAAGCGGTGGAAGCTGAACAGCTGTGGTTCCAGCGAGAAGGCCTGCCTGCGCCGCGGCTGATGCCGATCACCGCGCATGAGCGGCATCGCTGAATAACCCTCTCAATCCCATCATCATCACACCCCCAGAAGGCCCGCCAGATTGGCGGGCCTTCTGCGTTTCAAGGAGAATAGAAGTGAACGAATTCAATGACACCAACAATGTCATCGGCATGCTTTCCGATCCGATCTCGACCGTTTCCGAAAGTGCCTTTGCAGTAGCGCTTGAGCGTGATGCGGCTATGTTTGTCTCTCGGGCAAATGGCAGTGGACCTGAGCAGCACCGACCGCTGCGACTCATCGTCGCCGATTTCGAGTTCGCCTACGACCGAGTGAGCTATGCCGGCTATGCCAGCAGTGAGGGCAAGGACGCTCGTTACGATATCCGCTGGCCGTTCCACCGCATCGCGTGCGGGAGTTGGATGATCCTGCGTTTCGATGCGGGGTCCGAGGCTCCGATGGTCGAAGAATTTGTCTGCCTTGCGAACGACGAGGCGGACGAATTCGAAATCGCCGTTCGCCTGTTCGAAATGCTCGAGCATCATGCCGATGCCCCATTGGTCACGTGGGGCGGCGAGGGGAAGGATCTCGCCGTCCTGCGCCGGATCGCGAGCGAGGCGGGCATATTGCTGCCGCCGCAGATTGCCGACCCGCATCCTCATACCCGCTTGCGCCTTGACCTGTGCAAGGCCGTGTCAGGCGGCGCCCGCTTTCCGCATCTGCCCGAATATGCCGCCGGTTCCGGTATTCCATCCAAGCCCACGCCGGCCAAGGAGGTGGGGCCGCTGGTGGAGATCGGAGATTGGGGCAAAGTGCGTGATCAGTGCCTTGCCGATGTACTGGCAGCCGGCGTGATTGGCCTGCGGCATCTGGTCTCGCACGGCGTGATCACCTGCGATCTTCCCAAGTCCTTTACGGCATTGGCCGATGCTGCAGGCAGGGCAGAACCGGCGAGCCCGTTCATTCGAAACAGCTTTGCGCCGTGGGCGCGTCAGATGCTCGCAGCAGCGCGGCTGAGGGGTGCCGTATACCGGGCTGCGTAACGTCGAAGTTGCGCGGCGTGGTGCACCGGGCCGCATGACCTGCATCGGCAGAGGTGTCGCCATCGATCCAACCCTCACCAAGGAGAAACCCATGACCTGATTACCATCCAGCACTGCCCAGGCGCCAAGCGCATCGCCCGGCGCCATATCGCAACGCGCAGTCCAACGCTTCTCACGTCGAGAAACATATCCGCCGCAGGTCCAATCCGGACGCTGCGGCTTTTTTGTATCTGAAGGAAATCCATAGATGACCAAGTCAACC
>OFDC01001344.1_pt1 | contig 13348 bp, 7 predicted proteins | sample 1520941 | NCBI WGS metagenome assembly OFDC01 (sample SAMEA94258168, study PRJEB24077) | hot springs metagenome | biome: Aquatic biome; feature: Water | place: India | collected 2012-12-06 | depth 5 m | reverse complement strand
CATTGACCGAATCAGTGTAATTAGTTTTGGTGATGACCAACGCTGCTGCATCAATGATATTGATACTTGCAGGAATAGCTGCAGTGGTTGCGCTATCATAATTTACCGTATTACAGCTGCTACCATCTATTGACAGACCAATAGCACCATAACCGCCTGGGTTTAGCTCGCCTAAAGAATACGTTCCATTGCGGTTAATGATACGGTAAGTTAACTGATGATAACCTGCCGAAAGACTAAAAGAAGTGCTTAAAAGACCGTTTGGTTGGTACTTAGATTGGCTAATTAATACCTGATTGCCTTCCATAATGTAGGCACCATCATCTACACCTAGTGAGGAATTTCCAACGCACACACTCACGTTTTGAGTTTTGGGCAAAAATATACCTGTTTTAAACTCCCATGCGCGGCGGTTATCTCCAAACTCACTAGTGATAGGTAAACTCACTGTAAGATACTTAGAAGTACTCATAGTAGTAATTAATTGCTGTATCATCGGTGATGCCGTGCTGCTACTGGTACCATAGACATTGTTATTAGCCCCAGATACACTTTGTGTTAGATAAGTACCTGTGGGGCTAGATTGCGCAGCAGGCCAAGCCCCTAAAATATTATTGGGATCCTCAACGGATGGTTCATCATAATAACTGCCCGCTGGTATTGCCCCACTGCCAAGGTTACCTACCCAAAATGCGCCGTTAGGGCGGATTTCATTTTTTTCATTACTGCCCCATACTTTATAAAGCGTTTCACCCGCGCCACTACCCGGGTTAAACTCATTGCTATTCACCCTAATGCTCACTTGCTGTGCTGTACCAAGAGAGGTAGTGGATGTTGTGCTATAACTAACATTAAGCTGAAAGTTTAAATTATTGGCGACCCCACCCACATTACAGGTCCATTGCCCTGATGCCAATGTACAAGCACTACCACCTACCACATTGACACTTGTAACAGTAACACCTGACTGTGGGGCTGGAATGACGGTAGCAATAGTTCCAGTAGCCGCATCAGGCCCCTTGTTGGTAATAGTAATCAGTTGCTGCCCTGTGCCACCGCGATAAATAGTTGGTAAATCAGGTACAATTTCAAAACGTGCTTCTTTAATAGCCGCATCTTGTGGCATTGGGCTGGGTGGGGTGACAATGTTGGTATTAACTGTACTGCTATTATTGTTGAGATTGGAATCAGTAGCATTCTCGAGCAAAGTAGCGGTATTACTAACCAATCCAACGGTAGAAGCGGTTCCTTGTAAAATAATGTTACATGTGGCACCGGCTGGTCCATTAAAGGTACCACTTACCGTATTACCATTTAAGGTTGGAGTACAGGATGCACCAGTTGAAGGTGTAGTACTTACCACACTTAATCCAGTAATTGCATTCGGAACGATATCGCTATATTGTGCACTATTGACGGGATTAGCTGTGCCATTGGCAAGTGTAAGCTGATATTGAACTAAACTGCCTTGAGTGACACTCAATTGTGTGCCGTCAAATGTTCCACTATTATCAGGCCGTTGAGTTTTGGTGATTGAAATGTCGTTATCTGCTTCCAGGCTAGACACGGCAAAGTGAAATTGGTCACCAGCGTTACTCGCGTCCCAAGTAGTGCCTTGACCATCACCTCTTATGTAAACATCGAAAGTTAGTGAGCTAATACGTCTGCCTTGTAAATATACACTACCACTTGCCCCCCCACTGCCTGTGGCTGCTGATATTATGCTGGCGTTATTGGTGATTTGTGTCTGTGTTACGCTAAGCTCTTGACTACCAGATAGCCGAGACATGATCACTGAATTATTAAGTGATGTGTTTAAAACTAAATCAAATTCGGCGCTAAAACCCAAACTACCTAATTTAGCACCAAGCCCTGCCACCTGTAATACCGGATTAGTAATAGGGCGATTAAAATTAATAGTAATGGTACCGACTTTATGACGTCCACTAGTTGATAGCCCTGATAACCCAGTTGTAGCAGCAAAAAAACTTAGTCCATAATTCGCATTTGTGTCAATCCCGCCATTCGTGCTTGAACATGTCGAACCATTGATACAACTTGAGGGGGCATTGGCTAATGTGGCGGAAAAATTACTATTTTGAGGTCCTCCAATAGCACCTAAGTTTTTATAAATATTGTCGCTAGCGAGATAAGCAGTTGTACTTATAGTTCCCGTGCTTGGCTTAGCACCGAATATAAAACTTGGTTGATTTCTAGTTCCGCCACTTGTATAGGTTGAGTTACTATAAAGTGAAGTAATTTTGTAAGTCGCTGTGGTAGTTGGTGAATAAGGAGTAGCAATATTGTCAGAAGGATTATTTAAATTGGCTTGAAAGGTAACAGTCTGGTCGGTAGACGTGGGACCCATAGCGCTAGTATTTCCCCCACCTGCAAATAGTTCAATACTGGCCGGTGCAGCGTAAGTAAAGCCACTTAAAATGAGTAGACAAAATAAACTCATCATTGTGAATATATGACGTAGGATAGTAGGTCTTTGGTTGTTTATAGTGCTCATCATAATTTTGTCCCTATTATTGACCCACATAACGCACCCCAAATTCAAAGTTATAACTGGTGTTTGGTGCAACGCTGGGCAGCTTACCACTTAGCGTACCAGATGCCCCTTTGGCAGGAGCAACGATATTACCAGTACAGCTAGCACAAGTTGGCGCAAATTCCATGACGGTTGCTGCCGGTGTTGCATCGCGAAAATTAAATTGTCCGATTGCCGTTGCCCCTTCGTTTTTGACCGTCACCCGATACAGCACGCATTGCCCCGTGCCATTCGTGTTTCGACCGATGGTTAAGCCATTCGTGGTATAGCTACTGTCAGCTTGACCATTGCAGTCATCATCTTTGGCTTGAAATTTATACAAACGTAGTTGAGTGGTGGTGACGCGTGTAATGTCAGTGGCAGTATCTAGTACGGTGCCCGTGCTGGTTTTAAACTGTATGCTGGCGGTGTCAATCATGCCAACTGGCGCATTGGCTGGGCTTTGTACCTTGGCAAATATACGTGCCTGACTCGTTGCAGGAAATAAACTACCGCTAATATTGGTTGGGTCAAGCAAAGTGTCTGTGCTATCAAACTGACCATTGGCATTACTATCAAGATAATAAGTGCTAGTAAAACCGGGTTGGTCATGCTGAGTGACTAATTGATAACTCCCTGTTAAAGCGGTTTTGGTGTAGTTATACAGCGTATGGGTGTAGACGATGGTACCCCCAGGGGTGATTTGTCCTCGTAAATCTGGATCAAAACTTACCGTACCGACTGCATTTAACGTATCGATATTAATCGCGTTTTTTAAGGTATCAAAGCCAGATGTATTGGTATCTTGATAAGTTGCTGAACTGACTTTGAAATAGATAGGTACATTGGTCAGTGTAGCCGTGTCATTTTTTAGTTTGACTACCGCACAATAAGCTTGGCTTTCGCCGTTTTTAAGTAGCCGAGTTTGGCCAATTTCATTGCCCAGTGTGCTACAGTCAGCTGCTGTGCTGTCAAAATAGCGTACACTAGCGATGCCAGTAGGTAACTCGAGCTTGCTAAAATCACCATCGCCATCAGCAGCGAACTGATAAGCAGTAGCAGCGCCCGTATGTTTGACGGTTAGAGGGAAAACCACTTGACCATTTGACTGACCCGTTAGTGTTTTCCAAGCATTACCATTGTTGGTCGTTGCGCCATTGCCTGTAGCATTGTTGCTAGTCTCTGGACCATTGGTAAGATCCACTGAGATATTGGTAGCAGCAATGCTGGTGTTATTAGTAACGGTGTCTGACTGGGTGCTATCCCCCAATGACTGGGCTTTTGGCACCACTGTATAAACGGTGCCGGTGGCTCCCTCATTGGTGGTTGGCAAACGAACCTTAACCACAATAGCCAACATTCCCCCTGCTGGCAAATTGCCTGTATCAGGAATACCATCACCATTGCTATCGAGCAGCGGTGTCACACCATCGGCACGGTAAAACTCGACCTGATGCGGGGTGGGGAAGTTGTCGCTATTGATAGTCAGGTTAAAGCGATCGTCTGTGTTACCTGTATTCCAAACATAGTTGGTAAAGCTTACCTCATCACCTGCCGTGATACTCGCGGCTGTAACCTGATCATCGCTGCCGCTGTTATTGGTATTGTTGGCATTGGCATTGAGCACCACCCGATAAATAGGCGCAATATTCCAACTAGCAGTGTTGGAAGTAGTAGAAATATTAGCGGTGCTAGTAGTATTATCATGATCGTAGCTGACATTGACAGTATTGAAAATAGCACCTGCCGTGGTCTGTACAACATTGACAGCAAATTGGATATTGCCTGTAGCGTTGGCAGGGATACTGGTTAAAGTAGCCTTGACTGTGCGGCCGTCTGTATCAAGATAATAGTCAATACCGCTGGGGTCATTACTGCCAGACGCGGGGTTAAGCGCGATACCGCGCCAAGTTTCTTTTCCCGACTGATAAGACAGACTGGCAGGTAACGTATCTGTGAGTATCACTTGACCACTATCGATGGAGCTTTGATTGGCGTAATCAAGGCGCACATAGGTAGTACCATTTTGGACAAAAAACGATTTGGTAACTGTAACAATGGCGCTATTGGACAAAGTCACAGTGTCAGTATTATTAAGTGATAGGGTATTATTGTTGGCCGAGTTAGCGACTAAGCTTAATTTAGCACTGTTGCCTAGTACCACGCCTGTCGTGCCTGTTACGGGAACTTGGGCTTCAACAATAAGGCCTGTAGATTGACCGGGTGCCAGGGTGATACTGCTTAAATTATTGATATTATCAGCTACGCCGTCTTGGTTGGCATCGGCATAGATTTTAATATTATTTAAGTCAAAGCCATCATCAGTGAGGTTTTGGGTTGATAGATTATAGGTATCTGTGATATTACCAGTATTGGTGAGCACATGGGGAAATTGAATGGTTTGGCTGATCTGGGCATTTTGGCTACGACTCGCCACTAAAGTCGCTGCATAAACAGGTAAAATCGTGGTTTGTACCAAATTAGAGCGGCTGGTTTGGACAACGTTTGAGCCTTCTTCCTTATACTCCCCAACTGCCATATTACTAATAATATCTCCCGCCAACACGCCGGCGCTGGCTTGATGAGTCCACAAAATAGCCACTGTCAAACCAGCCAATTTTAGCCATTTAAGGCAAGCTGTCCCCCCACTTGGTTGGACAAAAGAGGAAAGCTTGTGACGAAAATCAGTCATAGTATTGTCCTATTAGGTTAGGGGTTCACTAAAATTAAAAAATATAAAGCCGCTTTCTGACTGGCATCGAGTGTGCCGACATCTGCTTTGATGCTACTTTGATTTACTGTGACCGTGCCCTGTGTCACGCTTGGCGCCGGTGAGGTTTTTAATGTGGTAAATGCCGGAGCACTGTCAGCGATTGTCACGCTTTTAGCTTGAGTTGCGCTGTCATTGTTGACCGTTAAGCGATAGGCTACACACTGGTTTGGCTTAACCTGTACGGCTGATACGCTATAATTTAATGTGGTTAAATCACTGATGCCACAAGGTGTACTGGCTTGCGATTTTACCAAGCGCAGCTGGTTAATACCCACGGTAGTGACATCGGTATTTTGCACTGAAGTGGCACTCAAGCCTTGTAACGTACCAACTGGTTCAACCACGAGGGTCACTTGACTGGTGATACCCTGCTTGGCAGTGGGTGGCGCTTGTACTTTAAGTAATAACTGAATGGTTTGATTAGAGGCAAGACCTATATTGTTAGTGATGGTTGCTAAATCATTGGCAATAGGGTCTGTGCTATCTAACAAACCGTTATTATTAGCATCATAGTATAAGGTATAGTTAAAATTATCTTGGTTATTCATCGGCGTCACCTTTAATAGCACTTGACCCGTGCTTGTACCTTCAGTCAGGCTGCCGATGTTTTTTAGGCTGTGTAAATATACCACGGTGCCTGCGACATCTACTTGTCCTTGTTGGTCATTTTGCAGGGTAAAGCCGCGATAGGGTTCGACGTTTACTTGATTTTTTATAACATCGCCCTGTCCATTAATGGCGGACTTGACCGCAAACCAAATCGCTAAGCTAGTATTAGTAATGGTATTGCTAGCTTGTACGACAGCGCAGTAATTCTTACTTGTCCCTGCTGCTACACTGCCTGTTTGCGTAATCTGCTTGCCTAACGTGGTACAGCTAGCATCGCCTTCATAAAAATTTACTTGCCACCCATCGGGTAAGCCACTAACTGGGTTGTTCAAATTAATAGCTTGATTGGATGCATACAAGGTGTAGTTATTAGCGATAGGCGCGCTATTATTAACGATTAACGGAAAGACGGCCTTGCCTTGCTGAAGAACTTTGTTAACAAATGCCGCGCCATTATTATCAATGTTGCCTACGCCATATCCTAATTTATCGATATTGTTATTGTATAAATCAGTAGTACCCACGATTATAGCGCTAATTTCATTACGAACGGCATTGGATTTTGTGGTGTCAGTGACCGAGGTCGCTGTTAAATCGGCATAAATAGCTTGACTGGCGCTACAGTTGGCAGTGGTGCTGATACCTAACTTAATAGCGCGACTAGCCCCAGCTGCCAAGATGCCGGTATCGACAATCCCATCATTATTGCTATCGACTAGCGGTGTGCGTCCATCACTGGCATATAGCTTTACACTCGCACATGCTGGCAATCCTGCTGAGCTAACCGTTAAATTAAAGCTGTCCGTCGTGCTGCCAGTGTTCCAAATGTAATCATCAAACAACAACTCTTCTCCAGCGTTGATAGCGGGTTTAGTAGTTAAATTGTCGGGTGCTTGATTGGGGTTGCCATTATCATTACTACCGGTTGACGTGACATTTGCAATGACGCCATAAGTATACTGATTGCGATAAATAACTGTGTTAGTCTTAGTGGTTCTGATGGCTGTGGTGCCATTGACCGCATATTGACTATACTCTGCGGTATTTGCAATGGTTGCCAGCTTGATATCATTCACTGTTGCTTTAAAGCTGACGGCGCCTGTAGTTAAAGCTGGAATATTGGCCAATTCAAACTGTACCTGATTACCGACGACCTTGTATTTGATACCCGTATTGGCAGAGCTTTCGTTATCATCAGCCTCGGTTAATGTGCCACTACCATTGCTCCAGCTAGCGCTAGTACTTACATACCGTAAGCCCGAATCTAAAATATCTGTCACAATAAGCTTACCCGGCGCACTGCCATTATTAGTGTAGCTTAATGTGTATGTCACATCTTGAATACTATTGCCACTGCTCACACTTTGTGATTTAGTCACTAAAATTACCGCATCATCAATAACTTGTGCGATATCGTTGACGCTTTGGGTGACACTACTTGAGGTTTTACTCGTTGCTGTTAAAGTAAAGTTTGCTTGATTGGTCTTGCTAGCTGTCGAGGGTATCGTACCAGCAACGACAATCGATATTGATTCTCCAGCATCTAAAGATAAAGTAGACCCCGTGTTTAGTAAGTTAATATTATCATCAGGAATACCATTTTGGTCACGGTCAGCATACACAGCCACATTAGTTAAATCAAAGTTGTCGTTTGATGCTTGCACCAGGTTAAGCGAGTAGCTATCAGCCACATTACCGGTATTAGTAAGAACGTGGGGAAAGTTTAACTTAGCACCAATGAGCCCTACTTGGTTTTGATTATTGGTAAGGCTTAGTGCGCGGACTTCCTGAATCACTAACGACACTGGGTTAGAATCAATGACTAAGGTATTGCCTTGTTCATCAATATAATCGCCGCTGGCAATATTGATAATCTGACTACCGGGCAACGGCAGCCCTGCCCAAGCTGACGAGAAAGTAGTAAATAGCACCACTAATAGTAAATATTTACTGAACACACGACAAAATTTATTTTGCGCAGATGGGCAATAAAGCTGCATATGTGATTTTACCTTGTAGCAATATTTGTCAAAAAAATTAACTATTCTTATCGCAAAAATAATCAATCATTGATATGTAACAGATACTTGATGTATTAAACTAAGTTTGTAAACTAAAGTATATATCTTTACGATAAATTGCTTTGTTTTAACAGTCAAGTGGTAATGAATTAACATCAACATGTTATAAACTATTCATGCCTATCATCATACCTTCATAATTTTGTCATATTATCAGCATTTTTAATGCTCATTAGAGAGTCTCAATATGCCAAATAATCAGCCCACTGCTAATAGTAGCCTTGTTATCAGCAATCATATCACCGATATGCTTGATGACTTACCCCAATCACAGTTTTTAAATGATGAAACCCTCAAAAATAATGATAGACTGCGCCAACAAATGCATGAAGACTTGATTGACAGCTATGATGAAGAGATTGAGTCCGAAATGGACGATTACATCCAAGATTTACGGTATGACGGGCAGCCGTTAACCGACAGCCAAAAAATCGCTCGCCATATTTATTTTAATGAATTGATTCGTCTGCAAAAAGAATTGATCAAATTGCAAGATTGGGTAGTGGCAACCGGTGAGCGCATCGTTGTCATCTTTGAAGGTCGCGACTCAGCGGGTAAAGGTGGCGCTATCAAACGTATCACCCAACGGCTCAATCCGCGTGTCTGCCGTGTGGCCGCCCTGCCTGCACCCAATGACCGAGAAAAGACCCAATGGTATTTTCAGCGCTATGTCGCGCACCTGCCAGCCGCGGGCGAGATTGTGTTATTTGACCGCAGTTGGTACAACCGTGCTGGGGTTGAGCGAGTGATGGGATTTTGTACTGACGCGCAATACGAAGAGTTTTTTGAGTCGGTGCCAGAATTTGAGCGTATGTTGGTGCGCTCGGGGATTCGCTTAATCAAATATTGGTTTTCTATTTCAGATGACGAGCAAGAGTCACGCTTTATGAGCCGTATTTATGACCCGCTCAAACAGTGGAAACTCTCACCGATGGATTTAGAATCGCGTCGCCGCTGGGAGGATTATACCAAAGCCAAGGAAGTGATGTTTGAACGCACCCATATTCCAGAAGCTCGTTGGTGGATTGTCGAAGGCGATGATAAGAAAAAAGCACGGCTAAACTGCATCAACCATCTGCTCTCACAAATTCCCTACCAAGAAATACAACGGGATGAAGTGGTGTTGCCGGAGCGTGAGCATCACGATAACTACCAGCGTGAGCCGATTCCGGAAGATATGTACGTACCAAATGTTTATTAATTCGCGTTTACTAATTGAGCAAAAAAAGGATACGTTTTAACCGTGTCCTTTTTAATATAAAAGATAAGGTGTTTTTAACGTTTAAACATACGCACTTGAAAACCACTAATTTTGCCATTTTTCATTATATTTTCCATAGCAATAGTGGTGTCATCTTCGATGAGTAAAATGTGGCAACATGCAGCGGTACGAGAACCCACAGACTATTGGCGCCATATTTTCTAACGCTTTTTGAAAATCGGCTTGCGGGATTTGTTCTTTTTTTGGGTGCGCCTGGCAGTTGGCTTCGGCAAATGCGCTGCTGGCTGATAACATAGCGAGTGCCAATAAGCCTGAAGTGATTAATGATTTTTTCATAATGCCATCCTAAGAGTTTGATAAAGTTTTCAAGGCAAGGGATAAGGTGGATACTGAGGTATATCCGAGTGGCTGAGCGTATTAAAACAACCTAACCTTAACGAAAACTTAGCTGAAGATGGCGCAATAAAAATTAAAGCGAAGAATTAAAACCACTTGCAAAAGCAAAATTTTTTGGTAAAATGGCACTCCTACTTACGCAAGTAGATGGTTAGACCCTTTTAGGCATATAGCTCAGTTGGTTAGAGCACCACCTTGACATGGTGGGGGTCGTCTGTTCGAGTCAGATTATGCCTACCATATTCCAAAAGCCCCAGTCGATTGATTGGGGCTTTTTTATTGCAGTGATATCAAGGATTTACGAGGTTTTTCAAGAGTTGAAATTTTGACCACTTTTGTGATTTTGGGCACAGAAAAATCGCTTAAAAATCTTGTGTGCCCAAATTGTGCCCAAATTGTGCCTTGGTTAATTTTTGAGCAAGTAGATTTTGACCCCCACTCAAATTTAAAAGAGATGAAACTGGATTTATTTCTTTTAGCTTTTATCACTCATTTTAAAAAACCTTCATGTCCTAAAAAAAAATCCTTTCAAAGTTATTCCCTCCAAATTAAAAACATGGCTATTAGAAACTTTAAGACATTGACACACTAGTTTAGTTAACCGTCTTGAGATTGGAAAAATAGATACAAAAGCTGTTATACGGACTATATAGAGTTTTGAGTTTTCACGGTACGACTCTAAATCCACATACTAATAAAATAATACATAAGCAAAAATTCAATATATTAAATTGCTTACCTTAACTTTAGATTAGGACTATCTCGTATAAAAATGAGAAATATTGACGAAAAAAATGCAAAGTAGATATATACTAGAAAAATTTAGTAGGGTGCATGAACAATATCAATCAATCTCATGTTTCTAAACCATCTATGCGATGGCGAACAGTGCCAGTTAAACCCATACTTTCAAGCCGATTTTCTAAACCATCTATGCGATGGCGAACATCATTCACCAAATTTTGGAAAAAGGACTAACTTTCTAAACCATCTATGCGATGGCGAACACTATCAGTCGCTAAGGTCTTTAACTGCTCACTTTCTAAACCATCTATGCGATGGCGAACCGTGGCATATCGGCTGACCTTGCAGGTGCTAATTTCTAAACCATCTATGCGATGGCGAACGGTTTTCGTGCTATCGCTCGCACGGTCTTGGATTTCTAAACCATCTATGCGATGGCGAACACCCACCATATACATTTGTTTGAATATTGCCCTTTCTAAACCATCTATGCGATGGCGAACTCAGCAATTTCACTTGAGCGTAGCATCTTGACTTTCTAAACCATCTATGCGATGGCGAACGTCATGACACCTGAACAGCGTGAGTTTGAGGTTTTCTAAACCATCTATGCGATGGCGAACATTTTTTGCTTTGATAAATCGCCAGCTCTTTTTTTCTAAACCATCTATGCGATGGCGAACTTATTGTCAATCGCTCCCTCTCCTCTCTCTTATTTCTAAACCATCTATGCGATGGCGAACACACTATCTTAATTCAAACCCAGGCTGTAGATTTTCTAAACCATCTATGCGATGGCGAACGGTAAAAAGCGATTGAATCAATAGATTTTTTATTTCTAAACCATCTATGCGATGGCGAACCAATGACTGACTATTTGATGAACATTGAAGTCTTTCTAAACCATCTATGCGATGGCGAACAATTGCGGCGGTTGCTATAGCTACCAGTAAAATTTCTAAACCATCTATGCGATGGCGAACGTCTTTACAGTAAAGTAACCCAGCCGCATAACTTTCTAAACCATCTATGCGATGGCGAACTGGTACGCCACACGGAGCTTACGCGGGTGCAATTTCTAAACCATCTATGCGATGGCGAACTACTGCCCAAGCTCTAGCGCCGTCCTAAACATTTTCTAAACCATCTATGCGATGGCGAACACCTTGTAGCGTCAGCAGTCCTCGCACTGTGCTTTCTAAACCATCTATGCGATGGCGAACGTTACTACCCAATATACTGCGACGGTACTCACTTTCTAAACCATCTATGCGATGGCGAACATATAGGCAATGTAATAATATTTTTATTTTGATTTCTAAACCATCTATGCGATGGCGAACAAACATTGTAGGACTAGCAAAAACGGCAAAAATTTCTAAACCATCTATGCGATGGCGAACGTTATATGATTATATATGACTCTATGTTATATTTTCTAAACCATCTATGCGATGGCGAACTACTGCCCAAGCTCTAGCGCCGTCCTAAACATTTTCTAAACCATCTATGCGATGGCGAACGAAGGCAAGCATTTCAAAGAGATGGGAACATTTTTCTAAACCATCTATGCGATGGCGAACGTTTCCCAGTTACGTTCTACAGGCTCTAAATGTTTCTAAACCATCTATGCGATGGCGAACCGTGGTGGCACGATTCAGCGTTTGCATGTATCTTTCTAAACCATCTATGCGATGGCGAACTAACTATTGATACTTGGTCGTTTATCATAATTTTTCTAAACCATCTATGCGATGGCGAACATATTAAAAGCTTTTTGTGACCAATATAAATGTTTCTAAACCATCTATGCGATGGCGAACCTGACACAGGACTTAAATCAAGATGGTATGGTTTTCTAAACCATCTATGCGATGGCGAACTTATCTACGGTGAAACTGTAGCTAGGGTGGTATTTCTAAACCATCTATGCGATGGCGAACATGTCTAATGTTTAGTGAGCAAATATTATCAATTTCTAAACCATCTATGCGATGGCGAACTAACAGGTGTTGGCGACAAGGTAACTGGCGTTTTTCTAAACCATCTATGCGATGGCGAACGTATCATCGGCTTGCTTGACAAACTCTTGATATTTCTAAACCATCTATGCGATGGCGAACATTTAATCTATCGAGTCGAAGATTGCAAATAATTTCTAAACCATCTATGCGATGGCGAACAAACACACCAACCGTTGCGCCACTGGCTAACATTTCTAAACCATCTATGCGATGGCGAACGATTAAATTACCAATTCCAGGTGAGTATGAGTTTTCTAAACCATCTATGCGATGGCGAACCTACAAAACTTGCACACTGACAAACGCGGTAATTTCTAAACCATCTATGCGATGGCGAACAATAAGCTTTACGAGCCAAGCGTTTAGAGTTATTTCTAAACCATCTATGCGATGGCGAACCTTTGGCAGTAGTCGCGCCGCCAACTAGACCATTTCTAAACCATCTATGCGATGGCGAACCCGCAATCAGCACTTGCGGTCTTTTGCTGTGTTTTCTAAACCATCTATGCGATGGCGAACAGTTGGCGGCGCGACTACTGCCAAAGCAGGATTTTCTAAACCATCTATGCGATGGCGAACTGGATGACAACAACATAGATTTTGACACCATTTTTCTAAACCATCTATGCGATGGCGAACCCGCGCTCAAGTGCTTTAGCTACCGCGTCAACTTTCTAAACCATCTATGCGATGGCGAACACGGATGTCATTTAATCGGCTGATTTGCTCGGTTTCTAAACCATCTATGCGATGGCGAACGAAATGGATTTAGGTGGTAGCCGTCAATTAGTTTTCTAAACCATCTATGCGATGGCGAACGTTGGTCTTTGCGCCCTCTTATCGCTCGAAGCTTTCTAAACCATCTATGCGATGGCGAACTAATTGCATCAATTATGCTAGAGGGGTCAAAATTTCTAAACCATCTATGCGATGGCGAACTTCATACTTAGTCATGCAGTAGCCGCG
>OFDC01001343.1_pt1 | contig 13350 bp, 9 predicted proteins | sample 1520941 | NCBI WGS metagenome assembly OFDC01 (sample SAMEA94258168, study PRJEB24077) | hot springs metagenome | biome: Aquatic biome; feature: Water | place: India | collected 2012-12-06 | depth 5 m | reverse complement strand
CTTTTGGCGAAGCTGCAAAAGCGCAGTCTCCGCCTGGCGCATGCCCGGCGTTATGCCAACGATGACGATATCAGCATCGGTGTTGATCCAGTCGAACGGTGAGTAGAATGCGCCAAGCTCACCATGCCTACCGCGACCGAAATGCTGGTCGGAAACGAATGATCCGCTTTCGACGGAGCGCGTGACTTCGGCTGTGCTCATTGCCGCCAAGAAGTCAGCGACCTGCCGAGCCGCAACTATTGCCTTCTCATTGAGAGGCATTGGGCTGGTGAAACCATCGGGGAGAGATTGCCGGTACATATCGGAAAGCCTTTCGCTGATCGTGGAGGCAAACGGCGCTCTCCAATAATGGATGGGGTGCCGTCTCTCCGGCTGTCACGTCTGACCCGACGTTGAGGGGTGGTCACCACGAGGAAACATGGCCCAACCTGCCAGTGTTGTATGACACGACCTCTGGCTGCGCGCTGCTCCCCGACCACAATCATCAGGGGAGCGGCCCACATCATGCATTCTGACAAACATGACATGGGCAACTTGTTACTAATCCTGGAGGCGAAGCCCTTGCGGCACTCCACAAGAGGGGAATGCACTCCGCCTCCGGATCAGTTGCGCTGATTAGGCGCGGGCGTAGAAGGTGCCATCGGCGCAGAACATCTTCGGCGATCCTGCAGCAGCCGCAGTTTCTTGCATCGTGGCGGGAGCAACGGGAGTAGGTGCAGTAACGCGGAGGTTGGTGTTGATGCGAGTGCAAACAGCAGCGGGGACTCCGCTCACGGTGTAGAGCTGACGGGTGCCCACAGTTACCAGAGCAGGGGTATGGAGGTCGGGGAGGGCCGGCTGTTCATCCAGGTAAGCGCCGTTCGGGCCAGCAGCTGTCAGCTGGGCAAATGTCGTCGGAGCGCTAGCTCGCTCAGCCTTATACATCTGGATCGCCGAAACTACGTTCGTGCCACCGTTCTGGATCTGGTTGGCCTGTGCACCCACGGTGCCCGAGTTGAAAGCGTCGCCGCCGTAGAAGATCACCATCAGCGCGGCTGCAGCAGCCAGAAGAATACCGATGATGGTAAGAATAATGGTAGTCATGTTTGCATTTCCCTTTTTTAGGCGAGATCAAGCGTCCCCAGCCCATGTTTCACTTTGACCCAGCAGAACTATTCTTGAAGGATCGGGGTGTTTTTAGGATCAACCTGATATTTCGCCAAGTCTAGGGTAAATGAAAAACTAACGATTTATGAAAAATTCGTAAGAGAATATCTAGGTAATTGAGGAAAAATGGCTGAAATCAGCCATAGTTGCAAAAGTGGAAATGTTCGAAATTTCCGTTTGTGAGAATTTCTGATAGAAAAAGTTTCAAACGCAAAGTGTATCATCCTGAAAAAGTGTGCGCCGAAGATCATTAATCCAAGAGCTTCTTGGCAAATATAGTTTCTCAGTCGCATAGGCGCTCAGTGGGGCGATTTGATATTTGCCCTGACTCAGTCCCGATCTGGTCTCTGATCCGGATAATCCAGCCATTAGGCATAGCTCAGCTAATTTCGCTACCACGTAAACTTGCATGTGCAAGCATCGGCTTGTGTGCAATTCTTGATTTCTGGATGGAATAAGAAGTAAAAAGTAATGGTTTAAATAAAAGGAAAAAATAATGGAAGATATTGACTTCAGTGGCGTCCAACCCCTTCGCCTCTTAGAGGCAAAGAGGCGAGCTGCCATTGTCCAAGATTATATTTCCAAGGAAAAGCGCAGCGTTGAAGAGACAGATGAATTCGCCCAGCGAATGGGCGTAAGCCGCAACCAATTCTACGTCATCGCAAGAGCATGGCGCATTTATCGGGATCCGGCGCGGCTGGGTCTAAAGGGAGGGAACGGATCGCTGCGAGGTGCAAGGTTGGATGCCACCGCCAATGCCATTCTCGAAGAAGAACTGGAGGCCGCCTACGACCTCAAGCGCCTCGCCAGCAATGTGCAGCAGAGGTGCATGGAGGAAGGCATCAAGCCCCTCCATGTGAATACGATCAGGCACAGGTTTCGCCAGAAACAGGTCATGACGCCGTTCCTAGATGGCCCGCCGCGTGTCCTGATTTCACGTGCCTGGTTCGTTCTTCCGATGGCGGAGCCGAGAGCAGGCATGCCCCCTATGCTTTTGACGGCCACGCTGTTGCCCGAGCGGCGTATCATCGCCCATCGTTTGTCGTTTAATGGCCCTGATAATCAGCTGCCGCGGGAGGTCATCGCTGATGTCATTAGGAAGCGGTGTGCGGGCGGAAGACGGCGCGGCCTCATCATCGACAAGTCCGATCGGTCAGCTTGCCTGGATTTGCTTGAGCGGGCCGGCATCGACAAGGAACGCGGCTGGACCGGATCCGTCCAGTCGGAAGCCTCGCGGTTCTTTGCCGGTTATGTCGGAGACATCGAAGCCATCTTCCAGATTGGCAGCGCCTCACCATCTAATGCGAGCTTTTGGACGAAGGAGCGGCCGCTTGGTGAGAATGAAGTCCGGCAGATCGTCGAGCGGGCTATCATCATCAATAATGACCGGTGTCTTTCCGGGGAAGGGCCCTTTGATATTCGGAGTTCCTAACGGGACAGGTCGGGCTCAAGTCCTTGCTCTATCCGGTCGCGCAAGAAGTCTTAACGCCATGACGAGATCTTCCGGTGGCGCTGCTCTCCCTCTGCTATCGCGATGTTCCTTCATTAGCTGATTATCGCGCAACCGAAGCTCAGCCATTAGGACTTCACGAGCATCGCTCTCTGACCACAATGTCTTGGCAGCATCGTTAAAAACGGGCTCGCCATCCTCCGTCCGATCTGGGGTGAACTCGATCCGACCCAGATTCCGGTCGACGGTCTTCCGAAGATATGCACCGTAGCGCTTTTTCGTGCGCTTAAGCTGGGTTTGCCGAAGGCCGCTTTCCCAGAGAAGGTCGAAAATAGACTTTGAAATAAGATCGCTCGGCCCAGCGACGAGTTCAAGATTGGCAAGGCGCTCTGCCCAGGGAAGTGAAAGAAGCAGCCCGTTAATCCTTTCGAGCGCCATTGTCGCTGCCCGCGAATAGCCCGCTTCGATGTCCGGCTCAGGCAGGAAGTCAGCGCCAAGAATGGCACCTACGCCGACATCAAGACAGGCGAACAGGATCCATGGTCGCTCAGTGGTCCGAGGGAGATTGACGGCTGTGCAATCGAAACGAATATGATGTCCCGCCTGTCCGGTCGATGCCGCACGTCGTAGCTCCGCTTCAACAAGCTCCCGCAGCTTCACCACTCCTGGAAGCCTTGCGCCCCCGATGTTGGCTGCATCCACCATCTGCCTCACCAACTCACTTACCGATGCGTCTTTGTTCATGCGCACGACCTTGGGAAGCACTGCCTGAAGGGCGTTGACCGCCGTAGGGTCAAGACGGGGTCGACCGCCCTTTTCGCCGCCAACACCTTTTTGAACGGCCAGGGCGGAGATCGAGGGCGACTTCTGCCACGCCGAAGCGATCGCATAGAAGCGGCTCCGGGCGATCTTACACTGCGCAGCTCCTTCTTCGGCAGAGATTTTGCCCGCGATGAACATTGGGACCAGCGCCGCACGCAGCCGAACGCGCTCACGTTGGGCCGCATTCAGCTCCAACCACGTGTCCCGATCTGTTTCCGGTAGCCCTTCTGGGAGCGGGCTTTCCATCATGCGCGATACGCCAGTCATTCCGTCCAACCGGTCCAAAACTGATTCACAGTGGGACAAATTTGAGCACGAGATACGGCTCAGCGCAATGCGCTGATATGAGTTTTTTACAAAAGCCAGTAAGATTCCTGTTGACGAGTCTGTTGCACCAAATTTACAAATGCCAACGATAACTCAACAAGGAGCGAGTCGATGGACATGTGCAGCAAATCCGAATCCCTGACAGATGAAGGCGCGGAGGATCTTCTCCCATTCAACATTACGATCCCCGATCCCCTGGCATGCTTACCCGAGAGAAGTCGCTTTGCCCCAGGGCGAAATCACAGCCATCCTTCGCATGCCTCGTTGATTGTGGATCCGCCGCTGGCACGGCCAATCACCGATCAGGGCTGGGGAGGGGGCGCTGTCGTCCGCTCGGTGGAAGCGAAGTGCGCAGTCACATTCCACAAGAAGCAGCCCACCTTCGCCGGTTTCAGCGTCAAGAACGGTAGGATGATCTCGGGAACCGGGCCCCATGAGCTTGCCGCGTTCAAGCGGCTCGAAACCGATCACACCACGGTCGCATTTGATTTCGAGATACTGGAGATCACGTGGCCTTCCGACGGAAAGGAGCGCTTATACACACCCGATTACACGCGGGTCACGGACATCGGGCGCGTCGAAACAGCAGAGATTAAAGCAGATTTCTCGCACTTCATGCCCGAGGAATATCACCTCGAGCTCGAAGAGGCGTCTAAGGCACTTGCCAGAGTGGACATCGAATTCCGCCGCGTCACCGGAAGTGAGCTGCGGGGTGATCCGCGCTTTCAATATAATGTCAGCAGAGCGTTCGGAGACCGCTTCACGTTCGTCGCCCCGTCAATCCGTGACGTAGTGGAAAACCAGCTCGCGAAGACCAACGGGCCTATTGGTCTTGGGGCTATCGAGGAACTCCTCGACGCCGATTCACGAGTGGCGCGAGCCAAGGCTCATGCACTGCTCTGTCATCGCGTAATCGCATTCGAGCTGACCGGCGCACTCACCATTGACACGCCGGTAACCCTCCCAACGCATCCGAAGTTCATCCCCGATATCCGCGTGATCGGACACGAAAGCGATAACTCCTGATCCCGGCCATCATTTGGCCGGGTCCGGGCCGGCCACCAACCATGGAAGGCTTCCCCCATGAATCACTACACCAGTATCGTGCACCCTTCGCTCAACGTGCCGGTCAAATCGATCTTCAAGATCGACGATCGGACGATTCTCCTCAACAAAACTTACCCTGGCGATGGCGATGATACGCCAGTCGAGCTGATCGACTTCCGGCTGCGCACGCCGGTCATGGCAAGAGACCCGGAGACCAACGAGACAAAGCAACCGACCCTCGGTTTTTTGCGCGAAGCCTACAAGCAGGGCAGGTTGAGGCCGCTCCACGAACCGGAAAATGCGTCAGAGAGACAGGGGCGCTTTGCGCTCCTCGATCCGGATCAGTGCGCTGACCGCGATCCCAAATCGGTGTGGAAGGAAAGGCTTGTTCAGCGCGCAGAAATTGCTGGGATCAAGCTGACCGACAAGGCTTGCGCAGAGTTCCTCGACCATGAGTATGGCCGCCAGCCGGGTGACCTCGAATACCCCAAGCCCGCGCCCTCGTCGCTGCGGCGGTGGACGAGCAGTTATCGCAAGAAGGGGCGGATGCGGTTCGCTCTCGTATCCAACGCCGGACGTCCAAAGGGCGCGTCGCAGCTCGCCCCGGAGGTAAATGCCCTCGTCCACGAGAATGCGCTCTTCTATTGGAGTTCCCCGAACCTCCAGAAGCTGGCGGCCTATGCGCGGCTGGAAGAACAGGTTCACGCGCTTCCTCCCCGAAGCGATGGCTCTCGCCGCCCCGTCCCCTCCAAGACGACCTTTTACAAGCGTATCGACGCGCTGAGATGTTTCGACACCGTCAAGGCCAAATTCGGCATCAAGGAGGCTGAGAGGCTCTATAAGGGTTCAGGAGAGGCCATTACCGCGACCGATATTCTCGATGTGGCGCTCATGGATGGGACTACACTCGAACAGGTGATCGTCTTCGACGAGGGCTGGCAGCTGCCCGCAAGCAAAATCCGGATCGTTGTGCTGATGTGCGCCCTGTCCCACACCATCATCGGCTTCCATGTCTACGCAGGGCCGAACCGAGCCGAGACTTCGATCGAGGCGGTCCTGTCCTGCATGACTCCGCCGAATGTGTCGGCGGCGGGACTGAAGGCGATGCCCGTGCTCGCCTGGATCTTTGGCAAGCCCAGAAGCATTCTGCCCGACAACGAAAAGGCGCTGATCAGCCCCTCAACGATAGATAGCTTCAACGAGCTTGGGATCGACGTGCTGATGCCGCCGGTCGCGATGCCGACGGCGAAGGCGGCCCTCGAGAGGTTCTTCAGATTCCTGAAGGAAAACCTCGCGCAATTGCCCGGCACAATCCTCGATCCCAAAAGGGCGAAGGAGCTCGGCTACGATCTTGACGGGGCCTGTCTGACGCTGGCTCAGCTGCGAAAGGCGGTGGAGTCGGTTATCGAACAGCACAACATCTCGCCGAGCAAAGGCCTTGGCGGTCTTTCGCCGGCACATGTCTGGCTGAACCTCCAGTCGAAGCGCGCCACCCCGGTCTTCGAGGATATCGAGCATGCGCGGCGGGTGCTTGGCCGGAAGGTTGAGGCGCTGCTGACCCGCGACGGAATCGAGATCAACGGGATCCGCTATCGCGATGCCAAGATCGTGTCCGAACTGCTCGACAATATGAGCGGCCTGCAGAAGCCTCGCGGTCGGCGTAAGGATGGGTCCATAACCTTGCCGGTCACGGTCAAGATATCTCCTGGCAATCTCGAGTCCGTTCAGGTCCTCGACGAATTTACCGAAGAGTGGCGTGTTCTTCCTGCGACCCAGCCTGATTACACTGCCGGGCTAAGTGAATGGGAGCACAAGGAGTTCCAGCGCCAGGCCAAGCGCCGCAATGAGCGGTTCAGTAGCCAGGCTCATCGCCTTGCGTCGAAACGCCGCACCATGGCGCTCGTCGAAGAAATGGCCCCGCATGTCGCCTTCCAGCAGCGCCGTGACATGGCCGCCCTCTACATGTCGGATCAGGTCAAAAAGCTGTCGGGAGACAAGTTCTCGCCATCGTCGGAGCTCACGGAAGCTGCGTTGGCCGAGCAGGCCACCGTCGAAACCGTCCGCAAAGACAAGGGGGTGCGGGTAAAGGCCACGAGCACTCGCAGCCGGAACGAACGCCCACCGGTTCATGAGGATCGCAGCGGCATTCCGATCGATGAGGCCAAGATCGTGTGGGACGGCATCGCCATTCCGCCGGACGAGGATTTCCCCTCGGATGACAGTTCCTACGAAGGAGGTCTGTGATGTCCGCGGAAATGGAAATGGGGAAGTGCACTCCCGTTACCGGGCGCGCACTTCCCCAATACGATCAGGCATCGATCGAGCGGACCGCAAAGGCGCTTGATGCATTCAGCGAGATCGACATCAGTTACGGCCCCCAGGATGCCATAGCCGGCAGGATCGATATCCTGCGCCGCCGGTGTCTCGGAAAACGGGGTGCGCCGCTGCCCGGCCTGCGGCTGAGCCAGGTTTCTCAGGCCGGTAAGACCAAGACCTTCCAGCGGTATCGCGAAAAGCTCCTGGCTCAGTCAGCTGCCATTAACGGCACGCCGAACCCTTGGCAGGTGCTCTATCTGGGGCTCGAAGTTCGGGTCACCGTGAAAATGATGTGCCAGCAGCTGCTGCGCCTGCTTGAAGATCCTTATGCCGATCGCGGCAACACCGACGAGGTCAAGCTTCGTGTGCAGGAGTTCGTAGCTGAAAAGGGCGTCGAGCTTCTCTTCATCGATGAAGTTCAACACCTCGCCCGAGACAGCCAGGACAAGGTCGATGTCACCGACGAATTCAAGCGGTTCCTCGATATGGGAATCGTCCCGGTGGTTTTGGCTGGCAATGAGGATTCGAAGCGGTTTTTCGAGCGGAACCCGCAGCTCGCAAGCCGCTTGGGCACGCCGCTGAAACTCGACCCGGTCGACCCGACAAAGCCTGCCGAACTCCGCGCATTTGCCGAATTCTGCCACGAAATGGACAAGCAGCTTGTCTCAAAGGGCATCTTTCAGCGCCCGTCCGGTCTCGCGGCTATGGAGTCCATCGATGCCCTTATCAAGGCGTCGGGAGGACACGTTGGTCGCGTTTGTCGTCTGATCGAGGCCGCCCTGGAGCATGCCGTTTCACGCGAAGCGGGGTTCATTGAGCTTTTCGATCTCGCTCACGCGATCGAGCATTTCGCGATCCCGCAGCGCTACATCAAGGTCAATCCCCTGTCATGACCGATATGTCGGCGCCGCATTGGACCTCCCAAACCACCAGCAGGGATGCAATCCCCAAGCTGGTGGTTCCGGTCCAGCCATATGCTGACGAGGCGTTTGCCAGTGTGGTGGCCAGAGCCACTCGGGCAAACGTCCTCGGTTCAACCCAAATCATCTTGCGTGAGATCGGTCTCGAACTCGCGCACCCTGGCACCGCGGGGCAGGAGATCGGAGGGCGAACCCATCACCTCGCGCAGATACTCGGCTGCTCTGAGGAGGGGCTCCAAGCGATCGTGCATCCCTACATCGACGCGAAGAAGCGCATCGTTAAATGGGGGGGCGGCACAATGCGTCGCAACGATCTTCTACTCGATCGTCGGCGCATCGCCCCGAAGGCAGTGCGTGCAGCCCCTTACGTTCGGGCCGACTGGCTCTGCCGATACCTGCCCTACGATCCCACAACTGGCGAGGAGCTGCTGGACACCTGTCCTTCCTGCAACAACGTCCTGCGGTGGAGCCGCGCATGGGGCATCGGTAGCTGCGAGAACTGCCGCGAAGACATAAGCAAGGTCGAGCAGCCCAAGCTTCCCGCGAACCTGCTGCAACCCTATCGCCGTTTCGCAGGCCTTCTGTCCATCGTTCCCGAGATTCGGGAAAGTGCGCGCGAAACGCTTGACCAAGTGCTTTCGGAGCTACCGCAACCTATCCTTGTGGATCTTATTCTTTCGCTCGGCATAGCTCTCGGAGCGGAGTCAAAACCGATAGGACGAGCGCGTCTCAGGCAGCTGGGAAATGCCGATATGGCTGCCGCTGCCGCAGCCGGCATAGAGCTCATCGAAGACTGGCCGAACGGCGTTCAGAGGCGGGCGAGAATGCTTATCGAGGGTAAGGGAGAAGAAGGCGACCACAAGGACGCCATTCGCGCGATCAGGTCGCTTGGCAGCGAGAGGGCTTTCCATCGACAGCAGGTCGAATTGTTCCGTGAGGTCCTGCCGGAGATTTTCGCCGATACCAGACGAGCTGTCGGACTTCTTGACGGTCCGGTGCTCCTTCAACGGGATATCTGCCGGAAGGCAGGAATCTCATCGCGAGAGGTGAGAAGTCTTGCCGAAGCCCGCGTCCTGCCAGTCCGAGTGGTCTCGGGTGACAAGCGCTGCAATATCCAGTTCAGCGCCGATGAGGCGGAGGAATTCTGCGAGCGTCGGCGTGCATCAATGCCTATCGAAGCGGCAGCGAGCCAACTCGGCTTGCCGATCTACGCCATTGAACAGCTCATCGATGCCGAGTTCCTCGAACAGGAGCTTCATCCAGCCGTTCTTCTGATCGACCAGCAACCCAGAGTGCCCCATGCTTCACTCGAGCTACTGCGCCAACGTCTGGCAGATCGATTCCTCCTCTCCAATGAGAGAACGGGTCTCATCATGCTGCGTCAGCACTCAAGACGGATTGGGGGAGGGCTGAAGGCATGGGATCAGGTTCTGCGAGCAATCCTGACAGGTGACGTCGCGACCTATCGAGCCGCGGACGGAACAGGTCGGGCTCTAATCGATCAAGTCCTGTGCGCCCCTGGAAGCCTCGTCGTAGGCCTCTCAGCTTGGAACCCAAAACTTCGCAACGGGCAGCCCCGCCAGTCGCGCATGACTCAGCGGGATGCCTGTGAAGTGCTCAACCTCGATGCCATGCAGATCAAACCGGTAATTGAAGCGGGTTGGCTGGGGTTTGAGAAATGCGGCTTGCGCCTCACGTGCTCGATCACCGAAGTTCTGGCTTACGCCACAAAGATGGTCCCGCCTGCCGAGCTTGCCGACCGTCTCGGAACACGGTCCGACGCCGTCCACGCTACCATGCGACGTTTATGTCCGGCAGTTGAGAAAATGCCAGGCGGATGGAGCCGGGAACAGGTGGCTGCAGCGCTGACGCTCTCGAACCCTTCAGGCGATGCAGCAGGCGAACGCCGGACGGAGTGAGGCAGTTTCAGTTTCAAATTACGAATGAGTGGTTCTTCGAACGAAAGGAAAAAAGGAAATGACTGCTCTTAGCCACCTCCCCTCTGAAATGCGCACGGTGTCCATTGCGCCCACTGGCAGTTTCGACCTGGAGGGCTTCATCGATCTCCTCAGGCTTGACGACCTGTTCGGAGACTTCCCCGGAGACAGGACGCTCCGCGAAGCTATCCTCCCATCGCACCTCAGGAGGGTGGTGCTTGTCGATGAGGTCGGGGAAGAGCTCGCGAGCATCGAGGCGATCGCCTCCCTTCGGAGACTGTCCGCCATGGATGTCGTCTCCTCGCTGTGGATGCACAGCGATTATCGGGGTCACTCGTGGACTAGCTCGTGCCTGAAGGAACTCACGGATTCGACGCTCGAAATCACGACCACCTTGGAGGTGAAGGAGAGCAAGCGATAGCCAGGGAGAACTCACGCCCAGCGCAGGCTGTCAAACTTCTCGGCCCACGCGTCGATCTCGTCCTGAAGCCCGTGCAAGGTTGGCTGCTTCCGCTTCCAACCCAGCTCCATGTGACCTTTGACCAGATTGTTGGAGCTTTCGATCGTTAGATCCGTAACCCCCGCAGCATCGGCCGCACGGATTGCCTTGAGGGTCGCCATGTAGATTGCATCCTGCGAAGTCGCCATTGGGTGCTTCGTTTTCTGCTCGATCCCATCAACTGACGTAATGAGCAACGAGCGACCATCTTCAATCGTGTTCGCTCTCCCCCCGACTTTGATCACGCGGGCAATCGATTTTCCGGTGTTCATTTGCTTCGCCATCGAATCCTCCATTCGCGAGGCATCGATGCAGCAACGAGGGTTAAGCTATTCTAAGCAAAGCGAAGATGGATCAACGGGCAAAGTCGATGATTAGGTTGACGAACATGCGGAAAAGGCAAAATTATCGCTACGGAATTAGGTTGGCGGGCGTGGTTCTCCCTCGTGAGGCTGGTGCAGACCAAGACTGACCCAACACCCGGCCCCGCGAGGGGCGGGGTGGTTCGGCCAGCCTCATGCCGGAGCGAAGATGTCCGCGCCGCGCACCGCCGCGCCGAAGCGGATGCCGGTGAGGCGCTCGATCTCCTCGATCGCGACCTGGAAATCGTCGATCTTGGCGAGTTCGTCGGCGCTTGCGAAGGTCAGCGTGCCTTCGGCGAGCGATTCCCGCCGCGCGCCGAGCAACCGTGCCTGGCTGGCGATCATCCCCATCGCCTTGAGTGCGCCATTATCGACCCACACCGCGACCTTGAAGAAGCGTTCGGGGATCAGGATGCCGCGGTAGGGCTTGTCGCTCTCGGCGAAGATCGGGCCGGTGAAGCAGGTCACCCGCGCCTCTGAGGCAACCGCGTTGCGCAGCACCCAGTTCTCGACCGAGCGCCACAGCGAGCCGCGCTCGGAATCCGGCGTGTCGGCCGGGGCGCGGCCCTGGTTGAAGAAGCCGACCTGCGGGGTGCAATTGGTGAAGTGGAAGGTGTCCACCTCCGCCTCGAGCGCGCGCGTGTCATCGCCCCAGCACGGATCGAGGCGGCGCACCAGATGCCCGCGCTGGAACATGTTGAGCGTGCGCTGCTGCGAGCGGGGCGCGAAATCGGGCAGCACCTGGCCGTCGTAGAACGCCTTGCCAGCGATGTCGCCCGGATCGATGCGCGGGTCATCATACCACGTCTCGGCGCCCTCCATGCCCTCGGCCCCGTCGATGCTCTCGAGCCCGGGGGAATCCGGGCGCAGCGGCTCGAGCCGCTTGGTCTTGCGGTTGATCGACTTGGCGCTCGCCCCGTCGATGTTGCAGGCAGTGTAGAAGGCGAGCTTGCGCGCCTTGTTCACCACCACGGTGAAGTGGTGATAGGGCAGGGCATATTCGGGCATGCCGGGGGCGGGCTGGCGACTGATCGCTACCTGCTTTTTCTTCGCAGACGTCAGCGTCGGTAGCGGGATCGTGAAGCCGTCGAGGAAATCGGGATCATAGCCGCGCCGCGCGGCGTAATCGGGCGAGGGCGCCTTCTCCGCGCTCGCCGGTGCCGGCAACAGCGCCGAGGGCGAAGGCGATGGCGATGGCGCAGGGGTGGCGGCAGCGGCGGCGGCGACAGCGGGCGCGGCGGCGGGGCCTTGGCTCAGCTGCGGCAGCGCCACGGAGATCTCGATCGGGATCGTCCAGGTGGCGCGCCCGTCCGCGTCGGTGCGCACGCTCGGCCCTCGCGGCAGCGGCTCGGAGGCCTGCGGCAGGTCTTGCCCGGCGGGCGCGAAGGCGTGGCTCTCCGCCCCCATCTGCAAGGCGCGCTCGATCCGGTTGCGCGTGGCCGGCGGCAGGCCCGGCAGCACCTCGCGCAGCTTTCGCACGATCGCGCTGATGCGGATGCCCTCGTTGACTTCGTGCGGTACCGGCTGGCCGGTCTCGTCGATCCATTCGCGCGACGGGCCGCCCCAGTGGTGGAGCGCGATCACTTCCCAGGCATTGTTGAACACCGGCGAGCCGGACGAACCGGGCTCGGTATCGGCGACATAGTGCAGTACGTCTTCGAGCCGCGCCACCAGCCGGTTCTCGCGCAGCACCACCTCCTTGAAGCGACCCTGCGGGTGCTGGACGATGTTCACCGCCTCGCCGAGCATGTGCTTGTTGCCCGCGTCGGACAGGCCGCACAGGCCATAGTCGGCGAGGCTGGCCGGGCCGTCGATCCGCTCGCCCACCGCGACGATGGTGAAATCGAATCCGTCGACCGGATCGGTGATGAAAACCGCCGGATCAATCCGGAACCGGGTCGTCGGCAGCGGGGCACCTCCGAGTCCGAGCTCGAAATCGAACTGGAGCACGAAGCCCTGCGCTTCGGCGATGGTGGGGATGACGTGAGCATTGGTCATGAACAGCCCGTCGCCGATCAGGAAGCCCGACCCTTGCGGCTGGCCGTCGAAGGTGGCGATGCGCGCGACGGCGCGGGCCACGCGGGCGCCGCGCGCGAGGAAGCTGACATTCACGAAGTCGAGCGTCGGGCCGATGATCTTCTCCGGCCCGGTCATGGGCGCGAGGGCCAGTTTCTCGGCCCCTGCAAGCGGCGTCTCGCGCAGCATCATCTCGCCCGCCTGGCGGATCGAGCTGGCGATGGTTTCGGCCTGACCGCCGCCGAGACTCATCTTGCGCTCGATCCGTTCGGCGGCGCGGTGCGGCTCGGTCTCGGCGGCGAGCGGGATGCCGGCCTGGGCCAGCTGGACCGAGCGGGTGATCTCCTCCCGCGCCCGGGCGAGATTGGCCCGGACAATCGCTTCGAGTGACTGCATCGCCTGTTTCATGACCCTGTGACCCCTTGTTGCCTCAAAATGTCGATCCGGTGTGCAAGCGCCCGCGCGGCGCGCTCGGGCCGGCGCCAGCCCCACTGCGGCGGGCGCGGGC
>OFDC01001342.1_pt1 | contig 13360 bp, 12 predicted proteins | sample 1520941 | NCBI WGS metagenome assembly OFDC01 (sample SAMEA94258168, study PRJEB24077) | hot springs metagenome | biome: Aquatic biome; feature: Water | place: India | collected 2012-12-06 | depth 5 m | reverse complement strand
TGGCCACGGCCTTCGGCCCGGCCATCCTGGACGCGCAGGGAGCCCTGGACCGCGCCCAGATGCGCGCCCTGGTGTTTGCCGATGCACAGCAGCGGCGTCGCCTCGAAGGCGTGTTGCACCCCCTCATCGGTGCGGAGTGCGACCGCCGGGCGGCGCAGGCCTCGCAGCATCCCCTGGTCTTCGACGTGCCCCTGCTCGCGGAATCAAGGCACTGGCGCGACAAGGTGGACCGCGTGCTGGTGGTCGACTGCCCCGAGGACACGCAGGTGCGGCGCGTCATGGCCCGTTCGGGCTGGGACGAGGCCACCGTGCGCCGCGTCATCGGCCAGCAGGCCCCACGTGCCCTGCGGCGCGCCGTCGCGGACGCGGTGATCCACAACGACGGCCTGTCGATGCCGCAATTGCAGGCCGCGGTTGCGGCCCTGTGGGCGCACTGGCTGCCCCCACGCTGACCCCCCATCCAGGCGACCCTTTCCGGCCGCATTTCACGCCTGTGGAACAATCGGCACCCGCTGTCCGGGTGCCTCGCGCGCCCCTGCCGAGTCGAGGAAGCCGCTTGGTCCGCTACGAATATCCGCTCAACGAAAGCATCCGGACGATGCTCCGCCTGGAGCACCTGTTCGACCGCCTCGGCCAGCTGATCGCCCGCGATGCGCCGGTCGACCATCATTTCGCGCTCGCCACGATCTTCGAGATCATGGACGTTGCCTCGCGCGCCGACCTGAAGTCCGACCTGCTCAAGGAACTGGAGCGGCACAAGACGCAGCTCAACAGCTACCGCGGCAACCCCGCGATTTCCGAGGCGGCACTTGACCAGGTGGTGGCCCGCATCGACCATGCCTTCAAGGGCCTGAACGAGCTGCAGGGCAAGGCCGGGCAGGTGCTCACCAGCAACGAATGGCTGATGAGCATCCGCAGCCGCATCACCATCCCCGGCGGCACCTGCGAGTTCGACCTGCCCGCCTACTACGCCTGGCAGCAGTTGCCGCCGGCGCAGCGGCGCACCGACTTGCTGCGCTGGATCGAATCGCTCACTCCCTTGGCCGAAAGCCTGAACGTGATGCTGGGTCTGCTGCGCGATGCGGGTGTCCCCCAGCGCGTCGCGGCGCCGGGCGGGCAGTACCAGCAGAGCCTGCCGCAGACCAAGCACTACCAGCTGCTGCGCGTGAGGCTGATGGGCGACGACGCCCTGGTGCCGGAGATCAGCGGGCACCGTCTGATGGTGTCCATCCGCTTCCTGAAGGCCGATGGCGAGGGCAAGCACAAGCCGGTGAGCGAGGACGTGAACTTCGAGCTCACGCTGTGCGCCTGAGGACAGGGTCATGGCCACCGGAACCGACGACGGCGTGAAGCGCGTGCCCTGCCCCCGCTGCGGGCAGCCGGCCCTCTTCGCCCCGCAGAACAAGTGGCGCCCCTTCTGCAGCGAGCGATGCCGCCAGATGGACCTCGGCGCCTGGGCGAGCGAGAGCTACCGTGTGCCCACCCGCCCGGCCGACGACGACGAGACCCCCGAGACCCCGCCCGAGTCGCCGCGCCATTGACTGCTTCTTCCCTTCGATCCCCCGTGCCGTCCAGCACGGCCCGCACCCCATGACCCGCATCGACGATCCCCAGCACGACCGCGAAGCCGGCTTCGCCGACGCCACGCAGGACACCACCCGCATCGATGACGTGCGCATCCGGGCTGTGCGGCCGCTCATCGCTCCCGCCCTGCTGCAGGACGAACTCCCGGTGCCGCAAGCCACCCTGGCGCTGGTCGAGCGCAGCCGACGCGAGATCGCCGACGTGCTGCACGGGCGCGACGACCGTCTCCTGGTGGTGGTGGGGCCCTGCTCCATCCACGATCACGACCAGGCGATGGACTATGCCGAGCGGCTGAAGGCCACGGCCGACAGGCTGCGGGACGACCTCGTGGTGGTGATGCGCGTGTACTTCGAGAAGCCGCGCACCACCGTGGGCTGGAAGGGCTACATCAACGACCCGCGCCTGGACGGCAGCTTCCGCATCAACGAAGGACTGCGGCGCGCGCGACAGCTCCTGCTGGACGTGTCGGCGCTCGGCCTGCCGACCGGCACGGAGTTTTTGGACCTGCTGAGCCCGCAGTACATCGCCGACCTGATCGCCTGGGGCGCCATCGGCGCGCGCACCACCGAGAGCCAGAGCCACCGCCAGCTGGCCTCCGGCCTGTCCTGCCCGATCGGATTCAAGAACGGCACCGATGGCGGCGTCCAGGTGGCCGCCGACGCGCTCGTGGCGGCCCGCGCCAGCCATGCGTTCATGGGCATGACCAAGATGGGCCAGGCGGCGATCTTCGAGACCCGGGGCAATGACGACGGCCACGTGATCCTGCGCGGCGGCAGCAAGGGCCCGAACTTCGATGCCGAGAGCATCGAGGCCTGCTGCGCGGTGCTTCGCAAGGCCGGCCTGCGCGAGCGGGTGATGGTCGACTGCTCGCACGCCAACTCGGCCAAGCAGCATGCGCGGCAGATCGAGGTGGCGGCCGACGTGGGCCGGCAGGTGGCCGGTGGCGACGGCCGCATCGTGGGCCTGATGATCGAGAGCCACCTGGAGGAAGGCCGCCAGGACCTGAAGCCCAACGTGCCGTTGAAGCCCGGCGTGTCGATCACCGATGCCTGCATTGGCTGGGCGCAGACCGAGCCCGTGCTGCAGGGCCTGGCCCAGGCGGTGCGGGCACGCCGCGGCGCCTGAGGCTCTCGTCCCTCGCCCTGGCCAGGCGACGGTGAGCAGGGCATGCCTGCGTCACCGCCCCACGTCGACAGGTGGGGCTAGGCCGCCACCGATCCCTTCTTCGACACCAGGGTGAGGATGTCGTAGCTGGCCACCAGCTCGCCGTGCTGGTTGGTGACCTGCACGTCCCAGGCCACCACGCCCGTGGGGGGCTGGTCCTTCCTGGGGGCCTTGTCGATCTTGCGCTTGGCCGTCAGGCGCGCCTGGATGGTGTCGCCGATGGCCACCGGCTTGACGAAGCGCAGCGTGTCCAGGCCGTAATTCGCCAGCACCGGCCCCGGCGCGGGCGAGACGAACAGGCCCGCGGCCGCCGAGAGCACGAAGTAGCCGTGCGCGATGCGCTGGCCGAACTGCGTGTCCTTCGCGGCGATCTCGTCGAAGTGCATGTAGAAGAAGTCGCCGGAGATGCCGCCGAAGTTGACGATGTCGGCCTCGCTCACCGTGCGGCGATGCGTCAGCAGGCTGTCGCCGATCTGCAGGTCCTCGAAGTAACGGCGGAAGGGGTGCACCTCGCTCTCGCGCACCGCGCCGCCACGCACGTACTCGCCCGTCACGGCGGTGAGCATGGTGGGCGAGCCCTGCACCGCCGCGCGCTGCAGGTAGTGGTGCACGGCACGGATGCCGCCCAGCTCCTCGCCGCCGCCGGCGCGTCCCGGGCCACCATGCTTGAGCACCGGCAGCGGCGAGCCGTGACCGGTGGATTCCACCGCCGCCTCACGGTCCAGCACCAGCAGCCGGCCGTGCCAGGCAGCCATGCGGGGGATGGCCTGCGCGGCGATGGCCGGCTCGTGCGTGACCAGCGTGGCCACCAGGCTGCCACGGCCACGCTGGGCGAGCTGCAGCGCTTCCTCGAAGTCGCCGTAGGGCATCAGCGTGCTGACCGGGCCGAAGGCCTCGAGGTCATGCACCGCGTCGTTCACCGTGGGGTGCTCGCACAGCACCAGGGTGGGCGAGAAGAACGCGCCTTCCTTGACGCCCTCGCCCACCGGCGCGAAGCCGTCGCGCTCGCCGAAGACCAGCTGGTTGCCCTGCAGCAGCTGCTGCACGCGCTCGCGCACGTCGGCCTGCTGGCTGTGCGAGGCCAGCGCGCCCATGCGCACGCCCTCGACCGAGGGATCGCCCACGGTGACCTTCGCCAGGCGCGCCTTCAGCGCCTGGGCCACCGCGTCGAGCCGCTCGCGCGGCACGAAGGTGCGGCGGATGGCGGTGCACTTCTGCCCGGCCTTGGCCGTCATCTCGCGCACCACCTCCTTCACGAAGAGGTCGAACTCGGGGTCGTCCGGCGTGACGTCGGGGCCGAGGATCGCGCAGTTGAGCGAGTCCGCCTCGGCGTTGAACGGCACCGAGTGGCGGATCAGGTTGGGGTGCACGCGCAGCTTGGCCGCGGTGTCGGCGCTGCCGGTGAAGGTGACCACGTCCTGGCCTTGCAGGCGATCCAGCAGGTCGCCGGTGGAGCCGATCACGAGCTGCAGCGCGCCCTCGGGCAGCAGCCCGGATTCCATCATCAGGCGCACGGTCGCCTCGGTGAGGAACGAGGTGGCGGTGGCGGGCTTGACGATGCAGGGCATGCCCGCAAGGAAGCTGGGCGCGAACTTCTCCAGCATGCCCCAGATGGGGAAATTGAAGGCGTTGATGTGCACTGCCACGCCGCCGCGCGGCACCAGGATGTGCGTGCCGGCGAACTTGCCCTGCTTGCCCAGCGGCAGCGCCGGGCCTTCGTGCACCAGGTTGCCCGAGGGCAGCTCGTTGCGGCCCACACTGGCGTAGGAGAACAGCGTGCCGGTGCCGCCCTCGATGTCGATCCAGCTGTCCGAGCGCGTGGCGCCGGTGTGGTGCGACAGCGCGTACAGCTGCTCCTTGCGCTCGGCCAGGTAGGCGGCCAGCGCCTTCAAGCGCGCGGCACGCTGCTGGAAGTCCAGCTTCAGCAGGGCCGGCACGCCGGTGCCGCGGCCCCAGGCCACGGCCTCGGCGAAGTCCAGGCGGTCCTCGTGGGTGAGGGCCACCGGGCGGCCGTTGATGGCGCTGGCGAGTTGCTGGGACGGCTGGCTGCCGATCCAGCGGCCGGCGATGTAGCTTTGCAGCAGCGCGGGGGCTTGCATGTCCATGGGAACGCTCTCCTTGGAGGCAGGGTCAGGCGGCAGCGGCGTGGCCGCCGCCCAGGCCCAGGTAGGTCTGCACGATGCGCGGGTCGCGCGCGAGTTCATCGGCCGGGCCGGACAACGCCACCGCGCCCATCTCCAGCACGTAGCCTCGGTCGGCCACCTGCAGGGCGGCGCGCGCGTTCTGCTCGACCAGCAGCACCGACACGCCGCGGTTTCGCAGCGATGCGACGATCTGCATCACCTCGCGCACGATCAGCGGGGCCAGGCCCAGCGAGGGCTCGTCGAGCATCAGCAGCTTGGGACGGGCCATCAGGGCGCGGCCGATGGCCAACATCTGCCGCTCGCCGCCGGACAGCGTGGCCGCCAGCTGCGCGCGGCGCTCCTTCAGGCGCGGGAAGAGGCCGAACACCTCCTCCATCGCCGCCTTCTGGTCGCGCTGCCCCGCCCGCCAGCGGGAAAAGCCGCCGAGCAGCAGGTTGTCCTCCACCGACATCTCGCCGAACAGCTCGCGCTTCTCGGGCACCAATCCCACGCCACGGGCCACCATGCTCTCCACGGTGACGCGCGGCAGGGTCTCGCCCTGCCACTGCAGGCGGCCGCGCGCCGGCAGCAGCCCCATGGCCGCCGACAGCAGCGTCGTCTTGCCGGCGCCGTTGGGACCGATGACGGTCACGATCTCGCCCTCGCGCACTTCCAGCTCCACCTGGTGGACGGCTTCCACCGGCCCGTAGGAGACGCTGAAGTCAGTGAGCTTCAACAGGGGGGTGCTCGTCGTGCTCATGCGACCCTCGCTTCATGACGGACAGGGGTGCCGGGAGCGGCGGGCTCGCCAGGCTCCAGGGCGCCGCCCAGGTAGGCCTCCAGCACACGCGGGTTGGCCTGCACCTCGGCCGGAGTGCCATGCGCGATCACCTGGCCGAACTCCAGCACGGTGATGCGGTCGGCCAGGCCCATGACGAATTCCATGTCGTGCTCGACGATGAGGATGCCCAGGCCCTCGCGGCGAAGCTGGTCCAGCAGCGTGGCCAGCGCCTTCTTCTCGAGGTGGCGCAGGCCGGCGGCGGGCTCGTCCAGCAGCAGCACGGCCGGGTGCCCGGCGAGCGCGCGGGCGATCTCGATGATGCGCTGCTGCCCCAGGGCCAGCGAGCCGGCAGCGTCCTCGGCGTGAGCGGCCAGGCCGCAGCGCTCGATCTGCACCATCGCGTCCTGCAGCAACGCGGCCTCCTCGGCCCGGTCCAGGCGCAGCATGGACTTCAGCCAGCCCTTGCCGCCGCGCAGGTGGGCGCCGAGGGCGACGTTGTCCAGCACGCTGCGCTCCTTGAGAAGGCGCACGTGCTGGAAGGTGCGCCCCAGGCCGTCGGTGGCGAACACGCGCGAGGGCCGGCCGGTCATCGCCTGGCCGTTGAGCAGCACGGTGCCGGCGCTGGGGTCGTCGACGCCGGAGATCATGTTGAAGAAGGTGCTCTTGCCGGCGCCGTTGGGGCCGATCAACGCATGCACCTCGCCGGCCTTGACCGTGAGGCTGACGTCGCTGTTGGCCACCAGGCCGCCGAAGCGCTTGGTGACGTTGCGCGCCTCCAGCACCGTGGTGCCGCGCGCCGGCAGCGCCCGCTGCGGCAGGGGCGCCGCGCCAGCCTTCGGCACCGGGCGCGCCACACGCTTCAGGCGACGGTTCACCGGACCGGCCAAGGCGGGCCACAGTCCGCCGGCAGCGCGCTGCAGCACCAGCACCATCAGCAGGCCGAACACCACCACCTCGAAGTTGCCGCTGGCGCCCAGCAATCCGGGCAGGATGTCCTGCAGCGTGTGCTTCATCAAGGTGATGACCAGCGCGCCGATGACCGCGCCCCACAGGTAGCCGGAGCCGCCGACCACGGCCATGAACAGGTACTCGATGCCGAGGTTGATGTTGAACGGCGTGGGATTGACGAAGCGCTGCATGTGGGCGTACAGCCAGCCCGACAGGCCCGCCAGCATGGCCGCGAGCACAAACACCTTGATGCGCTGGCGCGCGGTGTTGACGCCCATGGATTCGGCCATGACGCGCCCGGACTTCAGCGCCCGGATGGCGCGTCCCTCCCGGGAGTCGAGCAGGTTGTGCAGCGCCCACATCGCCAGGCCCAGCACGGCCCAGATCAGCACGCCCAGCCAGCGGCCGGAGGTCAGGCTGTGCTCACCGACGTGCAGCGGCGGCACGCCGCCCAGACCGGTGTGGCCGCCGAGGATCTCCAGGTTGCCGAACAGGAAGTACAGGCTCAAGCCCCAGGCGATGGTCGCCAGCGGCAGGTAGTGCCCGCCCAGGCGCAGCGTGACCGCGCCCAGCACCCAGGCGATCGCGCCGGTGAGGGCCAGGCCGGCGGCCAGGCCCAGGAAGGGCAGCACGGTGGCATCGGGCGCCAGCCCCAGCGTCGCCGGGATGGCGGGATGGGTGGACACCAGCGCGGTGGCGTAGGCGCCCACGCCCACGAAGGCGGCCTGGCCGAAGGAGGTGATGCCGGCGATGCCGGTGAGCATCACCAGGCCCAGCGCCACCATCGCGTACAGCCCGATGTAGCACAGCGTGGTGATGGTGAACTCGGGCAGCAGCGGCCAGACGACCGCGAAGGCCGCGATGGCGGCGAACAGCAGATGGCGGGATGACAGACGGCTCATTCGTCTTCCTCCACGTGGCGGCTGGCGAGCGAGCGCCACAGCAGCACCGGGATGATGAGCGTGAAGACGATCACCTCTTTCAAGGCGCTCGCCCAGAACGCGGAGAAGCTTTCCAGCAGGCCGACCAGCAGGGCACCGGCCATGGCGATGGGGTAGCTGGCCAGGCCGCCGATGATGGCGGCCACGAAGCCCTTGAGCCCCATGAGGAAGCCGGTGTCGTACTGCATGGTGGTGATGGGCGCGACCAGCATGCCCGACACCGCGGCGATCACCGCGGCCAGCGCGAAGCTGAGGTCCCCGGCCAGGCCGGTGGGGATGCCCATCAGCCGCGCGCCGTTGCGATTGATCGCGGTGGCGCGCAGCGCCTTGCCGACGATGGAACGCTCGAAGAACAGGAACAGCGCCAGCGACAGCACCGCCGCCACGCCCACCACGATGAGCGACTGGCCGGTGATGACGATGTCCGCACCGACGTCGAAGCGCGCGTCGGTGAAGCGCGGCGTGCTGAAGCCTTCGGGTCCGAAGACGTACAGGCCCAGGCCCACCAGCACCAGGTGCAGCGCGACCGAGGCGATCAGCAGGGTGAGCACGGTGGCGTCGGCCAGCGGGCGGAAGGTGAGTCGGTACAGCAGCGGCCCCATGGGCGTGACCAGCAGCAGCGTGGCGAGCACCTGGCCGGTGAGGCCTTGCGGCTTGAGACCCAGCACCACCCCGGCAGCGATCGCGGGCAGGGCCACCGTCCACGTCAGCGTGGGCAGCCAGTCCACCGGCATCCTGCGCTGCGCACGCACCAGCTCCACCACCAGCGCGGCGGCAGCCATGGCCAACAGCAGCCACAGCGTGGGCGGCACGCGATCGCCCTGCAGGAAGGCCAGCGACAACGCCGCGAAGGCGACCAGCTCGCCCTGCGCGATGAAGATCACCCGCGTGACCGAGAACACCAGCACCAGCGCCAGCGCCAGCAACGCGTAGATCGCGCCGTTGACGATGCCGTCCTGGCCCAGGAGCATCGAGATTTGAAAGTCCATGAGATCAACTCAAGGCAGAAGGGCTGAAGGGCTGCAGCGCGGAGGGGCTGGAGCGCCGAAAAACAAACCGGCCGATCGACAAGGGGGCATGAAGATCAGTCCCCCGCAAGACCCAGTGCCGCACGCGCGCCAGCGCGAGCAACCCACCATCCGGAAGCCCAGCGACCGCGGTGGATCCGGCTCCGCCGGTCCACTCGCGGTGCCCCCCTGGGGGGCCGCCGTCAGGCGGTAGGGGGGTCTTACTTCACCAGCTTCCAGGCCCCGTTCTCGATGCGCACCATCACGCGGGCGCGACCATCGAGGCCGAGGTGGTCCTTCGGGGACATGTTGAACACGCCGTGCGCGCCCGGCAGTTCCTTGATGCCTTCCAGCGCGTCACGCAGCGCGGCGCGGAACTCGGCCGTGCCCGGCTTGGCCTTCTTCAGCGCCTGCGTGGCGGCCGCTTGGAACAGCAGACCGGCATCCCAGGCGTGTGCGCCGAAGGTCGACACGGTGCCCTTGCCATAGGCTGCTTCGTACTTGTTGACGTACTCCAGCGCGGTCTTCTTCACCGGATGGTCAGCCGGCAGCTGGGCTGCCACCAGCACCGGGCCTGCGGGCAGCAGGGTGCCTTCCACATCCTTGCCGCCGACGCGCAGGAAGTCGTTGTTGGCCACGCCGTGCGTCTGATAGATCTTGCCGGTGTAGCCACGCTCCTTCAGGCCCTTCTGCGGCAGCGCGGCGGGGGTGCCGGAGCCGGCGATCAGGATCGCGTCGGGACGTGCGGAGACCAGCTTGAGCACCTGGCTGGTGACCGAGGTGTCGGTGCGGTTGTAGCGCTCGTTCGCGACGATCGTCAGGCCCTTGGTGCCGGCGATCTTGTTGAATTCCTGGTACCAGCCTTCACCGTAGGCATCGGCGAAGCCGATGAACGCCACGTTCTTGGCGCCGTTGTCCGCCATGTGGGTGGCGATGGCCAGGGCCATCATGATGTCGTTCTGCGGAGTCTTGAAGACCCAGCGGCGCTTGGCATCGACCGGCTCGACGATGCGCGCGCTGGCGGCCATGGAGATCATGGGCACCTGCGCTTCGGATACCACGTCGATCATCGCCAGCGAGTTCGGCGTGACGGTGGAACCCAGGACGATGTCGACCTTGTTCTCGGTGATGAGCTTGCGGGTGTTGGAAACCGCGGTGGTGGTGTCGGACGCGTCGTCCAGCACGATGTAGTTGACCTTCTCGTTGCCGATCTTCTGCGGCATCAGCGAGATGGTGTTCTTCTCCGGGATGCCGAGCGAGGCGGCCGGGCCGGTGGCCGAGACCGTGACGCCGACGTTGATGTCGGCGAGGGCGGCGAACGAGCCGAGCGCCATCATGGCGGCGGCAGCCAGGCGGGTGAACGTCTTCACGGAGTGTCTCCTTCGTGGGTTGGAATCGTTTGGGGGGATGCCGCGCGAGCGGCGTTGCGCCGTCGTGCGATCTTGGGTTCGCCCGCCGCCTTGACGGCTGCGAGTCCACCGAAGAACAGGTCGGCCACGACATCGCTCATCGCGTCGTGGGTCAGAGGCCCGCCCGGCCGCAGCCAGGTGAACATCCAGTTCATCATGCCAAACAACAGCATGGTCAGGGGCTTATGCAGACCGGCCCGCTCAAGATCAGGGCGCACCGCGACGATGGCGTCGGCAAAGGCAGACACCACGCGGCGCTCGCCGTCGAGCACCTCGCGCTGCTGCTCCGGCGGCAGGAACTTCACGTCCTGCGTCAGCACGCGGTGCTCGTTCTGCGAGCCGCCGTAGTCGCGCACGAAATGCAGGATGAGCTCGCGCAGGTGCTCGTCGGGCGGCAGCTGTCGCTCGGCCACTTCGGACACCAGCGTCTCGAGGTGGTCGACGTGGTTCTGCGCGATGGCCGCCAGCAAGGCGTCCTTGTCGCGGAAGTAGTGGTACAGCGCGGGCTTGGTGACGCCGCAGGCGGCGGCCACCTCGTTGACCGAGGTGCCGGGATAGCCGCGATCGGCGAAAAGCACCGCAGCGCGAGCGAGGATCTCGTCGCGCTGCTGGTCGTAGTTGGCCGAACGTCCACGTGCCACGTCGCTGCTACCTTGCTGGGCCCGGGCTGCGGGCCGATCGTCGAAACATCCTTAACGCGTCAGCGCTCATCGAAGCTGACGACGACGCGCTCGGTGAGCGGGTGGGACTGGCAGGTGAGGACAAACCCCGCGGCCACCTCCTCCTTGTCGAGCGCGAAGTTGCGGTCCATGCGCACACGCCCTTCGAGCACCTTGGCACGGCAGGTCGAGCACACGCCCGACTTGCAGGAGAACGGCACGTCCATGCCGGCAGCGGCCGCGGCATCCAGGATGCTCGGGTCGGTCTTGCGGAAGACGATCTCGCGCCGGAGGCCGTCGCGGATGATCTCGACCTTCGCGTTGTCGGCGTCCTCGGGACGTGCCTCGTGCACCTTGGCCAGGTTCTGGTCCGGCAGCGGCGCACCGAAGCGCTCGACATGGATGCGCTCCTCCCCCAGCCCGGCCTCGCGCAGCGCGGCCTCGACCTCGTCGTTCATCTGGTAGGGGCCGCACACGAACGCATGGTCGATGCTCTGGGCATCCACCAGCGTGGCGAAGAACTGGGCGACCTTTTCGCGCGTCAGCCGACCGGCGTACAGCGGGGCGTCCACATGCTCCTGCGTGAACACATGGTGCAGCGACAGGCGGGTGAGGTAGCGGTTCTTCAGGTCTTCCAGCTCCTCCTTGAACATGGTCGTGGCGGGCCGGCGGTTGCTGTAGATCAGCGTGAAGCGGCTCTTGGGCTCGCGCGCCAGCACCGTCTTCATGATGGACAGGATCGGGGTGATGCCGCTGCCGCCGGCCACGCCCAGGTAGTGGCGCTCGGCGGTGGCGTCCAGGGGCACGTGGAAGCGCCCCTGGGGTGGCATCACCTCCAGCGTGTCCCCGGCCTTGAGCGACTTCGCCACCCAGCTCGAGAACGCGCCCCCCGGCAGGCGGCGAACGCCCACGCGCAGGCACTCGTCGTCGACGCCGGCACAGATCGAATACGAACGCCGCAGGTCCTGCCCGTCGACCAGCGAGCGCAGCGTGAGGTACTGGCCGTGCTGGAAGCGGAAGGTGTCCTTGAGCTCGGCGGGCACGTCGAACGAGACGATCACCGCCTCCTCGGTGTCAGGCTGGACGTCCCTGACTTTCAAGGGGTGGAAATGAAGACTAGACATGGGCAGTCCTCCAGCCGAAGGCAAGCTGCAACCCTCGAGGGGGAGCGACGCGGTCGCCACGGGAGTGGGTCATAGAGGTTTGAAGTGCTCGAAGGGCTCGCGGCAGGCCACGCAGCGGTACAACGCCTTGCAGGCGGTGGCGCCGAAGGCGGACAGGCGCTCGGTGTTCGTGCTGCCGCAGCGCGGGCAGGCGATGGGCTGGCGCTCGCGCCGCACCAGGCGGATGGGCGTGCCCTGCTGCGGGTCGACCGGCCCCGGCGGGGCGATACCGTACTCGCGCAGCTTGCGGCGGCCGGCGTCGCTGATCCAGTCCGTGGTCCAGGCCGGGGCGCGGCGCAGGGTCATGCGCATCGGACCGAGGCCGGCGGCCTCCAGCGCCTCGCGCACGCTCTGCTCGATCACCTCCGTGGCCGGGCAGCCGCTGTAGGTCGGCGTGAGCACGACCTCCAGGGCATCACCATGGTCGACGACGTCGCGCACGATGCCCAGCTCCACCACCGAGACGGCAGGCACCTCGGGGTCGAGCACGCCCTGCAGCACCTCCCACGCCTGCTGCGCGCGCGGCGAGGCGGCGGCTTGCGTCATCACCACACGCCTCCAGGGTAGGCCCGCTGCAGGTGCTGCATCTCGGCCAGGATGTAGCCCATGTGCTCGCTGTGGCGGCCACGCTTGCCCTCTGTGACGAACGGCGTGTCCGCCGGCACGGCGAGGCCGGCCTCGGTCAGTACGTCGGTCATCTCGGCCAGCCAGGGCTCGCGCAGCTCGCTGCTCCGGGGGCCCAGGCCCGCGGCGGCCGCGGCCTCGTCGACCGCGTCGTCGCGGAACAGCTCGGCGGTGTAGGGCCACAGCGTCTCGAGCGCCTCGCGCATGCGCTGCGTGGATTCTTCCGTGCCGTCGCCCAGGCGCACCACCCAGTCGGCCGCATGCTGCTGGTGGTAGCGCGCTTCCTTGACGGCCTTGCCGGCGATCGCGGACAGCTCCTCGTCGCGCGAGGCGTCCAGGCGCTCCCACAGCAGCTTCAGCCAGGTCGAGACCATCAGGTTGCGCAGCTGGGTGAAGGCGAAGTCGCCGCGCGGCAGCTCGACCAGCGTGGGGTTCACGAAGTCGCGCTCGTCGCGCAGGAAGGCGAGCTGGTCCTCGTCGTGCCCGCGGCCATCCAACTGGCCGGCACGGGTCAGCAGCGCACGCGCCTGGCCGATGAGGTCCAGCGCGGTGTTGGCCAGCGCGATGTCCTCTTCCAGGATGGGCGCGTGGCCGGTCCACTCGCCCAGGCGCTGACCGAGGATCAGGCAGGTGTCGGCGATGCGCAGGACATAGCGGACTTCAGGAGCGCTGCCGATGGTGATGGATTGGGTCATGGGTTCGGCGTGGTTCTGACGGACGATGGATCGACGGCGGTGGCGTGGGCAGCGAGGTCCTCGACGCAGCGGCTTGGGAGGCGCAAGGACGTGACAGGCGACAGAGGCGTTGGCGACGATGAGCGGAAACAACGCACCCGGTGGCACTGGCGTCGATGGTCTTGGACGCCGCGTGGTGTCTTAGCGCGCCGCGCGGGGCGCCGGGCCGCCCCAAGGCTCGCGCGGAGCCCCCTCGGGGGGCGGCACGGGCCCTGCGGGCCCG
>OFDC01001341.1_pt1 | contig 13396 bp, 11 predicted proteins | sample 1520941 | NCBI WGS metagenome assembly OFDC01 (sample SAMEA94258168, study PRJEB24077) | hot springs metagenome | biome: Aquatic biome; feature: Water | place: India | collected 2012-12-06 | depth 5 m | reverse complement strand
GCCGCCAGCTTCTTCATGTGGCGTTCGACCGCCATCTCGCTCGCGTGCATCGGCAGCCCGTGGATCGGGCCGTCCAGCCGGGCGACTTCGGGCACGTCAACGAACAGGTCGTCGACCGTGGCCACGCCAATTTTCGCCAGCATGGCCTGCCGGTCGGTATCGGTGAGAGGAAGATAGCGCATGGGGAGAGGTTTTCCGTGGCTAGGTTATAAGAGTCAGGCGGCGATCACAGCTCGGCGACGAAGGCCTTGTAGGCGTCTTCGTCCATCAGCGCGTCGAGCTCGGCTTCGGCGGCGATAGTCATCTTGAAGAACCAGCCGTCATCCTCCGGGCTTGAATTGACCAGCGCGGGGTCTTCTTCCAGCGCCGGGTTCACTTCGGTGATCTCGCCGGTGATGGGGGCATAGACGTCGGAGGCGGCCTTGACGCTTTCGACCACGGCAGCGTCCTTGCCCTGTTCGATCATCGCGCCGACCTCGGGCAGTTCGACGAACACGATGTCGCCAAGCTGGCCTTGGGCATAGTCGGTGATGCCGACCGTGGCGATGTCATCCTCGACGTCGATCCATTCGTGTTCGTCAGTGTAGTAGCGCGGCATGGGTCAGCTCCCTCTGTAGTAGCGGTGCGGGACGAAAGGGGTGGGTGAGACGGTGGCGGCAAGACGCTTGCCGCGCACTTCCACCTCGATTGGCGTGCCGGGGGCAGCGTGGGCGGTTGCCACATAGGCCATCGCGATCGGCGCGCCGAGCGTGGGCGAGAAGCCGCCGCTGGTGACGGTGCCGATACGCTCCGAGCCGCTGAACACTTCCGCACCTTCGCGCGCGGGCAGACGGCCTTCGAGGCGGAGGCCGACCCACTTGCGCGCCGTGCCGTCATTGATCTCGCGGATGATCCGGTCCGCGCCCGGGAAGCCGCCTTCCGTGCGGCGGCGCTTGTTGATGCCGAAGACAAGACCCGCTTCGATGGGCGAGGTCTCGGGCGTCATGTCGTGGCCGTAGAGCGGCAACCCTGCTTCAAGCCGCAGCGAATCCCGCGCGCCGAGGCCGATGGGCTTCACTTCCGGCTCTGCGCAAAGCAGGTCGGCGACTTCGGCAGCAGCTTCGGCGGGAAGCGAGATTTCGAACCCGTCCTCGCCGGTATAGCCCGCCCGCGCGATGGTGACGTCATGGCCCGCGATCTGGAACCGGCCGAACTTCATGAAAGTCAATGCACTCAGCAGATATTCGCCGGTCGCATGGCGCGCCAGCGCGTCGGCCGCCTTGGGGCCCTGCAAGGCGAGCAACGCGTGCTCATCGAGGTGATTGAGCGTAATATCATCCGGCAACGCTTCGCGCAGCGTGCCGATATCGTCCCACTTGGTCGCGCCATTGACGACGAGGTAAAGTGCACCGGGCCAGCGCGAGACCATGAGGTCATCGAGCACCCCGCCCTCCTCGTCCAGCAGCAGCGAATAACGCTGCTGGCCCAGCTTCAGCGTCGAGAGGTCGATCGGCAGCACCGCTTCGACGGCGGCGTCGAGATCCGGGCCCGACAGCACCAGCTGGCCCATGTGGCTGACATCGAAAAGCCCCGCACTCTCGCGCGTCCAGTTGTGCTCGGCGACGATCCCCTCATACTGGATCGGCATCTCATAGCCCGCAAACGGCACCATCCGCGCACCGCGCGCACGGTGCCAGGCGTCGAGCGGGAGTGCCTCCAGCGCGATCTCTTCGAGGGTGTCGTCGGTATCGTGGTCAGTCACAAAGGGCACCCCGGCAGAATACGGCAGTCCAGCAGCGCGCGCGGCGCTGCCCCATAACTGCCCCCTCTGTCGGGTGACCTGAGAGCTTCGGCGGGTCGCGCGGGCGTCCAGCCTCCCCTTCGGTGGCCCCCAGCCTTACGGCGGGAGGCGCTTTCCAGAGTGTCACGCAGCCGAGCGGTCCGGTGGCCTGAGAGTTTCCGGGGCGGTTGCTCCTTCGGCGCCTTTGCCCCCTGTCACAGAGGCATCGGGCTCTCCCGCTCGTCTGCCCGCAACAGAATCGCTCCTGCTGCGGAAGACGGTCGAGCGATGCGCGAATTGCTGCACCGCGTCAATCGGGCGAAAGGCCTATTTCGCGTTCAGCCACAGCAAATAGAGCGCCGACAGCACGATCCACCCGCCATCAAGCGTCTTGAGCCGCTTGGGGCCGAGCCACAGCGCGATTGGCCGGGCGAGAAAGGCCCCCAGCGCCGCCGCCGGGCCGGCAAGCAGCACCACTTCCCACTGGATCGTGCCGGCGTCGATATGCCACACCACCCCAGACAGGCAGCTCACCGCCGAGATCACGCAGGCCGCCCCGGTGCACAGCAGCACCGGATAGTGGCGGATGAAGAGGTAGAGCGCGACAATTTCTCCCATCCCGACCGAGAACAGCGCGGTGATCATCCCGCCGGGGATCGCCAGCAGGGCCAGCACGATGAGGTCAACCCGCGCCAGCCGGTCGCGCTCGGGCCGGGCGGCGTTGAAGGTCCATGTGGCGGCGATCAGCGCGGTGCCGAGCGCGATCGAAAAGCCCTTGTAGGCGTAGAGCACGTCCTGCTGGTCGAAGGCGGTGAGCCGCTGCGTCGCCAGCATCGCGGGGAGCGACAGCGCCAGCACCGCGCCCACCACCGTGGCAAAATCCTTGATCCTCACCCGCGCTTCCAACGGGCCGGGGGCGGGCTGGTGCAGCAGGCGGTCGGTCCAGCGCAAGCTCCCCATGGTCATGCCGAAGCTTTGGATCCCCATCGACACGCCCACCACCACCAGCGGCGAAAGACTCATGACGCCGAGCTCGCGCAGAGCGTTGAACACGGGGACGAACACCACGCCCCCGCCCGTGCCCGAGGTATTGGCAATGATCGCACCGATGACGCCGACGCCGGGAAGGAACCACAATTGCGCCAGCAGCGCCGGATCGGCAGGCACCTGCACCCACAGCAGCGCGTAGGCGGCGAGCAACACCAGCCCGCCCACCAGGACGATGCGACCGGGCGGCAGGGTGCTGCCGGAAGGGTGATTGGCGATGGCGGTCATGGCTCTAGCGTTGGCGCTCCGCCGTCAGCACCAGCGCACGCTGCGTCAGCGCCTTTTCACGCGGGGTGAACCCGCCGGTGTCCTCGCCGCCGGCCGGGGGAGGGGCCTGAGTGAGGAAATAGGCGAAGCCCCGGCCCGAGCCGAGGTCGAACCACAGGCCCGACTGCAGGCCATAGGCTTCGCCCGAATGGCCCACCCTTGCCACGCCGTCGCCGAACAGCTCGTCCCGGCACGTCGTCGGCTTGGGCTGCTCCGCATTGGCCCACAGCCCTTGGGGCGAATCGATGATCTGCAGATGCAGGCCATAGATGCAGAAAAATTCCTGACCGGGATGGAAACTCGTCTTCCACGCGCGGTCGAAGGCTTGCTTTGCACGATCCGAGAAGAATGCACGGTCATCAACGAACGCCTGCCCGATCTTGGCGAGGTCAAGCATCCCGATCCGCACCCCGCCCTGCGGCGAAAAGATCGAGGCATTGGTGCCTGGCACATAGGCATCGAGATCGCACGCTTGGCCCTCGGCCACGGGGATAGTGCAAGCCGGAGGGAGCCGGTCGGGGCCATCGGCGGCCACCTCGCCGGTGTGGCGATACAGCGTCACCGCGCGCGCCTTCATATCTGCGTCGCAGCCGATCCAGTTGAGGCAGGCTTTCACTCCCAGAGGCTTGAACACCAGCCGTTCGACCAGCCGGTCGTATCGTTCGCCCGAGGCCGCCTCCAGAGCGGTCGCGACCAAGGGCGAGCCGAGGTTGGCATATTCGAACGTTGCCTCGCCCGGGGGGGCGGTCTCGCGCCACGCGGCCGGGTCGGCAAGCTTCGCTTCAAGGCTTTGGCCGAGCGGTATGGAGTAGCCGCCCGCGTCCGACAATCCGGCGCGGTGCATCAGCAGGTGCGCCAGCGTCACCGGCGCGTCCGGGTGATGGGGCGAGCGCAGCCGCCACCCGAGATAGTCCGAGACATCGCGGTCGAGATCGACCTTGCCCTCATCCACGAGCCTGAGCGCGGTAAGCGCCATGATAAGCTTGGATATTGAGGCGATCCGCACCGGATCGTTCGCCTCAACGGGCCGCCCGGTCTCCTTGTTCGCCAGCCCCTCGACAATCAGCGGGGTGATCGATTCGTGGTCGAAGGCGACCACGACGGTGGCCGGGACCACGTAAGGTGCCGAGGCGGGCGCAGATTGGGCGAAGGCAGGACACGATACCAACGCCAGCACCAGCGCAATGAAGCGGCAGGAAATTCTCATCATGCCGCGCAAGCTGTCGCAAACAGTGCTTCGACACAAGCGGCAACGCACGGGACTGGCGCTTGTCTCGACGCCGCCACACCCAGCGAGGCTCAGTGCGGGGCAAACTTGCGCTGTCTAACCAACGGCAAAGCGGTCACTCCGCGAACGGTTACATGCGCCAACTCGCTCGCCACCGAAGGAATGTTCTCGGCCTTGTACTGCGCCAGGGTCTCGTCGCTCGCGATCAGCAGATTGAGCTCCCGGCGGTCGTGAGAGACAAGCGCAAGCAGCAGGTGGCCGCGCGAGGCCCACTCCTCGATAATCCTGCGCTCTGCTGCCTCGATAAACTGCAGGGCAGCCTCTTCAGCCGCGCCATCAAGCTGGATCGTGACCAGCGAAAGCGGGCTCTTCTCAGTCAACCTGTATCCGTCGATTGAGAACCACGCCCCATAACTGTGATCGAAATTATTCATCAAAAAACCCAATTCTGTAACATTGCACTGGCGAAATTCGCATCGCGGGGCAGGAAAGTTACTTCATTGAGCGTTATTTTCGATTAATCCAGGTTGGGCCGCAGCCAACGTTCCGCCGTCGCCGGATCCACACCCCGCCTTGCGGCATAGTCTGCGACCTGATCCGGCCCCACGCGAGCGACGCCGAAATATTCGGCCTGCGGGTGGCCAAAATAGAACCCGCTCACCGCAGCAGTAGGCCACATGGCGAAGCTTTCGGTCAGGGTCAGGCCGGTGGTGATGGGCGCATCAAGCAGGTCGAACAGGATCGGCTTCAGGCTGTGATCGGGGCAGGCGGGGTAGCCCGGCGCAGGGCGAATGCCGTGATACTGCTCCTTGATGAGAGCCGCATTGTCGAACTGCTCATGCGGTGCATAGCCCCACAGGGACTTGCGCACATGCTGGTGCAGCGCCTCGGCAAAGGCCTCGGCGAAACGGTCGGCGAGGGCCTTTAGCAGGATGTCGGAATAATCATCCTTGTCCGCCTGGAACCGCGCCGAGTGGCTGTCGATCCCGTGGATGCCGACCGCAAAACCGCCGATCCAGTCGCCCGCCGGGTCGATAAAGTCGGCGAGGCACATATTGGCTCGGTCGCGCGATTTCTTGACCTGCTGGCGCAGCATGGGAAGCCGCACTCCGTTGTCGAGCACGATGTCGTCCCCATCGCGCCCGCACGGCCACAGCCCGCAGGCGCCGCGCGCGGTGAGCCACTTCTCGGCGATGATCTGGTCGAGCATCGCATTGGCATCGGCGAACAGCTGGGTCGCGGTTTCGCCCACCACCTCGTCGGTCAGGATCGCGGGGTAATTGCCGTGCAATTCCCATGCGCGGAAGAACGGTGTCCAGTCGATGAACTGGCGAAGATGTGACAATGACCAGTCATCGAACACGTGAAGACCGGGCATCGCGGGGGCATCGGGCTTTTCGGCGAGGTCGATGACGAAGGCATTGGCGCGCGCCTCTTCAAGGCTGAGCAACTCGCTGGTCGTCCGGCCCGCGCGGGCATCGCGCACCGCGATGTATTCATCCTCGACCTCGGCCACGTAAGCATCGCGCTGTGTATCGGAAAGCAGCTTGGAGGCCACCCCCACCGCGCGGCTCGCATCAAGCACGTGGATCACCGGGCCATCATAGGCCGGGTCGATCTTGAGCGCAGTATGGACCTTCGAGGTGGTCGCCCCGCCGATCAGCAGCGGCATCGTCATGCCCGCGCGCTGCATCTCCTCGGCCACGGTCACCATCTCGTCGAGCGATGGCGTGATGAGGCCCGACAGCCCGATCATATCGGCCTTGTTGTCATTGGCGGCGGCGAGGATGGTCGGCCAGGGGACCATCACGCCCAAGTCGATCACGTCATAGCCATTGCACTGAAGCACCACGCCGACGATGTTCTTGCCGATGTCGTGCACATCGCCCTTCACCGTCGCCATAATGATCTTGCCTTTGGCCTTACGCTCCTCCTCGGGCAGCAGGTCCTTCTCGGCCTCGATGAAGGGGATGAGGTGTGCGACCGCCTTCTTCATCACGCGCGCGGACTTCACCACCTGCGGCAGGAACATCTTGCCGCTGCCGAACAGGTCGCCGACCACGTTCATGCCGTCCATCAAGGGGCCTTCGATCACCTCGATCGGCCGCCCGCCCTTGGCGGCGATGGCGGCGCGCATCTGTTCGGTGTCGTCGACGATATGCGCGTCGATGCCCTTGACGAGGGCATGCTCCAGCCGCTTCTCGACCGCCCAGCCGCGCCATTCCTCGGCGGCCTTTTCATCCGCCACTGATTTGCCCTTGAAGCTCTCGGCGAGCGCGATAAGGCGTTCGGTGGCATCCGGATCGCGGTTGAGGATCACGTCCTCGCAGGCATCTCGCAGCGCGGGGTCGATCTGGTCGTAGACGTCCAATTGCCCCGCGTTGACAATCGCCATGTCGAGCCCGGCGGGGATCGCGTGGTAGAGGAACACCGAATGCATCGCGCGGCGCACAGGCTCGTTGCCGCGGAAGGAAAAGCTGAGGTTCGACAGCCCGCCCGAGTAATGCGCATGGGGGCACAATTCGCGCAATTCCTTTACCGCTTCGATGAAGTCGACGCCGTAGTTGTTGTGCTCCTCGATCCCGGTGGCCACCGCGAAGATGTTGGGATCGAAGATAATGTCCTCAGGCGGAAAGCCCTCGGCTACCAGCAGATCATAGGCGCGCTTGCAGATTTCCACTTTCCGCGCCTTGGTGTCGGCCTGCCCGGTCTCGTCGAAGGCCATCACCACCACCGCCGCGCCGTAATCCATGCAGATGCGCGCGTGTTCGAGGAAGGCAGCCTCGCCTTCCTTCATGCTGATCGAGTTCACGATCGGCTTGCCGCTGACGCACTTCAGCCCCGCCTCGATCACGTGGAATTTCGAGCTGTCGATCATCACCGGCACCCGGGCAATGTCCGGCTCGGCAGCGATCAGCTTGAGGAACGTCGTCATCGCGTGGACTGCATCGAGCAGGCCCTCGTCCATGTTGACGTCGATCACCTGCGCGCCGTTCTCGACCTGCTGGCGCGCGACTTCGACGGCGGCGGGGTAATCGCCCGCCATGATGAGCTTCTTGAACGCCGCCGATCCGGTGACGTTGGTGCGCTCGCCGATATTGATGAAGCGGGAAGAGGAGGGTTGGGTCATCAGAGCAACTTTTCAGTTCCGTTCGTGCCGAGCCTGTCGAAGCACCGCACTTTTCTTCGGAAAACTAGAACAGCCCTTCGACAAGCTCAGGGCGAACGGGTGCGGGGTTATGCCGCGATAAACGCCTCGAGCCCCGCCAGCTTCATCGCCGGTTCGGGCGCGGGCACGGCGCGCGGTTCGCTGTTCGCGACCGCCTTGGCGATCGCGGCGATATGCGCCGGGCTCGATCCGCAGCACCCGCCGAGGATGTTGACCTGGCCGTGGTCCGCCCAGTCCTTGACCAGCCCGGCGGTGGTGTCGGGCAGTTCGTCATATTCGCCCAGTTCATTGGGCAGGCCCGCATTGGGATAGATCATCAGCAGCGTGTCGGCGATCTGCGAGAGCACCTTCACATGCGGGCGCAGCTGCTCGGCGCCGAAGCTGCAATTCAAACCGATGGTCAGCGGCTTGGCGTGGCGCACCGCGTACCAGAAGGCCTCGACCGTGTGGCCCGAGAGGTTGCGACCCGACAGGTCGGTCAGCGTCATCGAGATCATCACCGGCACTTCCCGGCCCAATTCCCGCTCCAGCTGCTTGGCCGCCATGATCCCGGCCTTGGCGTTCAAAGTATCGAACACGGTCTCGATCAGGATGAAGTCCACCCCCCCTTCGACCAGCGCGCGCGCCTGCTCGAGATAGACGTCGACCAGATAGTCGAAGTCGATCTCGCGGAAGCCGGGGTCCTCGACATCGGGGCTGAGCGAAAGCGTCTTGTTGGTCGGCCCGATCGCGCCCGCGACAAACCTCGGCCGCCCGTCCTTGGCCTGATATTCATCCGCCAGCGCGCGGGCGAGCCGGCCGCTCGCGACGTTGATCTCGCGCACCAGGTCCTCGGCGGCGTAATCGGCCTGCGAAATGCGGTTGGCCGAGAAGGTGTTGGTCGAGACGATGTCCGAGCCCGCCTCGAAATAGGCCCGCGTGATGTCGCTCAGCACATCGGGACGGGTCAGGGCGAGGATGTCGTTGTTGCCCTTCTGGTCGGCGGGCAGGCCCAGCGACCCGGCGTAGTCCTCCTCGGTCAGCTTCCGCAACTGGATCTGCGTCCCGAAGGCGCCGTCGAAGATCAGCACCCGCTCGCGCGCGGCGGCGAGGAGTTGGTCACGCTTGCTCATGCGACATTCTCCGTGAGCGGGCGCTTTCCGAGCATGTGGCAGATCGCATAGGCGAGCTCGGGGCGGTTGAGGGTGTAGAAGTGGAAGTCGCGCACGCCGCCCGCATAGAGCCGGCGGCACAGTTCGGCCGCGACCGTGGCGGCGACCAGCTGGCGTGCGGCGGGTTTCTCGTCGAGGCCTTCGAACAGCCCGTCCATCCACGCCGGGATCGCCGCCCCGCAGGCACCCGCGAACTTGCGCGCCTGGGCGACGTTGGTGACGGGGAGAATGCCCGGCAGGATCGGCGCATCGATCCCCGCCGCCGCGCAGGCGTCGCGGAAGCGGAAGAAGGTTTCGGCCGAGAAGAAGAACTGGCTGATCGCGCGGGTGGCCCCGGCGTCGAGCTTGCGCTTTAGGTTGTCGATGTCGTCCTGCGGGCTGGTCGCATCGGGGTGCGTCTCGGGATAGGCGGCGACGCTGATCTCGAACGGGGCGATGGCCTTGAGGCCCGCCACCAGGTCGGCCGCGCCGGTGTAGCCCTCGGGGTGCGGGGTGAAGGGCGCGCCGGGCTCGCCCGCATCGCCGCGCAGGGCGACGATGTGGCGCACGCCCGCCTCCCAATATTGCTCGGCGACCTCGCGGATCTCCGCCTTCGACGCCGCGACGCAAGTGAGGTGCGCGGCGGCGGGGAGCTTGGCCTCGCCGATGATCCGCGCGACCGTCGCATGGGTACGCTCGCGGGTCGATCCGCCCGCGCCATAGGTGACCGACACGAAGCTCGGCCCCAGCGGCTTCAGCTGCGTGACCGCGTCCCACAGCTGCTCCTCCATCTTCTCCGACTTGGGCGGGAAGAATTCGAAGCTCACCGCGACATCGCCCGGCAGGCCCGAGAAGAGCGGCAGGTCGGTGGCGGTGCGATATTCGTGAAGCTGGTCGAGCGTCGGGGTCATTTGGCGGTTTCCAGGGCGGGGGATTTGGCAGGAGCGGCGGCGCGGCGCTTGGCGGTCCAGATCTTGACCACCAGCGCGCCGCCTTCGAGCGCGATCGGGGCGGCGGCGGCGAAGCCGGCGGCGCGCAGCAGTTCGGCCATCTGGCGGTCCGAGAAGCCGAGGCGCGCGTGCTGGTGGCGGGTGCGCAGCTCCTCGTGATCGTGGCTGGCAAAGTCTACGATCGCGATCCGCCCCCCGGCGCGCAGCACCCGTGCCGCCTCGGCCAGCGCCGGGGCGGGATCGGGGGCGAAATGCAGCACCTGGTGCAGGATCACGGTGTCGAAGCTGGCATCGGGAAAGGGCAGATCGGCGAAATCGCCCTGCACCAGCTCGACGCGGTGGGCGGGGAGGTGCTGGAGCTTGGCCCGCGCGACGCGCAGCATCTCGAGGTTCTTGTCGAGCGCGACGACGCGCTCGGCCTGCTCGGCGAAAAGCTCGGCGATGCGGCCCGTGCCGGTGCCGATGTCGAGAAGGGCTCCGAGCGGCGCTTCGGCGAGCGCCTCGGCGAGGCGGGTCTCGACTTCGGCATCGGCGCTGTGGAGCGCGCGCAGCTCGTCCCACTCGCCGGCGTGGCGGGCGAAATAGGTCTCGGCCGCCGTCTCGCGCGCCTGCCGGATCGCGGCGAGCTTCTTGCGATCGGCCTCGCACAGCGCGGCAAACGCGGGTTCGTGCGCCTCGGCGAGCGCGAGCAGCGCCTGCATCGCCTCGACCACGGGCCCGGCCGATTCGCTCTGGCGCAGGAACACCCAGCTGCCCTCGCGGCGGCGCTCGGCGAGGCCGGCGTCGCACAGGATGCCGACGTGGCGCGAGACGCGCGGCTGGCTTTGCCCGAGCACCTGCGCGAGTTCGCCCACGGCGAGCTCCATCGCGCCGAGCAGGCGGGCGATGCGCAGCCGGGTGGGATCGCCCAGTGCCTTGAAGATGTCCTCGATCACCATTGTGCCGGGGAGCATATAAAGATATTTTTATATCTGTAAATCGCCTAAGCGCGGACTTTGTCCATGCCGCCGCCACGAGCGGCGACCGCACGCTTTTGTGAACCAGAGCCTGGCCTAGCCCACCACGATCTCCGCCGCTCCGCTGATCGGCCGGAACACCTCGGCCCGCGCAGGCAGGTCGGCCTCGTCGTTGTAGCGCCCAATGGCTTCGTCGATCGCCGCGCCCGCGTCATCGCGGGCCACCGCGACCAGGCACCCGCCGAAGCCCGCGCCGGTGAGCCGCACCCCGCCGGCATCGACAAGCGCCTCGGCCACCATCTGCGCCAGCCGGTCGATCGGCGGGAGCGAGACGTCGAAATCCTCCGCCAGCGAAAGGTGCGCCTCGCGCATTACCCGGGCCAGCACGGCGGTGTCGCCCTTGGCGAGCGCGACGCCGACCGGTTCGACCCGGTCAAGCTCGCCCACCACGTGGCGGGCGCGGCGGAACAGGGTGTGGTCGAGATCGGGCTCGCCCCGCAGCAGCGTGCCGAAATCGAGATCGCGCAGTGCCTTGACCCCGAAATGCCGCGCCACTGCCTCGCACTCGGCGCGGCGCTGGTTGAAGGCGCTTTCGGTGAGGCTCCGGCGGATGCCGGTGTCGATCACGGTGATCGCAAGGCTTTGGTGGATCGGCACGGGCATGAAATCGAGGCTGCGGCAATCGAGCAGCAGCGCATGATCGGCGACACTCGCGGCCGAGGCCATCTGGTCCATGATCCCGCAGGCGCAGCCGACGAAGTCGTTCTCGGCGAGCTGGGCCACCTTGGCGAGCATCTCGGGCGCGAGATCGAGCCCCGAATAGTCCGAGCACGCCAGCGCCACCGCGACGCCGAAGGCCGCCGAGGAGGACAGGCCTGCTCCGATCGGCACGTCGCCAGCGATGGCGATCCGCATCGGGCGCACCCGGTGCCCGTAGCGCCCGATCGCCTGCACCACCCCGCGCACGTGGTTCTGCCAGTTGTTCTCGCCGGGGCGGATCGGCGCGACCAGATCGAAGCGGTCGCGCGCGCTCGCCATCTCGCCCATGTCGAGCGCGACCGCCTCGAACAGCTTTTCCCTGATCTGCGGCGCGGGCGGCCCGGCGGCGACGATCGTCTCGCGGTCAATCGCGCAAGGGAGCACGAAGCCGTCGTTGTAATCGACATGCTCGCCGATCAGGTTCACCCGGCCGGGCGCGGCAAAGAAGCGCGTCGGCTCGACCCCGTAGGCCAGCCGGAAGCCCTGCCGGGCGCGGGCGATCAGTCTTTCGCGGCGATCCATGTCTTGCGCGTGTCCCCTCAATCAGTTGCGGTAATGCACCAGGCCGCTGACGGAACGCAACATCTCCGCCGCCCGCTCGGGGGTGAGGTCGCGCTGCGGCTCGGCGAGCATCTCGTAGCCGACCATGAACTTGCGCACGCTCGCCGAGCGCAGCAGCGGCGGGTAGAAATGGGCGTGGAGCTGCCAGTGATCCTGCGCCCCCTCGGTGAAGGGTGCCCCGTGCCAGCCCATCGAATAGGGAAAGCTCGTGCGAAACAGGTTGTCGTAGCGGGTGGTGAGCGCCTTGAGGATCGCCGCGAGGCTCTCGCGCTGGCTGCCGGTCAGCTGCGGCAGACGGTGGACGGCAAAGCGCGGCAGCAGCAGGGTCTCGAACGGCCATGCCGCCCAGAAGGGGATGATGGCGAGCCAGTCGTCGTTGATCTCGATCACGCGCTCGCTGGCCGCCTCGCGCTCCGCCAGGTCGAGCAGCATGGGCCTGCCGTGCGCGGCGAGATATTCGCGCTGGCGCTCGTCCTCGGTCGCGATTTCCTGCGGCCAGTGCGCACTTGCCCACACCTGCCCATGCGGGTGAGGGTTGGAGCAGCCCATCATCGCGCCCTTGTTCTCGAACACCTGCACATTCCCGAAGCGCGCGCCGAGTTCCTCGGTCTGCTCGGCCCAGGAGTCGATCACCGCGCGCAGCTGCTCGGGGGTCAGCAGCGGGAGCGACTTGCCGTGATCGGGCGAGAAGCAAATCACCCGGCACACGCCGGTGGAGGCCTCGGCGCGCAGCAGCGGATCGTGCTGCGCCTCGCCGCCGGGCGCGTCCTCGAGCGCCGGGAAATCATTGTCGAAGACGTAGACGCCTTCATAAGCCGGGTTCGCCTCGCCGCCCACCCGCGCGTTGCCGGGGCACAGGTAGCAGGCCGGATCATAGTGGGGCGACGGTGGATCGGGCTCGCTCACCTCGCCCTGCCACGGGCGGCCCATGCGCTGCGGGGAGACCTGCACCCAGCCGCCGGAGAGCGGATTGTGGCGCCGGTGCGGACGGGCGAAATCGATGCTCATCCGAACACCTCCTCCTCGGGGCGCCGTGCCAGTTGCGCGAAGACCTCGCGCGGGGCGAAGCGCGCCCGCCCGCCCAGAACAAAGCGGTTGAAGGCGAGCGCCGCGATCAGGCTCGTCGCCAGCGTCACCACCATGAAGTCGATATAGTGGAGCCCGATAGCCCCGGCAGGCTCGGCGATGAAGCTGAACACCGCGTAGAGCGCAAAGCCCCACAGCACGCCGACAATCGCCGCGCGACTCTCGACGCCTGTAAACAGCAGCCCGACGATGAAGGCCGAAAGGATCGGCATCGAGCTGAGGCCGTTCAGCTGCTGGAGCAGGTTGATGATCGACTGCGCGTTCTGGAACACCGGCACGAGCGCGATAGAGGCGAGCGTCAGCACCACTGTGACGATCCCCGACAGCCGCCAGTGGTTGGCGACCTTGCCGACGAACTTCTCGTGGAAGTCGACGGCGTAGAGCCCCACGGCTGCGTTCATCACGGCAGCGGTGTGCGCGATCACCGCGGCAGCGATGGCGGCGGCAAACACGCCCGAGAGCCACGGCGGCAGCACCTCGCCCA
>OFDC01001339.1_pt1 | contig 13404 bp, 12 predicted proteins | sample 1520941 | NCBI WGS metagenome assembly OFDC01 (sample SAMEA94258168, study PRJEB24077) | hot springs metagenome | biome: Aquatic biome; feature: Water | place: India | collected 2012-12-06 | depth 5 m | reverse complement strand
TCCTGGCCACCGGCGGCGCCGGTTTCATCGGCTCGAACATCGTCGCGCGGCTCTGCGAGGATCCCGCGCTGGATGTCGTCGTCTGCGACCGCCTGCGCGATGCGGCCAGCGGCAAGTGGCGCAACATCGCCAAGCATCCGATCGCCGACTTCGTCGCGCCCGAGCAGCTGTTTGACTGGCTTGCCAAGCGCGGGGGCGAGCTCGAGCTCGTGATCCACATGGGCGCGGTCTCCTCGACCACAGAGGTCGACGCCGACAAGATCGTACAGTCCAACTTCGTGCTTTCGCGCGACCTGTGGGACTGGTGCGCCCAGCACGGCAAGCGCCTGATTTACGCTTCGTCCGCCGCCACCTATGGCGATGGCGCTCTGGGTTTCGACGGCAAGGACGATCTGGCCTCGCTGCAGGCCCTACGTCCGCTGAACGCCTATGGCTGGTCCAAGGCCCTGTTCGACATCTATGCGGTGCGTGAGGCCCAGCGTGGCCGTGCGCCGGCGCAGTGGGCGGGTCTGAAGTTCTTTAACGTCTACGGCCCCAACGAGGACCACAAGGGCGGCATGAAGTCGGTCGTGGCCCAGATCTGGCCGCGCATCGCGGCCGGCGAGGGGGTGAAGCTCTTCAAGTCGCATCACCCGGACTACGACGACGGCGGCCAGCTGCGCGACTTCGTCTATGTCCGCGACGTGGTCGACGTGGTCAGCTGGCTGGCTAACAGCCCTGCGGTCAACGGCGTCTTCAATCTCGGCTCGGGCCAGGCGCGCTCGTTCCGCGATCTCGCTGTCGCCACCTTCGAGGCGGCGGGCCGCGCGCCGGACATCACCTATATCGACATGCCCGAGGTGCTGCGCGGCAAGTACCAGTACTACACCCAGGCCGACATGAGCCGCCTGCGCGCCGCCGGCTACAACGCCCCGATGACGGCGCTGGAGGACGGCGTGGCCGACTATGTGGCCGGCTATCTGAACACCGACGATCCCTACCGCTGAGCGCGCCTCGCTAACGTCGGGGCACGGTTGCCGTCCATTTCCGCGAGCGTAAGCTGAACGCCGATAAGTCGGGATGAGCCCGGCAGGCAGGGAGCGAGAAATGGTCGGCATCGCCGCCTGGGGCGCCTATGCGCCGCGATTGCGTTTGAGCCGCAAGGCCATCACCGAGGCCAACGCCTGGGTCGCGCCGAACCTGAAGGCCAAGGGCAAGGGCGAGCGGTCCATGGCCAACTGGGACGAGGATGCTCTGACGATGGCGGTCGAGGCGGCGCGCGACGCCCTCGGGCCTGACGACGATCGCTCGCAGATCGAAAGCCTCTATTTCGCCTCGACGACCGCGCCGTTCGCCGACCGGCTGAACGCGGGGATCGTGTCGTCGGCGCTGACGCTGGAAAAGTCGATCATGGCCAGCGACGTGACGGGCTCACAGCGTTGCGGGCTGACGGCGCTGGGGCAGGCGCTGGCCGCGGGCGGAACCTCTCTCGTCGCGGTGGGCGAACACCGCAAGGCGCGTGCGGTCTCGGCCCAGGAGCTGGACTTCGGCGACGGCGCGGCCGCCTTCGTGATTTCGGATGGTCCCGGCGCGGCCGAGTTCCTGGGGCGCGGCAGCGTAACAGATGACTTCGTCGACCACTTCCGGGGCGATGACGGGGGCTTTGACTACTACTGGGAAGAGCGCTGGATCCGCGACGAGGGGATCGTCAAGCTGGTTCCGCCGGCGATCCGCAAGGCGCTTGAGGTTTCGGGCCTAAGCGCTTCGGATATCGATCATTTCTGCTTCCCGTCGACATTCCTTGGCATGGCCGCCACCTTGGCTAAGGCGGTCGGGATCCGGCCCGAGGCTGTTCGCGACAACCTCGCCGCCGTCATGGGCGAGGCGGGCTGCGCGCATGGTCCGATCATGCTGGCCCACGCGTTGGAGCAGGCCAAGGCCGGGGAGACCATCCTGGTCGCCCAGTTCGGCCAAGGCGCCGAGGCCCTGGTGTTCCGCGCCACCGGTCAGGGGGCGCGTCCGGCTCGGGGCGTGACCGGTTCGCTGGCTGATCGAGAAGTCGAGACCAACTATCTGAAGTTCCTGACCTTCAACGGTCTTGTTGACTGGGACAAGGGCATGCGGGCCGAGAAGGACAACAAGACGGCCCTGACCACCCTCTATCGTAACGAGGACATGATCCTGGGCCTTGTCGGCGGCCGCTGCCGCGAGACGGGGGTTATTCAGTTCCCGCGCACCCGCATCTCGGTGGCCCCGAACAATTCCGCCGTGGACACCCAGGAGCCGTACAAGTTCGCCGAACGCCGCGCGAGCATTCTCAGCTATTCGGCTGATTATTTGACATTTTCCATGGCTCCGCCGAACCACTACGGCATGGTCGTCTTTGAGGGCGGCGGGCGGATCATGATGGACATCACCGACGTCTCGCCGGGCGACGTCGAGACCGGCCTGCCGGTGCGGATGGTTTTCCGCATCAAGGAGGTCGACGAGAAGCGCGGCTTCGTCCGGTACTTCTGGAAGGCGACGCCCGACCGGGCCGCCATCACCGAACAATCCGCTCAAGCCGCCGAATAGGGAGACCGACATGCCTCAAGGTATTCGCGACAAGGTCGCCATTCTCGGGATGGGCTGCAGCAAGTTTGGGGAGCGCTGGGACGCCGGTCCCGACGACCTGATGGTCGAGGCCTATCTCGAGGCCATGCAGGACGCCGGCATTGAGCCGACCCAGCTGGACGCCGCCTGGTTCTCCACCCACATCGACGAGATCGGCTCGGGCAAGGGCGGCACGCCGCTGTCGATCGCCCTGCGTCTGCCCAACATCGCGGTCACGCGCGTCGAGAACTTCTGCGCCTCGGGCTCTGAAGCGTTCCGTGGCGCGGTCTACGCGGTCGCGGCCGGCGCGGCCGACATCGCCCTGGCGGTCGGGGTCGAGAAGCTGAAGGACACCGGCTATGGAGGCCTGCCGGTCGCCAATCCCGGAACGCTTAGCCCGCAGGTGATGCCGAACGGTTCGGCGCCCGGGAACTTCGCGCAGCTGGCCAGCGCCTACCGGGCCAAGCACGGGGTCTCGAAGGAAGACCTCAAGCGCGCCATCGCCCATGTCTCGGTCAAGAGCCACGCCAACGGCGCCAAGAACCCCAAGGCTCACCTGCGCAAGCCGATCACCGAGGAGCAGGCGCTGAACGCCCCTCTGATCGCCGAGCCGCTGGGGCTGTTCGACTGCTGCGGCGTGTCGGATGGCGCAGCAGCGGCCATCGTCACCACGCCCGAGATCGCCCGCGCGCTGGGCAAGCACGACCTCGTCACGGTGAAGGCCCTGCAGCTGTCGGTCTCCAATGGCTACGAGAGCCAGTATAACGGCTGGGACGGTAGCCACTTCCACACCGCCCGCATCGCGGCCGGCAAGGCCTACAAGGAGGCCGGCATCGAGCGCCCGCGCGAGCAGATCTCGATGATGGAGGTGCACGACTGCTTCTCCGTCACCGAGCTGGTGACCATGGAGGACCTCTTCATCTCTCCGGAGGGACAGGGCTGGCGTGATGTGCTGGACGGCTTCTACGACGCCGACGGCGGCGTGCCGTGCCAGATCGACGGCGGGCTCAAGTGCTTCGGCCACCCGATCGGCGCGTCGGGCTTGCGGATGCTGTACGAGATGTATCTGCAGCTCCAAGGCCGCGCGGGCGAGCGGCAACTGGCCAACCCGGTTTTTGGCATGACTCACAATCTGGGCGGCGCGCCGGCCAGCAATGTCTGCTCGGTCGCCATCATCGGGCAGGAAGGGGCTTAAAGCCGTCCAAGGCTTGGTGTAACCCAGGCGCATGGGCGGATCTTTCCAAGGCTTCAAGCGCTGGATTTTCGCGGGGGCGACGCTGATTCTGGCGCTGATCCTCGCGGCCGCCTTCATCTGGCGTTACGACATCCTCAGCAACGCCCTGGATCCCAAGATCCCGTTCCTGACCTACAAGCCGCCGCCCGCGCCGGACTACGGCAAGCGTGAAGCCTGGGCCCTGCTGCCGGCCAAGGCGGAGGCTCCGAGCGCAGATACGTCGCCCGTCGACGTATTCTTCGTCCATCCCACCACCTTCGATGGCGGCCGCGACTGGAACGGCGGCATCGACCAGCCCAAGGCCCAGCGCTTCCTCTCACGCGTGGTGCTGCCGAACTATGCGGGGCCGTTCGAGCGCGTCGGGCGGCTCTTTGCACCGCGATATCGCCAAGCCAGCCTCTACACCTATCTCACCCTGCGCGACGACGCTCGCGACGCCCGGCGTTTCGCCTATGGTGACGTGCTTCAAGCTTTCCGCACCTATGTGGCGCGCTATGGCCAGGATCGCCCCTTCGTGATCGTCGGGGTCGAGCAGGGCGGATCTCTGGTGGCGCGGCTGCTACGCGAGGAGATCGCGGGCAAACCCGATCTCAAGCGCCGCCTCGTCGCAGCCTATCTGATCGAGACGATTGTTCCCGCCGACGAGTATGGCTCCTCGGCGCCGCTCGGCGCCTGTCTGGGGCGCGGACGAACTGGCTGCGTGGCGGCCTGGGCCTCGGCGCAGGAAGGCGATTTCCGGGCGGCGCAGGAACTGACCGGCCGCTCTTTGGTGTGGGACGGCGCGGACCAGTTGGTGAACCTCGAACATCGCCAGCCGCTTTGCTTCAACCCGCTGCTGGGCGCCGTCACGACCGAGCGCGCACCGGCGCGCATGAACCTGGGCGCGGCCAACGCCACCGGCCTGGACTGGGGCGCACGTCCCGCGTTCCTGCAGCGCCAGGTCTCGGCACGTTGTGAAAACGGACTCCTGCGCACCAGTCGGCCGAAGTCGAATGCGCTACGCGACACCGGGTCCTGGGCGGATCGGCGTAAGGTCGACGGCTTCAATCTGTTCTATGCCGACATCGAAGCCGATGCCGTGATGCGAGCCGAGGCCAAGATCGGTCGCCCACTAAGCCCCGTCCCCGCTGGCCAGCAGGGCGGCTAGCCCGCCATAGTTTGGTTGGTCGATGGCGATCTGACCGATCGCGGTCGCCTTCAGATGGGCGAGAACCCGAGCGTCCAAAGGTGACGCCCGACCGCTTCTCAGCGCCAGGCAGAGCTGATGGTTGAGCGTCGCGAAGTCGCCGGTTTCCTCCAAAAGCTCCGCCAGCCGCGTCGTGGCTTCAGCCTCCAGGGCGGCGCCGCGCTCGGCCTCGCGCGCCAGAACGGCGCGAGCGTTGTCGGCCACGCGCGACAGGAAGGCGTGACGTGCGTCGCCTGGGGCGGCCGGTTCGGCGTCGAAAGCGGCGACGGCTTGCGCCAGCTCGGCGGCGGTCGGATGAGTGATCACGCCGCGCTCTCCATCAGGGTCACGAGATCGATCTCGGCTTCGCTGGTCCTTCGCCCGATCATGGCGCGCTCGACCGAGGTGTCAGCGCCGGTCGCGAAGCTCTGGTACATCATCAGGCACATCACCGCCCATTTCAGTGAGCCCAGCGCCTGCCAGAACCGGACGCGGTCCAGCGCGATCTCACCGCCGTAGCCCGCCAGCAGTTCGGCGTAGTCGCCAAAGCCGCCAACCGGCTTTCGCCATTCCCCGAAGCGCCACGAGTTGACGCAGATCCATCCCAGGTCCTCGGCCGGGTCGCCCAGATGGGCCAACTCCCAGTCGAGCACGCCGACGAGACCTCGGTCCGGATGGATCATCAGGTTGCCGTTTCGGAAGTCGCCATGGACCAGGACGGGCCGCTCGGGCGGCGACGGCGCAATGGCCTCCAGCCACCGGAACGCGGCCTCCAAGATGGGCCGCTGCGCGCCAAGGTCGCGATAGACACCCTCGTAGCGGGCCAGTTCGCCGCGCGCATCCGAAGTCGCCAGTGGCGGCAGCTGATCCGCCGGCGTGGCATGGATCTGGGCCAGCACCTCGCCGCAACGCCGGGCGAGCCCTGGACGAACTCCGGCAAAGGCCTCATCGCGGACAATACGGCGACCCAGGGTTTCGCCTTCGAGCCGAAGCATCACATAGGCCTCGCCCAGCTGGTCGCCCGGTTCACAGATGTGGGCGACGCCGGGCGTCGGCGCGCCTGCGGCGCCAGCGGCGCGGATCAGCGCGGCTTCGGACGCGAGGGGCAAGGCGGTTTCGCGGGGCAGGGCGCCATCCGGGCGACGACGCAAGATCAGCGGCGTGCCGTCGCTCAATTCGAACGCCCAGGTTTCGAGACTGGCCCCGCCCGAAAGTCGCCGCGCGTTGCGGGCTCCGGTCGCAGCGGGCGACAGGCGAGGAGCGAGCAGGTCGAGAGCGGTGGCGACGTCCATGGACGGATGGTTTCCGGCCTCACCTTGCGTCATGCAAGAGCCTCCGCACTTTACGACGAACGCGGCGCGCCTTACGCACAGGTCGCTCACGCGCTTGAAACAGGATCTCCCATGCCCTCCGGCCTCGCTGCGCTGCTCGATGACGTCGCGGCCATCACCAAGCTCGCCGCCGCGTCTTTGGACGATGTCGGCGCCGCCGCGGGTAAGGCGGGGACAAAGGCGGTCGGCGTGGTCGTTGACGACGCTGCGGTGACGCCCGGCTACGCTATGGGCTTCACGCCTGATCGAGAGCTGCCGATCGTCTGGAAGATCGCCGTGGGCTCGCTGCGCAACAAGCTGATCTTCCTTCTGCCAGGGGCTTTGCTGTTATCGGCCTTCGCGCCCTGGGCTGTGACCCCCATCCTGATGGTCGGCGGGGCCTACCTCGCCTTCGAGGCGACAGAGAAGGTCCTGGAGGCGTTCACCTCGGAAGCCGAAGGCGAGGCGATCGAAGAGCTGGCGCTCAGCGGTCCTGATCTAGAAAAGCAGAAGGTTGACGGCGCTATCCGCACCGACCTGATCCTCTCGGGCGAGATCATGGCCATCGCCTTGGCCGAGGTCGCGCACCTTAGCCTGCCGCTGCAGGCCGGCGCGCTGGCCTTGGTGGGCGTGCTGCTGACCGTGGTGGTCTACGGTGCGGTCGCGTTGATCGTGAAGATGGACGATATCGGCCTGCACCTGTCCCGCCGCCCGAACAAGGGCGCGCAGGCTTTCGGCAGGGGTCTTGTGAAGGCTATGCCGGTGACGATGGAGGCTCTCACGGTGATCGGCACAGCGGCCATGCTCTGGGTGGGCGGCGGCATTATCGTGCACGGACTCGAGCACTTCCACTTCACGCCGATACCCCACTGGGTTGAGGGACTCTCGCACTGGGCGGCTCAGGCGCCGGTTGTGGGACCTGTGACCGGCTGGCTGGCGTTCGCTCTGGGCTCGGCGGTTGTCGGCCTGCTGATCGGCGGCGTCCTGGCGGGGGTCATGCACCTCTGGCATCACCGCAAAGGCGCGGCGGCGCACTGACCCCGGGGACTAGCCCGCCTCGTTCAGCGCCGATGTCGGCTTCCAGTCAAAGAGTTCCTGCAGCATCCGCAGCGCTTGGCCGCGCGGCGAGGTCAGCGCAGGGTCGCGCGCCAGGATCAGTCGGGCGTCGTCGGCCGCGACGGCGATCAGGTCGCGATGCGCCACCGGGTCAGCCAGGCGGTAGGCGGGAAATCCGCTCTGCTTAAGGCCCAACGGATCGCCGCCGCCGCGCAGTTCAAGATCCTTTTCAGCAATCTCGAAGCCGTCGTCGCTGCGCCGAAGGATGTCCAAGCGCTGTTGGGCCACCTCCGACAGCGGCGGATCGTAGAGCAGCACGCAGGCGCTCTCGCGCGTGCCCCGGCCCACCCGTCCTCGCAGCTGGTGCAACTGGGCCAGGCCAAAGCGGTCGGCGTGCTCGATGACCATAATGCTGGCGTTGGGCACGTTCACGCCCACCTCGACCACTGTGGTGGCGACCAGCACGCTCACCTCGCCGTCGACGAAGCGCTGCATGACTGCGTCCTTCTCGGCGGGCGGCATCTGGCCATGGACGAGGCCAACGCCGGGTAGATGGCGCGCGAGATCGGCCGCGCGGTCCTCGGCGGCGCGCAGGTCGACCTTGTCTGACTCTGACACCAGAGGGCAGATCCAGAACGCCTGAGCGCCGCCGGCGATCGCGCCGCGCAGACGTTCGACGATCTCCGGCACGCGCGGCGTTGGCGCGGCGCGGGTGGCGACGGGCGTGCGTCCTGGTGGTTTCTCGTCGATACGGGACACGTCTAGGTCGCCAAAGACGGTCAGTTCCAGCGTCCGGGGAATGGGCGTCGCCGACACGGCCAAGAGATGCACGCCCTCGCCCTTTTCCTGTAGGCGGCGACGCTCGTTGACGCCGAAGCGATGCTGTTCGTCGATGATGGTCAGGGCCAGCGAGCGAAAGCCGACGTCGTCCTGGAAAAGCGCGTGTGTGCCCACGGCGATGTGATGCGTTCCATCGGCGAGCCCCGCCAGCTTGGCCGCACGACCAGCGCCCTTGTCGCGTCCCGTCAACAGGATCACCGACAGGCCCAGGGCTTCCAGCGGCGCGGCGATGGTCTCGAAGTGTTGCCGGGCCAGGATCTCGGTCGGGGCCATCAAGGCTGATTGCAGGCCCGCGCTGGCGGCGTCGGCCATGGCCAGCATGGCGACCACCGTCTTGCCCGAGCCGACGTCGCCCTGCAGCAGGCGGCTCATTCGCTCGCCTGACGCAAGATCGCCACGGATTTCGGAGAGCGCGCGAATCTGCGCGCCGGTCAGCTTGAAGGGAAGGGCCTTCTCGGCCGCGTCTGACAGCGGGCCTGCCGGGACACGTGGGCCGGGGTGCGAGCGGCGGGCCGCCTTGCGCTGGGCCAGCGCAAGCTGATGCGCCAGAAGCTCATCGTAGGCCAAGCGGCGGCGCGGACGCGCAAGAGGCGATAGATCCGCTTCACTTGCAGGCGCATGCAGCGCCGTCAGGGCCTCTCGCCAGGTCGGAAGCTTTTCGCGCTCGCGCCAGGCGGCGTCTTGCCATTCTGGCAGCGCGGGGGCGCGCTCCAGCGACTCAAGCGCGAACTTTCGAAACGTCCGCGAGGGCAATCCGTGGGTGGCTGGATAGACCGTCTCCACGAGCGGAATGTCGCCGGCCTTGTCCTCGGCGACGATGTAGTCGGGGTGGGCGATCTGCAGTTCAGAGGCGAAGCCTTCAGGTCGCTCGACCTTGCCGCTGACGGCGCGGCGGGCTCCCTTTGGGTGCTGGCGCTCCAGATGGGGGCCGTGACCCTTGAACCAGACCAGCGTCAGAAACCCCGTTCCGTCCCAAGCTCTGATCTTCCAAGGCTGCCCTAGGCGATGCGGCGGCTGGTGACCGTCGATGGTGACGAGGAAGGTCTGCACCTGGTCTTCGACCGCTTGGTCAACCGTCGTGGTTGTACGCCGGATCAGCCCTGACGGCGCGGTGAACAGCACGTCCCGAACAATTGGTCCGGCCAGCTTTTCGACTAGCGGCGCGACGCGCGGTCCCACGCCTTTGAGCGTGGAGACTGACGTGAACAGGGGGAAGAGAATCTCCGGGCGCATGCGTCACGACCTTAGCCGCCTCACCGCCTGGCGGGCGAGCCTAGTCGGCCTGATTCATCACAGGCTGAAGCGCGATCACCAGATCGGAGTACTCATCGGCGCGCGAGGCTCCCGAGACGTTGAGACGGGTGTAGAGGCCCGTAGCGCCATGGCGGGCGTAGGCCTCCGACCAGCGGGCCTTGGCGTCCACAAGGTTGTTGGCCTGACCGGCGAACACCACCGCGCCCTTGGCGTCGACATAGACGAAGTTCCCGGCGATCGTTGTCCCAGGTTCGCCGTTCTCGGCCAGCTTATAGCGGTACACGGCGCCCGAGGCGCCCTTGAGTTCGATGTAAGGCTTCACGCTGTCCTCGCCATAAAAAGCCACCCGGCGTCGGCGGTCAGGTCGTGAAGCGTCCCGTGGGCCAAATTATGGCTGCAGGACGCCCGATCTGGCCAGGAACCGCCGGGTCCGCTCTTCGCGCGGCGAGGCGAGGAGCTGACGCGACGGTCCTTGCTCCACGATCACGCCGCCGTCCATGAAAATCGTCCGCTCGGCCACGTCGCGGGCGAAATCCATCTGGTGGGTGACGATCACCATCGTACGCTTCTCTGCGGCGAGGTCCCTGATAACGGCCAGGACTTCGCCCACGAGTTCGGGGTCCAGAGCGGAGGTGGGCTCGTCGAACAGAATGACCTCGGGGTTCATCGCCAGGGCCCTAGCGATGGCGCAGCGCTGCTGCTGGCCGCCGGAGAGAGCTGAGGGATAGGCCTCAACGCGATCGGAAAGCCCGACCTTTTCCAGCAACGCCAAACCCTTGGCGCGCGCCTGGGCTGGATCTTCCTTACGAACGACGATCGGGCCTTCGATCACATTCTCCAGGGCCGTGCGGTGCGGGAACAGGTTGAAGCTCTGGAAGACGAAGCCGACCCGTCCGTTCAGCGCCTTGGCCAGGGGCGTTTTGGCGTCGGCGTTCACCCCTGCGATCGTCAGGGCGCCGTCGTTGATAGGCTCAAGACCGGCCAGGCAACGGAGCAGGGTGCTCTTGCCCGAGCCGCTGGGACCAATGATCGCCACCACCTCGCCGGGCGCGACAGCCAGGTCCACGCCCGCCAGGACGGGCGTGTTGCCGAAGCTCTTCTTCAGGGACTTGGCGTCGATCGCGCTCATCGGCGGCCCTCTGCGGCGCGGCGCTCAAGGCGCGTCTGGACGGCGGCCAGGATCGTGGAGAGGATCCAGTAGATCGCCGCCGCGGCCAGATACATGGTGAAGATCTCGTAGGTCCGCGCGGTGATCAGCTGGGCCTGGCGGAACAGTTCCGGCACCTGGATGGTCGCAGCCAGCGAGGTGTCCTTCACCAGGCTTATGAAGCTGTTCGAGAGCGGGGCGACGGCGGTTCGCGCCGCCTGGGGCAGGATCACCCGGCGCAGGGCCTGGCCACGGCTCATGCCTAGTACGCTGGCGGCCTCCCACTGGCCCTTGTCGACGGCGGCGATCGCGCTGCGCAGGATCTCGCAACTGTAGGCCGCCACGTTCAGCGAAAAGCCGATACCAGCCGCCAGGAGGGGCGGCATCTCGATCCCGAACTCGGGCAGCCCGTAGTAGATCAGGAACAGCTGGACCAGCAGCGGCGTGCCTCGAAACGCTGACACATAGACAGCCGCCGGCCATCGCAGCAGCGCCGAACGCGACAGGCGCATCAGGGCCAGGACGAAACCCAGAGCCACGCCAAGGCTCATCCCGATGACGCTGAGGATAATCGTATAGCCCGCGCCCTTAAGCAGGAGCGGGGCCGACTGGCGCAGCAGGTCGAGGCCGGTGTCCATAGCGCTATTGGGTGACGTCCATGCCAAACCACGCTTGCGAGATCGCCGCGAGTTTGCCGTTAGCCCGCAGGGCGTCGATGGCCTGGTTGATTACGACCTTCAAGCCGGGATCCTTCTTCATGGCGACGCCCGAGCCTTGCGCGGCGAACGGCTGTCCGGAGGCGACGAACTCGGGCGAGGTCTTGACGAAGTCGGCGGCGACCAGACGATCGTTCAGCACCGCATCGATCCGGCCGGCGCGCAGGTCCTGATACTTGGTGGGATCGTCCTCGTAGCTGCGCACGTCCGCGCTGGGCACGTTGGCGCGGAGCCACTGCTCGTAGTTGGTTCCTAGGCCGACCCCGACCTTTTTGCCTGCAAGGTCTTCGGGCTTGCTAGGCGCCGGCTTGCCCTTCAGAGCAATGATCTGGATGCCTGAGACGGTATAGGGCTCGGAAAAGTCATACTTGGCCTGACGGTCGGGGGTGATGGTGATCTGGTTGATGACCACATCGACGCGGCCCGACTCCAATGAACCCAACAGCCCGGCGAACGGCGCCGGACTGAACTCGACCGCAAGACCTAGTTGCTCGGCCAGCGCCTTGGCGAAATCGACCTCGAAGCCTGCGAGTTGGCCCGCCTTGTCCTGGAAATTGAACGGCGGGTAAGTCCCCTCCAGGCCGACACGCAACTTGCCCGACGCCTTGATCCGGTCCCAACTTCCAGCAGTGGTCTCGGGCTTCTTGCCGCATGCGGCGAGCAGGGCGAGGGCAAGGCCGGAGATCACGGCGCGGCGGGCAGGGAATCGCATCGAACAGACCTTACGGCGAAACAACGTCGCGCATTTCTATACAGGCGCGCGCGGTCCGCTAGCCTGAACCGTGCGACGCCGCATCGACCTGACCGCGAATTAAGCTGACGACCAAGCGGACTCGGCGCCTGCTCGCCGCTTGTCCTTGGGAGGGGACCAAGATGGCTCAACCTTTCGATCCGGCCGCCGCGACCGCGGCCTATCTGGCGCAGTTGCCGCCTGACGCGCATTTGCGCGCGCAGCACTATACTCAGGGTGGCCACTGGCTGACGCTGTGGGGCTTTCTGGTTTCCGTGGCGGCTGCCTGGCTCATCATCCGACTGGGCGTGCTGACACGTATCCAGGCGCGGTTGGAGCGAAGCAAGGGGCGACCGCTTCTGGCCAGTTTCGTCGTCGCGGCGGCTTTTGTTCTTCTGAGCTGGGCGCTTGAACTGCCTTGGTCGGCGTATGCGAACTGGTGGCGCGAGACCCAGTACAGCCTGACCAGCCAGTCTTTCGGCGGATGGCTGACCGAGAACCTGATCTCGACGGCGATCTCGGTGGTCTTCACAGCGCTCTTCCTGATGCTGCTCTACCTGTTGATCCGCCGCGCGCGGCGCCTGTGGTGGCTATGGGCGGGCGGCCTCACAGCCGCCTTCATCGTGTTCGGCCTGCTGATCGCGCCAATCTATGTCGAGCCGCTGTTCAACAAGTATGAGCCGGCCCCGCCAGGCGCGGTTCGTGACGAGGTCGTGGCCATGGCGCGATCCGTGAACATCCCGAGCGACAAGATCTTCATCTACGATGGCTCCAAGCAATCCAACGCCTACACCGCGAACGTCTCGGGTCTCGGCGGCTCGGCGCGCGTGGCGATGAGCGATGTGATGTTCAAGAAGGGCGCCGATATCGCCGAGGTGCGCGGCGTGGTCGGGCACGAGATGGGGCACTACGCGCACCAGCACAGCCTGTGGCTGGTCAGCGGGTTCTCGGTCCTCGCGATCCTGGCGTTTTTCATCGTCGACCGGAGCTTTCCGGTCGTTGCGGGCCTTTTGGGAGCGCGGGGCGTCACAGGGGTTGCCGATCCCGCAGGACTTCCGGTCCTGGCGGTTATCATGGCGGTCCTGGGCCTGCTGGGGACGCCGGTCACGAACACCCTCATCCGGACCGCGGAAAGCGATGCTGACCAGTACAGCCTGTCAAACTTCAACGAACCGGACGGCCTGGCCAAGGCTTTGGTGAAGACCATCGAGTATCGTGCGGCGACCCCGTCGAAGGTCGAAGAGATCATCTTCTACGACCACCCGGCTGTCAGCGTTCGCGTGCGCCGGGCCATGGAGTGGAAAGCCGCACATCCGAAGGCGCCTTGAGGCCGAATAGGCCTGACAAGCGAAAGGGCGGCGGACCGAATGGCCCGCCGCCC
>OFDC01001338.1_pt1 | contig 13426 bp, 14 predicted proteins | sample 1520941 | NCBI WGS metagenome assembly OFDC01 (sample SAMEA94258168, study PRJEB24077) | hot springs metagenome | biome: Aquatic biome; feature: Water | place: India | collected 2012-12-06 | depth 5 m | reverse complement strand
GCCCTCGATCTTGGCGGACTCGCGGTCGAACACTTCGATGAACAGGCGGCCGATGGTCTTGCGCTTGGTTTCCGGGTCGGAAATCCCGGCCAGCTCGCCCAGGAATTCTTTCGACGCGTCAACGTGGATCAGCGGGATGTTGTAGTGTTCGCGGAACAGGGTGGTGACCTGTTTCGCCTCGTCCTTGCGCAGCAGGCCGGTGTCGACGAAGACGCAGGTCAGCTGGTCGCCGATGGCCTCGTGGATCAACACGGCCGCGACGGAACTGTCGACGCCGCCGGACAGGCCGCAGATCACCTTGGCGTCGCCGACCTGTTCGCGAATCTGGGCGATCTTCTCGTCGCGATAGGCGGCCATGGTCCAGTCGCCCTTCAGCCCGGCGATGCCGTGGGTGAAGTTCTTCAGCATCTGGTGGCCGCGTGGAGTGTGCATGACCTCGGGGTGGAACTGCACGCCGTAGAAGCGCCGCGTCTCGTCGGCGATCACCGCATAGGGGGAGCCCTCGGACGAGGCCACCACGTCGAAGCCCTCGGGGATGGCGACGATCTTGTCGCCGTGGCTCATCCAGACTTCCTCATCCTCGCCCACCGGAGCCAGGCCGGCCAGCAGGGGAGAATCCTTCTGAACCGTGATGGCGGCGCGGCCGAACTCGCGCGTATGGCCGCCCTCGACCTTGCCGCCCAGCTGTTCGCACAGGGTCATCTCGCCGTAGCAGATGCCCAGGACCGGCACCCCGGCCTCGAACACGGCCTGGGGCGCGCGGGGGCTGCCCTCTTCGTGGACGCTCTCGGGCCCGCCCGAAAGGATGACGGCGGCAGGCTTCATCGCCGCCAAGGCCTGTTCCGCCTTCTGGAACGGGTGAATCTCGCAATAGACGCTGGCCTCGCGCAGGCGGCGGGCGATCAGCTGGGTCACCTGGCTGCCGAAATCGACGATGAGGACTGATCGGTGGTCGTGCGGCGTGGTCATGGCGTGATCGAATCCGGGGCGGGAGGTTGCGCGGGGTCTTGGCCGTGTAAGGCCGGAATTTCAAGCGCGGCGAGGCCGTCGGCCTCCAGGACGGCGATCAGACGGTCCAGGGCGGCGGCCAGGTTCTCGTCCACATGGCAAAGGGTGGAGGTCCAGTCCTCCAACGCCTTCAGCTCGCTCCGACCGTCCGACACGCCGCGCAGGGCGATCAGGGGCAGGCCGAAGGTCTGGGCCGCCCGGACCAGGGCCCAGGTCTCCATATCCACCATCTCGGCGTCGATGGCATCATAGGCGGCGCCGGAGACGACGTTCGCGCCGGTCGACAGGGTGGCGGTCGGCAGGCCCGGGATGGGGCAAGGCAGGGGCAGGACCGCAGGCTGGTCCAGCAGAGGCGTCACCCCCTTGGGAAAGCCGAGAGGGCTGGCGTCCATGTCGCGATAGGCGACCGAAGAAGCTTGGTAGACGCAGGCGTGCTCCAGCACCCGCGAGCCGCACGACCCCAGGGACACGATCAGGTCGGGCGGATCGCCCGCCGCCTCCAGCCGGGCCAAGGCGGCGGTCAGGGCCACGGCGGCCTCCACCGGGCCGACGCCGGTCATCAGGGGCTGGATGCGGGCGCGCAGACAGTCGCCGTATTCGGCGGGCGCAGCCATGACATAGAGGACCGAAACCCCGCCGTGCCGCGTCGGCCCCGCCCCCATCAAACGGCCCGCTGATAGACGGCGGCGAAGAAGCCGTCAGTATCCGCCGAGGCTGGCGACAGCCGCAGACGCGCGCCCGACGCCCATTCCGCGATCCTGACCTGCGCGGCCTCGGTCAGTTGCGGCGCGGCCAGCAGATCGGCGACGGGAACCGGTTTGAACTCGGGATGGGCGGCCTCGAAGGCGTCGGCGCTGGCCTCGTTCTCGCGCGCCAGCATGGAACAGGTGACATAGACCAGACGGCCGCCCGGTTTCACCAACCTGGTCGCCTGGCCCAGAATGCGAACCTGAAGGGCGTGCAGCTTTTCGACCTCGTCCGCCGTCAGACGCCAGGCGTCCTCGGGCCGACGCCGCCAGGTGCCCGAGCCCGAACAGGGGGCGTCGACGAAGACCAGATCGGCCTCTCCGTTCAGCGCTTCCAGCCCCCCGCCGTTCTGACCGATCAGGACCAGGTCCGCCTCGACGCCGGCGCGTTGGAGGCGGGGGCGGATGTTCTCCAGCCGCTTGTTGACCACGTCGGAGGCCGTCAGCCTCCCCTGCCCCTTCATGGCCTGGGCCAGACCCAGGGTCTTGCCGCCGCCGCCGGCGCAATAGTCGACCACCGTCGCGCCGGGTTGCGCCCCGGCCAGCCAGCAGACGACCTGGCTGCCCTCGTCCTGGATCTCGAACTTGCCGGCCTTGAACCCGTCCAGCGCCTGGATGTTGGGCGGCGGTTCGCTGGGCAGGCGCAGGCCCCAGGCCGACCAGGGGGTGCGGGCGGGCTCCAGGCCGGCCTCACGCAGTTCGGCCTCGACCTGATCCACCGTGGCCGCCGCCTCATTGACCCGCAGGTCGATCGGGGCGCGCGGCGCCATCAGGGCGTGGGCCTCCTCGGCCCAACCGTCGCCGAAGGTCGCCTTGAAATCCTCGACCACGAAGTCGGGCAGGCCGGCGGCGACCCAGCCGGGAAGCTCCCCCTCCCCCGCGGTGATCCGGCTGCGCTCCTGTTTCGACAGGGGGCGCGGGCCGTAGCCGTCGCCCGCGTGCAGGGCCTCGATCTCTTCCAGCGACAGGCCGTCGATGGCGTGCAGGGACCCGATCACAAGGGCCCGGCCGTCCTCGCGCCCGCCCATGATCCAGGACAGGCGGCCGCGCGCCCGCAGCACCTTGTAGACGCGGTCGGCGATGGCGCGCCGGTCCTTGGACCCGGCGTATCGGTTGGCGGCCCCCCAGGCTTTCAGGACGGTTTCCGCCGGCTGGCAGCCCTGGGCGATGGCGTCCAGAACGGAGGCGGCGGCGGCGAGACGGGCGGCTGGGGTCAATCTAGGCTTTCAGAAGAAACAGGGACGCCAGCACCATGACCAGTCCCACGATCGAGACCAGCCAGACCAGCGACCGGATATAGGGAACGCCAAGGGCGTAGAGCGGCAAATAGACGACGCGGCCCCAGAAATAGAGGGTCGTCCCCCACAGGGTCAGGGGTCCGGAGGCCTCGACCACATGGGCGATCAGCACCGCGCCGATGAACAGTGGCAGGGTCTCGAACAGGTTCGACTGCGCCCGCTCCAGGCGCCCCACCACCGGGCGGGACGGCCCGGCCGGCGTATCGCGTGCGCCGGCGTTCCAGGCCAGACCGAACTGCGCCGTCCGCCCCAGGGCCGGCGCCAGAATGTGGACCAGGGCCAGGATGAGCGTCAGGGCCAGATAGGTCAGTTCGGTCGTCATGGCCTTATCCTTGTCTGTAGTTCGGCGCCTCGCGCGTGATCATCACGTCGTGGACATGGCTCTCCCGCAGGCCGGCGCCGGTGATGCGCACGAAGCGGGCGCGGTCCTGGAAGTCCGGGATCGTGCCGGCGCCGACATAGCCCATCGAGGCGCGAAGCCCGCCGACGAGCTGGTGCAAAACCGGACCAATAGGCCCCTTGTAAGGCGTCTGGCCCTCGATGCCCTCGGGCACCAGCTTCTCGGACGAGACTTCCTTCTGGAAATAGCGGTCGGCCGAGCCGCGCGCCATGGCGCCGACCGAACCCATGCCGCGGTACGACTTGTAGGACCGGCCCTGGTACAGGAAGACCTCGCCGGGGCTCTCGTCAGTGCCGGCGAACATCGAGCCCATCATGGCCACGTTCGCGCCGGCCGCGATGGCCTTGGCCAAGTCGCCCGAGTACTTGATCCCGCCGTCGGCGATCACCGAGGCGCCGGAGCCCTTGGCGGCCCGCGCGGCGTCCATCACGGCGGTCAGTTGGGGCACGCCCACGCCGGCGACGATGCGGGTGGTGCAGATGGAGCCCGGACCGATCCCGACCTTCACCGCATCGGCGCCCGCGTCGATCAGGGCCCGCGTCGCGTCATAGGTGGCGACGTTTCCGGCGATGATCTGCAGCCGATTGTTCTCGCGCTTGATCCGTTCGACCACCGCCGCGACTGAGGCCGAGTGGCCGTGAGCGGTGTCGATCACCACCACGTCCGCGCCCGCCTCCGCCAGGGCCATGGCCCGTTCGAAGCCGGCGTCGCCCACCGTCGAAGCCGCGCCGACCAGCAGGCGTCCCTGCTCGTCCTTGGCGGCGTTCGGGAAGGCCTGGGCCTTTTCGATGTCCTTCATGGTGATCAGGCCGACGGCCCGATAATCCTCGTCCACCACGATGACCCGCTCGATCTTGCGGGTGCGCAGCAGCTCGCGTGCCTCGTCCCGGCTGGCGCCCTCGCGCACCGTGATCAGGTCGCCGGTGGTCATCAGCGAGGCGGCCGTGACGTTCGGATCGCTCTCGAAACGCATGTCCCGGTGGGTCAGCATGCCGACCAGTTTGCCGCTGGCGGGATCGACGACCGGGAAGCCGGTGATCTTCTTGCGTTCGACGATCTCGCGCACCTCGCCGAGGGTCGTCGCGGGGCTCACCGTCACCGGATTGACCACCATGCCGCTCTCATAGCGTTTCACGGCGCGGACCTGATCGGCCTGCTCCTCGATGGTCATGTTGCGATGCAGGACGCCCAGGCCGCCGGACTGGGCCATGGCGATGGCCAGGCGGCTTTCCGTCACCGTGTCCATGGCGGACGACAGCAGCGGGATGTTCAGTTTGATGTCGCGCGTCAGCTGGGTCGAGACATCGACCATCGCCGGCATGAACTCGGACGGACCGGGTTCCAGCAAAACATCGTCGAAGGTCAGTCCTTCGCGTATCTCCATGGGGAGTCTCCGTTTTGCGGGCCGCGTATAACGGGGTGCGGGGGGCTACGGCAAGGGCTGATGGCGCAAAGATATCCACAGCTACTTTGTCCGCCACACCCGCAGGCGCGCTCATCGTCCTCGACAGCTATCCAACCGACCGCGTTGCGGGGGCTCAGCAGGTTGCATCCTGACACGGTGCATTCTGACCTCGCGTTGTCCGTGACAGTTGGAAAGCCCGTTCTTGATCGAGGCTGTGATATGGGCACCCGCAAAGAGAAACGACGGCTGGCGGCAGCGAAGTTGGCGGCTGATATCGCGTGCGAGGAAACGCGGCTGCAAAACGCCTTGACCGACGCTAACCAAGCCCGAGTACGGCGATGGCTGGCAATACCTACCGCCCTGCTTTCGCTCGTTCCAGGCACCGCTATTGGAGCGGCGATAACGTGGTGCGCTTCCAACCGCTCGACTATCACGAACTGGTTCGAGAAGATTATGACCTAACCACTCCGCGAACGGCGGGTCTTATGGACCCGATAGATTTTATTGGTTTGCAACCGATGCAGACCAACACCATTCTTCCAACATGGTTGGCGTCATCCTCAGCACCGCGCGAAAACTGGCCCTGAAGATCGCCAGCTACGGGGTCATGCACCTCGTGGTGGCCATTCTCGTGGCCTTCGCCATCACCCGCGACTGGCGTATCGCCCTGGCCGTCGGCATGGTCGAGCCCTTCTTCCAGACCATCGCCTATTCGATCCACGACCGCGTCTGGCACCGGATCGAACGCCGCCGCATGGCCTCCAACATCGAAGAGGCGGCCGAGGCCTTCACCGCTCGGCTCGACATCATGTCGCCCGAGGAACAGGCCCGCGTTCACGACAACCACGGCCATGGCCACAGCCACGCCCTGCCCCGGTCGCTGAAACAGGTGGCGGTCAAAACCGTCACCTATGGCGTCATGCACTTCACCGTCGCCGTCGCCGTGGCCTTCGCCCTGACGCAGGACATCCGCACCGCCCTGGCGATCGGCGTCATCGAGCCCCTGGTCCAGACGGTCTTCTTCACCCTGCACGACCGGGTCTGGTCGCGGATGGAAGAACGCCGCGCGGCCCGTAGACCCGCGACGGCCTGAAGGCCGCCTAGCGCTTATTGAACGCCACCAGAAACACCTCGGCGCTGTCCTTCCGACTGGACTCCGGCTTGACGTACTTCACCGTCTCGAACTCCTCGCGCAGTCGCGCCAGAACGCCCCCGGCGTCGCCGCCCTGGAAGTTCTTGGAGACGAAGGCGCCGCCGGGCCGAAGGGTGCGGATGGCGAAGTCGGCGGCGATTTCGATCAGGGCGATGATCTTCAGGTGGTCGGTCTGGCGGTGGCCGACCGTGTTGTGCGCCATATCCGACAGAACCAGGTCCGGCTGTCCGCCGATGGCTTCGATCAGCTGCTGATCCACGCCGGGGTGGGTGAAGTCGGCCTGGAGCAGGGTCGCGCCGGGGATCGGCTCGATCATCAACAGGTCCACCCCGGCCACGGCGCCCGCGCCCCGGTTCAGCGCCACCTGGACCCAGCCGCCCGGCGCCGCGCCCAGGTCGATGACCTTCGAGCCCCGCCTGATCAGGCGGAACTTGTCGTCGATCTCGATCAGCTTGAAGGCCGCGCGCGATCGCCAGCCTTCCGCCCGCGCCCGTTCAGACCACTTGTCCGACAGTTGGCGCTTGATCCACTGCTGGCTCGACATGGACTTGGTGTCGGCCGTCTTCATCTTCGTGCCCATGCCGCGACCGGCGGCCGTTCCGCCGCTGGGCGGCCGCACCATACGACGACGTTCTTGAGGCTTTTCGTCTTCACTCATCGTTCCCACATAGCCCCGACCGGCGTTGCGGGCTATGTCCCGCCGCAAATCAACCCCGAGAGGACGACCGAAATGGCCGACACCCTGACCTTCACCCTGGACACCGGAGACGGCGAAGCCCGCGACGTGGTCATCAAGCTGCGCCCCGACCTGGCCCCGAACCACGTCGCCCGGATCACCGAACTGGCCCAGGAAGGCTTCTACGACGGCGTCGTCTTCCACCGCGTCATCCCCGGCTTCATGGCCCAGGGCGGCGATCCGACCGGCACCGGCACCTCGGGCTCCAACAAGCCGAACCTGAAGCAGGAATTCTCGGCCGAGCCGCACGTGCGCGGCGTCTGTTCCATGGCCCGCACCGCCGATCCGAACAGCGCCAACTCGCAGTTCTTCATCTGCTTCGACGACGCCACCTTCCTGGACCGTCAGTACACCGTCTGGGGCGTGGTCGAGTCCGGCATGGAACACGTCGACGCCCTGCCGAAGGGCGAGCCGCCGCGCAGCCCCGGCAAGATCGTCAAGGCGACCGTCAACTAAGCCGGCTCCACACCGAAAGATCGCGCCGGCCTTGGCCGTCGGCGCGATCTCAGGCGTCCGGCGCCGCCTTGTCCCGGCCGCCGTCGAACCGCAGCGTCTGCGCCTCGCGCCACAGCTGCCGCAGCCCCTCGACCGGCTGGTCCGCCCCCAGCAGAGCCAGTTGTTCGACCCAGACCGTCGCGAGTCGATCAATCGTTGACTGAGTCCAGCCCGGCGGCTGCTGGCGCGCCCAGTTCTGCACCGATCCCGCGTTGAAGATCATCAGGAAGACGCAGGCGACCAGCACGGTCTGGCTGGTCCACCGCCGCGCGCGCGCCGCCTCCCCTTCCTCGTCCAACGGCGGGGCGGGGGGAAAGGCGAAACGACCGAGGGCGACCAGGGCGTTCTCCCGCGTCGGCAAGTCATGGGCGTCGGCGGCGTCGATCCAGTCGCTGGGCGGATCGGCGGCCGTCGGCTCCTCCAGCGGCGGAAACGGCGACACCGGCGGCTGGGCGCGGGTGGGAAAGGGGTCGATCGGGTCCGTCGGCTCGCTCATCGTCGGATCAAGGCCTCAGAACTGGAAATAGATGAAGGGCGCCACGCCCTCGGGCCGCATCGCCTCGACCAGAAGGATCGCCAGTCCGATGAGGATGCCCAGGGTCGGCGACGGCGCCGTCTTCAGCCGTTCGGCCAGCCCCTCCACCGCGCGCGGCGGCAGTCCGTGCATCGCCAGTCCGCCGACGATCAACGCCAGCACAAAGGGCGTCAACAGGCTGAAGCCCTCGAACCGACCCAGGCCGACCAACATCTGCATCGCCAGATCGAAGGTTTCGGCGCGGAACAGAATCCAGCCCAGACAGACGACGTGGAAGGTGATCAGAACCCCCAGCCAGGTCGGGACGACCTTGCGGTCCTTGACCAACGCGCGCCCTAAACGCTCCACCACCTGCGCCCCGCCGTGCAGGGCGCCCCAGGCCACGAAGGTCCAGGCCGCCCCGTGCCACAACCCGCCCAGCAGCATGGTGATCATCACATTCATGCACGACGACCAAAGCCCTTTGCGCCCCCCGCCCAGCGGCACATACAGATAGTCGCGCAGCCAGCTGGACAGGCTGATGTGCCACCGCCGCCAGAAGGCCTGCATCGAGGCCGCCCGGTACGGCTGGTCGAAGTTGCGCGGGAAGGAATAGCCCAGCAAGGCCGCGACCCCGATGGCCATGTCCGAATAGGCCGAGAAGTCGCAGTAGATCTGAACTGCATAGGCATAGACTGCCGCCGCTATGTCGATCGCCCCATAGGCCGAAGGATCGAAGAAGACCGGATCCACCAGCCGCGTCGCCAGCTCGGACGCGATCACGGTCTTCTTGAACAGGCCCCAGACGATCAGCAGCAGCCCATGGGTCGCCATCTCGCGCGTCAGCCGCGGCACCCGGGCGAACTGGGGCAACAGGTCCGAGGCCCGCACGATGGGCCCAGCCACCAGGTGCGGGAAGAAGCTCATCAGCAGCATGACGTCCAGCAGGCTCTCGGCCGGCGCCGTCTTGCCGCGATAGACGTCGACCACATAGCTGATGCCCTGGAAGGTGAAGAAGCTGATCCCCACCGGCAGCACCACCTGCAACAGGGGCAGGTCCCGCTCCCAACCGAATTGGGCAAGCAGATCAACAGCCTGTTCGACGAAGAAGCCGTAATACTTGAAGAAGCCCAGGATAAGCAGATTGGCCGCCACGCCCAGACCGACCCACAGTTTGCGCCGTCCCGCCCGGTCGCTGCGCACGATCAGGGCCGCCACGCCCCAGTTCAGCACGGCCGAGACGATCAGCAGCCCCACGAACCGCCAGTCCCACTGGGCGTAGAAGAACCAGCTGGCCAGCAGCAGGAACAGTTTGCGCCGCCCGTTCTCTCGATCCAGGCTCCAGCTGACCAGATAGACGAACAGGAAGAAGACCGCGAAGGCCAGGGTCGGAAACAGCATCAGTCCGCCTCCCCCTTCGCCGCCTTCCAGCGGTCATAGGCGGCCAGCAGATCGTCGCTCAGCACCCCGCCGATCCACTCCGCCCCCTGGGAAGTGAAATGCACCCGGTCGGGCCGCATATAGGGCTCAGGCGCAGTCGCCAGCCGCTCCGCCGAACAGTCGCCTCCCATGCGTCCGTACCAGTCCCAGAATGCGACGCCCGTCTCGCTCGCGACGCGACGCTGCACGTCCCGGACCACCGCCAGAGATGCGGGCGCGGCCCGTCCGCCGCACGGTCCGGCGGTTCCGGCCTTCAGTCCCTCCGGCGCGCCGAGGATCAGTACAGGCAGGCCCGAAGGCAGGCCCGCCAAGGCTCCGCGCAGCCAGGACTCATAGTCGTCGGCGTCGAAGTTCGGCGCGAACCCGTCATTGACGCCGAAGGCGATGATGACCAGGTCCGGTCGCCAGGCGTCCAGCTCCAATCGCGTCCAGTCGCCGTTCCTCAGCACCAAATCCTGAATGGTCCCTCCGACGACGCCGAGATTGGACAGCTCCACGCCCGGCCCCTGTCGCGTCAGCCGCACGTCATGGATTTTCACCCTGCCCGTCGGGCGAATCTCGAGCCGCGTCTGGAGCGTGTCGAACATCGCGGTCTGACACACGGGTTGCCAGATTTCGTCGCGGGGACCGGGAAACACCATCGTCCGCAAGCCCGCGCTGCCCGTCAGAGTCAGTTCGGCGTCCTTCGGCCAACCCTCTCCGCAAATCTGAACCTTGTCGAAGGCCGCGCCGTCCTCGGCCGCTATGGCCATCACCCCGCCGTCCGCGACGTCCGCCTCGCTGCCTGTGAACCCGACGCCGATCGGCAGACGCCCGGCGGACAAAACATCGGTCCGCATGGGCCAATCGGTCGTGCTCACCTCCACCTGCATCGGCGCATAGCCGGCGTAGGGGACGCCCGGCGGCAGAACGCCTCGTCCTCCAACGCCGAACCGGGCCTGCCAGCGCGCGCGCACGGCGCCGGTGATCCGGTCGCCGGCCGTATGGCTGTCGCCGATCTGCAGGATATGGACGGGGCGGTCGCGCGCGCCGGCCTCCGTCGCCTCCAGGGCTTGGAACAGCCCCTCCAGGGCCGCCTCGCCGCACAGGCCGTCCGGACAGATCGAAGACACGCCCGGCGTCGGCGCCGCGACCGGCCTATAGGCGACAGCGCCCGTTCCGGCCTGCGCTTCCGCCTGCCCCGCCAGTATCAGTATCGCCGCCCCCACGGCCCCCAGGCTCATGATCAGCCGGTGGGCGGGGTGCCGAGCCGGGGATCGGCCGTCTTGACTTCGATCAGGCCGGCGTCGCGCTTCAACCGCTCGGCCACCGGGGCGGCGATCCGAAGATAGCCGGCCATGCTCATGTGGATGCCGTCATTGGCCCGCATCAGCTGGGGCCGCCCGCTGGGGCCGGGCAGATAGGCGGCGTAGTCGCCCGCCGCATCCGCCGTCAGGGCGGACGTCTCGATCAGGGGCACGCCCAGAGCCTTCATCCGCTCGCGCACCACCGCATTGATCACGGCCATCTTGGCGTCGAACCCGGTGCGCTTCATCTTGGGCAGGCCGACCCAATAGACGGCGACGTCATTGGCGCGCAGCAGGCCGACCAGGTCGTCGATCCGCTTGGCGTAGGCGGCCTTCCAGCCCGGCGTGCCGAAGTCGTGGATCACCCCGTCCAGACTGATGCCCTGGGCGTCGTTCGTGCCGAACAGCACCACCGCCGCATCGACCGGCGTCTCGCGCAGCTGTCGCTCAGTCTTGGCCTGAATGTCCACATAGTCGTAGCGCGACAGACCGGTGGAGACCTCGCTGAACTTGGTCACGGTCACGCCGGGCTGGTGATTCAGATCGCGATAGAGGGCGGCCCACAAGCCGTCGGCCATGGAATCGCCGAACACCCCCACGCTCAGACGCCCCTGCGCCAGCCGAGCCTTCAAGGGCGTGACCAAGGGCTGAGCGGCCGGCGGCGGCGCGACGGGCGGCGCCGCGATTTCGGGCGAAGGCGCGCGGTTCGCCGGCGGACTGGCCGAGGCGACGGCCGACCCGCCCAGCATCAAGGTGGGATGACGCAGCCAGCCGCGCCCGTCCGGCGTCAGGGCCAGGCCGATCACCACCCCGAGGACCAGCGCCCAGGTCAGTCCGTTTATGCCGACACGCAAAGCGGGGCGCCCCTCCGACGAAAGCGGTTACCTATAGCTTAACATGCGCGGGGCGCGCCATGCCGGACTCTTGTCAGGCGAACGGAAGTTTCAGCCGAACCGCCCCTCGGCCCAGCGCGCGGCGAAATAGCCGCCGGTCGCCGAGATCGTCGTCAGGACCGTGCCCCACATCAGATCGACGACGGTCAGCTTGGTCTGCCACGCGGCCAGGGTGGCCTGGTTGGTCAGGTCATAGGTGGCGTAGGCGACGAAGCCCAGCACGGCCCCGTGGATCGCCGCCTTGGTCCAGCTTCCCTCTTTCAAGGCGGGGGCGATGGCCAGGAAGACCGTCCCGGCGATCGAGATCAGATAGAAGAGCACGGCCGCCTTCATGTCCGGCTTGTCCGCCAGGATCGGGCCCAGCACCGGCTTGTAGAAGCGGTTGGTCATGGTGGTCAGCCAAACGGCGTCGATCACCGCGAAGGTGATCCCGGCGCCCAGATAGGCGAAGACATATTTGATCACGACAACCTCCTCAGACGGGTTTTCAGGCCGGTTTCAGGCGATAGTGGCTGACGGCCCAGGTGCGGCCGCCGTCGTTGCCGAACAGACCGGCGGTCGCCAGGTAGAAACGCCGCCACCGCCGGGTCCAAAGCTTGGCGTCGTCGCCGTAGGTCTCGCGCATCAGCGCCGCCACGCGCGCGGCGTTGCGGTCCATATTGGCCAGCCAGTGATTGGCGGTGCGGGCGTAATGGCCGCCGTTCCAGGTCCACTCCTGCTCGACCGCGAACAGGTCGGGAAACTGCCGGATCAGGCCGCGACTGGGCATGATGCCACCGGTGAAGAAATGCTGGGCGATGAAGTCGCCGCTGTCGGTGTGATCGAACCGATAGGGGGCGTCCCGGTGGGTGAAGACGTGGATGAACATCCGCCCGTCAGGCTTCAGCCAGGACCGGGCCTTGGTCAGCAAGGCGCGCCAGTTGGCCATATGCTCGAACATCTCGACCGAGACGATCCGGTCGAACCGCTGGTCGGTGTCGAACCGGTTCATGTCCTGGGTGACGACCGTCAGATTGGTCAGCCCCCGCGCCCTCGCCTCGCCTTCGATATGTTTGCGCTGGCCGTGGCTGTTCGACACCGCCGTAATCCGCGCTCGAGGATAGGTCTCGGCCATCCACAGCGACAGCGAGCCCCAGCCGCAGCCCATCTCAAGGATGGTCTGCCCGTCCGACAGATCGGCGTGGGCGCAGGTCTCCAACAGGGCCGCGACCTCGGCCTGGTCCAGCGTCTCCGTTCCCGTCGGATACAGGCAGCACGAATATTTCAGCCGTTCGCCCAGGCACAGGCGGAAGAACTCGGGCGGCAGTTCGTAGTGCTGGGCGTTGGCGGCGTCGGCGTGTTCGGCGATGGCGCGCCGGGCCATTTCTGCGGCGAAGGCGGCTTCGTCGTGCGGGCCGTCCTTGTCCAGCCGCCTGCGCGCCTCCGTCACCAGGCTGTCGATGGCCGGGCGGGTGATGACGTCCGGGAACGGCGCGTCCTGAAACTGACGGATCGCGACATTGGTCAGGTTCATCGGAGGCTCTGATCGGCGGTTGCGGCGGTTTCGAAAATCATACGCCCGGTGGCCTCTTGCGGATGCTGCGCCTCCCTTGCCGCCTGGATTGCCCTTCCCCACCTCTCCGAAGGTCGCGCGTCTCGAGGGCAAATCGGACAGTCCGGACACTTCGGACACTGTTTTTTGCCGACAGCCGAACGGTCGAACCATCCCCGGCTTGCCCTGTCGTCCGCGCCGGGTTAGGCGTGGCCCAACACGCCGATATTCATCAGGCGATGAAAAGAGGGAGAGCGATGGGTAAGATCTACGCTGACGTCACATCCGCGCTGGAGGGGCTGACCTTCGACGGCATGACCGTCATGTCCGGCGGCTTCGGCCTGTGCGGCATCCCCGAGAACCTGATCGCCGCCCTGCGCGACAGCGGCGTCAAGGGGCTGACGGTCATCTCCAACAACGCCGGGGTCGACGGCTTCGGCCTGGGCCAGCTGCTCGCCACCCGCCAGATCGCCAAGATGATCAGTTCTTACGTCGGCGAGAACAAGGAGTTCGAGCGCCAG
>OFDC01001337.1_pt1 | contig 13432 bp, 14 predicted proteins | sample 1520941 | NCBI WGS metagenome assembly OFDC01 (sample SAMEA94258168, study PRJEB24077) | hot springs metagenome | biome: Aquatic biome; feature: Water | place: India | collected 2012-12-06 | depth 5 m | reverse complement strand
CGATCAACTGACGCGTCCTTTCCCCCCTCCCGCAGGCGGGAGGGGTCGGGCGTGGGCATAGGCACTACGCCGGAATCAAAGCCCGAACCGGTAGGAATACCCCAGCCCGATCGAAAACTGCGTCCGCTGCCCCCGCTCGCGGATCAATGAACTCCCGGCCGGCTCACCGCCCAACCGGTCAACACCGGCAAAGACCGCCACCGCGCGCTTCCGGTCCAGCGGCCGGATCAGATTCGCCCCCATCCCATAGGAAACCAGCCCTCCGTCAGGCCGCGAGGCCGCCAGCCCGGTGCGTGCCGCCTGGGCACCATCCACCCCGTAATAGGTCCGCATGAAATCGCCGCTGGCAAAGGTCGCGCGCGGCCCGACCGCATAGATCACCTTGCCCGAACGCCCCGAATACTGCGCCAGCACGTCGCCCACCACGCCCTCATGCCCGCCAAAGCCCTGCCGGACCTCGGCGCGCAGGCGCCACTGCTTCTTCGCCCCCAGCCGCTTCTCGACAAAGCCCCCGGCTTCTCCGGCAATGTCCACGTCGCCCATCCCGCGCAGGGCGTCGCTGCCTCCCGCGATCAGGAACGGCGATCCGCCGTCATCCTCGTTCCGCCCGAAGCGGGCCCGCACGATCGGCCCCGCCTTCCAGCCATCCTGATTGACCGCGTTCCAGCCCAACCCGTCCTGCACCGAAAGGAACAGCGTGTCCTTGTAGTTGACCCGCAGGTCCGGGAAGATCGAAAGCGCGGTGTCCTTCGACCCTTGCCACGCCATCCCGAACACCGGTGCCACGCCCACGGTCATCGTCCAACCCTGCGGCGCCATCGGCGGCCCCGCCGGGCGCGCGGGCGCAGTGGCTGAAGGTGCCGTCTGTGCCAGCGCCGGATGCGTCACGGCGAGATTCGCCAAGGAAAATCCCAGGGCAGAGAGCACCATCGCTCGAATGACACGCATCCTTATTCTCCTCAGTGTAAGTAACGACCCGTGCTGTCCTATGGATTGCCTTCACGACCCGCACTTTGCGGCAATGTGTCGAAAACTTGCCCTTGTGCTGCGGGTGCAGGCCCGCAATCCTCGGGCGATGCTCACGCTCTACCACTGCAAGAACGCCCGCTCCTTCCGCGCGCTCTGGGCGCTCGAGGAAATGGGGCTGCCCTACCGGCTCCACACCCTCCCCTTCCCGCCCCGCCACCGCCACGAAGGCATGCACGACATCAACCCTCTGGGCACGATCCCGGTCCTGATCGATGGCGACGTGCGGATGACCGAAAGCGTCGCGATCCCGCACTATCTCGCCACGAAGTACGGCCCCACGGACCTCGCCGTCGCCCCGCATGAGGATGGCTATGCCGCCTACCTCAACTTCCTCGTCATGGGTGAAGCGACGCTCACCTTCCCGCAGACAATCCACTTGCGCTATCAGGTCTTCGCCAAGCCTGAAGATCGCCGCCCCGAGATCGCTCGCGATTACGCCGAATGGTTCGGCTCAAGATTGCGCAATGCCGAAGCGATGATGGGGGAGAAATTCGTCGCGGCCGGGCGGTTCACCATGGCCGATATCTCGGTCGGATACGCGATAATGCTCGCACTGTCGGTCGGTCTCGAAGAGTTCGTACCAAGTTCGCTGCGCGACCGCTGGAGTTTCCTCTCTGCCCGCGAGAGTTGGAAACGCGCGATTGCCGCCCAGGAATCAAGCGCCTAAGCCCCCCGCATGGCCCTCATCGCGTTCAACAAGCCCTTCGGCGTACTGTGCCAGTTCTCCCCCGAACGCACCGGCCCGCCCCGGCCTACGCTTGCGGATTTCATAGACTTTCCGGGCGTTTACCCTGCCGGCCGGCTGGACCATGACAGCGAAGGCCTGCTCCTCCTGACCGACGACGGCCCCCTCCAGTCCCGCATCGCCGACCCCCGCCACAAGCTGCCGAAAACCTATCTTGTCCAGGTAGAAGGCGAGCCCGACGAGGCCGCATTGCAGGCCCTGCGCAAGGGTGTCACGCTCAAGGACGGCCCCACCCTCCCCGCCAGGGTCGAGCGCATCGACGACCCGGCGCTGTGGCCCCGCGATCCGCCGATCCGCGTGAGAAAATCCATCCCCGACAGCTGGTTGCGCCTCACCATCCGCGAAGGCCGCAACCGCCAGGTCCGACGCATGACCGCAGCCGTCGGCCACCCCACGCTGCGCCTCGTCCGCTGGCAGATCGGCGACTGGACGCTGGACGGCATCGCCCCCGGAGAATGGCGGGCGCTATAGCGCCTGCCTATTCGACAGTGACGGACTTTGCCAGATTGCGCGGCTGATCGACGTCGGTGCCCTTCGCCACGGCGACGTGGTAGGCGAGCAATTGCACCGGCACGGCATAGACCAGCGGCGCGATCAGCGGGTGCACCTTGGGCATCTCGATCGTGGCCAGGCACCCCTCACCCGCCTCGGCAATGCCTTCTGCGTCGGAGATCAGCACCACCTTGCCGCCGCGCGCACGCACTTCCTGCATGTTGCTGACCGTCTTCTCGAACAGCGGGCCAGAAGGCGCCAGCACGATCACCGGCACCGCCTCGTCGATCAAGGCGATAGGGCCATGCTTCATCTCGCCGCTGGCATAGCCTTCTGCGTGGATGTAGCTGATTTCCTTGAGCTTCAACGCTCCTTCCAGCGCCAGCGGATAGTCCGGCCCGCGCCCGAGATAGAGGACATCGCGGGCCGGCGCGATCAGGTGCGCCATGCCGGCGATCTCCTCGTCATGGGCAAGCGCCGCGTTGAGGCAGGCCGGCGTCTCGACCAGCTGCTCGACGATCTCGGCCTCTTCCTCGCGGGTCAGCCGCCCACGCTTGACCGCAAGGTGCGCCGCCAGCGCCGCGAGCACCGCCAGCTGGCAGGTGAACGCCTTGGTGGAGGCAACCCCGATTTCCGGCCCGGCATGGGTCGGCAGCAGCAGATCCGCCTCGCGCGCCATCGAACTCGTCGGCACGTTGACGACCACTGCAATGGTCTGCCCCGCCGCCTTGCAGTGCCGCAGCGCTGCGAGCGTGTCGGCGGTTTCGCCGCTCTGCGAGATGAACAGCGCAAGGCCGCCCGGCTCCAGCACCGGATCGCGATAGCGGAACTCGGACGCCACATCGATGTCCACCGGCAGGCGCGCGAACTGCTCGAACCAGTACTTGGCGACCATGCCGGCATAGAAGCTCGTCCCGCAGGCGACGATGGTCACGCGGTTGATGCTGGCAAGGTCGAAGTCGATCTGCGGCAGCGCCACGGTCTGCTCCACCCGGCGCAAGTAGGACCGCAGCGTCTGCGCCACCACCACCGGCTGCTCGAAGATCTCCTTCTGCATGAAGTGGCGGTAATTGCCCTTCTCGATTGCTGCAGCGGTTGCGCCCGAGGCGACGATGGGGCGTTCGACCAGATTGTTGTCCGCATCGAAGATCTGCGCGCCCTCGCGGGTGATCACCACCCAGTCGCCTTCCTCGAGGTAGGTAATCCGCTGCGTCAGCGGCGCGAGCGCAAGCGCGTCGGACCCCAGATAGGTCTCGCCATCACCATAGCCCACCACCAGCGGCGATCCCAGCCGCGCACCGATCAGCATGTCGTCATGCGTGCGGAAGGCGATGGCGAGCGCGAAGGCGCCGCGCAAGGTGGGCAGCACGGCCTTCACCGCGTCCTGCGGCGAAAGTCCTGCCTCGACCTGTTCGGACACGAGATGCGCCACCACTTCGGTATCGGTCTCGCTCTCGAACTTGCGGCCCCGCGCTATCAGGGCGTCGCGCAGGGTCTTGAAGTTCTCGATGATACCGTTGTGAACCAGCGCCACTTCGCCCGTGGCATGTGGATGCGCGTTGCTCGTTGTCGGCGCGCCATGGGTTGCCCAGCGGGTGTGGGCAATGCCGATCAGGCCCGAGGCCGGATTGCGCGCGAGTTCCAGCACAAGATTGTTGAGCTTGCCCTCGGCCCGCCGCCGCACCAGCTGCCCGCCTTCGACCGTGCAGATCCCTGCCGAATCATAGCCGCGATATTCCATCCGCCGCAGGCCATCGACCAGCCGGTCCGCCACCTGTTCCTTGCCGACGATTCCGATAATTCCGCACATGCAGGCAACTGCTTTCGACTAGAGAGTATAGGGCACCCGGATGCCGGGCATGGTTGCCGGAAAATCCTTGGTATTTCGTGTAATCAGGATCGAACCGTTAACCTGCGCGGTAGCGAGGATATAGGCATCCATCAGCTTAATCCGGCTGCGATAGCGGATATCAGCAGCGGCCGTTGCGATCCGTGCATCGATTTCCACGCACTCGAAGTGGCTCAAGGCTTCCCGCACGAGATCGCGCCGTTCCAGCGCCTCGCCAGCCATGACTTCGGTCCACACGATCCGGCTGATGCGGTGGCTGCGATAACGCGCGATCTCTTGGGTTGCATGGGGCATGCGCCTCAGCCAATCGATGACGATGTTGGTGTCGAAGAACGGTGCAGACAAGGTCAGATGTCTTCGTAGGGGCGGCGATCTTCACGCATGGCGCGCTGATACTCGACGCTGTCGCCGATATCGGTGCGATGTGCCCAGAGCCCGGCATAGCGGTCGATCCAGTCGTTGCTCGTATCGCTCTGCACGAGATAGAGCTTCACAGCCTCGCGCACGAGCGCGGCCCGCGACTTGCCCTGCTCGCTGGCGCGAGCATCCAGCGCGGCAATGTCTTCATCCGGAATGTCGGCAAGGATGCGAGTCATGACGATATCATGATATGATATCGCGCTATCGTCAAGTCCCTGAGGAACGCATCCCCGCCCTCGCCGGTTGCCTGTGGAAACCCATCGCAGGAGCAATCGATGAGCATTTTCAGCAAGATCATGGACGCCATCTCGTGGAAGGGCACGCGCCCGACCCAGACTGGCCAGACGCCCAAGCCCGCGCCCACCACAACCCCCGCCGCTCCTTCTGCATCGACGCCAGCGCCTGCACCAACCGCACCCGCACCGGCGCCCGTTTCGCAGTTCGACGTCGAAGCCAACCTCAGCGAGATGGCCCAGGACAAGGACCTCAATTGGCGCACCTCGATCGTCGACCTGATGAAGCTTCTGGGCATCGATTCCAGCCTCGCCAACCGCAAGGAACTCGCCCAGGAACTCGGCTACACCGGCGCGCTCGACGGTTCGGCGGAAATGAACATCTGGCTGCACAAGGCGACGATGCGCAAGCTGGCGGAGAATGGAGGCAAGGTGCCGGCGTCGATGCTGGATTGACGCCGGATCGGGGCGGAGCCTCCGCCCCACTCCTTTTCCGGTTTGACAAAGGACGGCCAGTAATCGAGCAATAATCCCAATTGTCTGGACTTGGACGGGGAGTGTTGCCGGATGCGTAAAACGGGTTGCCTTGCGGCTATTGTTCTTCTCACAACTGCGGCAACAACCCACGCCGAGCCAATGACTCCTGAAGCCGCCCGCGAGGCCGTGAGCAAGGCGATGGACGAAATTCGCAAGCAGAATCCGACTGCCGTATTGCCGCTGGTCGAGCCGGTTGTAGTTTCGTTGCAGGATCAACGGAAAGATAGGAACGCACTGTGCGCCGATGATCCGACACAGTCACTCACGCTCATGCTCATGCAAGCGGCGGTATCTGATCAGTTTCCCAACGAACAGCAACGCGAAGCTGTTGAAATCGACGGCGCCTTCTGCCTCGCCCCGTTCCTCAAGGGCTTCGCGCTGATCGACTTGCACCGCTGGGACGATGCCGAACCGATGCTGCGCCTCGCCAGCGAATCCGCACCGCTCAACGCCCAATTCCGCAACGAATACGCCGAGTGGTTCAAGGCGATGAAGCAGTGGCAGAAGGCACACGATGTCTTCGAAGAAGCCTATGGCCTCGGCGAATATGCTGGCGACGAAGCCAACAAGAAGGCCAATCAGGCCCGCGCCTTGCGCGGCATGGGCTTTACCGAGATCGAGATGGGCGACCTCGACAAGGCCGAAGAGAGCTTCAGGAAATCCCTGAAAATCATCCCCGATCACGAAGGCGCCAAGAGCGAACTGCAATACATTGCGAACTTGCGGAAGAAGGCCAAGAACTGAGGCTTATTTGCAGGAAAAATTGGCGCTCTAAGCACCGTGTATGACCTAATCTGCAAAGAACCCGCGCAATTCCGAGGTTGGGACGTCAATTTCTTTCAGTAGCGAATTAAGTATCGCTGCTTTCGATTTGGCCACCTCGTAGCCGTACACATCTTGCAGCGCGTGCGAGAGGTGCCCGATCATATCGGCGATAATCACCCCCCATGCGTCTCGTTCGTCAACTTGGGCGTGGTCAGCGTAGATTCCAACTTTGAGCGTGCAATGGAGGCCCTGCTTGGCAATCCAGACGCTCGCCAATTCCAGTGCATCGGCGTCTTCTTGAACCGCATCCGGTTCGATAAGATAGTCAGGCACCTTACCCCCTCTTCTCCGCCTTCTTCTTCTTCATCGCATCGTGGAAGCGATCCGCCCAACCTGGCTTTACCAGCTGCTCGGCGCGCACCATCCGCAGTTCGCCATCGGCGACGTCGCGTGACACTGCGCTGCCTGCAGCAACGATGGCGTCCGCGCCGATCTTCACCGGCGCGATCAGCGCGCTGTTCGAGCCGATGAACGCGCGCTCGCCAATGGTGGTCTTGTACTTGAAGTAACCGTCATAGTTGCAGGTGATCGTGCCCGCACCGATGTTCGCTTCCGCGCCCACTTCGGCATCGCCGAGATAGGTCAGGTGGCTGGCCTTGGCACCACGGTGCATCACCGTGTTCTTGACCTCGACGAAGTTGCCGATCTTGACGTCTTCCTCCAGCTTCGCGCCGGGGCGCAGGCGGGCGTAGGGGCCGATGTGGACGCCGGGCGAAAGCTCCGCGCCTTCGAGATGGCAGAAGGCATGGATCGTCACGCCATCGGCCACGGTCACGCCGGGACCGAAGAACACGTTGGGCTCCACCGTCACATCGCGGCCCAGCACCGTATCCCACGAAAACCACACGGTTTCGGGCGCGATCAGCGTTGCGCCATCGGCCATGGCCCGCGCCCGGCGGCGCTGTTGCCAGCGGCCTTCGGCCTCTGCAAGTTCCGCGCGGCTGTTGATCCCGGCGACTTCGTCGGCGTCGTCCGTCACCACCACGGCGCAGGTGCGGCCATCGGCAATCGCGATGTTGACCACGTCGGGTAGGTAGTATTCGCCCTGCGCATTGTCGTTGCCGACCCGCGCCAGCAGGCCGAACAGGTCAGCGCTGCGCACCGCCATCAGCCCCGAATTGCACACGCGGCAGGCGCGCTCTTCCTCGGTCGCATCCTTGTGCTCGACCATCTTCACGATGCGCCCGTCTTCGGCGATCACGCGCCCGTACTGCAGCGTGTCTTGCGGCGCGAAGCCCAGCACCACCGCCGCCGGAGCATCGGCCTCATGCAGCCGCGCGATCATCGCCCGCATCGTCTCGGCTCGCACGAACGGCACGTCGCCATAGAGGATCAGCACGTCGCCATCGAACCCGGCCAGCGCGCCCTCGGCCTGCTGCACCGCATGGGCCGTGCCCAGCTGCGGGTCCTGCACGGCGATCGTGGCAGAGCCGCCGAGCGCCTTCTCCAGCTGCTCGCGCCCGTGGCCGGCCACCACCACCTGCCGCTCCGGGCCAAGCTCTGCGGCGCTGGCCATCAGGTGCCTGACCATCGGCCTGCCCGCGATCGGATGGAGCACCTTGTGCAGGTCGCTCTTCATGCGGGTGCCTTTGCCGGCGGCGAGGACGATAATGGCGAGAGGGGGCTGTTCAGTCATGGCCGCACCCTTGCCAGACAAATCTTGCGCTTTCCAGAACAGCAGGCCACTTGGCCCCACCATGGCGGATTTTCCTTACCGGATTGTCGGATTCGATCTCGACGGCACCCTGCTCGACACCAGCCGCGACCTTGGCGTCGCGCTCAATCACGCGCTCGGCCTTGCCGGTCGGCCACCCGTCCCGCTGGACCAGACCAAGCGCCACATCGGCGGCGGGGCGGCGCAGATGCTGCGCTCGGCGCTGACGGAATCGGGCGGAGTGGACGAGGACGCCTTCCCCGGCCTGCAGGCCAGCCTGATCGAATTCTACGGCCGGAACATAGCCCACCACACCGCGCTGTTTCCCGGCGGTGCGGAGATGCTGGACGCCCTCGACGCGCGCGGCGTGAAGATCGCCATCGCCACCAACAAGGCAGAAGGCCTTGCGGTCAAGCTGTTCGAGGAGCTCGGCCTGCTCCACCGCTTCGCCTGCGTTATCGGCGGTGACACGCTGGGCCGCCACCGCGCCAAGCCACGCCCCGACATGCTGCACGAGATGGTCGAGCGCTGCGGCGGTGGGCCCGCTGCGTTCGTTGGCGATACCACGTTTGACGTCGGCGCCGCCAAGGCCGCACAGATGCCGGTCGTCGCCGTCCGCTTCGGCTTCAACGATCTTCCCGCTGACGATCTGGGCGCAGACGCGGTCATCGACCACTACGACGAACTGGTGCCCACGCTCGAACGTCTCGCCAGCGTGGCACAGAGCGCCTAGGCTCCCGCCCATGACCGCCCCCCTTGCCCTTACCATTGGCGATCCCGCAGGCGTCGGCCCGGAACTCGCCGCCGCCGCATGGGCCTTGCGCGATGCGGAAGGCCTTCCGCCGTTTTTCGTGGTCGGCTCGGCCCGCGTCGTCGAGGAGGCAGCGCGCAGGCGGGGCATCACAGTGCCGGTCTGCGCGATCAAGACGCCCGACGAGGTGGCGGAGTGTTTCGACGGCGCGCTGCCGGTGCTCGATCTCGCCCAACTACCCTACACCCCGGGCGAGCCCGATGATGCAGGCGCAAGCCTTGCCCTCGATGCCCTTGCCACCGCCACCGGCCTCGTCCGTACCGGCGCGGCCTCGGCGCTGGTCACCGGCCCGATTGCCAAGAGCCGCCTCGCCCGCATCGGTTTCGACCATCCGGGGCAGACCGAATTCGTCGCGCAGGCCTGCGGCATTTCGCCCGAGAATGCGGTGATGATGCTCGCGGGGCCGAGCCTCAAGGTCGTGCCGATCACGGTCCATGTGTCGCTGCGCGCAGTGCCGGATATGCTTACCACCGAACTGATCCGATCGCGCGCGGCGATCGCTGCATCCGGGCTTTCGCGCGACTACGGCATTGCCAGCCCGCGCCTGGCCGTGGCCGGGCTGAATCCCCACGCGGGCGAGGACGGGCGCATGGGCAGCGAAGACCACGACATCGTCGCTCCGGCCGTGGCGGCCTTGCGCGCCGCCGGGATCGACGCTTTCGGCCCGCTGCCGCCCGACACGATGTTCCACGCCGAGGCGCGCGAGGGGTATGACGTGGCCATCTGCATGTATCACGATCAGGCGCTGATCCCGATGAAGGCGCTGGATTTCGACGCCGGAGTGAATGTCACCCTGGGCCTGCCGATCATCCGCACCTCTCCCGATCACGGCACCGCGTTCGGCATCGCCGGGACCGGCAAGGCGCGCGTCGGCCCGACCATCGCAGCGCTGCGCATGGCGGGAGAATGTGCGGCGCGGAGGGCTTTGGCATGACCGACCTCCCCCCATTACGCGAAGTCATCAACCGCCACGGCCTGTTCGCCACCAAGGCGCTGGGCCAGAACTTCCTGTTCGACGAACAATTGCTCGATCGCATTGCCCGCGTCCCCGGCAAGCTGAAGGGCGAGAATGTCCTTGAGGTCGGCCCTGGCCCCGGCGGGCTGACCCGCGCCCTGCTGCGCGCCGGCGCAAACGTTACCGCGATCGAGATGGACAAGCGCTGCCTGCCCGCGCTTGCCGAACTGTCCGAAGCCTTCCCCGGCCAGCTCACCGTGATCGGTGGCGACGCCACCAAGATCGACCCGGCAACGCTGTTCGACGGGCCGTGGCACGTCGCCGCCAACCTGCCCTACAATGTCGGCACGCAACTGTTCACCGGCTGGCTTTCCGGGCAGGACTGGCCGCCGCAGTGGAAATCATTGACGCTGATGTTCCAGCTGGAAGTGGCCGAACGCATCGTCGCCGCGCCCGGCACGGATGCCTATGGCCGCCTCGCCGTGCTGGCGCAGTGGCGCTCTGCCCCGCGCATTGCGATGAAGGTCCACCGCAGCGCCTTCACTCCGCCGCCCAAGGTCATGTCGGCGATCGTGCACGTCGAACCCGGCACTATGCCCGAAGGCGTATCGGCCCGAATGTTGGAGCGCGTGACCGAAGCTGCCTTCGGCCAGCGCCGCAAGATGCTGCGCCAGTCCTTGAAGGGCCTGCCTGGCGCGCTCGACGCCCTGGAAACACTCGGCATCGACGCCCAGCGCCGCGCCGAGACCCTCAGCGTGGAGGAGTTCGTCGCCATCGCACGGGTGCTGACGAAGTAAGGGCGGACCCGCAAGGCCCGCCCCAAAAACCTCAAGCCGGTTCGGCCACCTTCGCCAGCGCCGCCTTCTTCTTCAGGCGCCAGGCGTGCAGCAGCGGCTCGGTATAGCCGTTGGGCTGCTCCACCCCGTTGAACACCAGATCGCAGGCCGCGCGGAAGGCAAAGCTTTCTTCCCAGCGACCGGCCATCGGCTCGTAGAGCGGGTCGCCCGCGTTCTGCGCATCGACCTTGGCGGCCATGCGCTTGAGGCTGTCCATGACCTGTTCGTTGGTGGCCGCGCCGTGCAGCAGCCAATTGGCCATGTGCTGGCTGGAAATGCGCAAGGTCGCACGGTCTTCCATCAGGCCGACGTCGTTGATGTCCGGCACCTTTGAACACCCCACGCCCTGGTCGATCCAGCGCACGACATAGCCCAGAAGCCCTTGCGCGTTGTTGTCCAGTTCCTCGCGCACTTCCTCTTCCGACCAGTTCACGCCATCGGCCAACGGGATGGCCAGAAGCGCGTCGAGACCCGGTGTCGCTTCCCGCGCCACGTCGCGCTGCACTCCGAACACGTCGACCTGATGGTAGTGCATGGCATGCAGCGTTGCGGCCGTCGGCGAAGGCACCCATGCCGTGTTCGCCCCGGTGCGGGGATGGGCGATCTTCTGTTGCATCATGTCGTGCATCATGTCGGGCGCGGCCCACATGCCCTTGCCGATCTGCGCCTTGCCGGACAAACCGTGCGCCAGGCCGATGCAGACGTTGCGCTTTTCGTAAGCCGCGATCCAGCCAGATCCCTTGATGGCCCCTTTCCGGATCATCGCACCCGCCTGCATCGAGGTGTGGATCTCGTCGCCGGTACGGTCGAGGAAGCCGGTGTTGATGAACACGATCCGGTCGCGGACTTGCTTGATGCAGGCCGCGAGGTTGGCCGAAGTGCGGCGCTCCTCGTCCATGACGCCGACCTTGACGGTATGGCGTTCAAGACCCAGCAGGTCCTCGACGGCATTGAACAGGTCGTTGGTGAAGGCGACCTCTTCCGGCCCGTGCATCTTGGGCTTGACGATATAGATGCTGCCGGCGCGGCTGTTGCGATGGCGGCCCAGCCCCTTGATGTCATGGCACGCGATGGCCGAGGTGATCACCGCGTCCATGATACCTTCGGGAATCTCCGACCCGTCCTCCAGCAGGATTGCTGGATTGGTCATGAGATGGCCGACATTGCGCACGAACAGCAGGCTGCGCCCGGGCAACGTGATCGCCTCGCCCGTGGCAGACGTCCATTCCCGGTCCGCTTCCAGCGCGCGGGTCATGGTCTTGCCGCCCTTGCTGAAGCTCGCTTCCAGATCGCCGCGCATCAGGCCGAGCCAGTTGCGATAAGCGAGCAGCTTGTCTTCGGCATCGACCGCCGCGACCGAATCCTCAAGGTCGACAATGGCGGTCAGCGCCGCTTCCATCACGATATCGGCAATGCCCGCCTTGTCGTCCTTGCCGACCGGGTGCGACCGGTCCAGCACGATCTCGACATGCAGGCCGTTGTTGCACAGCAGAATGCCGCCGGGTTTCGTGCCGGCAAACTGCGTCCCATCGCACAGCGGCAGATCGCTTTCACCATCCCATTCGGTCCAGCTCATGCCGTCCAACGGGAACGTCAGGTCAAGGAAGGCCCTGCCTGCGCTGACAACCGCAGCGCCGCGCTCCTGGTCATAGCCGCCGGGCCGGGCCGGGGCCGCATCGAGCGCATCGGTGCCGTACCAGGCGTCATAGAGGCTGCCCCACCGCGCATTCGCCGCATTGAGCACGAACCGGTCGTTCAGTACCGGCACCACCAGCTGTGGTCCTGCCATGCAGGCAATCTCACGGTCGACATTCTGTGTGCCGATGGTGAAGTCATCCGGCTCTGCCACAAGGTAGCCGATCTCGGTCAGGAATGCGCGATACTCGGCCGCATCGATCGGCTTGCCCTTGCGCTCGCGGTGCCAGGAATCAATCAGCGCCTGCAGCGCGTCGCGCTTGTCGAGAAGCATGCGGTTTACCGGGACGAAATGACCGACCAGCTCGGCAAAACCCTGCCAGAACGCGCTTGCATCAAGCCCGAGCGGCGCAATCACGCTCTCGTCGATGAAGGTGGCAAGGCTGGCGTCGACCTTGAGGCCGCTGCGTTCGATTCGTTCGTTCATTTCACCCATGTCCATACGCTCACATAAGCGGCGCCCCGCAAATCTTGCGAAAAGCCGAATCCGATGAACCTGGGGAGGAACGGTCAAAGCCTATGCATGATCCGGCAGGGCATTGCAATCGTGCGAAAGTCTGGCGTCAGCCATAGACCTCGGCGTAGAGCCGCTCGATCTCCGCCGCTTCCGGCACGCGGGGATTGTTGCCCGGCGATCCCGAGGCCAGCGCCTGCCGCGCCATTTCCGGCACTACCTCGAACCACCGCGCCTCGCTGATCCCGTGAGAGCGCGGGGATGGCACGGACAGGTCGGCATTGAGCGCCGCCAGTTCCTCCAGCAGTCGCGCCACCGCCGCCTGGTCGCCCTCGTCCGCACTGGCAACGCCCATCGCCCGCGCGCAATCGGCATAGCGCGCAAGTGCGGCTGGCGCGGAGAAGGCCGTAACCGCAGGCAGCAACATGGCGTTGGAAAGGCCGTGCGGCACATGGAAGAACGCGCCCACGGGTCGGCTCATGCCATGGACCAGCGCAACGCTGGCATTGGAGAACGCGATCCCGGCGTGATGCGCGCCGACCATCATCGCCTCGCGCGCCGCGCGGTTGCCCGGCTCGGCGCAGGCGGTGCGAAGATTGGGAGCAATCAGCTTCATCGCCGAAAGGGCCATGGCATCGCTGAAGGCATTGGCCTTCTTCGAGACGTAAGCCTCGATCGCATGGGTCAGCGAATCGATGCCGGTATCGGCTGTCAGCCGGGCGGGCTTGCCCATCGTCAGTTCGAAATCGACGATCGCCACGGTCGGCAGGAAAGCAAGGCCCGCACAGAGCATCTTCTCGCTGCTGGCCTCGTCGGTCACGATGGTGAACTTCGTCGCTTCCGACCCCGTCCCCGCCGTTGTCGGCACGGCGATGATCGGCAGGCCGGGCACGTCGG
>OFDC01001335.1_pt1 | contig 13444 bp, 15 predicted proteins | sample 1520941 | NCBI WGS metagenome assembly OFDC01 (sample SAMEA94258168, study PRJEB24077) | hot springs metagenome | biome: Aquatic biome; feature: Water | place: India | collected 2012-12-06 | depth 5 m | reverse complement strand
ACGAGCACGCGCACGACGAATACGCCTACGTGCTCGAAGGCCGGCTGTTCGTCGAATCGGCTGGTGTGACGGTCGAAGCGACCGCCGGCGACACCGTCTGCGTGCGCGGTGGTTCGGTCGGCCGCTACTACGCGCCAGACTACGCACGCATGCTGGGCATCTACGGCCCCAACCCTGCCGGCGGTGGCACCCGGCTGCTCGGCTTCGGAAAACTGACCGACTGACGCGCGGTCGGGGGCAGCGTCGCTGCCTGATAGCATCGGCGCATGACGCTCTATCAGCACCTTGCCGACCGCACCGCGCAGCTGATCGCCGACGGCGTGCTGCGGCCGGGCGATCGCCTGCCCTCGGTGCGCCAGGCCTGCCGCACGCACGACCTCAGCCCGATCACCGTCACCCAGGCCTACGCACTGCTCGAAAGCCGCGGTCTAGTCGAGGCGCGCCCGCGCTCCGGTTACTTCGTACGCGCCCGCCTCGGTCAGCGCCTGCAGGAACCGGCCATGTCGCGGCCGGGGCAGCGTTCGACCGCGCTGAAGGTAAGCGACTTCATCTTCGAAATCCTCGACAGCGTGCGCGACCCGGCCGTCGTACCGCTCGGTTCCAGCTTTCCGGCACCCGAACTGTTCCCGCTCGACCGACTCGGCCGCGCCCTCGCCGCCGCTGCGCGCCGCATCAAGCCGCAGGACACGCTGACCGACCTGCCGCCCGGCCATCCCGAACTGCGCCGGCAGATCGCGCTGCGCTACCTTGGTCTAGGCGCCGACGTCGCGCCGGACGACATCATCATCACCAATGGCGCAATGGAGGGGCTGAACCTCTGCCTGCAGGCGGTCACCCGGCCGGGCGACCTGATCGCGGTCGAATCGCCCACCTTCTACGCCGGCCTGCAGGCGGCCGAGCGGCTCGGGCTCAAGGTGGTTGAAGTGCCCAGCCATCCGCGCGAAGGCGTGAACCTTGCCGCGCTCGAACAGGTGCTCGACGCCCACCCGGTGCGCGCCTGCCTGTTCATGCTGAACTACGCCAACCCGACCGGCGCCTGTGTGCCCGACGACAGCCGGCGCGCGCTGATGGCGCTGCTCGAGCGCCACGACCTGCCGCTGATCGAGGACGACGTGTATGCCGAACTGCACCACGGCGAACAGCCGCCGCTGTGCAGCAAGGCGCTGGACCGCGACGGCCGGGTGATGCACGTATCGTCGTTCTCGAAATGCCTGGCGCCCGGCTTCCGCATCGGCTGGGTCGCCGCCGGCCGCTACGCCGACGCCATCCGCCGGCAGAAGCTGTCATTCAGCCTCGCCACGCCGGTCGCGCTGCAGCACGCGCTGGCCGACTACCTGAAGCAGGGCGGCTACGACCGTCACCTGCGCACCCTGCGCGCCGCGCTGCGCACCCAGCTCACCGCACGGGTGGCCGACGTCGAAGCCCACTTCCCGGCCGGCACCCGCATGGCCGAACCGGAAGGCGGCTATTTCCTGTGGCTGGAGCTGCCGGGGGACTGCGACACGCTGGCGCTGCACCGCGAAGCACTGGCCCGAGGCATCAGCATCGCACCCGGACCGATGTTCTCGGCGCAGCGGGAGTTCCGGAATTTCGTGCGGCTGAACTTCGGGCATCCGGATACGGAGGCGAGGAGGGCGGCAGTGCGCGAGCTGGGGCGGCTGATCGCACTGCAGGGGTGACTGCGCCCAGCGTTCGCAGCATCGCCTGCCAGCCGGTCATCCGGCGGCGCCAGCAGGACTGGATGACCGAAGCCGACCGCACGGCCCGGTCGTGATACGTTCGGTGCCGGATTCCGTTCACCTGTCATGACCGCTGCCCGGCGGCCCCCTTGCTGCTGCCCTCATTCATCTTTCGACGACATGTTCACCTCCACCTTCACCTTCGCCAAAGGCCAGTACGACGATGCGTTTCACGCACTGGACGCGGTCATCGCCGGGGTCGCCCGCGCCATTCCCGGCTATCTCGGTGAGGAAGCCTGGGAAAACGCTGAAACCGGGCTGATCTCGAACGTCTATTACTGGGACTCGATGGAGGCGCTGCAGGCGCAGTCCCAGGCCGATGACGCGCAGGTCGACCTGTTCGCCGCCCCGCCGCCCGTGGCCGCGGCGCCAGCGGCCGCCTCAGAACTCGAAGAAGCCCTGGAGGCGATCGACCCCGACCGCCTCTCCCCCCGGGAAGCGTTGGAGGCGCTGTACCGGCTCAAGTCCCTCCTCAAGCCATGACCTACTGTGTTGGCATCCGGCTCGACGCCGGCCTGGTGTTCATGTCCGACTCGCGCACCAACGCGGGCGTGGACCAGATCAGCACCTACCGCAAGATGATCATCTACGAGCGGCCCGGCGACCGCTTCATGGTGCTGCTGTCGGCGGGCAACCTGAGCATCTCGCAGTCGGTGCGCGAGATCCTGCAGGTGGAGAAGCTGCCCAACGGGGACGGCCCGCCCATCACCATCTGGAACGCCACCAGCATGTTCGACGCCGCGCGCGTGCTGGGCGCGGCGGTGCGCCGGGTGTACGACACCGACGGCAAGGCGCTGAAGAACGCCGGCGTGGACTTCAATGCCAGCTTCATCCTCGGCGGCCAGATCCAGGGCGAGGCCACCCGCATGTTCCTGGTGTACTCGGCCGGCAACTTCATCGAGGCCACGCGCGAGACGACCTACTTCCAGATCGGCGAGCTCAAGTACGGCAAGCCCATCCTGGATCGGGTGATCACGCCCAAGACCTCGCTGGACCAGGCGGCCAAGTGTGCGCTGATCTCCATGGATTCCACGCTGAAGTCCAACCTCTCGGTGGGCCTGCCGCTGGACCTGCTGGTCTACCGCGAGGGCAGCTTCCAGAGCGACCAGGTGGTGGTGATCGACGAGGGCAACCCCTACTTCGCGATGATCCGCGGCACCTGGGGCCAGCGCCTGCGGCAGGTCTTCGAGGACATCGAGGACCCGTGCTGGAACGGCGCCAGCCACACCGAGTTCCCGCTGTGCGCCGCGTCGTCTCGCTACGAGCCCCTGAAGAAGATCCACAACAAAGACGAAAAAGTTGTCTGACACACCGATCGTCTTCTCGCATGCCAACGGGTTTCCCGCGGGCACCTACCAGGTCCTGTTCGAGCGCTGGCGCGACGCCGGCTTCGACGTGCACGCCCTGGACAAGTTCGGCCACGACCCGAAGTACCCCGTGACCAGCAACTGGCCGCACCTGCGCGACCAGCTGATCCACTTCATCGAGGCAAGGGCCCGCGGCCCCGCCTGGCTCGTCGGCCACTCGCTGGGCGGCATGCTGAGCCTGCTGGCGGCGTGCCGGCGGCCCGACCTCGCGCGCGGCGTGGTGCTGCTCGACTCGCCGGTCATCACCGGCTGGCGCGCCCACAGCATCCGCGTCGTCAAGACGGCCGGCCTGATCCAGAGGATCTCTCCGGGGAAGGTGTCGCAACGCCGGCGCCACGAGTGGCCCTCGCGCGAGGCCGCTCATCAGCACTTCGCCTCCAAGCACGTCTTCGCGCGCTGGGACACGCGCGTGCTACGCGACTACGTCGAGTCCGGCATCGACGAGGGCGACGGGGTCGCGCACCTGGGCTTCCGGCGCGAGGTCGAGACCCGCATCTACAACACCCTGCCCCACCACCTGCCGCGCGTGCTGAAGCTGCACCCGCCCAAGTGCCCGGTGGCGTTCATCGCCGGCACGCAGAGCACCGAAATCCGCCAGGGCGGGATCGCCGCTTCCAAAGCCATGGCACGCGAGCGCTTCGTGTGGATGGAGGGTTCCCACCTGTATCCGATGGAGAAGCCCGAGGCCACGGCCGACGAGGTGATGCGATTGATCGCGACGATGTAGGCGCACATCCGTCACCCGGTGCACCGGGGGGCGGAGGGCGGCCCTCTATAATTAATCTTTACCACCACAGCGTTCGCAGGTGTTGCCGCGGACGCTGCACGACATGACCAAGTTCGTCTTCGTCACCGGCGGCGTGGTGTCCTCGCTTGGCAAGGGCATCGCAGCGGCGTCTCTCGCCGCGATCCTCGAATCGCGCGGCCTCAAAGTCACCCTCATCAAGCTCGACCCGTACATCAACGTGGATCCGGGCACGATGTCGCCGTTCCAGCACGGCGAGGTGTTCGTCACCGACGACGGCGCGGAAACCGACCTCGACCTCGGCCACTACGAGCGCTTCGTCACCACCCGGATGAAGCGGTCCAACAACTTCACCACCGGCCAGATCTACAAGTCGGTGCTGGAGAAGGAACGCCGCGGCGACTACCTCGGCAAGACCGTGCAGGTCATCCCGCACATCACCAACGAGATCCAGGACTACATCCGCCGCGGCGCGGGCGTGGGCACGCCGGACGAGGCGCAGGTCGCCATCGTCGAGATCGGCGGCACGGTGGGCGATATCGAGTCGCTGCCCTTCCTGGAGGCGGTGCGCCAGATGAGCCTGCGCCTGGGCCCGACGAACACCGCGTTCGTCCACCTGACCTACGTGCCCTTCATCGCCGCGGCCGGCGAGCTCAAGACCAAGCCCACGCAGCACACGGTGCAGAAGCTGCGCGAGATCGGCATCCAGCCCGACGCACTGCTGTGCCGCGCCGACCGTCGCATCCCCGACGAGGAGCGCGAGAAGATCAGCCTGTTCACCAACGTGCCCCACACCGGCGTCATCAGCGTGTGGGATGCAGACACCATCTACAAGGTGCCGCGCATGCTGCACGAGCAGGGCCTGGACGAGCTGATCTGCATGAAGCTGCAGCTGCTCACCCGCCCCGCCGACCTGCGCCGCTGGGACCGCCTGGTGCACGAGGTGGAGCATCCGCAGTACGAGGTCACCATCGCCATGTGCGGCAAGTACACCGACCTGTCGGATTCGTACAAGTCGCTCAACGAGGCGCTCAAGCACGCGGGCATCCACAACCACTCGCGGGTGAACATCGAATACGTCGACTCCGAGACCCTGACCGAGGCCAACGCCAGCCAGCTGGAGAAGTACGACGCCATCCTGGTGCCCGGCGGCTTCGGCAAGCGCGGCGTGGAAGGCAAGATCTGCGCGGCTCGCTACGCCCGTGAACACGGCATCCCCTACCTGGGCATCTGCCTGGGCATGCAGGTCGCCACCATCGAGTACGCCCGTCACAAGGCCGGGCTGGACAACGCCAACTCCACCGAGTTCGACGCCAACACCCCGCACCCGGTGATCGCGCTGATCGACGAGTGGCAGGACCGCGACGGCACCATCCAGAAGCGCGACGCCAGTTCCGACCTCGGCGGCACCATGCGCCTGGGTGCGCAGAGCAGTGACGTCAAGCCCGGCACCCTGGCCCACAAGATCTACGGGCCGGTGGTGACCGAGCGCCACCGCCACCGCTACGAGGCCAACGAGCACTACCTGCCGAGGCTGCAGGACTCGGGGCTGGTGATCAGCGCGATCACCCAGCGCGAGAAGCTCACCGAGATGGTCGAGCTGCCGCAGGAGGTGCATCCCTGGTTCGTGGGCGTGCAGTTCCACCCGGAGTTCAAGTCCACCCCCTGGGACGGGCACCCGCTGTTCAACAGCTACATCCGTGCGGCGCTCACCCGCCACCTCGAGCGCAACGGCAGCACCATCAGCCCGGTGCCGCCGCGCGTGTCGCTCACCGTCTGACCCAAAGGATCGAGCCATGAAGCTGTGCGGCTTCGACGTCGGCCTGGACCGGCCCTTCTTCCTCATCTCCGGCCCCTGCGTCGTCGAGTCCCTGCAGCTGCAGCTGGACGTGGCCGGGCGCCTGAAGGAGATCACCGGCGAACTGGGCATCCCCTTCATCTTCAAGTCGAGCTACGACAAGGCCAACCGGTCCTCGGGCACGTCCTTCCGCGGCCCCGGCCGCGACAAGGGCCTGCAGATCCTGGCCGAGGTCAAACGTCAGCTGAACCTGCCGGTCCTCACCGACGTGCACACCGAGGAGGAGGTGCCGGAAGTCGCTGCGGTGGTCGACGTGCTGCAGACGCCCGCCTTCCTGTGCCGCCAGACCGATTTCATCCGCGCCGTCGCCCAGAGCGGCAAGCCGGTGAACATCAAGAAGGGCCAGTTCCTCGCGCCGCACGACATGAAGAACGTGATCGACAAGGCGCGCGCTGCGGCCCGCGAGAAGGGCCTGCCCGACGACGTGTTCATGGCCTGCGAGCGCGGCGCGAGCTTCGGCTACAACAACCTCGTGTCCGACATGCGCAGCCTGGCCATCATGCGCGAGACCGGCGCGCCGGTGGTGTTCGACGCCACCCACAGCGTGCAGTTGCCGGGCGGCCAAGGCACCAGCTCCGGCGGCCAGCGTGAGTTCGTGCCGGTGCTGTCGCGCGCGGCAGTCGCCGTGGGCGTGGCGGGCTTGTTCATGGAAACCCATCCCGACCCCGCCAACGCGCTGAGCGATGGTCCCAACGCCGTGCCGCTGAAGCACATGAAGGCCCTGCTGGAACAGCTGGTCGCCCTGGACAAGGTCGTGAAGACCCAACCCCTGCTCGAGAACGATTTCTCCTGCTGATTCTCTTCTGGAGACTGCCATGCCTGCTGCCTACCTGATCGTCGAGATGAACATCAGCGACCCTGAGCGCTACAAGGAGTACATGGCGCAGGCGCCGGCGGCGGTGAAGGCTGCGGGCGGCGAGTACATCGTGCGCGGCGGCCGCTCCGAGACGCTGGAAGGCGACTGGCAGCCGCACCGCGTCGCGGTGCTGAAGTTCCCCAGCTACGAGCAGGCCAAGGCCTTCTACGACGGCGAGCAGTATGTGGCTGCCCGGCGTCTGCGCCAGGGCGCGACCGAATACTTCAACATGGTCCTGGTCGAAGGCGTCGCCGCCCCGGTCTGAGACATCTGCAAGAAACCCAAGGAGCTTCGAAAGCATGAGCGCCATCGTCGATATCGTCGGTCGGGAGATCCTCGACAGCCGCGGCAACCCCACCGTCGAATGCGACGTGCTGCTGGAAAGCGGCACCATGGGCCGTGCTGCCGTGCCCTCCGGCGCCTCCACCGGCTCGCGCGAGGCCATCGAGTTGCGCGACGGCGACAAGGGCCGGTACCTCGGCAAGGGCGTGCTCAAGGCGGTGGAGCACATCAACACCGAGATCTCCGAGGCCGTGCTGGGCCTGGACGCCTCCGAGCAGGCCTTCCTCGACCGCACGCTGATCGACCTGGACGGCACCGAGAACAAGAGCCGCCTGGGTGCCAACGCCATGCTGGCGGTCTCGATGGCGGTGGCGCGCGCCGCGGCCGAGGAGTCCGGCCTGCCGCTGTACCGCTATTTCGGCGGCATGGGCGGCATGTCGCTGCCGGTGCCGATGATGAACGTCATCAACGGCGGTGCCCATGCCAACAACACCCTCGACCTGCAGGAGTTCATGATCCTGCCGATCGGCGCGCCCACCTTCCGTGAAGCCATCCGCTACGGCGCCGAGGTGTTCCACGCGCTGAAGAAGATCATCGACAGCCGCGGCATGAGCACCGCGGTGGGCGACGAAGGCGGGTTTGCCCCGAGCGTCGAGAACCATGAGGCGGCCATCCAGCTCATCCTCGAGGCCATCGACAAGGCGGGCTACACCGCCGGCGAGCAGATCGCCCTGGGGCTGGACTGCGCGGCCAGCGAGTTCTTCAAGGACGGCCAGTACGTGCTGGAAGGCGAAGGCGGCCTGAAGCTGTCGGCCGGCCACTGGACCGACATGCTGGCCACCTGGTGCGACAAGTACCCCATCATCAGCATCGAGGACGGCATGGCCGAGGGCGACTGGGAGGGCTGGAAGCACCTGACCGACGTCCTGGGGCAGAAGGTGCAGCTGGTGGGCGACGACCTGTTCGTCACCAACACCAAGATCCTGAAGGAAGGCATCGACCGGCGCATCGCCAACTCGATCCTCATCAAGATCAACCAGATCGGCACGCTCACCGAGACCTTCGCCGCCATCGAGATGGCCAAGCGTGCGGGCTACACCGCCGTCATCAGCCACCGCTCCGGCGAGACCGAGGACAGCACCATCGCCGACATCGCGGTGGGCACCAACGCGGGCCAGATCAAGACCGGGTCACTGTCGCGCTCGGACCGCATGGCCAAGTACAACCAGCTGCTGCGCATCGAGGAAGACCTGGGCGACGTCGCCAGCTACCCCGGTCGCTCCGCGTTCTACAACCTCAAGTGAGCCGCGCCCCGGAAGGGGCCGGCGCCGGCAAGGCGATCTGACCGATGCGGCTAGCTTCCCTCGTCCTGCTGCTGCTGCTGGGCCTGGTCCACGCCGAACTGTGGTTCGGCAGGGGCGGGCTGCCGCGGGTGATCACCCTGTCATCGCAGGTCGCCGAGCAGAAGCAGAAGAACGAGGCCGCCCGGCAGCGCAACGACCAGCTGGCCGCGGAAGTCATCGACCTGCGCGAGGGGCTCGAAATGGTCGAGGAGACCGCACGCAGCGAGCTGGGCATGGTCAAGCCGGACGAGATCCTGGTAGTGACCAAGTGAACGGCGGCTGCCGGCACGCTGCGGTCTGAGGGGCCGCCGCGCATCGGCCGAGGGTCCCTGCTGCAAGGGTGCGAGCGCCGTTCCTCGGCTTGCCTTGCCGTTCTCCATCCCGCCGCGGCGCCGCGGCACTGCCTTCGCCGCACCGTCCTTGGACACCCTGCTCTCCGCCGCCGCCCCACTGCTGACGCCCGCGTTCACCGCCTGGGGCAGCCCGGTGACCTGGCTGGAAGTCGTGGCGTTCGTGATCGCGGTCGTCATGGTCGTGCTGAACATGCGCGTCAACGCGTGGGCCTGGCCGCTGGCCATCGTGAGTTCGCTCATGTATTGGCTGCTGTTCTCCCAGAGCCGCCTGTACGGCGAGGCCGGGCTGCAACTGGTGTTCGCAGCGGTGGCGGGCTGGGGGTGGTGGCAGTGGCTGCGCGGGCGCGATGCCGGCGGCGGCGCCTTGCAGGTGCGCTGGCTGTCGCCCGGGTCGCGATGGCGCGTACTCGCCCTCACGCTGGTCGCCTGGCCCTTGCTGGCTGGGTTCCTCGACCGCTTCACCGACACCGACGTGCCCTGGTGGGACGCCTTCCCCACTGTCTTCAGCCTGGCCGGGCAGTGGCTGCTGGGGCGCAAGTACATCGAGAACTGGGGCGTCTGGCTGGTGGTCAACCTCGTCAGTGTCGCCCTGTTCGCCCACAAGGGCCTGTGGCTCACCACCGGCCTGTACGCCTTGTTCGCCGTCATGTCGGTCGCGGGCTGGCGGGCGTGGCAGCGGCAGGCGGCGGCACGAGCGTGAGGCACTTGCGATGAGTTCTGCGACCGTGATCGCCATCGTCGGCGCCGAGAGCACCGGCAAGACCTCCCTGGCCCGGGCGCTGGCCGACCACCTGCCCTTGCACACGGGGCTGTCCTGCGTGTGGGTGAGCGAGCTGCTGCGCGAGTGGTGCGACGCCGAGGGCCGAACGCCGCGCCCGGAAGAGCAGGCCGCCATCGCCGAGGGACAGGCACGGCGCATCGCCGACGCAGCGCAGACCCACGACCTCGTCATCGCCGACACCACCGCCTTGATGACCGCCGTCTACAGCGACCTGCTGTTCGACGATCGCACGCTGTACCCGGCCGCCCTGCAGGCACAGCGGACCTACGACCTCACCCTGCTGACCGCCCTGGACCTGCCGTGGCAGGCAGACGGCCTGCAGCGCGACGGGCCGCACGTGCGTGCCCCTGTGGATGCCAAGGTGCGCGCGGCGCTGGCCAGCGGTCGCATCGGCTACAGCGTCGTCTCCGGCTTCGGGGAGGCGCGCCTGGACAACGCGCTCAACGCGATCACGCCCCTGCTGCTGGCCCGGCCGGCGCGCCGCGACGGCCTGTTCACCCGGCTGCAGCGGCGCGAGGCCGAGCAGCCGGCATGGCGATGGGTGTGCGACACCTGCGACGTGCCCGAATGCGAGCACGCCGCCCTGCAGCGCCGCGCTTGACGCGCCGCTGCAGGGGCCTGGGCGGTCATCCTCACTGCAGGCTGGCGGTGGTGGGCGGCTGGTCGGCCGCGGGGGTGAAGAGCTCGCCCACGTCCACCGGGTCGAAGTGGTACTGCTGCCCGCAGAACTCGCAGCCGATCTCCACGTCGCCCCGTTCCGCGAGGATGGAGTCGATCTCCTCGCGCCCCAGGGTCTTGAGCATGTTGCCCACCCGCTGGCGGGAGCAGGTGCAGTGGAAACGTGGCGACTGCGGCTCGAAGCGCAGCACCCGTTCCTCCCAGAAGAGGCGGTGCAGGATCGTCTCGGCGTCGAGCTCCAGCAGCTCCTCCTGGGTCAGCGTGGCCGCGAGGTGCGCGATGCGGTTGAAGCCTTCGCTCAGCCCGATGTCATCCTCGTTGCGGCGCCCTCCTGGAGCGCCTTCGAGGTTGCCCTCGCCTTCGACCGGCAACCGCTGGATCAGCAGCCCGGCGGCCACCTGGTCGTTGGCGGCCAGCACCAGCCGGGTGTCGAGCTGCTCGGACTGCAGCATGTAGTGCTCCAGCACCTCGGACAGCTGCTGCAGCGGCTCGCGCCGGTCGCCGTGCAGGGGCACCACGCCCTGGTAGGGTGCCTGGCCCGGCAGGCGCTCCTTGGGGTCGAGCGTGATGGCGCATCGGCCCTTGCCGTGCACGTTGAGCATCGCCTCGAGTTGGGCGGTGGGCGGCACATCGCCGACGACCTTCGCCGTGGTGCGGAAGCTCAGGTCCGGCTGCGCCTCGGCCACCGCGAGCTTCACGGGGCCGTCGCCGAACACCTGCAGGATGAGCGAGCCGTTGAACTTGATGTTGGACTGCATCAGCACGCCCGCCGCAGCCATCTGCCCGAGCAGGGCGCGCACCGGCGGGGGATAGGCGCCTACGCTGTCACGGCGACGCAGGGCCTCCTGCCAGGCGTCGGTCAGGCGCACGAGCATGCCGCGGACCGGCAGCCCTTCGAATAGGAATTTGTGGAGTTCGCTCACCGGCATCACCTTGGGGCGAAGCCGGCCCGATCAAGCCGCCTGTCACCCGTCGTCGTTCGTCTCACGCGATCCGCTGCAGCCCGGCGGCGAACCGGCGCGCATTGTCCTGGTAGTGACGTGCACTCCAAGCCAGGCGCTCGATTTGCTCGGGCGTGAGCGGACGCACCACCTTCGCGGGCGATCCCATGATCAGCGAGCCGTCCGGGAACTCCTTGCCCTCGGTGACCAGCGAACCCGCACCGACCAGGCAGTTGCGCCCGATGCGCGCGCCGTTCAGCACCACCGACTGGATGCCGATGAGAGAGTGGTCGCCGATCGTGCAGCCATGCAGCATCACCTGGTGGCCCACCGTGACGTTCTCGCCCAGCACCAGCTCGATGCCGGCGTCGGTGTGCAGGACGCTTCCGTCCTGCACGTTCGAGCCGCGGCCCACGTGCAGCCACTCCGTGTCGCCGCGAAGGATGGCGCCGAACCACACGCTGGCACCCTCGGCCAGCCGGACCTTGCCGACCACGCTCGCGCTGTCGGCGACCCAGGCCGAAGGATCGATGTGGGGCACGTCGTCGTCGAGTCGGTACACAGCCATGGCCAGGAGCAATCGAGAGGGAGAAGCCGATAATTCTAGGGATGGAGCTCCGAGAGCATGCGCTGCAGGTCTTGTGCCTGATCGACCCGGCCGAGAAGGTGGCAGCCGCGACCGCCCTGCAGGCCGATGCACGGGCCGGTGCGCCGCTGGACACCGGACGGCACCTGCATCCCGATGCCCCACTTCCCGGGCGCCCGGGGCTTCCCCGGCTGGTTGCCCCGGCACAGGTCCCGCAACGCTCTCCCTTCACACCGGAAGGACGCGCGGCGCTGCTGCACGCCATTGCGCACATCGAGTTCAACGCGATCAACCTGGCCCTCGATGCCGTCTGGCGCTTCGAGGGCATGCCGCCGGAGTTCTACCGGGACTGGCTGCGCGTGGCTGCGGAGGAGGCCCTGCACTTCAGCCTGCTGCGCGAGCACCTGCGCGGGCTGGGTCACGACTACGGGGACTTCGATGCGCACGATGGCCTCTGGACGATGGCGGAGAAGACGGCCGACGACCGCACCGCCCGCATGGCCCTGGTGCCGCGCACGCTGGAGGCGCGGGGCCTCGACGCGACACCGCCCATCCAGGCCAAGCTGGCCCGTGCGGGCGACGCGAGGGCGGTCGCCATCCTGGACGTGATCCTGCGCGACGAGGTCGGTCACGTCGCCATCGGCAATCGCTGGTACGCGTGGCTGTGCGCGCGCGAGGGACTCGACCCGGTGCAGCACTACCGCACCCTGGCGCGACGCCATGCCGCGCCACGGCTGCGCCCGCCCTTCAACCGGGAGGCGCGGCTGGCCGCAGGTTTCACGGAGCGCGAGCTCGAGAACCTGGAAGACCCCTTGCCCGGTGCCTGACGCCGGTGCTGCACCTGGCGCCTCGCCGCGCCCCGGCGGACCGCCGCCCGCCCGATCCGCCCACCCTCCCGACATTCCCCGAACACAGGGCAATGGTCATCCCGGCGAGCATCGCGGCCCGGGAACGACGCAGGGCGCCGAAGCGCCCTGCAAAATGCCGCCCCGATGCGGCGGCAGGCCGGATCCGGCCGGGCTCAATGCATGTGCAGGCCGCCGTTGCAGCTGAAGTCGGCGCCGGTGGTGAAGCCGGACTCGTCGCTGGCCAGCCAGGCGACGATGGAGGCGATCTCCTCCGGCGTGCCCAGGCGCTTGATGGGGATGGTGGCGATGATCTTGTCCAGCACGTCCTGGCGGATCGCCTTGACCATCTCGGTGGCGATGTAGCCCGGGCTGATGGTGTTGACGGTCACGCCCTTGGAGGCCACTTCCTGCGCCAGGGCCATGGTGAAGCCGTGCATGCCGGCCTTGGCGGCGGAGTAGTTGGTCTGGCCGAACTGACCCTTCTCGCCGTTGACCGAGGAGATGTTGATGATGCGGCCCCAGCCCTTGTCCAGCATGCCGTCGATGACCTGCTTGGTCACGTTGAACATGCTGTTCAGGTTGGTCTCGATCACCGCGTCCCAGTCGGCGCGCGTCATCTTGCGGAACAGGCCGTCACGCGTGATGCCGGCGTTGTTGACCAGGACGTCCACCGTGCCGTGCTCGGCCTTGACCTTCTCGAAGGCCTGCGTGGTCGATTCCCAGTCGGCGACGTTGCCCACCGAGGCATAGAAGGTGTAGCCGAGCGCGCTCTGCTCGTCCAGCCACTTCTTGAAATCGCGATTCGGGCCGCAGCCCGCGATGACCTTGAAGCCATCCTTGTGCAGGCGCTGGCACATGGCGGTGCCGATGCCTCCCATGCCCCCGGTGACGTATGCGATCTTCTGTGCCATTGCTTCTCTCCTGGTGGTGTTGTGGTCGCCCGACCAGACTGCGCCATGCGCGGGGTCGCGGTCAAGCGGGCTTTCCATTCGTCTTCATGCTGGAGCCCCCTCTCGGAGGGGGCTGCGGAGCGGTCCTGTCTCCCGCAGGGAGTGCCCTCGGCGTGG
>OFDC01001333.1_pt1 | contig 13454 bp, 12 predicted proteins | sample 1520941 | NCBI WGS metagenome assembly OFDC01 (sample SAMEA94258168, study PRJEB24077) | hot springs metagenome | biome: Aquatic biome; feature: Water | place: India | collected 2012-12-06 | depth 5 m | reverse complement strand
ATCGTGCCCACGTTCACGTGCGGCTTGGTGCGCTCAAACTTTCCCTTTGCCATTTTCGATCACCCTGGTTGCTTGATAGAGATCTGCGTCAAACATCGACTGACATCCTCAGTTGTCACCAGGATGCCGCACGCAAAAAATTTTGGTGCCCATGGGCAGGATTGAACTGCCGACCTCTCCCTTACCAAGGGAGTGCTCTGCCACTGAGCTACATGGGCACTGAAACATCTTTGCCCGGACACACGCCCGAGCCGTGGAGCGGGAGACGGGAATCGAACCCGCGTCATTAGCTTGGAAGGCTAAGGTTCTACCATTGAACTACTCCCGCCACGAGAGCCGTTCCCGTACCCCCCACAGAGACCTTGGTCGGGCCCCTTGCGGGATGCAGACCCGCGCCAGCACGCGAGCCCACTCGAATTGTTTCGCCTGGTGGAGGAGGCTGGATTCGAACCAGCGTAGGCGTAAGCCAACAGATTTACAGTCTGCCCCCTTTAGCCACTCGGGCACCCCTCCGCGGCGAACCCGAGACTTTAGCACCGGTTATTTGCCGACGCAACGCTTTTGCACGGCATGCCCCAGTCGATCGGCGGGACTCCACGCTGCTCCAGGAACCGGTTCGCCGCGCCGAAGTGCCCGCAGCCGAGGAAGGGCACGGGCGGGCGGGCGGCGGACAGTGGTGAGGGGTGATTGCTCGTGAGCACGAGGTGGTCCCGGCCGGCCGCCTCGACGAGGCCCTGCTTGGCCTGCGCATGGGCGCCCCACAGCATGAAGACCTTGGGAGCAGGGTCGGCGGCCACGGCAGCGACGATGCGATCGGTGAGGTCTTCCCAGCCACGCCGCGCATGGCTGCCAGCTTGGGCGTGCTCCACGGTCAGCGAGGTGTTCAGCAACAGCACTCCCTGCCGCGCCCAATGCCCGAGGTGGCCGCTGGCTGGCGGCGGCACGCCGAGGTCGCGCTGCAGTTCCTTGAAGATGTTGCGCAGGCTGGGGGGCAGCTTCTGGCCCTCGGGCACGGAGAAGGCCAGGCCCTCGGCTTGGCCCGGTCCGTGGTACGGATCCTGGCCCAGGATGACGACGCGCACGCTCGACAACGGCGTCAACTCCAGCGCCCGAAACACCTGGGCCGGGTACACGACGGCCCCCTCGGCCTGACGACCGTGCACGTGCGCGATCAGCGCTTGCCCGGACTCACCATGGCGCCAGGCTTCCACCAAGGGCCGCCAGTCGTCGGGGACGCGCGCGAGCACGTCGCCCAGGCGCTCGCTGAGCCGGTTCACGCGAACAGGTTCGACAGCGCGGTGCCGGGATCAGGCGCCCGCATGAAGGCCTCGCCGACGAGGAAGGCGTGGACGTCCGCATCGCGCAGTCGGCGCACGTCCTCGCGCGCGAGGATGCCCGACTCGGTCACGAGCAGCCGGTCGGCGGGCACCCGCGGGACCATGCGCAAGGTCGTGTCGATCGACACCTGGAAGCTGCGCAAATCCCGGTTGTTGATGCCCACGAGCGGCGTGCGCAGGCGCAAGGCGCGGTCGAGTTCCGACTCGTCGTGCACTTCCACCAGCACGGCCATCCCCAGGTCGGCGGCGCAGTCCTCCAGGTCGCTCATCAGTGCGTCGTCGAGGCAGGCGGCGATGAGCAGGATGCAGTCCGCGCCCAGGGCCCGGGCCTCGACGACCTGGTATTCGTCGATCATGAAGTCCTTGCGCAACACGGGCAGCGGGCATGCGGCCCGCGCCTGGCGCAGGAATTCGGCAGACCCCTGGAAGAAGCGCTCGTCGGTCAGCACGCTGAGGCAGGCTGCGCCGTGGCGTGCATAGCTGGCGGCGATCGCTGCCGGATCGAAGTGCTCGCGCAGCACGCCCTTGCTGGGGCTGGCCTTCTTCACCTCGGCAATGACCGCGGCCCGGCCCGCGGCGACGGCCGCGCGCAGGCCGCCGACGAAATCGCGCGGCGCATCGCTGGCCTGCGCATCCACGCGCAAAGCAGCCAGCGCTCGGCGCGCACGGGCGGCGGCCACCTCTTCGCGCTTGACGGCGACGATCTTCTGCAGGATGTCGGCGCTCATCGGCTCAACCCTTCAACTTCTGCGTGACCGCCGCGAACTGGCTGAGCTTGGCCAGGGCCCGACCGGAGGCCACCGCCTCGCGCGCCAGCTTGACCCCGTCGGCAATGGACTTGGTGACGCCGGCACAGTACAGCGCGGCACCGGCATTGAGCAGCACGATGTCGCGGACCGGGCCGTCCTCGTTGGCGAGCGCCCGCTGAATGCACTGCACGGACTCCTGCCGGTTCGCCACGCGCAGCACTCGCGTGTCGTACACCGGCAACCCGAAGTCGCTGGGATGCACCACGTACTCCTTGACCTCGCCGCCCACCAGTTCGCCGATCATGGTCTCGCCCGACAGCGAGATCTCGTCCATGCCGTTCATGCCGTAGACCACCATGACGTGCTCGGCCTGAAGACGCTGCAGCACGCGCACCTGGATGCCCACGAGGTCCGGGTGGAACACCCCCATGAGCTGGTTGGGGGCGCTGGCGGGGTTGGTCAGCGGACCCAGGATGTTGAAGATGGTGCGTATGCCCAGTTCCTTGCGCACGGGCGCCGCATGCTTCATGGACGCGTGGTGGTTGGGCGCGAACATGAAGCCGATGCCCGTCTCCTGAAGGCACTGCGCCACCTGTTCGGGCGAGAGCAGGATGTTGACGCCCAGCTCCTCGAGCACGTCGGCGCTGCCTGAACTGGACGAGACGCTGCGTCCGCCATGCTTGGCGACCCTCGCCCCGCCCGCGGCCGCCACGATCATCGCGGCGGTGGAGATGTTGAACGTGTGGGCCGCATCGCCACCGGTGCCGCAGAGGTCGACAAGGTGCGTTTTGTCCGCCACCTCCACCGGGGTCGCGAACTCGCGCATCACCTGGGCCGCGGCAGCGATCTCGCCGATGGTCTCCTTCTTGACGCGCAGGCCCACCGCGAGCGCGGCGATCATCACCGGGGACATCTCGCCGCTCATGATGCGGCGCATCAGCGCCAGCATCTCGTCGTGGAAGATCTCGCGATGCTCGATGACGCGCACCAGGGCGTCGGTGTTGGAGATGGGCATGGGATGGCTCGCTGGAAGGAGGATGTCGCGCCGCCTCAGGCGCTCAGGGTGCCTCGAAGAATCTCGATGGCGCGGTCGATGTCCTGCGTGCTGACGTCCAGGTGCGTGACCAGGCGCAGGCGGTACAGGCCTGTGCACAGGAGCCCGCGCTGCTGCAGCCGCTCCACCACGCCCTGCGCACGGTCGGGCGCCAGGTCGAGAAACACCATGTTGGTCTGCGGCGGCTCCACCGTGACCCCGGGCAGGCCCCGCAGGCCCTCGGCCAGCCGGCGGGCATGCTCGTGGTCCTCGGCCAGGCGGTCGACGTGGTGGTCCAGCGCATGGACGGCGGCCGCGGCCAGCAGCCCCGCCTGGCGCATGGCCCCGCCGGCCATCTTTCGCCAGCGCCGCGCCTGGGCGATGAAGGCCGCCGAACCGCACAGGGCCGACCCGACGGGTGCGCCCAGGCCCTTGGAGAAGCAGACCGACACGCTGTCGAAATGCCTCGTGATTTCCCGCGCGGGCAGGCCGCAGGCGACCGCCGCGTTGAAGAGCCGCGCCCCGTCGAGGTGGGTGGCCAGGCCATGCCGGCGCGCCAGCGCGGTGGCCTCGGCCAGGTAGGCCAGCGGCAGCACCTTGCCGCCCAGGGTGTTCTCCAGGCACAGCACCCTGCTGCGCGCGAAGTGCGGATCGTCGGGCTTGATGGCGGCGGCAATGTCCGACAACGCCAGGGTGCCGTCGCCCTGGTGGGCAAGGGGCTGCGGCTGGATGCTGCCCAGCACCGCTGCTCCGCCGGCCTCCCATCGATAGCAATGCGCCATCTGGCCGACGATGTATTCGTCGCCACGCTGGCAGTGCGTCATCAGCGCGACCAGGTTGCTCTGCGTGCCGGTGGGCACGAACAGCGCGGCCTCGAAGCCGAGCATGGTGGCGATCTTGTCCTGCAAGGCGTTGATGGACGGGTCGTCGCCGAACACATCGTCCCCCAGCGGGGCGGCCATCATCGCCTGCCGCATGGCGGCCGTCGGCCGCGTGACGGTGTCGGAACGAAGGTCAATCAGGCCGTCGGCCGTTGTCATCTGGAGGCTCCCTTGGACATCTGGAGGAAGTTGCGCAGCATGGCATGGCCGTGCTCGCTGAGGATGGATTCAGGATGGAACTGCACGCCCTCCAGGGGAGCGCCGGTGCCGGCGAGGTCGCGGTGGCGCACCCCCATGATCTCGCCGTCGTCGGTGGCAGAGGTGACGTCCAGGGCGGCCGGCAGGGTGTCGCGCTCGATGGCCAGCGAGTGGTAGCGCACCACGCTGAACCGCTTGGGCAGGTCGCGGTAGACGCCCTGGCCGTCGGTGGTGATCTCGCAGGTCTTTCCGTGCATCTGGCGCTGCGCGCGGATGATGCGTCCGCCCAGCGCGGCACCGATGGCCTGATGGCCCAGGCACACGCCGAGGATGGGCAGCTTGCCCTGGAACTCGCGGATGGCCGCCACGCACACGCCCGCCTCGGCCGGGGAGCACGGCCCGGGCGACAGCACCAGGTGGTCCGGCTTCAACGGCCCGATTTCCTCGACGGTGATCTCGTCGTTGCGGACCACGCGCACGTCCTCGCCGAGTTCACCGAAGTACTGCACCAGGTTGAAGGTGAAGCTGTCGTAGTTGTCGATCATCAGCAGCATGGCAATCCTTTCTGCCCCTTGACGCCTGCGTCGCCCTCGCAGGGGAGTGCAGCTTGCGTTGGAGGGGGCCGGCAGCGAGTGTCCGGCGTCAGAACCCTTCCTCGACCAGTTCGGCCGCGCGCAGCAGTGCGCGCGCCTTGGCCTCGGTCTCCTTCCACTCCAGCTCGGGCACGGAGTCGGCCACGACGCCCGCGGCCGCCTGCACATACAAGGTGTTGTCCTTGACGATGCCGGTGCGGATGGCGATGGCCACGTCCATGTCCCCTGCGAAGCTCAGGTAGCCGCAGGCGCCCCCATAGATCCCGCGCTTGACCGGCTCGAGCTCGTCGATGATCTGCATCGCGCGGATCTTCGGCGCGCCGGTCAGCGTGCCGGCCGGGAAGCTGGCCTTGAGCACGTCGAGGTTGCTGGTGCCTTCCTTGAGGATGCCCTCGACGTTGCTGACGATGTGCATCACGTGCGAGTAGCGCTCCGTCACGAAGGCCTCGGTGACCTTCACGCTGCCGGTCTTGGCGATGCGCCCGATGTCGTTGCGGGCCAGGTCGATGAGCATGAGGTGCTCTGCGCGCTCCTTCGGGTCGGCGAGGAGCTCCTCTTCCATCTTGCGGTCGGCCTCCGGCGTGGCGCCCCGCGGACGGGTGCCGGCGATGGGGCGGATGGTGATCTTCTCGCCCTCGGGGCTGTGCTCGTGTCGCACGAGGATCTCGGGCGAGGCCCCGACGATCTGGAAGTCGCCCATGTCATAGAAGTACATGTAGGGCGACGGGTTGAGCGAGCGCAGCGCGCGGTACAGGCTCAGCGGGCTCTCGGTGTACCGCTTCTTCAGGCGCTGCCCGACCACGATCTGCATGCAGTCGCCCGCGGCGATATACTCCTTCGCCTGCAGCACGGCGCGCTGGTAGGCATCGCGATCGAACTCGCGCTCGACGGCATGCGACGGTCCGCGACGGACGGCTGGCGCGGTAACGCTGTAGCGCAGCTTGTCCGTCAGCTCGGCCAGGCGCTTCTTGGCACGGAAGTAGGCCTCGGGCTGGCCGGGGTCGGCATAGACGATGAGGTAGAGCCTGCCCGACAGGTTGTCGATGACCGCCAGCTCCTCGGTCTGCAGCAGCAGGATGTCGGGCGTGTCCAGGCCGCCCGGCTTGTGGGTGCGCGCGAGCTTGGGCTCGATGTAGCGCACCGTGTCGTAGCCGAAGTAGCCGGCCAGTCCCCCGCAGAAGCGGGGCAGCCCCGGCCGCAGCGCCACCTTGAAGCGCGCCTGGTACTCGGCGATGAAGTCCAGCGGGTTGCCCTCGTGGGTTTCCACCACCTGCCCGTCGGTGACCACCTCGGTGACGAAGCCCGTGGCGCGCAGCAGCGTGCGGGCCGGCAGTCCGATGAAGGAATAGCGACCGAAGCGCTCGCCGCCGACGACGGATTCGAGCAGGAAGCCGTGCTTCTGCCCGCCGGCGAGCTTCAGGTACAGGGACAGGGGCGTTTCCAGATCCGCGAAGGCCTCCGCGATGAGCGGAATGCGGTTGTGGCCACTGGCGGCCAGGCTTTGGAATTCGAGTTCGGTGATCACGTGTCGGGACTCCGTCATCCGCAGGAGGAGCCGCGCAGGGGCGGCGAGCGGACGTCACTGGGGACGGGGGCGCCGTGGCAACGCCCGGCGAGCGCCGGACGAGGCGGCACCGACAGGGCACCGCGAGGCACGGCAACGGCTAGACCGGCAGGCGCGAGCGACGCCAGGGCCAGGCTCCCCGGTCGTGCGACCTGTGGTTCAGCTTGCGTGCGCAGAACATGGTCGGCGAGTGTAGCAGCCGGGTTCATCCCAGTCGGCCGCTCGTAACGATTCGTGAAATCGTGTCTGGACAACCACGTATTCGCACCACGAAACTTCCCTGAGCCTTTCGCTCCCATCCTCGACCTCACCGAGTCTCCCGATGCTGTCTGCCCGCCGCTTCCTGCTCGCCGTCGCCGCCTCTGCGCTGATCGCGCCCGCCTTCGGCCAGTCGTTCGACACCAGCGGCGTGAAGTTCGACCCCGGGGTGACCGTCGGCAACGCCAAGCTGCAGCTCAACGGCGCGGGCACGCGCTACAAGTTCGTGGTGAAGGTGTATGCCGCGGGGCTGTATCTGCCGTCCAAGGCCGGCGCGCCCGAGCAGGTGCTCAGCGCGAACGGGCCGCGCCGCATGCACATCCACATGCTGCGCGAGATCGACGCCAACGAGCTGGGCAAGCTGTTCACGCGCGGGATGCAGGACAACGCGACGAAGGACGAGTTCTCCAAGTCGATCCCGGGCACGATCAAGATGGGCGAGATCTTCGCGACGCGCAAGAAGCTCGCCAAGGACGATTTCTTCACCATCGACTACCTGCCGGGCACCGGCACGGTCATCTCGGTCAACGGCAAGCCCGCCGCCGAGCCGATCAAGGAGCCGGAGTTCTTCTCGGCGCTGATGTCGATCTGGCTGGGGCGCAACCCTGCCGACGCGCAGCTGAAGGACGCCCTGCTGGGCAAGCCGCGCGAGGGCTGAGCCGCGCCTGCGCGACGGGTCAGAACAGCCGGTCCAGCCGGTCCAGGTAGGCCAGCGCCGGCACGGTGGTGACGGGGTGACCGTGGTTGTAGCCGTAGGTCACCAGCACCACCGGACAGCCGGCGGCGCGTGCGGCAGCCGCATCGTTGCTGGAGTCGCCGACCATGAGGGTGGTCGCCGGCGCGGTCCCCAGCGCCTCGCAGGTCTTCAGCAACGGCAGCGGGTCAGGCTTCTTGCGCTCGAAGGCGTCCCCGCCAAAGACCTGTTCGAAGCAGTCGATCAACCCCTTGCGCTGCAGCAGGGGGCGGGCGAACGCAGTGGGCTTGTTGGTCAGGCAGGCCAGGCGCCAGCCAGCGTCGCGCATGCGCGCGAGGCCCTCGGCGACACCGGGAAACACGTCCGCATGGTCTCCGTTGATGTGCAGGTAGTGGCGCTGGTAGGCCTGCCATGCCGCCTCGTACGCGGACTCCGGACCCCCGACATGCGCGAGGGTGCTGCGGATGAGGTGCTCGGAGCCCTTGCCGACCGTGGCCTCGATGAACGCCCGGTCGACCGCGGGCAGGCGCAGCTCGCGCAGCATGGCGTTGAGCGCGACGTCGAAGTCGCCCAGGGTGTCGACCATCGTGCCGTCGAGGTCGACGATCGCCGCCTGCAATGGCGGCAGCTTCGTCGCGGCCATCAGGCCAGCTGCGTGCGCATGGCGTCGATCACGGCTCGGTAGTCCGGCTTGCCGAAGATCGCGCTGCCGGCAACGAAGGTGTCGGCCCCGGCATCGGCGACCTGGCGGATGTTGTCCACCTTGATGCCGCCGTCGACTTCCAGGCGGATGTCACGGCCGCTGGCCTCGATCAGGCGGCGCACCTGCTCGATCTTGCGCAGCGCGCTTGGAATGAAGCTCTGCCCGCCGAAGCCGGGGTTCACGCTCATGATCAGCACGAGGTCGACCTGGTCGATCACCCATTCCAGCACGTCGATGGGCGACGCCGGATTGAACACCACGCCGGGCTTGCACCCCTCGGCGCGGATGAGCTGGAGCGTGCGGTCGACATGGGTGGACGCGTCCGGATGGAAGCTGATGTAGTCGGCCCCCGCCTTGGCGAAGGCCTGGGCCAGCGCGTCCACCGGCTGCACCATCAGGTGCACATCGATCGGCACCTTCGTGCCGTCAGCCTTGACCGCATGCTTGCGCAACGCCTCGCACACCATCGGCCCGAAGGTGAGGTTGGGCACGTAGTGGTTGTCCATCACGTCGAAGTGGATCCAGTCGGCCCCCGCCTCGATGACGGAGCGCACTTCCTCGCCCAGGCGGGCGAAATCGGCGGACAGGATGCTGGGGGCGATGCGGAAGGTGCTCATGGCGGGGCAGGCGGGCGCGAGAGGATCGACACCGGGCAGTGGCGGGCGGAACCCGCGATTGTAGGAAGGCCCCCTGCCCCGCGTCGTCCAGGGGCCGCAGCCGCCTTCCTAGAATGCGGCCCATGGCCCGCCCCGAATTCACCTGCAGCGTGCAGGTCCAGCCCCTGCCCGAGCAGTCCGACGCCTCAGCCGGCGTTCATGCGTTCGCGTACACCATCACCATCCGCAACACCGGGGACGTCTCGGCGCAGCTGATCGGCCGGCACTGGCTCATCACCGATGCGCGGGGCCAGACCGAGGAGGTGCGCGGCCTGGCGGTGGTGGGGCAGCAGCCGCTGCTCAAGCCGGGCGAGTCGTTCGAGTACACCAGCTGGGCTCGCCTGAACACGCCGCAGGGCTCGATGCGCGGCACCTATTTCTGCATGACGGAGGACGCCCGGCCCTTCGAGACGCCGGTGCCGGAGTTCATGCTCGGCCAGCGCTCCAGCCTGCATTGAGTGCCGGGGGTCAGGGCTGGGGAGGCGGGTCCTCGTCGCGGGCCCCGGGGCGCTCGCCCTTGCGGCGCCCGGAGAACATGGTCCACCACACGATGAGCACCAGCAGCAGCAGCGCACCGAGGGCTTCCAGGAGAATCTGCCACATGAAGTCGTCGTGGTCGTCGTTGCGGTCGTGGAGGAGATGGGCGTCGATGGGTGCGTCGGAGCGGCGCCCCGTGGCAGCGTTCATTCTAGGGGCCGCCCTGTTGGCGCTGGCCGGCTGCGCGAGTGGCCCGCCCGCCTCCGTCGAGGACCGCCGGCCCGCCGGGCCCGGTGATACGGCCGCCCCCGCGCCGACCCCGGGGCCTGCGCCGGTTTCTCCGAGAGGACCGGCACGCTGGGTCGCGGTGAGTTACGACGACTTGCCCGGCTGGCAGGAGGACCGCGTGCGCGAGGTGCACGCCTCGCTGCAGCGCAGCTGCGAACGGCCCTTGCCGGCGTTCGCGGCGTTCTGCCAGCAGCTGCGCCAGGCCCCCGCTGCCGACGACAGCTTCCTGCGGGAATGGCTGATGCAGCGGCTGCAGCCCTATCGCATCGAGGCCGCCGACGGACAGTCCTCGGGTTTGCTGACCGGCTATTACGAGCCGCTCATGACCGCCAGCCGGCAGCCGCGCGGCCCGTTCCGCGTGGCGGTGCATGCGCCGCCCCCGGACCTCGGCACCCGCAAGCCCTACTGGACCCGGCAACAGCTGGACAGCCTGCCGCAGGCGCAGGCCTCGCTGAAGGGACGCGAGATCGCCTGGCTGGCCGACCCGCTGGACCTGCTGGTGCTGCAGATCCAGGGCTCGGGCCGCCTGCGCCTGCAGGACGAGGCCGGTCGCACGGCGCTGGTGCGCGTCGCCTATGCGGGGCACAACGACCACCCCTACAAGTCCGTCGGGCGCTGGCTGATCGAGCAGGGCGAGATGCGCGCCGAGCAAGCGTCCTGGCCCGGCATCCGCGACTGGACGCGCCGCAACCCGCAGCGCGTCAACGAAATGCTGTGGGCCAATCCCCGCGTGGTGTTCTTCCGGGAGGAGCCCCTGCCCGACCCCCAGGTCGGCCCCAAGGGCGCGCAGGGCGTGCCACTGACCCCCGGCCGCTCCATCGCCGTCGACCCGCAGAGCGTGCCCTACGGCACGCCGGTGTGGATCGACAGCACGGAACCCCTGTCGGCGACGCCCCTGCGGCGCCTGGTGGTGGCGCAGGACACCGGCAGCGCGATCGTGGGCGCGGTGCGGGCAGACTACTTCTGGGGGTGGGGGACGGAGGCCGAGACCCAGGCAGGCCGCATGAAGCAGGCCTTGCGCATGTGGGCGCTGTGGCCGCGCGGCCTCGTCGCGCACGCCCCCGCCGACCCTGCCAAACCCTGAGTCGTCCCGGCCTCAGCCCCGCTGCAGATGCCCCAGGGGCAGCGCCGCGCCCGCCTTGACTTCTCCCAGGGAGAAGCTGGTGTGGATGTCCTTGACGTTGGGCAGCTTGAACAACTGGTGGATGGTCCAGCGCGAGTAGGCATCGAGGTTGGTGGCGAGCACCTGCAGCTCGAAGGTCCCGGCGCCGCTGATGTAGTGGCAGGCGATCACTTCCGGCATGGCCCGGATGGCCGTTTCCAGCGCCTCGGTCGCCGACGCATTGTTGCGCTCGGCGTCGACGCGCACGAAGGCCAGCACGCCCAGGCCCAGCTTGCGCCGGTCGATCTCCGCCCGGTACCCGGTGATGTAGCCCTGCTCCTCCAGCCATCGCACACGACGCCAGGTCGGGGCGGCCGACAGGCCGATGCGGGCGGCCAGCTCGGTGTTGGACAAGCGGGCATCGCGCTGCAGCGCCGCCAGGATGGCGACGTCGTAACGGTCGAGCCCGGGTCCGTGAGGCGTGTCCGCGGTCTCGGGGAGGGGACTCCGGGTTTTCCCCGAATTCAACGGCTTCGGCACAGATTTCTCTCCTGATCCTCTTGGGAGGAAAGAATCTTGCTCTAAATCGGCCATGACGGGCAAACAAGGAAAACACCACGCCGACCCTTGTCGATAGACTGGCCAGTCCGCCCGCCCCTCGGAGCCCTCCCATGAACGCCCCCCTGCCCGAAGCCGTCCGCAAGGCCCTCGAGTCCGTCACTTTGGACGACAAGTACGCGCTGGAACACGGCCGCGCCTTCATGAGCGGCGTGCAGGCCCTGGTGCGCCTGCCCTTGCTGCAGAAGAAGCGCGACGCCCTGGCGGGGCTGAACACCGCCGGCTTCATCAGCGGCTACCGCGGCAGCCCGCTGGGCACCTACGACCAGGCGCTGTGGCAGGCCAAGAAGCACCTGGCCGCGCAGGACATCGTCTTCCAGCCCGGCGTCAACGAGGAGCTCGGCGCCACCGCGGTGTGGGGCACGCAGCAGCTGGACCTGTACCCCGAAAAGAAGAAGTTCGACGGCGTCTTCGGCATCTGGTACGGCAAGGGCCCCGGCGTGGACCGCTGCTCCGACGTGTTCAAGCACGCCAACATGGCCGGCACCGCCCGGCACGGCGGCGTCATCGCCATCGCGGGCGACGACCACATCGCCAAGAGCTCCACCGCGGCGCACCAGAGCGACCACATCTTCAAGGCCTGCGGCCTGCCGGTGTTCTTCCCGTCCAGCGTGCAGGACATCCTGGACATGGGCCTGCATGCCATCGCCATGAGCCGCTTCTCCGGCCTGTGGTCGGGCGTGAAGACCATCCAGGAGGTGGTGGAGTCCAGCGCCTCGGTCTCGGTCGATCCCGATCGCGTGCAGATCCTGCTGCCCGAGGACTTCCAGATGCCGCCCGGCGGCTTGCACATCCGCTGGCCCGACCCGCCGCTGGAGCAGGAAGCGCGGCTGATGGACTTCAAGTGGTACGCGGCCCTGGCCTACGTGCGCGCCAACAAGCTGAACCACAACGTCATCGCCGGGCCGGACGACCGCTTCGGCATCATCGCCAGCGGCAAGGCCTACAACGACACCCGCCAGGCGCTGCACGACCTGGGCCTGGACGACGCCGCCTGCCGCGCACTGGGCATCCGCCTGCACAAGGTCAACGTGGTGTGGCCGCTGGAGGCCACCATCACCCGCGACTTCGCGCTCGGGCTGCAGGAGATCCTGGTCGTCGAGGAGAAGCGCCAGGTCATCGAGTACCAGCTCAAGGAGCAGTTGTACGGCTGGCGGCCGGACGTGCGTCCCGCGGTGCTGGGCAAGTTCGACGAGCAGCCGGGCGATGCGTCCGGCGGCGAATGGGCCCTGCCCAACCCCGGCGAGAACTGGCTGCTGCGCCCCAAGGCCGACCTGACGCCGGCGATCATCGCCAAGGCCATCGCGAAGCGGCTGAAGAAGCTGGGCATGCCGGCCGACGTGGTCGCGCGCATGGATGCGCGCCTTGCGGTCATCGAGGCCAAGGAGCGCGCGCTGGCCGAGACGAAGGCCAACCCGGCCGGCGACCGCACGCCCTGGTTCTGCAGCGGCTGCCCGCACAACACCAGCACCCGCGTGCCGGAGGGCTCGCGAGCGGTGGCCGGCATCGGCTGCCACTACATGGTCAACTGGATGCCGGGCCGCAGCACCAGCACCTTCACGCAGATGGGCGGCGAAGGCGTGCCCTGGGTCGGGCAGGCCCCATTCACCGCCGAGAACCACATCTTCGCCAACCTGGGCGACGGCACCTACTTCCACTCCGGCCTGCTGGCCATCCGCCAGAGCATCGCCGCGGGCGTGAACATCACCTACAAGGTGCTCTACAACGACGCCGTCGCGATGACCGGCGGCCAGCAGGTGGGCGAGCGGCCCGAGGGCCACTCGGTGCTGCAGATCATGAGCAGCCTGGTCGCCGAGGGCGTGGCCAAGCTGGTCATCGTCACCGACGAGCCGGACAAGTACGCAGGCGTCGCCCTCGCGCCGGGCGTGACCGTGCACCACCGCGACGAACTCGACCGCGTGCAGCGCGAACTGCGCGAGATCAAGGGCACCACCGCCCTCATCTACGACCAGACCTGCGCCACCGAGAAGCGGCGCCGGCGCAAGCGCGGCAAGATGGTCGACCCCGCCAAGCGGGTGGTCATCAACGAGCTGGTGTGCGAGGGTTGTGGCGACTGCAGCGTGCAGAGCAACTGCCTCAGCGTGGAGCCGGTGGAGACCGAGTTCGGCCGCAAGCGCCGCATCAACCAGAACAGCTGCAACAAGGACTTCTCCTGCGTCAAGGGCTTCTGCCCCAGCTTCGTCACCGTCGAGGGCGGGACCTTGAAAAAGCCCAAGAAGGAGAAGAAGGGCGATCTGTCGTCCCTGCCCGCCATCCCCGAACCCCAACTGCCCAAGGCCGAC
>OFDC01001332.1_pt1 | contig 13458 bp, 12 predicted proteins | sample 1520941 | NCBI WGS metagenome assembly OFDC01 (sample SAMEA94258168, study PRJEB24077) | hot springs metagenome | biome: Aquatic biome; feature: Water | place: India | collected 2012-12-06 | depth 5 m | reverse complement strand
CCCGCCGCTGTCGCCGAACGCGAAGAGATCGCCGCCACCCCCCGCCCCACCACCCGTGCCGGCCGCATTCCCAAGCCCCTGCCGCCGGTGCTCGGGGCCGTCGTCCGATGCGTGCGCCGCCTCACCCAGGCCGTGTCGGTGCAGCTGTTCCTGTGGCGCGACGACCAGGCGCGCCCGCTGCATGCCAAGGAAGGGCGGTGTCCGGCCGTCGTCCCGGCCCGGCTGCTCGAGGCGGTCCGCGCGGCCGTGATGGCACGCAACGACCGGCTGCTCGACGACGGCACGGCCGTGCTCGTGATGCATTCGCGTCCCGGCCTGCGCGTCGCCCTGGCCGTGCGTGACGGCGAACCGCTGGACGATGCGACCCGTGCCGATCTGGTCCAGTGGCTGGAGGACGGCCTGGAGCGACAACGCCTGTGCGAGGAGGCCAGCCGGGACGGCTTGCGCTTCCGCGACTTCGCCCGCGCCTCCGGCGACTGGCTGTGGGAGACCAACGCGTCACACGTGTGCGAGTGGGTTTCCGACAATTTCAAGGCCCAGACCGGCTACGACGCCTCGCGCGTGATCGGCAGGCCGGCCCTCAACAGTCCATTGCTCGACAGCCTGGGGCAGCCGCTGGCGCAAGGAGGCACGCTCAAGCATGCGATGGACCGCCAGGAGGAAGTGCGCGCGGTCTGCACCATGGGGCGGGGCGAGCGGCAACGGATGATCGCCATCAGCGCCGTCCCCAAGTACGGGGAGGATGGCCGTTTCGAGGGGTTCCGCGGCATCTCCCGGGACGTCACCGACCGCATCCGCCTCGAACAGGCTTCGCGCGAGCGCGACGCGGCCGAGCGGGCGAACCGCAGCAAGAGCGAGTTCCTGTCGCGGGTGAGCCATGAGCTGCGGACCCCGCTGAATGCCATCCTGGGTCTCAGCCAGCTGCTCATGGAACGGCGTGGCGCCGGAGCCGACCCCCAGGAACAGTCGTGGCTGCAGGCGATTCACCGCTCAGGCCAGTACCTGCTCGCGATGGTCAACGAACTGCTGGACCTGGGGCGCATCGAGCAGGGGCTGCTCAGGCTGACGATCCAGAGCTTCTTCATCGAGGATGCCCTCACGCTGGCGCAGACCGTCGCGCGGGGGGACGCGCTGCAGCCCGATGTCACGCTGCACATGCACGTCGCGGAACACCGCACGCCGGTGCGTGCCGACCGCGTGGCGGTCGAGCAGATCCTCGTGAACCTGCTGTCCAATGCCTTCAAGTACAACCGCCCCGGCGGCCGCATCGACGTCAAGGTCGAGCTGCGCGGCCAGCGGGTCTGCGTGGTCGTGGCCGACACCGGCGTGGGCATTCCGAAGGAACGGCAGTCGGCCCTGTTCGTGCCCTTCCAGCGCCTGGGGGCCGAAAACTCGCGCATCGCGGGCAGCGGCCTGGGGCTGTCGATCGCGCACGCACTGGCGCAGAAGATGGAGGGCTCGCTGGAGGTCCAGTCGGAGCCGGGCGTCGGAACGTTGTGCACGCTCTCGCTGCCCTGCGGCGATCGGGACCATTGCAGGGACGAGCCTGCCCACACCCGGGGTTCAGGCTTCGACGTGCTCGCGGAACGACCCCTGGACCTGCTCTACATCGAGGACGATCCCGTCAACCAGATCCTGCTGCAGGAGGTGGTGCGCGCGCTGCCGGGATGGTCGATCCGGAAGGCCGACAACGCCCTCGAGGGCCTGGGCCTGCTGCATCAGCGGCGTCCCGACATCCTGCTCATCGACATGAACCTGCCCGATGGCAGCGGGCTGCAGGTGCTTTCGGCCGCGCGGTCCGATCCCGCGCTCCAGGGCCTGATGTGCGTGGCACTTTCGGCCGATGCCATGCCCGACCAGGTGCAGGCTGCGCTCGACCAGGGCTTCGACGACTACTGGACCAAGCCTTTCGGCGTGCGCGACCTGCGCCGCCGGCTCATGTCCGTCGGGTGCCGGCTCGCCGCCAGGGGCTGAGTCCGCCTCGTGGAGCCGCCGCCGACGCCGGCGCTCCAGTTGCCGTCAGAGAGCGTCGGCAGAGGGTTCGCAACGCCCGGGCAGGTAGCGGGCCGGCACATCGACCGATCGGCAGCGATGATGGCCGCGCTCCGCCCCGTCCGACACGCCCTCGCCTGAGCCCTCGGTCGCCGTGGGCGCCAAGCGCAGCCGCAGGCCTTGCACGGGCGCCATGTTCAGCCGCAGGTCGAAGCTGCCGTCATCGCGCAGCGACTCCACCTGCGCGTCGCCGTCCTCCAGCAACAGAGAGACGCCCAGGCTGCGCAAGTCGTCGGCGCTTCGTCCATGCAGGACCGCATGGCGCGCAATCGCCTCGCTGACCGTCCGCGAGGCCTGCACCGAGCGATCGATCCGCATCGCCACGATCTGCTGTTGCCACCAGGGCCAGGCCACCTGCGTGGCCACCAGCGCAAGGGCCGCGCATGCCGCGAAGCTCAAGCGGTCGTCCAGCTGCAGCGGTTGCCGCTCGTGCACGCGCAGCTGCCCGGGCAAGGCATCGCGCATCACCACCAGCGTGCCGCTGAAGCGGTCCTGCAGGCACCGTCCCTGGCGGGAGCGCAGGGCGGGCAGGAATCCCAGGCCCGCGGTGGCGAGTCCCACCAGGGTGAGGCCGAAGCGCAGCGCGTGGCTTTCGAACCCCGGCGCCCGTCCCTGGGCGTCCATGACTTTCATGCCCAACAGGCGCTTGCCGACACTGGCCTGTGCGGGCGACGACTCGGTGACGAAGAAATAGACGAGGAACATCACCGCGCTGAGCGCCGCAGCGCGCATCAGCAGGTCTTCGGTGTACAGCGTCACCGGAGCGGTGCTGAGGTGCACCAGCGCGATCGCCAGCACGAAGAACCAGGCGCACACCAGCAGGTCGAGCGCGCCCGCGAGCAGGCGACGGGTCAGCGCCGGATACAGCGGCAGGTGCACCGGTGCCAGGCTCGCGTTGGCGGCACAGGGGCGCGAGCGGCAGGTCAACCAGGGGATCGCCGATGAGGTGCCCCGGCTGTCGCGCGGGGAAGCGTCTGGGCCGGCAGAGGAGGACAGACCGGATGCAGGGCGGCCGGATTCGGGGTCGTACGGAGGGTGCATGGGAGGCGGTGAGGCTACGCGGCGACGCCGCACGTCGAGCGCGGTGGGTGCTCGTCGGGCGAAGCAGGGACGGACCGGAAAATTCTAGGAAGGGGTCACCCCCTCAACGCATGACGCGCATCAGACGGCGTGACCGATTGCTACCTTGCGGTGTGTCGGGCATGTCGCCAAAGGTGGCCAGCGGCCACAGACGGTGACAAGCGCGCAATGCGTCACACGGAAACGTCAGACGTGCGGCTCCCAGTGTTCGGCGACCTGGGTGAGGTGGCGCAGGAACTCCTGCGCGATCGGTGACAGCCGGCGTCCTCTTGGATAGAGGATGGACCAGCTGGAACGCACCGGAAACTCGCGCACGGGCAGCAGGGCGAGCCCGTCGTCGGCGGGATTCGCGGCCAATGCATGGCGGGACAGGACCGACAGTCCGATCCCGGCGGCCACGGATTGCTTGATGGCCTCGTTGCTGCCCAGCTCGAGCCTCACCCTGGGAGCGAATCCGAGTTCACGGAAATGCGCGTCGCAGGCCAGGCGGGTGCCGGAGCCGGGCTCGCGCAGGATGAAGGGCTCGCGCTGCAGCCGCTGCAGCGTCACCCGCTTCTGGCTGGCGAGCGGATGGTCGGCCGGAGCGACCACCAGCAATGGGTTGGGCAGGAAGACCTGCTGCACCAGCGGCAGGTCCTGCGGCGGCATCGACAGGATGTACAGGTCGTCGCGGTGCTCGCGCAGACGCGCCACCACGCCATCGCGGTTGAGGACCTGCAGCGAGATGTCGATGTGCGGGTGGGCGGCGCAGAAGCTGCCCAGCATGCGCGGCACGAAGTACTTGGCGGTGCTGGCCACCGACACTCGAAGGCGGCCCTGCTCCAGCCCCTGCATGCGCGCGATCTCCTGGCCGAACGCCTCCCATTCGTCGACCATGGCGCGGGCAGTGCGGGCGAGCGCCTCGCCCGCCTCGGTCAGCCGCAGGCCCCGGCCCAACGGCTCGTACAGCGGCAGCCCGACGGAATCGGCCAGGTCACGCAACTGCATCGACACCGTTGGCTGCGTCACGTGGCAGGCGCGCGCGGCGCCCGTGATGCTGCCCGTCTCGGCCAGGGCCAGGAAGAGCTTGAGCTGGCGGAAGGTGGCATGCATAGAGAAATCTCTAGGACAGGGATTCGAAGAATCGATTTTCCTTGAATCAAGGAAATCCCTAGGATGCGCGCCGACATGCAGAACTTCCTCGACCCCGCCATCCTCTTCTTCGTCTTCGGTGTCGCCGCCGGGCTGATGCGCTCCAACCTGGAGGTGCCGCAGCCCATCGCGCGCTTCCTCTCGCTGTACCTGCTGATGGCCCTGGGCTTGAAGGGCGGGTTCGCGCTGTCGAAGTCCGGCCTCACGACCGAAGTGGCCGCAGGACTGGCCTGTGCCGTCGCGCTGGCGCTGGCGGTGCCGCTGCTCGCCTATGCGCTGCTGCGTCGCCTGGTGGGCCCCTTCGATGCGGTCGGCATCGCCGCCACCTACGGCTCGGTCAGCGCCGTCACCTTCATCACGGCGGTGCAGTTCCTCGAGCAGCAGGGCACGCCCGCCGGCGGCCACATGGCCGCGGCGATGGCGCTGATGGAGTCGCCCGCCATCCTGATCGGCGTGGTGCTGGCGAACATGCTGCGCCGCGAGGCCGTGGCCGGCGCTGCGGTCGGGGTGCACGTGCAGGCCGGCGGCGCCGCGGTGCTCGGCGCAGCGGGCGCCCCGGCGGCGGTGTCCTTCGGCAAGGTGCTGCACGAGTCGTTCACCGACGGTGCCCAGCTGCTGCTGCTGGGCGCGATGGTGGTGGGCCTGGTCAGTGGCGCGCAGGGCGAGGCGGTGATGCAGCCCTTCACCGGCGACCTCTTCAAGGGCATGCTGGCCTTCTTCCTGCTCGACATGGGCCTGCACACCGCGCGCCATGTGGGCGCGTTGCGGTCGATGTCGGCCTGGCTGCTGGCCTACGCCATCGCTGCACCGCTGGTGCATGCCATCCTCGCGCTCGGCCTGGCGGGTGTCGCCGGCCTGGGCGTGGCCGATGCCGCCCTGCTGTCGGTGCTGGCCGCCAGCGCCTCCTACATCGCGGTGCCGGCCGTCCTGCGCCATGCGGTGCCCGAGGCGCAGCCGGCGCTGTACGTGGGCCTGTCGCTCGGCCTGACCTTCCCCTTCAACATCCTGCTGGGCATCCCGCTGTACCACGCCATGGCACAGGCCTGGCTGGGCTGACGCTTCCGGGGGCGCACTGCCGGGGCCGATGCCGATGCCGATGCCGATGCCAGCGGTGGGCGGGCACCTGGCTCACGGACGACGCTGGCGCAACAGCCAGCCGACCGGGTCCTCGCCGTCGAGGCGGGCACCCGGCGCCAGCACCACGGCGTCGATCCCATGGCCGCCTGCAGGCAGCACGGTCAGCCGGATCGGGTCCGGGTCCGGGTTCGGGTCCGACGGCGGGCAGGCCCGCAGGCGGCGCACCACCTCCTGCGAATGCGCGGCCGGCACCACCGTGTCGTCTTGCGCATGGACCACCCACATGGGCAGGGTCCGGGCGGCACACACGGGGGTGCCGAGGTCGAAGCCGGACAGCGCGATCACGCCGGCGACGCGGGGCGCCAGCTCCGGCAGCGCGCGCCACACCTGCGCCGCTCCAGCGCTGTGTCCCACCAGGTACACGCGGCGAGGGTCGACGCGGTACGCGGCGGCGGCGTGGTCGAGGAAGGCGAGCAGGTCGGACGGCGGCAGCACATGGCTGCAACGTTGCGGATACAGCGCGATGAACGGGTCGTCGCCGCCGCGCTCGGGGGTCAGCGTCCCGGTGAGGTCGCGCTGGCGGCCGCCCGGTGCGGCCGTTCCGTCCAGCAGGCCGAGGTGATGTCCGGTCTCGAAGCCGCCGTGAAGGAAGACCACGAGCGGGTAGCGTCGCTGCGGTGATCCTGCGTACCCCCGGGGCAGGCGCTCGAAGTAGCCCATGGACGCGCCGGTGGTGCCCCGGGGCCGGGCGACCGCCTCGCTCCCCTGGTCGGGCAACAGGGCCACGGGTGTGGAGGGCAGGTTGGACGGCAGGGTGCACCGGGCGCCCGGCGGCGTCGGCCTGAGGGGGCCGCCGGGCGGTGGCAGGGCCGGGCGGCACGCTGCCAGCACCAGCAACAGCAGCAGCAGCACCATCCGCCCCGCAGGCAGGCGCCAGGCAGCCCGGGGGAGCGCGGCACGCTGCGGGATCGTGCAAAGGTGGAAGGCGAGGGCCGTGCGGGGGGGCGGGCAGGGTGAAGGCATGGGCGGCTTCTAGCACACGCCCTGCAGCATCGACCGGCGGGGGAGGGGATGGCTGGCGCCGAAGGAGCTGGGCATGCAAGGTGCCGGTCGGGATGGACGCACAATCCGGCGCCTTGCGATCCCTGCGCCGCCCTCGCCGCCGATGAAACTCCTCGACGCCCTGCGTGCCCTGGTGCCCACTGTCGCCGGTCGGCGGTCCGCACCGTCCGACGAGGGCAGACGTGGCGAGATGAAGGCCTGGGCCGGCGAGCCGCTTGTGCTGCTCCTTCAGCAGGTGCTGGCGCAGGAGCACCAGCCTGCCGAACTGCACGCCGGGCTCGTGGTCCTGCCCGACGGCATCCGGCTCCAGGCGGAGTTCATCGAGGCGGTGGAGCTGGGCCCGTCCCACTTCAAGACCTTCACCCGGATCCGTGCCACCCACCCCCAGGCGTTCCCCGAGGGGCTGTTCGAGTTCCAGCATGCGGCGGGCGCCAGCGTCGAGGCCTCGCTCGCGGACGGCCTGCGCACCTGGGTGCGCCTGGACCTGCTCACCCTGCAGGACGCGCTGCGCGACGAGCCCCGCCACTGCACCGTGATCGACCTGCCCGCCAGCCAGGCGCCCGCAGGCGCCCGTCGCCAGGTGCTGCTCGGCCCGGTGGGCCACCTCGTCGCCCACCCCGACCCGCTGACGACGCCGACTCCCTTCGACGCGGGTGGCTTGTTCGAGCAGTGCCGGGCGGTCTTCGACGAACTCCTGCGCAGCGACCGGTTCCTCGGCATCCGGCTGTTCGCCTCGCGGGATGCCCACGGCGTGGCGGGCGCGGATTGCCGGGTCAACGGCGAACCGTTCGCTCCCGGCGCTCAATGCCTGCAGCGCGAGGTGCAGGCCTGGCCCGCGCAGGGGCTGGAGTTCCGAAAGCAGTACCTGGTCGTGCGCACCCTGCGCTGATCGCCTCGCCCCGCGTCGGGCGCGGCCGGGCGCCGTTCCCGAAAAAAAGTTTCAACCTCGCGTCACGGCGCCTTCTCCCTCTGAAGTCGCCGGCTCCCGCCGCCTCCCGCGAATGAGGGGAGGGCACGGCACTTGCCCCGGTGCCTCGCGCTTTTTCAATCGCGACTTTTTTCTTCACCACGGGAGTACGACTATGCGTTGGTTGTGGGCATCTGCCTTGGGTCTGGCCTTGACTGCCTGCGGCGGCGGCGGTGGTGGTGGCGACGATACGCCGCCGGTGTCCAATCCGCCGCCCACCGGCAGCACGCCGTTCAACGGCAACCTCAGCGGCCTGGTGGTGTTCCGCTCGGCGGACGGCGCCATCATGCTGGACCTGCAGAACGGCTCGCGGGCCGCGCTGCCGCTCAATCTGGACTTCTGGCCCACGCTGGACGGCCGCACCCTCTCGGGCATCGACACGAGCACGCGCAACACGTCCAACGTGGACACCGTGCGTGTCCTGAACCTGCAGTTGGGCACGACGGAAACCGTCCAGGTGGCGCCGCAGCTGAGCGGGCTGGCCCGCCTGTCGCCGGATCGCACCATGGTGGCTGCCCGCTGGGCCAACAGCACCAACAACGAGACGACGCCGACGCTGACGATCTTCAACCGCCAAGGCCAGGTGGTCGCGCGTCACTCCACCGCCGGCGCCTTCGCGTGGATGCCCAACGGCCGGCTGCTGATGGCGCAGGACCGCCAGCTGGTGGTCGCGAACGCCGACGGGACTTCCCCGTCGACCATCACGACCCTGAGCGCCGCGCCCCTGGACGTGGCGCCCAGCCGTGATGGCAACCGCATCGCCGTCACCCTGCCGGCCGGCAGCGGATCGCGGGTGTGGGTGATGGACGCGAACGGCGCCAACCTGCGCCAGCTGACGACCTCGGCCAGCAACGAGCGTGACGCCGAGTGGTCGGCGGACAACCAATGGGTGATCGTGCGCCAGGGCGTCACCGGCGCTGCCGGCAACTGCCCGCTGGTGTTCGCGGTGCCCATCTCGGCGACGAGCGCGGTCGACCTCTCCGCGGCCAATCCTTCGCCGGCGGTTCGCCTGCGCTACAAGGACGCCGCCGGCGCCGCGCTGGACTTCTGCCCGACCTCGCCGGTCGGCTGGATGCGCTAAGCGTCTTCCCCGGCCATGCGGCCGGGGTGCCGGGCCGAGGTACGTCGGCCCGGCACCTGCCACCACCGCGGCAGCAGGTCCAGCACCTGCGGCCGCGCGAAGCGGTCGTCCATCAGGTGCACCACGCCCTGGTCCGTCTCCGTGCGGATCACCCTGCCGGCGGCCTGCACCACCTTCTGCAATCCCGGGTAGAGGTAGACGTAGTCGAACCCTCGCCCGGGGTACAGCGCCTCCAGCCGCTCGCGGAATCGCTCGTTGACGGGATTCACCTGGGGCAGTCCCAGGGTGGCGATGAACGCGCCGACCAGCCGCTCGCCCGGCAGGTCCACGCCCTCGGCGAAGGCACCGCCCAGCACCGCGAATCCGATGCCCTGCCCTCCTGCGCGGAAGCGCTGCAGGAATTCCGCCTGCGCGGCTTCGCTCATGCCTCGCTCCTGCGCCCACACCGTCAGCTGCGGATGCCGCTCGGCCAGCGCCTGCCGCGCCTGCTGCAGGTAGTCGAAGCTGCTGAAGAACGCGAGGTAATTGCCGGGCCGCTGCCTGAACTGCTGCGCGATCAGGTCGGCGATCGGCGCCACCGAGCGCTGCCGGTGCTGCCAGCGGGTGGAAATGCGCCGCGCCACCTGCACCTGCAGCTGCCGCGCGGCGAACGGCGAAGCCACCTCCACCACCGCGGTGTCGGACGGCAACCCCAGCAGCTCGCGGTGGTACTGCGCCGGCTGCAGCGTGGCCGAGAACAGCGTGACCGTGTGCAGCGCCGCCCAGCGCGGCTGCAGGAAGGTCGCCGGCACGACGTTGCGCAGTGCGGGCTGCACGCCGCCCGGCACGGCGGTGGTGTCGAACAGGCTGTGGGGCCCGAAGGCCTCGGCCAGCGCGCCGAAGTGCAGGGCCTCGAAGGCGAAGTCCATCAGCGCGGCCGACACCTGCTCCGGCTGCTCGGCCGCGAGGTCCAGCACCGCGGTGGAAGCGCGCTGCAGCGCGCCGAGCAGGGCGGCGGGCGGCGCCTCGTGCAGGGTGTGTTCACCTTCGTGGGCCTTGGCCAGCGCATTCCACGCGCGGTTCACCTGCGCCAAGGGCTTCTTCAGCGGCGGGGGCGCGCCGCGCCGCAGCGTCCTGAAGGCCTGCGGGTCGAGCTGGGCGCTGTACATCTTGCGCGACCGGTCCAGCAGGTTGTGCGCCTCGTCGGCCAGCAGCCCGACGCGCCAACCCTGGTCCACCGTCATCGCATGCAGCAGGGCATGGGTGTCGAACACGTGGTGGTAGTCGCCGACCACCACGTCGGCCCAGCGCACCAGCTCCTGGGTCAGGTAGTAGGGGCACACCGCATGGGCCTGCGCCAGGGCGCGGACCGCCGGCTTGTCCCAGGCGGTGAGCGCGACGGCGGCCTGGCGCGCCTGCGGCAGGCGGTCGTAGAAGCCCTTGGCCAGCGGGCAGGACTCGCCGTGGCAGGCCTTGTCCGGGTGCTCGCAGGCCTTGTCGCGCGCCACCAGCTCCAGCACCCGTGCAGGCAGGCTCGGCTGGGCGGTGCGCAGCGCCTGCATCGCGTCCAGGGCGAGCTGGCGGCCCGAGGTCTTGGCGGTGACGAAGAACAGCCGGTCCAGCCCCTGCGCAGGCGCAGCCTTCATGAGGGGAAACAGGGTGCCCACCGTCTTGCCGATGCCGGTCGGGGCCTGCGCCAGCAGGCAGCGGCCGTCGCGGGCGGCGCGGTACACGTCCGCGGCCAGCTCGCGCTGCCCCGGGCGGAAGCGCTCATGGGGGAAGCGCAGCGCGCTCCACGCCGCGTCGCGTGCGCTGCGGTGCTGCTGTTCCTGCCGTGCCCAGGCCTGGAAGCGCTCGCAGCAGCGCTCGAAGTGCAAACGCAGCTCCTCGGCACTGCAGGACTCGGTGAAGACGGTCTCGGCCTCGCTGTCGAGGTCGAAGTACACCAGGGCCAGCTCCAGCCGCTGCAGGCCGCGGGCCTGGCACAGCAGCCAGCCGTACAGCCGGGCCTGGGCCCAGTGCAGCGCGCGCTGGTTGGCAGGCTGGCGGTCGATGCGGCCGCGATGGGTCTTCACTTCCTCCAGGCGATGGGCCGCCGGGTCGAAGCCGTCGGCGCGCCCGCGCACCGTCACGTCACCGTGCGATCCGGTGAGCGGGATCTCGCGTTCGTACCCCGGGCCGCGCCGGTGCGCCACCATCGCGTGCCCAGCCATGCCCTCCAGGGCCGTGGGCGCAGGCGTGAATCGCAGGTCCAGATCGCCCGCCTTGGCGCTGAATTCGGCGAGGGTGCGCACGGCGACGGTGTACTGCGGCATCGCGGCGGAGGAAGAAGGGGCGGAAAGCACGCTGGCGGGGAGTGTGCCACCCTGGGGTTGGCCTGGCGTTTGCCCGGGATGCGGATCGAGGTCGAACGCGAGTCCACACACCATGGCCACACCCATTGAAGGCACCCACCAGCATGCCAAGAGCGGGAAGGTCTTCGCCTACCGCGCCGACTACCGCACCGAGGACGGGGACATCCACTGGTGGGCCGAGATCGAGCAGGAGGGCGAGGTGCGTCTGAAGCCCGAAGGGCACCTCGCCACGCAGACACCCGCGGCCGAGGCCATCGCGCCGGCCGCCGTGCGCGATGCCGTCGTCAAGGCCATCGATGGCATCGACGAGGCCGGCCAGGGACTGTGATCGCCGGCGTCAGTGCTTGGCGCCGGGAGGGCGCTGCAGGCCGAGGTAGCGTGCGACCGACCCGGCCTCCTGCCCCACGTACCGCACCGCCTGCCGCACCTCTTCGGCGCTGACTTCCCACACACCCGACCAGAACTGCAACTCCCGCGGGTCGTTGGCGTCGACCCAGAGGCCCGTGGGCGGCAGGTCGTCGCCGAAGGTCGAGGCGGTGGATTCGTCGTGCGGGGCAGCCATCGCCGGATTGTGGCCAGCCCGCGCGCCTGCGCGCCCGAACCCTTTCCAGCGTTCGGACTCCAACGCGCATTCCGTCACGTGCAGCGCCCGCAGGCATGCGGATTGCCGAGGATGGATCCAGTCTGACGTCGTCCCGCCATGAACATCCTGCTGTGGTTACTCGTCGGAGGCCTGCTGGGCCTCCTGATGAGCCGGGTGCTGTCCGAGCCCGGGGACGAGCACACCGCGATGAACCTCGTCGTCGGGACCGTCAGCGCCACGCTGGCGGGCTGGTTCCTCGCGCCCTGGGTGCGGGTGGATGGCCGCCTGGTGCAGGCCTTCGACTTCGGCAGCCTGGTGCTGGCAGCACTGGGCGCGCTGGTCGCGCTGACGTTGTTCAACCTGCTGCGTCGCACCCTCCGGCGCTCCTGAGCGTCGGCCCTCGACCTCAGCCCTGCACCATGATGGCCGCGGTGGCCACCAGTTCGTCGAACAGCGCCTGCATCGCCTGCGCCTGCAGGGCGTAGGGGTCCAGTGTCGCGGTCTCCGAGTACTTCAGCAGCAGCGCCGGGTTCAGCCGGGCCATGTTGGCGTGGCCCATGGACCAGCCGGCGAAGCGCCGCTCCACGATCTCCTCGTAGCCCAGCAGGGTCACCTCTCCGTGCCGGGGGTCGGTCACGACACGGTTGTAGAGGCGGTTGACCGCCGCGCGGCCGCCCTCGAGCACCTGGATGAAGAAGCCGTCGGACAGGCACAGCACCCCGGTGATGCCGTCGCGCGGGTTGTTCGCCCGGCTGGACTTGAGGATGGCCTGCAGTTCCTCGCCGTCGACCGCACGCGCGGCCCGGCTGCAATAGATCAGTCGCACCAGCATGGACGGGCTCCTCAACGGTGCTTGTCGGTCAGCAGCGAGAGGAATTCGCGCCGCAGGTTGGGGTCCTTCAGGAAGGCGCCGCGCATCACGCTGTTGGTCATCGCGGACTGGTCGTCCTTCACCCCGCGCCAATGCATGCAGAAGTGGTCGGCCTCCATCACGATGGCCAGGCCGTCGGGCTTGACCTGTTCCTGCAGCTCGTTGGCCAGCATCGTGACGGCCTCCTCCTGGATCTGCGGGCGGCTCATGATCCAGTCGCACAGGCGCGCGTACTTCGACAGGCCGATGAGGTTGGAATGCTCGTTGGGCATCAGGCCGATCCACACCCGACCGAGGATGGGGCACAGGTGGTGCGAGCAGGCGCTGCGCACGGTGATGGGCCCGACAATCATCAGCTCATTGAGGCGTTCCACATTGGGAAATTCAGTCACCGAGGGCGCGGCTTGGTAGCGGCCCTTGAAGATCTCGCCCAGGTACATCTTGGCCACCCGACGGGCCGTGTCCTGGGTGTTGTGGTCGCTGTCGGTGTCGATGACCAGGCTCTCGAGCACCCCGCCCAACTTGCCCGCGACCTCATCGAGCAGCTTGTCCAACTCGCCGGGTTCGATGAATTCGGAGATGTTGTCGTTGGCGTGAAAGCGCTTTTCAGCGGCCTTGATGCGTTCGCGGATGCGCACCGACACGGGCACGCCATCGTCGTCCTGCGCAGCGGCGGACTGGGCGTGGGGGTCGATGGCTCGGAGCGTGGGCGTGGTCATGGGCAATCCTGGCGGTGCGGTCGCGCGGCGTGGATGCCTTGCGGTTGCGAGAGGTCGCATCCTAACGACTGCAAGCCCATTGTGCACACGCCCGGCTGTGTGCCCGCATGCGAAGCAGGGCAAACGCTGTTCAAAACCAGTTCAAGCGTCGCTGATCAGGGGGTGTGACAGGCTGGCAGGGAGGGGTGTTGCACGCAGACCTTGGCCCGACAGACCGAGGTCTGTGCGGACGTGCCAGTGCCGCACTGCTGCAGCGCCAGCGTTGGCGACGGCGGTGCTTTGCGAGGGCCAGCGTGGGCCAGCATGGCTTCGACCAACGCGACGTCCTCCTGCGAGGTCACGGGCTCGCGTTTGGTGTTGGCGCTGGCGCTGCCTTGGGCAATGGTGCGTTGAGCGCCCGGTTTGGCTGCTTTGGCGAGGCGTTCGGGCTCGGTGCCCGGTGCCGCAGCGGACTTGGTTGGAGGCGATGGTGGCGGGTTCTGAGGCGCGGCCGACACCGGGC